>Ga0070706_100004159_pt1 | contig 14074 bp, 13 predicted proteins | sample KBSK5501metaG_FD_65476 | JGI IMG/M metagenome (GOLD analysis project Ga0070706, IMG submission 65476) | Corn, switchgrass and miscanthus rhizosphere microbial communities from Kellogg Biological Station, Michigan, USA - KBS K5-50-1 metaG | ecosystem: Host-associated > Plants > Roots >...
GTGGCCGCCACCTCCGCCACCAACGCCTGGGCCGTCGGCTCCACTGGCAGTTACCTTCGCCCCAAGCCGCTGATCGCGCAGTGGAACGGGACCAGCTGGAAACAGGTATCCAGCTCCGGCCTCCCAAGCGGTGAACTCAGCGCCGTGGCCGCCACCTCCGCCAGCAACGCATGGGCGGTCGGCAGCACCAACAGCGGCCAGAGCCTGATCCTGCACTGGAACGGCACCAGCTGGCAGCAAGTACCGAGCGCGGACGCCGCAGGCAACCTCACCGGCGTGGGCGCCTCCTCCGCCACCGACGCCTGGGCCGTCGGCTCCGGCTCCGGCTCCGGCAAGACGCTGATCCTGCACTGGAACGGCACCAGCTGGCAGCAAGTACCCAGCCCGAACCCTAAAGGCAACATCTCCTTGACCTCTGTAGCCGTCACGTCAGGACGCGACGCCTGGGCCGTCGGGGACGTCTTCACCAGCACCTCGCCCGCGACCAGCTTGATCCTGCACTGGAACGGCACCAGCTGGCAGGAAGTACCCAGCCCGAGCCCGTCCGAGGGACAGTTCGGCAATGCCCTCGCTGGCGTGGCCGCCACCTCCGCCACCAATGCCTGGGCGGTCGGCTGCACCGACGGCTGTCCCGTCGGCGGCACACCCTTGATCGAGCGGTGGAACGGGACCTCCTGGAAGCAGGTGGCTGCCCCCACTACCCCTTACGCTCTCTACAACCTGGGGGGCGTGGCCGCCTCCGTCACCGGCGCATGGGCGGTCGGCGGCGGCGGCCCCATAACTGCGGAAGGTGCGGCGACCGCGCAGTGGAACGGCCGCAGCTGGACGTTGAGCCATGGAATATCCGGTGCCGTACTGACCGGGGTCACTGCGACCTCCGCCACCAGCGCCTGGGCCGTCGGCAGCACCGCCAGCGGCCACACCCTGATCCTGCGGTGGAACGGCCAGATGTGGAGCGGCACGGCCGGACAGCTGCCATCGGCCGCCGCGCCGGCGTCCCCCGCCCTGTCCTCTGCCGCGCCTTCCGCCGTGTCCTCGCCCGCACTGCCGCCGCGTCGGCAGGCGGCGCAGGCCCTGGCGGCATTGCTGGCCCAGAGCGGTACGGAAGGGGCTGCGGTGACGCAGGCCGTCAGCGCCGTCGCGGGCTGCTCGCCTGGCCTGAGCCAGGACGAGACGATCTTCAGCAACGCCGCGTCGTCGCATCAGGCCCTGCTGGGCAAGCTCGCCGCCCTGCCCGGCCGCTCGGCCCTGCCCGCACCGCTGCTGCAGGACCTCACCACGGCCTGGCAGGCATCCGGCCAGGCCGACCACGACTTCGCCAGGTGGACGCAAGACGAGATCTCGCACGGCTGCAGCACGAACTACCAGTCCGATGCCAGCTACCAGGCCTCAGCGGTGCCGGATGACCAGGCTACGAAGGACAAGAAGGCCTTCGCCGCGCTGTGGACGGCGATTGCGAACGAGTACGGCCCGCCGCTCTACCAGTACAACCAGATTTGACGGGGCCTGCCGCGGCGGCACCACCGCATCCGGCCCCCAGGCGATCGCCAACGGCATTCGCGCTGATTACGGTGCTGACGCGGTGCTGCACCACCTGGATCCAGGTGGTGCAGCACTCGCCAGAACCCCGGCCAGCAGCAGCAGCGCGGCGAACGTGAGAGTGTAGGCGTCGACGATCCACTGGGCCTCCGCTTGAGCCCACGGTCCTCACCGCGGTCGACCGCCTGCTCGGCGAGGCCGGTCACCGGCCGGCGTCCTGAAAGACTTTTGATGCCGAACGGGCCGGGTTTCCCCGTCCAGGCTCCCCCCGTCGCCCTCCTAGCCGATCGAAAGGCCCGCCCCCCGTGACCTACGACGCTGACCCGGAGACCCTGGACGTGACCAGGCTGACGCCCTCCCCGCCGGTCACCGCGCCCGATGCCGCCGAAGCCGTCCGGTCCTGCTTCGGCCTGTCCGGCCACTTCGCCCGCCTGCCCGGCGAGGCCGACGACAACTTCCTGCTCAACGCCGAAGACGGCGAGCGCTCCGTGGTCAAGGTCGCCCACCTACGGGCCGACCCGGCCGTGGTCGGCGTCCAGGTCCGGGTGCTGCGGCACATCGAGTCGGCCGCGACCGGGCTGCCGGTGCCGCGGGTGCGGCCCGCGGCCGACGGGCGGGGCTGGGCCACGGTGCCGTGCGGCCCGCTGCGCGGGCGCCTGGTGCACGTGCTCAGCTACCTGGACGGCGACCCGCTCCGGTCGGTGACCACGGACCAGCCGCTGCGCCACACCCTCGGGGTCACCCTCGCCCGGCTCGGCCAGGCGCTGCGCGGGTTCGACGACCCGCTGGTGCGCCGGCCGCTGCTCTGGGACCTCGGTCAGCTGCCCCAGCTGCGCCCGCTGGCCGCCGGACGCGCCCCCGACCCGCTCGTCGAGGAGCAGCTCGGCCGGCTCATCGCCGAGGTCTCGCCGCGGCTGGCCGCCCAGCGGACGCAGCTCGTACACAACGACTTCAGCCCGGACAACACGCTGATCAGCGCCGACCGCCGCGGCGTCGCCGGGATCATCGACTTCGGCGACGTGACCGTGACCGCGCTGGTCAACGACGTCGCCATCGCCGCCGCCAACCTGCTCAGCGACGACGCCGACCTGCTCGCGCCCGCGCTGGACCTGCTCGGCGGCTACCACGCCACCACCCCGCTCACCGCGGCCGAGCTCGCCCTGCTGCCGGACCTGATCCTGGGCCGCCTCGTGGCCCGGATCCTGATCAGCGAGTGGCGGGCCGAACGGTTCCCGGACAACCGCGCCTACGTCCTGCGGAACACCCCCAGGGCGTGGGAGCACCTGCGCCGGTTGCTTAGCATCCCGGGTGAGGACATCGCCGCGCGCATCCAGGAGGCGACCCGTGCGTGACCTAAGATGCCGGGCGCACGTCCCGTCCTTCAGGGCGGGGTTGCCCTGCAGCTGCTTGAAAGCCGACGTCCTTGCTGTTCGATGTGCTGCCGGATGATGCTCGGCTGCGCGCCGCCGCAGGACATGGCGAAGTAGGACGGGGACCAGAGGCGCCCATGCATGATGTGCTAGGTCATACGGCCGGTGAACTGCGATCGCGGTCGCTGACCTTCCGCGTGGCGTCCTGGCAGCGCCGGGGCATGTCCGTGTTGATCGCGTCGCGCCGGTACTTTGTCACGAAGACCAGATGGACGTTGAGCGCGGAAACCACGTGCCCAACCACGCCGGTCATCCTCCTGGATTGTCACAGGCCGACGTTATGCTCTGGTTTGTGCAGGTCAGGTACAGGTACCGTCTCTACCCGTCGCCGGGGCAGCGGCAGGCGCTGGCGCGGGCGTTCGGCTGCGCCCGGGTGGTGTACAACGACTGCCTGCGGGTCCGCGATGAGGCGCACGCGGCCGGGGAGAGGATAAGCGACACCGAGGTGCAGCGCCGGGTGATCACGCTGGCCAAGCTCACGCCGGAGCGGGCCTGGCTGGGGGAGGTTGCGTCGGTCGCGCTGGTGCAGGCCTGCCAGGACGCGCGCCGCGCCTACAAGAACTGGTTCGAGTCGCTGGTCGGCAGGCGGAAGGGCCCGGCAATCAGGCACCCGAAGCCGCGCCGCAAGCATGGCCGCCAGTCGATCCGGCTGACCCGCAACGGGTTCTCGCTGCACGGGGAGCGGCTATACGTGGCGAAGGTCGGGGAGATCAAGCTCCAATGGTCGCGGGACCTGCCATCTGTGCCGTCATCGGTCACGGTGATCTGCGAGCCGGACGGCCGGTACTACGCCTCGTTCGTGGTCGAGCGCCAGGCCACGCCGCTGCCCACCTGCGACCGCGAGGTCGGCATCGACCTGGGCCTGACCAGCCTGGCCGTCACCTCAGACGGTGAGGCGATCAGCAACCCAAGGTTCTACCGGGCGGCGCAACGGCGGCTGCGGCGGGCGCAGCGAGTGCTGTCCCGCAGGCAGAAAGGTTCCGCGAACCGGACCAGGGCCAGGCACCGGGTCGCGGTCGTGCATCGCAAGGTGCGCGATGCCCGGCTTGACCACGCGCACAAGGTCGCACTGCGGCTGGTCCGCGACAACCAAGCGGTCTACGCCGAGGACCTGAACATATCCGGCCTGGCCCGGACCAGGCTGGCCAAGTCAGTCGCTGATGCCGGCTGGTCCCAGCTGATGCGCTGCATTCAGGAGAAAGCGGTCCAGTACGGTCGCACGTTCGCCAAGATCAGGAAGTTCGAGCCAACCAGCCAGGTGTGCTCGGCCTGCGGTGTCAAGGACAGCCCGAAGCCACTGCAGGTCCGCCACTGGACGTGCGCGGCGTGCGGGACCGTTCACGACCGGGACGTGAACGCGGCCAGGAACATCCTCGCCCTGGGGCGCAGGGAGAGGCTAAACGCCTGTGGAACCAGCGTAAGACCACCGCTTGAGGTGGCGGCCGGTGCAGAAGCAGGAACCCACCGGAGCGCGGCGTGAGCCGCGCTGGAGGAATCCCCGCCGCTCATGGGCGGGCAGGACGTCAAACCGCGACCATGGTCAACGGCTTCGACATCGCTTCCGTCGACGCCCTCGATCCCGCGCTGCGCCAACTCATCCAGCGCCGGGCCAGCCTTCTGGGCCCGGCCTACAGGCTGTTCTATCGAAACCCGGTGCGGGTCGTCCGGGCCCAAGGCGTGTACCTGTACGACCCAGACGGCAAGGCCTACCTGGACGCCTACAACAACGTCCCATCGGTGGGGCACTGCCACCCGCGGGTGGTGGAGGCGATCGCCGGCCAGGCGGCCACACTAAACACCCACACCAGGTACGCGACCGATCTCATCCTGGACTACGCCGAGCGACTGCTCGCCACCTACCCCGCCGAGATCGGCAACGTCATGTTCACCTGCACCGGCAGCGAGGCGGTGGACCTCGCGTTGCGCATCGCGCGCTTCCACACCGGCGGTGAGGGGACGGTCATCACAGCCAATGCCTACCACGGAGTTACCACAGCGGCGGCCGAGATATCGCCCAGCCTCGGCCCGGCCGTCCCGCTGGGCCGGTCGGTGTGGACTGTCGCGGCGCCCGCGGCGGGAGAGGACGCCGGGGCATTCGCGGACCGGGTCCGGGCCGCGACCGCCGATATGAAGCGACACGGCGTCCGGCTGGCCGCCTTCATCGCGGACAGCCTGTTCTCCTCCGACGGGATCCAGCCCGGGTCGGCCGGGTGCCTACGGCCAGTGGTGGACGCAGTGCACGAGGCCGACGGCCTGTACATCGCGGACGAGGTCCAGCCCGGCTTCGGCAGAACCGGGGAGGCGATGTGGGGCTTCCAGCGCCACGGCATCGTGCCCGACCTGGCCGTCATGGGCAAGCCGATGGGCAACGGCATGCCCATCGCCGGGGTCGCCGCGCGCCCGGAGATCCTCGAGGAGTTTGGCCACAGGATCAGGTACTTCAACACCTTCGGCGGCAACTCGGTCTGCATCGCCGCCGCGGCCGCCGTGCTCGACGTGATCGAGACCGAGGGCCTGCGGCAGAACGCGCTGACCGTGGGCGGCTACCTGCGCGACACGCTGGCGGCGATCGCGGCGGACACGCCCCGGATCAGCGCCGTGCGCGGGGCCGGCCTGTACGTCGCGGCCGACTTCATCGACCCCGGCACCGGCGAGCCCGACGGCGACACCGCGATCCGCGTGGTCAACGGCCTGCGCGAGCGCCGCGTCCTGATCAGCGCCACCGGCCCGCATGGCCACACCCTCAAGATCCGGCCCCCTCTCCCGTTCGCCCGCGACCATGTCGACCGCTTGGCCGAAGGCCTCACCGACACCCTCCACACCCTGTGACCCCGCCGCCCGAGCCCGAGCCCGCCGGCCCGCCTTCCGCCGAACCCCGTCGCACTCCCCCTCAGCCTCACACACCCCACCCGCATCCCTACCATTCGCACCTCCCCCCGCCCAATCGGCAGATGAGGGTATGGGGGAGCCCCGGCGCGATGGTCTCCGGCGGGGAGCTTCAGCCGGTGCGCACCCTATGCATATTGCGAGCGACACCCAGCCCGACCGGTGCCGCTATAGAGCCAGTTTCGGGTGTCCCGCTGCGCCGCCTATACGGGCCGACGGCCGAGGTACCCGAGCAGCGTGGCCGCGTCGCCGGCCCCCGGCCCCGGCTCGAGCGCCGGGCCGTACACGCCGTACTGGCGCAGCGGCTCGACGATGCTCCGCGCCACCGGGGTCAGCGCCCGCGCCAGCTCCGGGGTGAGCGGCGAGCCCTGCCCGGTCGCCACCGCAATGTCCCAAGCGTGGATGCCCGCGTCCAGCGCGGCCGCCGCGGCCGCGGCGGCGGACGCCATCGGCCCGGACGGCAGCGGCGTCGGCACCGACTCCGCATCCGCGCTGACCCCGGTCCAGGCCGCCACCGACCCGGCCAGCGCGGCCTCGATGTACGCCCGCGGCTCGGCGCCCAGCCGCCCCGACGGGGCGAACGGGTTCTCGCCGGACGGCTGCGTCCCGGACACCACCGCGGCCCAGGCCCCCTGGTCCAGCGCGGCGTGCTGCAGCACCTGCGCCACGTTCCACTCGCTGCACGGCGTCGGCCGCTGCCAGCCGTCCACGGGCACGCCGGCCACTGCCGCCCGCAGCATGGCCCGCGCCTCGTCCAGGACATCCCAGCCGGTCAAAGTGATCTCGCTCATCTCCTGGCACGCGGCCCCGCCCGACATCCGGGGCGGGGCCGCGCTTCCTCCCTCACGTTTCTGTGGCTACTCGAATGAATTCTGCTGTGTCACGACCCCGGAGCGAATTACTCGCCGCCCATCTCTCGCGCCCGCCTCGGCAGCCCGAACGCGATCGCGAACGAGCAGGCCAGCAGGGCCACCGTGGCCAGGGCCGTCCACTGCGCGGCGTGCAGGTACACCGGCACGTGACCGCCGCGGCCGCCCGCCAGGGCGAAGAAGATGGCGCCGATCCCGGCGATGCCGAGCGACATGCCCAGCGAGTTGACCGTCTGCAGCACGCCGGAGGCCGAGCCCATCTCCTGCGGCCGGACGCCGGCCATCGCGATGTCGAACAGCGGCACGAACACCATGCCCATCCCGATCCCGCCGACCACCATCGGCGCCAGCAGGTCCAGGGTGGAGACGCCGCCGCCGGCGCCGCGCAGCACCGCCCAGATCCCCAGCAGGCCGGCCGCCTCGACGACGAGCCCGGCGTGCAGCACCCGGCGGCCGAGCTTGCTCATCGTGATGCCGCCCACCGCGGAGCCGACGAATGCGCCCGCCGCCCACGGCGCGGTGGTGACGGCCGAATGCCACGGGCTGAAGCCGAGGCCGTTCTGCAGGAGTACGTTGAAGATCATCACGATGCCGCCGAGCGAGCCGATGAACACGAGGGAGAACACGATGCCCGCGCGGTACGGGCGGTGCCGTGACCGCCCCGAAAGCCACCCACCGCCACTTCCGCCCCGCAGCCCCCGCGCCCTCCGGCTCCGCCGCCGCGTCCGCACCGGCACGATGCAACTCCGTGCCGGCTATAACCGGCTCACTGTTACATTGCGCCGGTTGGTCTACAGCCTCGCGCTGGCTCAGAGGACTCGTCTCGCGGTCCAGAACCCCGCGCTGGCCCTGCGTCTCGGTCGCCGCTGATGACATCGGATCCTCCCGTCACCGGGCCGGCCTTCCGCCGGCCTTTCCGCTTCCGCCCGGTCCGCCTGTCAACCGGAACGAAATCTTCTGTTCCAAGCCTAACAGAACGGAATGATTCGTTCCAGTCATCTGCTACTCTTTTTTCATGACCGAGACGAACGCGGGGCAGCGCCGGGGGCAGCACGGCTCGATGAGCGGCCGCCAGGCCGAAGCCGCCCGCAACGACCAGCGGATCCTCGACTCGGCCCGGGCGGTGTTCGTCGCCGACCCGGGCGCGCCGATCACCGCGGTGGCCAAGCACGCTCACGTCGGCATCAGCGCGCTGTACACCCGCTACGGCAGCAAGGAGGAACTCCTCCGCACGCTGTGCACCGACGGCCTGCTGATCGTGGTGAAAGAGACCGAGACCGCCCTCGAGCGCGCCAGGCAAGGGGAGGACCACTGGCAGGTCTTCGCCGACTTCATGCGCCACCTCGCCGACGCCGACACCAGCTCGATGACCCGCGCCTTCGCCGGCAAGTTCGCCCCCACGCCGGAGATGTTCGCCCTGGCCAACCGGTCAAGCGCGCTGATGGAGGAGTTCTTCGGCCTGGTCCGCGACGAGCTCCGCCCCGACCTGGTGCTGCACGACGTCTCGCTGGCCTTCGAGCTGGTGGCCGCGATCAAGTTCGCCGACCCCGCCCGCACCGCCGAACTGCGCCACCGCTACCTGGCGCTCATCCTCGACGGCATGCGGGCCGACGCCATGCGGGCTGGCGGCCGCGGCGAGCTGCCAGGCCCCCCGCCGGCCTGGCCCGAGCTCAGCGAGCGCTGGCAGGCCAGCTAAAAGACCCCGGCTAGCGACGACCTCAGGAGTCGCGCTGGGCCCGCTTGCGCCGCTTGCCCTCGTGCATGGCCACCACCCGGGCCACCGGGATCTCCCGGCCCTCTTCGACCAGGTCCGCCGGCAGACGCTGCGGCGCGGGCAGTTCGCCCGCCCAGGTGACATGATCGCCCAGCTGCCCGGGCACGCTGTGCACGGTGAAGTCGCCCGGCGTCACTGAGTCCAGGTCGTCCCAGCGGACCGGGAAGGACACCGGCGCCCCCGGCCGGACCCGCGGGCTGTAGACCGCCACCACCGTCGCGCCGTAGGCCCGCGTCGAGTCAAGGAACACCTTGCCCTCGCGGTGCTCCTTGACGAAGGCCGTCGTGGCCAGGGCCGGATCGAGGCGCTCGGCCCGGACCGCGATCGCCCGGGTCGCCGCGGCCGCCTCCTCGCCGCTCGCGTCGACCGGCACGTACACGTGCAGCCCCTTGGACCCGCTGGTCTTCACCGCCCCGCCCAGGCCAAGATCGGACAGCGCCTGCCGGATCAGCTTCGCCGCCGCCACCGCCTGCCCGAACGGCCCGCCGGGCGGCGGGTCGATGTCCAGCACCAGGTAGGACGGCCGGTCCGGATGCGCGGCCAGGGTCAGGGTCGGGTGGTACTCCACCGCCCGCTGGTTGGCCAGCCACAGCAGCGTGCGCCAGTCGTCGCACAGCGCGTAGCGCACCTCGCGCCGGGAGGACTCGGCCCACAGCGTGACCGAACCGATCCACGGCGGCGCGTAGTCCGGCAGGTTCTTCTGCATGAACGGCTGCTGGCCGGCCCGCACCCTGATCACAGAGAGCGGCCGCCCGCGCAGTTCCGGCAGGATGAGCCCGGACACCGCGTCCAGGTAGTCCACCAGGTCCCCCTTGGTGGCGCCCGCCCCGTCGAACAGCGGCTCGTCGAGATGCGTCAGTTTTACCCCCTCCCGCTCGCCTCCGGGCGCCCTTGAGGCGGCTCCTTCCCTCCTCGCTCCTTCGTCGCTCGTCAGTCCAGTCGCCGCCGGCGCCCTTTGGCTCGCGGCAGACGCCACACCGTCCCGCTCGGTCATGCCTCCGGTCTATCACGGCCGTCACGGCTAAGGTGAGAACCGGCGGGAAGGAGCAGGGGCGATGGCGTTCAGCGGGTGGCCGGAGGAGGCCCTGGATTTCTACGACGGGCTGGCGGCCGACAACACCAAGACGTTCTGGACGGCGCACAAGGCCGTCTACGACGAGAAGATCCTGCGGCCCATGACCGAACTCACCGAGGAACTGGCCGCGGAGTTCGGCGAGCCGAAGATCTTCAGGCCGTACCGGGATGTCAGGTTCAGCAAGGACAAGACCCCGTACAAGACGCACATCGGGGCGGTCGTCGGCGGCTCCGGCTACGTCCAGTTCTCCGTCGAGGGCCTGGGGGCGGGGGCCGGGATGTGGGAGATGAACCCGGAGCAGCTGGCCCGCTACCGCGCCGCGGTGGTCAGCGACCGCCTGGGTCCCGAGCTCGAGGAGATCATCGCCGAGATCGAGAAGGCAGACATCACCATCCACGGTCACGGCGCGCTCAAGTCCGCGCCGCGCGGCTACCCGGCCGACCACCGCCGCGTCACGTTGCTGCGGTACAAGGGGCTGACCGCGTGGAAGCAGTGGCCGGTGGAACCCTGGCTGGAAAGGGCCGAGGCTAAGGATCGAGTCGCCTCATTTTTCCGAACGGCCGGACCTCTTCGCTCCTGGCTCGCCGACCACGTCCGGATGTGAGGTCGCCCCGGCGGGCCGCTGCGGCCTGAACAGGCTGCCCGCCTCGTCCGGCCCGGCCGCCGTGTAGCCCGGCGGCACCCGCGGCGCCGGCCGCGCCTCGTACCGTGCGGCCTGGCTCTGCCCGATCCGCTTCATCAGCTCGTCTTCCTCGACGATCTCGGCGGCCGTCGGGGACAGCGCGATCACCGCGGAGAAGATGAACCCGACGCTGCTCAGGCCCAGGATGAGCGGCAGCAGGAACCCCATCGCGCTGGCGGTCGCCGCGGTGTTCACGACCGCGCCAGGGGCGGCCTGCGCCCGCACCGCGGCCATGCCCGTGTAGTGCATGCCGTTGACCGCCACGCCCGCGATCAGGGACGCGATGAGCGTGGACCAGACGCTGTCGAGCCGCAGCGCCATCCACAGCGCCGCGGTGCCGGCGATCACCGCGATGACCACCGAGGCGGCGACGAGGACCGGGTCGTAGCTCAGCGAGGCCTGCACCCGCACGGCGCCCATGCCGAGGTAGTGCATGCTGGCCACGCCGAGCCCGAGGATCGTGCCGCCGAGCAGCAGCGGCCAGGTTCCGGCGCGGCTGAACCCGACGATGAACGTCCCGATGCCCACCACGACCACCGCGATCACCATGGACAAGATGGTCACGGGCACGTTGTAGCGGATGGTCTCGCCCGGGATGCTGAACCCGAGCATGGCGATGAAGTGCATCACCCAGATCCCGGTGGTCCCGATGGACAGGGCGGCCAGGGTCAGCCAGCGGGCCCGGGCCGCTCCCTGGTAGGCCCGCGCCCGGGTGGTGCACCGCAGCCCGAGGAAGCAGCCCACGCACGAGACCACGTAAGACAGGGAAGGGTTCAGCGCCCCATAGGCGAAGTTGTTGACGTGAAGCATGAGAGCCGCTCCCCGGTGGCGGTGTGTGACACATATGTCCCAAAAATCCCAAGTGCGACACGTATGGTATCGCCCCTGGTAGTCCGCGTGTGGGTTTTTCTCGTCTCACCGTGACCAGCGAAAACATTTCGCGGTCGGCCGCAGGCCGTCGGCGCGCCTAGATGTGCTGCCGGGCCACGTGGACGTCACGGAAGCAGCGCTGCAGCGGATGGCCCGCGTAGACGGCTCAGCGCCGGCCAGCCGGAACACCCGGCCGGCTGCAACCTGGCTGCAAACCGGTCCGGGCACGATGATCATGTCCACGAGGAGGAGACCATGGCCAACCAGCCAGCGATTGAGAAGTTCCTGCAGGCCATCGAGACCGCGACGATCTCCGGCTGCGACGCGTGGAGCGCCGACGCGACGCTCGACGCGACCGTGCCCAACTGGCGGCTGCACGCGGCAGGCGCCGACGCGATCCGCGCCGAGTACGCCAAGTGGTTCGCCGACCCCGGCCACTTCGACGAACTGCGCCGCCATCCCCTCGACGACGGCGCGGGCGAAGTGATCGAGTACACGCTCAGCTGGTCGGAGAACGGCGTGCCGCACGCGGCGCATCACATGCACCTGCTGACCGTGCGGGACGACCGCATCGTCGCCGACACGGTCATGTGCGGCGGACGCTGGCCGGCCGGGCTGCTCGCCGAGATGGAGGCGGCCGGTGCCTGATCGGCGCCGCCTCTACCGCGACGTCGCCGAGCTGCTGGCCGGCGCGACCGAGCGGACCGAGCTGGCCGAGGTCCCCGGCAAGTCGGGGGCCACGCTGGAGCGGGTGGTGATCGGCGGGCAGGCGTACGTGCTCAAGCACCTCGACCTGGCGCAGGACTGGACCATGCGCGCCTCGGGCTGCCTGCGCGGCGCGCCGCTCGTGCTCTGGGAGCGCGGCATCCTGGCCCGCCTGCCGGGGTGCCTGAACCAGCCGATCGTGGGCGCGGCCCCGGAGCCTGGCGGCTGCGCGCTGCTGATGCGCGACGTCACGCCGTGGCTGGTCCCCGCTACCGACGCGCTGATCACGCTGGCCCAGCACACGCGGTTCCTGCGGCACATGGCGGCCCTGCACGCGGCATTCTGGGCCTGCGGCCGCGAGTGCGACGTCGTCCCCGCGATGCACCGCTACCTGGAGCTCTCTCCCTGGATGGCCACCGCGGAGGCGGCCGCGGGCTCGCCGCACCTGGTTCCGCGGCTGGTGGCGAAGGGCTGGCCGCTGCTGGCCGAGGTCGCGCCCGCGGCGGCCGCGGTGGTCACCCCGCTGGCGCACGACCCGGGCCCGCTGGTGGAGGCCCTGGCCGCGACCCCGCAGACGTTCGTGCACAGCAACTGGAAGCTGGACAACCTCGGCACCGACGACGCCGGGCGGACGGTGCTGCTCGACTGGGAGCAGCCGGGTCGCGGGGCGCCGCTGTCCGACCTGGCCTGGTACCTCGCGATCAACTGCCGGCGGTTGCCCCAGTCGAAGGAGGACTCGATCGCGGCGTACCGGGAGGCCCTGGAGGCAAGCGGCATCGACACCAGGCCGTGGTGGGAGCGCCAGCTAGCCTTGTGCCTGCTGGGTGCCCTCGTCCAGTTCGGCTGGGAGAAGGCGCTCGGCGGTTACGACGAGGAGCTCGCATGGTGGGAGACGAAGGCCGTGCGGGCGGCGGCCCTGCTGAACTGAACCCTGCTCACCGCGAGCTGACCCCGCGGCCGTCGGCCAGGGCTAGCCGCCGGTCCGCCTCGCGCCGCAGCCCGTCCGCGTAATCGCCCGCGCCCCGCGCCAGCCGGGCGGCCCGGTCCGCGGCCCGGTCCCGCCAGGCCGGCTGGCCGAAGTCGGCGGCCACGTCGCAGGTCCACCGCCACGCCTCGATGGCCACGCAGCGGTCCAGCAGGTCCAGGTCCGCGGCCACCGCGTCCGGGTCTGCGGGCCGGCCGAGCGCGTGGTTGGCCCGGTGCGCCAGCAGCCGGGCGACGCTGGCGTATCGGGGGACGCCCAGCTCCGCGGCGCGGGCCGCCAGGCCGGCGGCCTCGGCCAGCGCGCGCTCCGCGTCGCCCTGCCGCAGAGCCAGCGAGGCGGCGATGAGCCGGTGCTTGAGCCGCAGCCGCCAGCCGAAGACCAGGTCACCGTGGAGCAGCGCGCCCGCCTCGGCGAGCCGGGCCTTGGGCCGACCGGCGCGGGACCTCCGGGGACACGGTGCTGAGGGCGTCGTGCGGGCCGCTAGGCCCGCAGCAGTGTGGTCTTGCCGATGCCGGCCTCGCCGTCGACCACGACCACCTCGGCGGACCCGCCGCGGGCCCGGGCCGCGACCGTTTCCAGGTAGGCCAGCTCGCCCTCCCGGCCGACCAGGCCCGGGGCGGCCGGGGACGGCCGCGCGGGCGGCGTCAGCTCACCGCGCAGGATCGCCGTGTAGAGCGCGGACGTCTCGGGCGAGGGATCGGTGCCGAGCTCGTCGGCCATCCGCTCCCGCGCGCTGGCGTAGGCCGACAGCGCGCCGGCCACCCGGCCGCCCATCACGTAGGCGCGCAGCAGCACGCGCAGCGCCGCCTCGTCGTACGGGTCGCGCTCGGCGGCCGCCGACGCGGCGTCCGCGGCCGCCATCCAGTCGCCCGCCTCGAGCAGGGCCGTGGCGGCCACCAGCCGGGCCCGGCTGATCAGCCGCTCCAGCTCGGCGTGCCTGTGCTGGGCCCACTCGCCGGGCAGCGGCTGCGGCCCGTCACCGCGGATCAGCGACAGCGCGACCCGGGCGGCCGCCACCGCGCCCATCGCGTGGCCCGCGTCGCGCCGCCCTTCCACCTCCGCGGTGAGCACCGCCAGCTCGGCCGCGTCCAGCCAGTCGCAGTGCAGCAGGTAGCCCTGGTCCCTGTGCTCGATCCGGTCCCGCCCGAGGACCGAACGCAGCCGGCTCATCAGCACCGCCAGCTGGTCCTCCGGGCGCGCGGGCGGTGCTGTGCCCCACAGCGCGTCGATCAGCACGCCGGACGGCACGGCCTGCCCCC
>Ga0070706_100004161_pt1 | contig 14068 bp, 14 predicted proteins | sample KBSK5501metaG_FD_65476 | JGI IMG/M metagenome (GOLD analysis project Ga0070706, IMG submission 65476) | Corn, switchgrass and miscanthus rhizosphere microbial communities from Kellogg Biological Station, Michigan, USA - KBS K5-50-1 metaG | ecosystem: Host-associated > Plants > Roots >...
GGAGCGCACCGGATCGTCTCGGCCTCGGTGACGATGACGTCGACCCCGAGGTCGAAGTTCCCGACGGGAAGCTCGTGAGGCAGGACCTGGAGGTCGAAGGCGATCGCGATCCGCGGCACGCCCCTATGGGTGCTGCGGAGGAATCGGTCGTAGAACCCTCCCCCGTACCCGACGCGGTGTCCGGACCGGTCGAAGGCGACCCCCGGCGTCACGACCAGGTCGAGCTCCCCGGGCGCGAGGATCGACCCGTCGGCCGGCTCGCGGGCGCCGAACGAGGTCTCCGTCAGCGGGTCACCGGGCTCGTACGCGACCGCCTCCAGATCGCCCCCGCCCCGGATCCGCGGCAAACAGACCCGGATCCCTCGAGCGTGCAGTGCCTCGAGGAGCGGCGGCGTCGATACCTCCGAGCCGAAGGACCAGAAGCCCATCACGACCTCGACGTCCTCGACCTCGCGAAGGGCGAGGAACCGCCGGTGGATCGCGGTGCTGCGCGCGATGCGCTCGGCTTCGCCGAGCGCATCGCGCGCAGCGAGCACCGACCGCCTGACGTCCCGTTTCGCCCGCTTCAGCTCGGACGCCCGCATCAGGCGCGGAGCGTTGTGGCCAGGAGCTCCGAGCGGTCGGCCGGACCCGCGGCGACCGCGACCAGCCACGTCGATCCGACGCCCTGGACCCGGTCGCGGAACCGCCTGAGGTCGTCCACGGTTCCCCGCCAGATGTCCATCCCGAGGCCCCTGCCCGCCCGCTCCGCCTCGAGCGTGGCGAGCTCGCTGTCGTCCCGGCCGACCAACATGATCCCGCCCCAGGTCGGCGGAACCTCAGCGGGGTCCCTGCCGGCCCCTGCGGCGAGCCTCGTCAGTTCCGCGGCCCGAGCCTCGAACGTGTCGGCGTCGAGTCCCCATGCGTTCCACCCGTCCGCCGCCCGGGCTGCGACACCGATCGATGCGTCCTTCGTCCCGCCGACCCAGACCGGCGGCGAGCCCGGCGGCAGGAGCGGGCCGGCGAGCGGCGGGACCAGCCGCCCGCCTTGCCACGGTCTCCCGCCGAAGAGGGCCCGGAGCGCCAGCACGGTCTCTTCCAACAGGGCGAGGCGTTCGGGGAACGGCGGATAGTCGAGCCCGAGCGCCGCGTGCTCGGCGCGCCCATTCGCATCCCCCACCCCGAGCCCGAGCACGGCACCGCCGCCGGCGACCTGATCGAGCGCCGCCGCTTGCTTCGCCAGCATGCCGACCGGACGGAACCCCGCTCGGGTGACGAGCACCCCGACGCCGAGGCTGGGGTTCTCCGCCCCGATCGCCGCCAGCAGCGTGTACGGCTCGAGCGAGGGTCGGTCGGGCGCTCCCGGCGGGAAGAGGTGATCCGATGCGAACACGGCGTCGTACCCCGCGGCCGCGGCGCGGCCCGCGGACGCCCTGGGTTTCGCGGGATCCGCCGTGAAGACCGTCAGCACCAGCCCCAGCTTCATCGTCGCTCCTCCAGCGCCAGCAACGCGGCGCCGATCGCGGCGCTGTCCGTCCCGAGGTGAGCCTCCATGATCGGAACGGCGGGGCGATACTCGGCCGCTTCGACCGCGTCGACGAACGCGGCGCGCGCGGGGTCCAGGAGGAGGTCGCCGGCGCCGCCCACACCGCCCCCGACGACGACGGTCGCGGGATCCAGCACGTTGACCAACCCGGCGATCCCCTCGCCCAGACGGCGCCCGACCTCCGTGACGATGCCGCGCGCGACGGCATCGCCGTCGCGCGCGGCGTCCACGACCATGTGACCGGTGACGGCGTCCGGATCCCCGCCGGCGCGCGCCGCGAGCGGCGCGTGCCGGCGCGCCGCCGCCCGGCCCTCACGCGTGATGGCCGAGCCGCTCGCCACCGTCTCCCAGCACCCGCGGTTACCGCATCCGCAGACGGGCCCGTCGGGCTCCACGACGATGTGGCCGATCTCCGCCGCGAACCCATGGGCGCCGCGGTAGAGCGAACCCCCGAGGATCAAGCCACCGCCGATCCCGGTGCCGACCCCGATGTAGAGCACGTGGGCGACCCCACGGGCCGCCCCGACCCGGTACTCACCGTAGGCGCCCGCCGTGCAATCGTTCTCGACGATGACCCGCGTCCCGGCCGCCCGCCCGACCACCTCGGCGATCGGGGCATCGCGCCAGGCGAGGTTGGGCGCGAACCGCAGGACGCCCGTTCCCTCCTCGACGAGCCCCGCGGCCCCCACGCCGACCGCCTGCACGTCCGGGCCCGACACGTCGCCGAGGGCTGCGACCAGCGTCCCGAGCGTGGCGTCCATGTCGTCGGCAGGGGTCGGACGCACGGAGCGCGCTAGCTCTTTGCCCTCGTCGGTCACCCGCAACGCAACGATCTTCGTGCCGCCGACGTCGATGCCGACGGCCTGAGGTGCCGCCTCGCTCATCCGATGTCGATCTTCTCGAGCCGCGTCGGGCCGGGCTGCTCTCCCTCGGTGGGGTGCATCTCCTCCGCCCGCGCATCGATCACCCCGCGGAACGCGAGCAACATCTCCGTGCCCGCCTTCAAGAGGTGTTCGATCACCTCGGGCTTGAGCGGTTGGACGGCGGTGACGGCCATGCAGATCGGGCACCACGCGACCGGGCAACCGCCCTGCACGTGCGGACCGTCCGACGCAGCGGGGTCCGGCACATCGCTCCCCGGAGCGCGGTCCCTCGCCCTCTTCGCGCGGTCGTCCTTCGCGGCCTCGGCCATCGTCAGCCCCTTTCCGGGTCCGCGGGTTGGGGCCCGCGACCGAACATGATCTCCAGATGATCGCCCGCGAAGTTCGCCTCGCGGACGACCATCCGTTTCAGCGACTGCGGGAGGATCAGGTTGCGCTTGTACGAGCCCACCCGGACCACCAGCTCCTCGCCCCGCCGGTGGATGTCCATGTCATCGCGCGAGACGAACGGCAGGCGCATCCGCAACACGTACCCGTCGTCCCGCTTGCGCACGCGGATCGGGTCGTCGTGGTAGAGGATCGAGTCCGCGTCCAGCTCCCCGTAGACCTCCTCCGCCATATCCTCGAGCAAGGGGATCCCCACCATCTCGCGATCGAACAATCGGGACAGGAGGATTGGCACGGGCTCGAAGGACTCGTGCACGGTCGCAAGATGCTCGGCCTGGATGTCCTTCCATTTCCCGAAGTAGGGATCCGTGACGTCGGGTGGCAGGACCCTGTTGACGACCACGGCGTCGACGCGATAGCCGAACAGTCCCAGATACGTGTAGGTCCGGCGCGCCTCGCTGATCACCATCTTCTCGGGGTTGAGCACCAGCCGGACGGAGGAGACGGCCTCGTCGGTCAGGATGACCTTCACCGCGTCCAGGTTCCGGTGCAGGCGCTCGACCGCCTCGAAGACCTGATCCGATGCGATCGGAAGCGACGTCATCCTCGACACGAGCGGGCGGACCGCCTTCACCACCTTGCGTTCGACCGGGAAGATGCGCTCGATGTACCAGCTCATGATCTCGGGCAGGGACAGGAGCCGCAGCGTCTCGGCTGTGGGCGCGCAATCGACGACGAGACAGTCGTAGTTGCCGCTCTCGACGTGGGTCTTCACATCGATCAGCGCGAAGATCTCGTCGAGACCCGGGATCACGGTCAGCTCTTCGGCTTGGATCGTCTCGGTGCCCGCCCAGTTCATCAGCTGGACCATGTAGTCCTGGATGTCGCGCCAGTTGTCCTCGAGCCGTTCCTGCGCGTCGATCTCCTGACCCCAGAGGTTCTCGATGATCCGGGTCGGCGCACTCCCGATCCTCGTCTCGAAGGAATCCGCGAGTGAGTGCGCGGGATCGGTGGACATCACCAGCGTGCGTTTGCCGGCCTTGGCGGAGCGGACCGCGGTGGCCGCGGCGACGGTCGTCTTGCCGACCCCACCCTTGCCGGTGAACAGGATGACGCGCATCGCGCCAGCCTACCTCGCCGCCCTGCGACGTCAGCGGGTCGCGAGGATGGCGAGCACCGCGATGACGTTGATGGTCGCGTGCGCCGCGATCGAGGCGACCAGCGTGCGTCGATGCTCGAAGACGCCGGCGAGGATCACGCCCATCGTCGCGAGCCCGAAGAACCGGATCGGCTCGACGTGCACGAACGCGAAGAACGAACCCGACACGAGCGCTGCCCACACGAATCGCATCCGGCCTCGCAGTCCTTGGAAGAGGAACCCGCGGAAGTAGACCTCCTCGCAGAGCGGGGCGAGGCAGACCGCCATCACGGCGTTGATCACGAGCCAGGGCCCCGCCAGATCCTGGAGTGGGGTCGTCGTCGTGGGCTCGTGACCGGTGATCGCGCGGACGACCGCCGCCGTGATCGCGATCACGACCGTTCCCGCGAGCACGGCGCCGAGCCCCGCGCCGAGCCCCGCGAAGACGTCGCCGGCGTGCCAACCGCCGCGGCGCAGGCCGAGCGGCGCGAGGGACCCCCGGGTACGACGGACGGCGATGACGATCGGAACGAGCAGGCTGAGCTGTTGCGCGGCCGTCACCAGGACTGCTCCGCCGTCCGAGTCCCATCCCAGGAAGCCGAAGACGAGGTAGTTCGCGAACAGCACCAGACCGAACGGCACCAGCGCGATCGGGAGGAACTCGTGCAGGCTCCACGAGGCGAGCGGCCATCGGTCCTCAGCGTCCGGACGAGGCGGGACCGGTGCGGTCACCGGCCGCATCGCCGAGGACGCGAGCGGCTCGACGCTCATCAACCCATCTCGACGCGACGCTTCAGACGTTCGAGCGCGTTCTCGATCACGCGACGAGCGCCCTCCGTCCTGATGAACCCCGGAACGAGGGGTCCGAGCTCGACGGCCAAGCGGTAGGTGACCTGCGTGGTATCCGGATCGATCTCGTCGAGCAGATACTCGCCCCGCACGTCGCGCACGGCTCCGTGGGCGTCGGTCGAATCCCACGAGATGGCCGTGTCCCCGGGCGCGTACCGGTAGCGCAAGGTGTAGGACGCCTTCCCCAGGACCGGGACGTCGACCTCGAACGCGACCTCGGTCGGCCGGCCTCCCTCGCCCCGCTCGCGGACGTCCGCCGACCGAACGTCGGCCCACTCCGGGTAGGCCTCGTAGTCCTCGATCACTTCGACGACGTCGTCGATCGGCGCCTCGATCAGGATCGATCCCTCGGCGTGTTCCATCGGAGCAATGCTACCGGTGGGTCGCGGTCACGACGCCGTAGACGAGGAGGCCCACGCCGACGAACACCACGCCGACGAGCGTCCACATCAGGACCTTCGTCTCCACGATCAGGTCGCCGCCCTGCGCCAATCGGTGCGCCTCGAACGCGGACATCGCGTAGACGCCGATGCCGGCGACCAGGAACAGTGCGAACGCCGCGACGAGCGCTCCGGAGCCAGAAGCCGCGATCGCGAGCAAGACGCCGAGCCCGAACGTGACCACGAACAGCACTCCGCGCGCGAGCCCGTCGAGACCGCGGCCGAGCGCTCGGTGTCCGAGTCCGGGGAAGATCAACGAACGGATCGCCGCGTCGCGCGGGTCGATCCGGCCCCGTTCCTCAGGAACCCGCATCACCTGGGCGAAGGGCGTGCCGCACGTCGCACAGGAATCGAGCTGGATCGGGTTCTTCCCCCCGCACACCGGACACGGCCAGAAAGGCTGCGGTGGCTCCGCCTGCTCGGTGGCCGTCGCGACGCCGGCCGGCGTCCGCGGCTCCTCCGGTTGCATGACGAGAGGAGGTTCGGGAGCTCGACCGAGGGGCGCGAAGCATTGGCCACACCATGCTGCGTCCTCGGAAACCAGTGCGCCGCAGTTGGGACACCGGAGGTCATCATCGGGCACGGCCGAAGGGTACCCCTCGGGCGAGACCCGATGAACGACCCTCAGCCGACCGCGGAGCGGAGCCATCCGACGAGGCGGCCGGCGATCACGGGCCAGGTGTGCGAACCGACGACGCGCGCGCGTCCCGCCTCGCCCATCTTCCGCGCGAGACCGGGGTCGGCCAGCAAGTTGGCGACCGCGTCGGCGACCGCGTCCACGCGGCGCCCGTCGACGCACAGCCCCGTCTCCCCGTCGATGAGGCTCTCCGGGGCGCCGCCGGAGTCGCCGACGACGACCGGGCGGCCGCACGCGGCCGCCTCGATGAAGACGTTGCCCCACCCCTCGACCTCGAGCCCTGCCGCACGCGTCCGGCAGGGCATCGCGAACACGTCCCCGACCGCGTAGTACCCGGGGAGGTCGTCCTCGCTCACCTCGCCGGCGAACAGCACCGAGCCGGTCGGCGCTGCGGTGGCCATGGCGCGAAGCTTCGCTTCGTAGGGGCCTCCCCCGACGACCAGCAACGTGGCGTCGGGAACGCGGGCTCGGATGGATCCCATCGCTCGGATCAACACGTCCTGTCCCTTCCGCGGGACGAGCCTGCTGACGCACACGATGAGCGGTCGGTCCCCGACGTCCAGCGAGTGTCGGATCCCGTCGGTGTCGAGGTCCGGCCGGAAGCGCTCGATATCCGCGCCCGGGTAGAGCACCGAGACGGGAACGCCGGCGGGGACGGCGGTCTTCACGGTGCGCGCGACGAAGGCCGAGCACATCACCGCGACGCGGGATGCGCGCGAGGTCGCACGCCGGATCGCCGCGTGCGTCCCCGGGGCGATCGAGAGCCAGTACTCGAAGCCGTGCGCCGCGGCGATGTAGGGATAGCCGTCGTCGGCCAGCCTCGGCCCGAGGAGGGCCAGCGGATAGGTCGCCCCGAACAGGACGACCTCGGCGCCCAGCTCGCGCGCTGCGGCACGCACCCGTCGGCCGACGTTGCGGGTCGGCCACAGGGACCCTTCCGGCTGCCGGAAGATCGGGAACGGAGCCTCCGCGTCGTATCGGGAGGGATCGCCGGTGCTCGGACAGAACACGCCGACCCGGTCCGGCGGCAAGGCTCGCACGAGCGCCTCGAGGGTCCGCTGGATGCCTCCCACGCGGGGCGGGAAGTCGTTCGTGACGAGCAGGGTGGTCGGAACGTCCACGGTGCCGATAATCGCAGAGGGAGCCCGAGGAGCCCGGGCAGCGAGGGGATGACGACGAGCATGGATGAGGGATCCGCGAGCCAGCTGGCTGCCCTGGAGGAGGAACGTGCCTTCCTCGATCGTTCCCCCTGGCGCAAGGTCCGGATCACCGGCGCGGACGCCGTCTCGTGGCTCGGTGATCTGCTCACCGCGGATATCGCCACGCTCGAACCGGGCCGGGGTTGCCGCTCGCTCCTGCTCACCCCCACGGGCCGGATCCGCGCCGACATCCAGGTCGCGCGTCGCGAGGACGATCTGGTCCTGCTCCAGGCACCCGAGCAACCCGAGCACATCGGACTGGCCCTGAGTACCTACGTCTTGTCCTCCGATGTCTCGCTCGAAGACCGAACCAACGATCTCGCGTTGTTCACCGTACCGGGTGGAGCCGCGTCCCTCGTGGGCATCCACGGCGCGACCGAACCGTCGAGCGTTGGGCCCGGCATCGACGTGCTCGTCGGCGCCGGGAAGCCGGCATGGCGGTTCGTCGAAGCGTGTATCGCCGCCGGCCTCGAAGAGGCCGGCGGCGACGCCTACGAGGTCTGGCGCGTCCGCCGAGGGATCGCGCGGATGGGCCCGGACTTCGACGAGCGCTCGCTGCCGGCCGAGGCCGGCCTCGAGGCCACGATCGATTCCAACAAAGGATGTTTCCTCGGCCAGGAGGCGGTCGCTCGTGTGCGCAACCTCGGCCATCCGCCGCGCCTCCTCCGTCACCTTCACGGTCCGGGATCGATCGCCGTTGGCGAGCCCGTGTTCGTGGGGGCGAACGCCGTCGGCGAGGTCACCAGCGCGGCCCGCGACGGGGACGGCAGCACGGTGCTCGTCCGGGTTCGGTGGGACGCCGCGACCTTGCCGCTGACGGTCTCGGACGGCCGTTCGCTCGATGGAGCGCTCGCGACGAGCTAGTCCGTTCGAGTCATTTCGTGTCCCCCTGTCAGGTGAGGGCGCAATGGGTGCCTTCGCCCTCTTCCCTTGGCGCCGAGCGCTCTGTTATGAATCGGCCTCGGCCTGCCCGCGGCCGCGAAGGGGGGGTGCGACGAAGGTGAGGATCGACCGGTTCCCCGACGTTGATGTGGAAGCGCTGCCCGCCAATCCGTCCCCCCCGGATCTCTGGCAGGACCGCGCGGCCTGCTTCGGGATCGACCCGGATGTCTTCTTCCCGATCTCGGAGGAAGAGGCGGGCCCGGCGCTCGCCTTCTGCAACGTCTGCACGATCCGCGAGGAATGCCTCGCGTGGGCGCTCAAGAACGGTGAGCGCTACGGCGTCTGGGGTGCCACGACCGAGCAACAACGACGTCGTCTCCAGCGCAACGTCGCCTGACGCCGAAGGATCGGCTCGCTGCCGACACCCGGTCGCCAGGCGATCGGCGCCGCCCCTAGACTTGCCCGCGTGGAGCCCGACCGCACTCCGATCGACGCCGCCGCGCCGCTCCGGATCAGTTTCTGCGGTGGCGGGACCGACCTCCCCCATTGGTACGAAGAGCACGGCGGCGCCGTGCTCTCGGCGACGATCGATCACTCGGTCCGCGTCCGGCTCGTTCCGCGCGACGACCGAGAGATCAGGGTGCGCTCGAACGACCTCGGCCACATGGTTGCGTATCACCTCGACCGAGGGCCCGCGTACGACGGCGTCATGGATCTGCCGAAGGCCGCCATCGCGCGGATGGGCATCACCATGGGCGTCGATCTCCAGATCGAGAGCGACGCCCCGCCGGGAAGCGGCCTCGGTGGCTCGTCCGCCCTCGTGACCGCGGTCGTCGGCGCCCTGGCGATGCTGACGGATCGCCGGCTCAGCGCGCATGAGGTGGCGCGTCTGTCGCACCGCATCGAGCGTGAGGATCTCGGGATCAGCGGCGGATGGCAGGACCAGTACGCGGCCGCGTTCGGTGGCTTCAACTTCCTCGAGTTCTCGCGCGCGGAGGTGTCCGTGAGCCCCGTGCGCGCGAGCGCGCAGACGCTCGCCGCGCTCGGTCGTCGGCTGCTCCTGTGCTACACGGGGAGCGTCCGTCGCAACGTGGGTCTCATCGATCGTCAGATCCAGCTGCATCGCGAAGGACGCGAGGACACGATCCTCGGCATGAAGCGCCTCCAGGAGATGGCCTTCGCCATGCGGAACGCCGTCGAGCGGGGGGACATCGACGTCCTCGGGTCGTTGCTGGACGACGCCTTCATCGCGAAGAAGCAGATGAACCCGTTCATCGCCGAGCACACGCCGATCGAAGACATGCTCGCCGCCGCCCGCGCCGCGGGCGCGATCGGGGGCAAGATCTGCGGAGCGGGAGGCGGCGGCTACCTCCTCCTGGCCGCTCCGCCCTCCGCGCACGACGCGATCCGCGCCGCCCTCGTGCGATCGGGAGGACAGTTCGCCTCGTTCGCCTTCTCGAACGACGGGGTGCGGGCGAGGCGCGGGCGCGATGTCTGGGCACCATCGGCATGACCCGCAGGTTCGCCCTCGTCGATCGCGATGGAACGATCAACGTCGAGCGCGACCACATCACCGACCCCGACCAGATCGAGCTGATCCCCGGATCCGCCGAAGCGCTCGTCCGGCTGCGCGACGAAGTGGGGATGGGGATCGTGATCGTGACCAATCAAGCCCACGTGGGCCGTGGCGAGCTCGCTGCGGAGGATCTGGACCGGATCCACGAACGGCTGCTCGGGCTCTTGGCGGAAGAAGGCGCCGCGGTCGATGCGATCCTGCACTGTCCCCATACGTCGGACGCCGGGTGCGCCTGCCGGAAGCCGGCACCCGGGCTCGCCCTGCAGGCCGCCGATAGGTTCGGGTTCGACCCGGCAACGAGCGTCGTCATCGGTGACCACGCCGGCGACGTCGGTTTGGGTCGGGCCGTGGGCGCCATGACCTTCCTCGTCCTCACAGGCCACGGACCAGAGGAACGTGCGTCGGCCGAGCCGCTGGCCGATCACGTCGTCCCGGACCTGGCTGCCGCGGTGGATATCATCGCGACGCTCCTCCCGCGAGAAGGGTGATGTGGACAGCGAGCAAGTGCGCGGACGCGCGGCCGGGTACCTGACGGAGACCGCCTCGGTCCTGCAGTCGGTCGTGTCGTCTTGCCTCGACGACATCGTCGAGGCTGCCACCCGCTTGACCGCTTCGTTCCAGGACGGCGGCACCCTGTTGATCTGTGGGAACGGCGGCAGCGCGGCCGACGCACAACACCTCGCGACGGAGTTCGTCAGCACGTTGACGATCGATCATCCTCGGCCCGCGATGCGCGCGATCGCGCTGACGACGGACACGTCACTCCTCACGGCGATCGGGAACGACTTCGGCGTCGACGGTATCTTCGCGCGGCAGCTCGAGGCGCTCGGACGGCCGGGGGACGTCCTGCTCGGCATCTCCACGAGCGGCAACTCCGCCAACGTCCTCGCGGCGGCCGAACGCGCCGCAGCGATGGGCCTCACCGTCCTCGCCCTGACGGGGCGGTCGGGGGGGAAGCTCGCACCGCTCGCCGACGTCGCGATCCGGATCCCGTCGGACGTGACTGCGCACATCCAGGAGGCGCATCTCGCGACCGAGCAACTGCTCGCCCTGCTGGTCGAGCGGGCGATCCACCCCGATCCCGTACCCGATAGCGGGTAGGTATTTCTCCCCCACCGTTCGCATCCACCTGACGGGGTCACCCGTCGATATCCCCCTTCGAAGGGACATCCGGCACACGGACGTCCCGGCCGGATGGTCTGGCGTTCCCGAACGGAGGGCTCTGCATGACACGAATCACCTCTCTCTCGCTGCGCGCGGTCGGAACGATCGTGGCTGCGGCCATCGTCGTGCTCGGTCTGCCGACGCCGCCGGCGTCGGCCGCCCCGCTCGACCACGTGGCGATCACCGCCAGCACCCCGTCGCAAGTCGAGGGCAACAGCGGAACGACCGCCGTCACCTTCGCCATCGCGTATACGGGCCCGCCGAAGGCGTTCTCCATCGATTGGGCGACCGCGGACGGGACCGCCACCGCCGGCAGCGACTACGTCGCAGCCAACGGCACGATGAGCTTCAGCGGGGTCCCGTCGGACCGAACGAAGACCGCCACGGTGCTGATCAACGGCGACACGGTCGCCGAACCGAACGAGACGTTCACGGTCACCATCTCGACGCCCCTGCCCCTCCCCAACGTCGTGATCGACACCCCGACCGCGACGCAGACGATCGCCGACGACGATAGCTCTGCCTCGTTCGCGATCGGTGACGTGACGGCGGCAGAGGGGAACGCCGGCATCTCGACGTTCTCGTTCGCCGTCACGAAGACGGGGTCGACCGGATTCACGACCAGCGTCGACTTCGCCACGACGAACGGCACGGCCACGGTCGCCGACGGCGACTACGCCGCGACCTCGGGGACGCTCAGCTTCCTTCCGGGTGACACGTCCAAGACCGTCGATGTGACGGTGTACGGAGACACGAAGCACGAGGCTGATGAGACTTTCACGGTGGACCTCAGCGGTGCTGTCAACGCCACGATCACCGACAACCAAGGTGTGGGGACGATCACCAACGACGACCAGGTCCCGGACATCAGCGTGGACGATCAGATCGTGGCCGAGGGGAACAGCCCCACGACCACCACGATAACCTTCAACGTCACGCTGTCCAATCCGAGCGACCAGACGGTAACCGTCGACTACACGACCAACGACGGCACGGCCACGACCGCGGACAGCGACTACGCCGCGGCTTCAGGAACACTTACCTTCACCCCCGGGCAGACGGCGAAGACCGTCGACGTCACCGTCAACGGTGACGACACCACCGAGCCGGATGAGACCCTCACGCTCGATCTCTCGAACGCGACGAACGCGAACATCCTCGATGGATCGGGCCTCGGCACGATCACGAACGACGACCCCATCCCGGACGTGAGCATCGGCGACCAGTCGATCACGGAAGGGGACGCCGGTACCTCGACGCTCACCTTCGACGTCACGCTGTCGCACGCCAGCGCCGACTCGGTGACGGTCGACTACACGACGAACGACGGGACGGCCACGGTCGCGGACGGCGACTACGCCGCGGCTTCGGGCACGATCACGTTCGACCCGGGGCAGACAACCAAGACCGTCGACGTCACCGTCAACGGCGACCTGACCCATGAGGCAGACGAGACGCTGACGGTCTACCTGTCCAACCCCGGCAACGCCGGGATCGCCGATGGCTCGGGCCTCGGCACGATCACGAACGACGACCAGGTCCCCGACGTGAGCATCGCCGACCAGTCGATCACGGAAGGGAACGCCGGGACGTCGACGATGATCTTCAACGTCACGCTCTCCAACCCGAGCGACCAGACCGTGACCGTCGAGTACACGACGAACGACGGCACGGCCACGATCGCCGATGGCGACTATGCCGCTGCTTCGGGAACGGCCACCTTCGACCCCGGCCAGACGAGCAAGACGGTCGAGGTCACCATCAACGGCGACACGACCCATGAGTCGGACGAGGCCCTCACGGTCGACCTCTCCAACGCGTCGAACGCGAACATCCTCGATGCATCGGGCCTCGGCACGATCACGAACGACGACCAGGTCCCCGACATCTCCATCGACGACCGGTCGGTCACGGAGGGCAACAGCCCCGACACCACCACGATGACCTTCCACGTCACGCTCTCCAACCCGAGCGATCAGTCGATCACGGTCGACTACACCACGAACGACGGGACGGCCACGATCGCGGACGGCGACTACGCCACGGCGTCCGGGACGCTCACCTTCGACCCCGGCCAGACCGCGAAGTCCGTCGACGTCACCGTGAACGGGGACAACGCCCACGAGTCGGACGAGACGCTCACGGTCGACCTCTCCAACGCGTCGAACGCGAACCTGCTCGACGACTCGGGACTGGGCACCATCACGGACGACGACGCGGCGGCAACGATCTCGGTCGCGGACGGGTCCGTCGCGGAAGGCAACGTCGGTGACACGACGCTCTCCTTCGACGTCACGCTCTCGGTGGCGTCGGCGGGAGTCGTCACGGTCGACTACACGACCGCCGACGGCACGGCGACCGTCGCGAACCGTGACTACGACGCCGCCTCGGGCACGCTGACGTTCACCGCCGGTCAGACAACGAAGACGGTCGACGTGACCGTGCACGGTGACACGACCTACGAGGCCGACGAGCACCTGACGCTCGGGCTCTCCAACGCGACCGGTGCGACGATCGCAGACGACTCCGGCGCGGGGACGATCACCAACGATGACGCTGCTCCGACGTTCGCGATCGACAACGTCACCGTGGTCGAAGGGAACAGCGGGCTCACCGCGTTCACCTTCGCGGTGACCAAGTCCGGCACGACCGAACTGAGCTCGAGCGTGCACTTCGCGGCGGGTGGCGGGACGGCGACGGCGGGCGTGGACTACACCGCGAACAGCGGAACCCTCTCCTTCGGGCCGAGCGCCACCACGAAGTCGGTCACGGTGCTCGTGCACGGCGACACCGTGTTCGAGGCGAACGAGACCTTCCACGTGGTCCTGTCCAGCCCGACCGGCGGGACGATCTCGGACGCAACCGGCGTGGGCACGATCACGAACGATGACCTGCAGCCCACGGCGCTCACCCTCCATCGCCGGCTCACCCGGATCTACGTGACCGGACGAGGTCTGCTCGAGCCCGCCACGGCCGGCATGCATGTCCGCGTCGCCTTCCTCCACCGCGTGGGTGGCCGCTGGGTCAAGATCGCCGCGAAGACCGTCCTCGTGACGGGGCTCCGCGACCGCGATCACGATGGGAAGCCCGACGCCCACTACGTGGCAAGGTTCAAGCGACCGTCGACGCACGGCCGATACGAACTCCGGGTAGGCTTCGCCGGCTCCGCGACCCTTCGTCGGGCGCATCGAAGGATGATCTTCACGATCTGAACCACGGCGCCGAACGCGACGGCGGGGGCGCCCGGTTCCCGAGTGCCCCCGCCGTCGCATTCGGCGCCGTCCTTGACGACCGAACACCTGTTCGGATACGGTGAGCGCCCTCGTTCGGCCCCTGCCGACGGAGGCCCGATGCTCCTCGAGCCACTGCAATGCACGTTGGCCGACGGCG
>Ga0070706_100004162_pt1 | contig 14067 bp, 11 predicted proteins | sample KBSK5501metaG_FD_65476 | JGI IMG/M metagenome (GOLD analysis project Ga0070706, IMG submission 65476) | Corn, switchgrass and miscanthus rhizosphere microbial communities from Kellogg Biological Station, Michigan, USA - KBS K5-50-1 metaG | ecosystem: Host-associated > Plants > Roots >...
CGGACGCGGCCTTCGTCGCGAGCGCCGCAGCCGGGGTCGAGGCGTTCGGGGCCGAGTTCCGCCGGGTGACCTTTCACGGGTGCAAGCTCGACTCGGTGAACTTCCGGGACGCGGCCCTCACCGAGGTGACCTTCGACGACTGCCTGCTGCGCGGGGTGGACTTCACCGGCGCCACGCTGGCCAGGACGGCCTTCCCGCGGTCAAGGCTGGTCGCGGCCACCTTCGCGCGCATGACGCTGGACCAGGTGGACCTGCGCGGCGCCGAGCTGGGCATCACCACCGACGCCGTCTCGCTGCGCGGCGCCAGGGTCACCACCGCCCAGCTCGCGGTCATGGCGCCCCTGCTCGCCGACAGCATGGGAATCACCGTCAGCGACAGCTAACCTTGCCGCATACCTGGAGAATGCGGAAAGGGGGTCGGGTGCGGTCCGGTACCGGGGAGATCCTGTTCCGCAACGGGGCCGTCTTCGACGGCACCCGCTTCCTGTCCGCCGGCGCCTGCGTCCGGATCCGCGACGGCCGGATCACCGAGGTAGGCCCGGCCGGCCCACCGGGCGGCGCCGAGCCCGTGGACCTCGCCGGGGGCACCCTGCTGCCGGGCTTCATCGACGCCCACGCGCACCCGGTTTTCGCCGGCGACCAGCTACGGCGCTGTGATCTGACCGCCGCCGAACGCGCGGACGACTACCTCGCCATCATCGCCGCCTACGCCAGGGAGCACCCCGCCGAGGAGTGGATCACCGGAGGCGGCTGGGCGATGACCGCGTTCCCGGCCGGCATCCCGACCAGGCACCTGCTGGACCCGATAGTGCCGGACCGGCCGGTGTTCCTGCCGAACCGGGACGGGCACGGGGCGTGGGTGAACAGCAGGGCGCTCCTGCTCGCCGGGATCGACTCCCGCACGCCAGACCCGCCGGACGGGCGGATCGAGCGGGACGCCGACGGAGAGCCGGTCGGCATGCTGCAGGAGGGCGCGGCCGAGCTGGTGTCGCGGCTGCTCCCCCTGGTGACCGAGGAGGACTACTACCTGGGGCTGCTCGCTGCCCAGGACTACCTGCTGTCGCTCGGCATAACCGGCTGGCAGGACGCGATCATCGGCGGCGCTCCTGGCGAGACGGACCCGGCGACCGCCTACCTGCGCGCCGCGAGCGCCGGGACGCTGCGCGCGAACGTCGTCGGCGCGCTCTGGTGGGACCGGCACCAGGGGCTGGAACAGCTGCCTGAGCTGCTGCACCGCCGGAGCACCGGGCAGGCGGGCAGCTTCCGCGCGGGCAGCGTCAAGATGATGCTCGACGGCGTGGCGGAGAACCACACGGCCGCGATGCTTGAGCCATACCTGGACGGCGACGGCTGCCCGACAGCCCAGTCCGGCCTTGACTTCATCGACCCGGGCGAGCTGCCCAGGTTCGTGACCGCGCTGGACCGGGAGGGCTTCCAGGTGCACTTCCACGCCCTGGGCGACCGCGCGGTCCGCCATGCGCTGGACGCGATCGAGGCCGCGCTGCGGCGTGGCGGCAAGCCGAGCGCACGGCACCACCTGGCCCATCTCCAGGTCGTGCACCCGGACGACGTCCCGCGCTTCGCCGCGCTCGGCGCGACCGCCAACATCCAGCCGCTGTGGGCCACGCACGAGCCGCAGATGGACGATCTCACCATCCCGTTCCTGGGCGAGCGCCGGGCGGGCTGGCAGTACCCGTTTGGCTCGCTGCTCGAGGCGGGTGCGGCCCTGTGCGCGGGGAGCGACTGGCCGGTGAGCAGCCCGGACCCGCTGTGGGGTGTTCATGTGGCCGTCAACCGGAGCCTCCCGGTCAGCGCGGGCGGCAACGGCGGTGACCCGTTCCTGCCCGAGCAGCGTATCGGCCTGGAGCCCGCGCTGGCCGCCTACACCTCGGGCAGCGCCTGGGTGAACGGGCTCGAGGCGGAGGTGGGCGCGATCCGCGCGGGTCTGTCCGCGGACTTCGCCGTCGTGGACGCTGACCTGTCCGTGCTTCCGCCCGGGGAGATCTGCCAGGCAACGGTCCGTCAGACCTGGGTTCGCGGTCAGCTCGCCTACGAGCGCGGCACGGCCGCGGGGCCGCAGAGATAGGCAGGGCCGCCCGGCGGCCCGACAGCCTCGATCACCACACCGAACCTGGCCATCATCATTCTACTGGTGGCAGCCGTGGCCACCCGCCATCGCGATCGTGCTGATCGTGCTCGCCGTCAACGTGCTCGGCAACGGCATGCATGACGTCGTCGAGCGCCGGCTGGAGCGCCGGGACTATTTTGAGATCAAATGATTTGACCACGAAGTAGCCTGCGGTGCATGCTGGAGCGCGTGACCGGGGACACGCGGGCGGAGCAGCGGGCGGGCGACAGCGCGCCAGCGCGCGATGCGCTGGAGCACGGCAACCAGCAGGGCTGGGTCTGGGGGGATGAGGGCGCCACCGCCCCGCTCGACGCACCGCTGTCCGCGCTGGTCTCGGTCGCGACCCGGCTGCTCGGGGCGTTCTGGTGGTCCACGGCGCAGGGCACGGGAATCAGCCCGGCCGGCATCGGCGTCCTGCGCCTGCTCGCCGCCCGCGACGGCCTGAAGTCCAGCGAGGTGGCGGCCCGGGGCTGGTGGGCGCCGGGCACGGTCACCTCCGTCGTCGACACGCTCGCGCGCGACGGCTACGTCGAGCGCCGCAGGGACCCCGGTGACCGCCGGGTCGTCCGGCTGTACCTGACCGGGCAGGGGCGGCACAAGCTCATGGACTCGATCCCGGCCATCGGCCGGAAATGGCATGACGCCTTCGGCTACGTGGACCCGGCCGAGGAGCCGGTCATCCGGAGGTTCCTGGTGGAAACCATCGAGCGGTTCGGCGCGCTCGTGCGAGAGGAGCGCGGCCGGTGACCCAGGCGGCCGGGGCGGCGCCGGACACGGGCGCGACGATCCGCACCGAGGATCTGCGGAAGACCTACAAGACCTCGCGCGGTGACGTGCCCGCCGTTCGCGGCATCGACCTCGACGTGGCCGCCGGGGAACTGTTCGGCCTGCTCGGCCCCAACGGGGCGGGCAAGTCCACCACGATCGGCATGCTGACCACGCTGGTGGTGCCCACCGGTGGCCAGGCCTGGGTGGCCGGCATCGACGTCGTGGCCGACCCGGTCGGCGTCAAGCGCCGGATCGGCGTGGTGACCCAGAACAACACCCTGGACATGCAGCTCACGGTCGCGGAGAACCTGGAGTTCCGCAGCCGGTTCTTCGGCTTGGGGCCGCGGGAGGCCAGCCGCCGCGCGGCGCAGCTTATCGACGCGTTCGGGCTCGGCGACCGGCGCAAGGCGATCGCCACCGACCTGTCCGGCGGGCAGGCCCGGCGGCTGCTGATCGCCCGGTCGCTGGTGCACCGGCCTGAGGTGCTGTTCCTCGACGAGCCGACCGCCGGGCTCGACCCGCAGACCCGGGTGAACCTCTGGGACATCCTGCGGGTCCTGCACGACATGGGCCAGACGATCCTGCTCACCACGCACTACATGGAGGAGGCCGAGGCGCTCTGCGACCGGGTCGCGGTGGTCGACCACGGGGAGATACTCGCCTGCGGCACGGTGGATGAGCTCAAGGAGGGCACCGGCGCGGAGACCGTGATCACCGTGAGGTACGAGGGCGCCGTGCCCGAGGACCTGCCCGCGGCAGCGGGCCTGGCCGGCCAGGCCCGCGTGCGTAAGGTGGAGACGGACGGCGACCGGATTCGGGTCTTCACCGCCGAGCCCGACGGCGTGCTCGGTGAACTGGTGGCGGCGGGAGCGAGCGCCGGGCTGACCGTGCTCGACGCCACCCAGCTCAAGCCCAGCCTGGAGACCGTGTTCCTCAACCTGACCGGACGGGAGTACCGGGAATGACCACCACGAGCGCGGCACCAACGGCGCAGGCCGGGCAGACGGCAGTCCCGGCCGCGCTGAGCATCGCGGCCCTGATCGTCGAGGCACCCACGCCGCAGCCGACCCTGGCCAAGACGTTCGCCGCGATGATGGCCCGCGAGTTCCGGGTCCTGCGGCGGAACGCGATCGGCACGTTCCTCCGCGCGGTGATGCAGCCACTGCTGTTCGTCTTCGTGTTCACCTACGTGCTGCCCAAGATCGGCGGCGGCTTGGCGTTCGGCGGCGCGAGCGGTGCTGCGGCGGCCAGCCGCGCCGCGGCCGCCAGCGGGATCAACTTCGCCACCATTCTGGTGCCCGGGCTTATGGCCTCCATGCTGCTCATGCAGGGGATCATGGCGGTCACCTTCCCGCTGGTCATGGAGTTCTCCTGGCAGCGCACGATCGAGGACCGCGCGCTGGCCCCGGTGCCGATCCAGGTGCTCGCGGTCCAGAAGATCACCGCCGGGGCGGTGCAGGCCTTCATCGGCGCGCTCATCGTCTTCCCGATCGTGCTCGTCGTGCACGCGGCCGGCCAGGCGCCGCACGTGCACGTGACCAACTGGGCGCTGCTGACGTTCATACTGGTCACAGCGTCACTGCTGACGGCGTCGCTGGGCATGCTGCTGGGCACGCTCATGGACCCGCGCAAGATGCAGATGCTGTTCGCGGCGATCCTGCTGCCCGCGACGATGCTGGGCTGCGTGTACTACCCGTGGGCGGCGCTGCACCACATCCGCTGGCTGCAGATCGCCGTGCTGGTCAACCCCATGGTGTACATGTCCGAGGGGCTGCGGGCCGTGCTCACGCCGGGGATCGGGCACATGCCGATGTGGGCGATCCTGCTGGTCCTGGCCGGGGGGACGGTGATCTTCGGCTACCTCGGCGCCAGAACCTTCACCAGGCGCGTGCTCAACTGAGCCGCCGGGGATGGCACAGGCGGCAGCACCGCGCCAAGGGCCGGCTCACTTGATGGCACCGGCGCCGGCGGCTGCCCCGGTACCCGCGCCGCGAACGGCCCGGAGAACTCGCCGGCCCCGAGAGCCGGCGGCTGACTCAGCCCGGCCGGTTGGCCGCGGCGTCGAGCACTTCGGGATGCTCCCGGCGGTAGTGCTCCGTCAATACGGCACTCGCCTGGCCGGGCCGGGACGCGATGGTGCGCCGGCAAACCTGGCAGCGAATAACCGGAAGGCGACTGACGGTCACGGGGAAACGGCGGGAATTCGATCTGCTCATTTGTATCCGATAATGCCAGACGCGCGCGCTGGCGCATACACCTGGATGGCAACTCCGGCGATTCGCGACACGGAAATGGGGCACGCCGGTCACTGTGCGCCGGGCAGCAGGCGTGGCTCGATGCGCTCCTCCCGGGCCTGGCCGCCGTCCCTGGTGACCCGGTAGGCGCCTTTGCCGCGCATTTCGGTCACGGCCTCGGCCAACTCGGTGCCTTGGTAGACCAGGCCGGTCCCGTCATCGGTGGCGTAGCCGCCGGGCAGCGTTCCGTCGGCGATCAGCTTCTGAAATAGCGGCCGGCGCTGCTCTTCGGAGTCGTAGTGAACACCATTGGAGTAAGGCAGAAAGCCCAGGCCGTTCGTGACCGGCCGCAGATCCGGGCCGAACGAGTCGGTGGTGCCGCCCACGTGCCAGCAGATGGAGCCCGCGGACACGCCGGCGAGCACCACGCCCGCCTGCCATACCTGGCGGAAGCTCTCGTCCAGGCCGTGCAGCCGCCACAGCGCCAGCAGGTTCGCCACGCTGCCGCCGCCGACCCAGACCACGTCCTGGCCGAGCAGCAAGCCTGTCATGTCATCGGTGCTGGGCATCGAGAACAGGTTCAGGTGCGTGACGTCGACGCCGGCCGCCCGGCCTGCGTCGCTGAACCACGCCTGGAACCAGCGCTGGTCGCCTCCGGCGGTGCCCAGGTGGCATAGCCGCGGTGCCCGCCCGGTCGCGCCCGACAGCTCGATGGCGTGCATGATCAGCGGGGCGAAGGCGATCTCGGTGCGGCCGCCGCGGCGCAGCCCGCCCGAGGTGGCGAGGATCGTGGGCGAACCGGCTGGCACGGCAGGAAAGCCTACCGGCCGCCCCCGGCCACGGCGGGCGGCCGGGGGCGGCCGGTACTGCTCGGCGTTCCTCAGGCGGCCGGGCCGGTGACCAGGGTCACGGTCGCCGAGTGCGCCTGGCCGGACTGGTCGGTCCAGCCGACGGTGACGCGGTCGCCCGGGTGATGCCGCTCCATCGCCGCCTGGAGCCCGGCCGGGGAGGTCACCCGGTGACCGTCGACCGAGGTGATCACGTCGCCCGCGGTGATGCCGGCCTGGGCGGCGGGGTCCCCGGGGACGACGCCGGCCACAAATGCGCCGGCCGGCAGGCCGTTCACCGCGGCGTTGCCCGCCTGTACCTGCACGCCGAGGAGCCCGGTGCGGCCGATGTGCACGGTGGACGAGGAGTGGCCCGCCAGAATCTGGCTGGCGACGGCGAGGGCCTGGTTGATCGGGATGGCAAAGGCCTGGGTCCGCCCGCTCTGGAACTGGAACCCGGAGGAGGCGGCAGTGTTGATGCCGACCACCTGCCCCGCCGTGTTGACGAGCGGCCCGCCGGAGTCACCGGGCTGGATCGGCGCGTTGTGGTGGATGAGCCCGCGCAGCCGCTCGGAAGCGCCCGAGAACCCGTCCGAGGCGGTGATCGACGCGCCGAGGCCGGTGATGTGTCCCACCGCGACCGACGGGCTGCCCCCCTTGCCGCCCGCGTTGCCCAGCGCGACCACCTTCTGGCCGACCGCGGCGCTGCTGGAGTTGCCCAGGGTTACGGTCTGCAGCCCAGACGCCCCCTGCAGCTGGAGGACCGCGATGTCCCGGGTCTGGTCGTAGCCGACCACCTTGGCCTGATAGGTGAGGCCGTTGCCGATGTCGGTGACCCTGATCGAGGTCGCGCCGTCGATGACGTGGTTGTTGGTCAGCACCTCGCCGGTGGACGTCAGCACCTGCCCGGTGCCGGCCGCCTCGCCGCCCTGCAGCCCGAGCGTGGTGACGATGTCGACCAGGCCCGGGTCGGTCTGCGCCGCGATCTGGGTGGTGGTCAGCGCCGAGTTGCTGGCCGCGATCCCCGATGCGTGTACCGTGAAGAACGAGCCGAGGCCAAACACCAGCGCGGTGCCGGCCAGCAGGAGTGCGCGGCGGAAACGCCGGGCGGGCTTGCGCGGGCCCTCTCCCCAGCCGCCGTAACCGGCCGGGCCACCGGGGCCACCAGGCCCGGCCGGGCCGGGCCAGGGCGAGTACGGTGGGGTGTGACCAGGTTCCGCCGACACCGACGGATCTGAGATCGTGGTCATCGCGATCGGCTCCTCGTCGTGGTCTTCGATCGTGTCCACCTCAATGTCGCGTGTGAACCTGGAAGAATCCTGAAGGGTCGCTGACCACCCTCTCTGTCTTCGCTGACAACCTGAGCGTTAGCACTCAAGCGCAGGCGCGCGTGCGCGCAGGTGGGGACCTGCGCGCACGCGCGCCGCTGCGTTACGCCGTCGGTGGCCGGAGCCTAGAACTCATCGGGCGAGGTGACCGCCTCGGAGATGATCATCTCCGGCGGGGCCGCGGCCGCGCCGGCCGACGCGATGAACGCCTGCAGGTCCGGGTCGGCCATGAACTTCTGGAACTGGTCCGCGCTCTCCCACTCGTCAACAATGACCACGAAGCCGTCGCCAACGCCGAACCGGTGGTGAATTGCGCCAGCCCCCTGCGCCCTGTCGGCGATCTCTTCAAACTCCGCCGCCCGGTCGACGAGAGCCTGGCGGAACTTGGCCGTGTCGCCCGCGAACTTCCCGACGATGATCACACTCACTGATTGAACCCCCCTACGTGACGCCTGCCGGCCGGACGGCCAGCAGCTTCTGACATGGACGCTAGCGTGGCCTCCCGCCGTCAGGCAACGCCGGGTAACCCCGGTGCCGGGAAGCGGCCGGGCTCGGCGTCAAAGAGCCGCTGGGCAGCGGCCCGGACAAGGACGGCAGCCCAGGTCCGGAACGGCTTCCAGGCCTCGGCGATCGCGCGGAACTGGTCCGGCGACGGCGGCCCGGGCAGCTGGTACAGGCGCGCCACCAGGCCCAGCAGCTGGGGCTCGCTGACGGGCAGCACGTCGGCGAACCCGGTGCCCCGGGTCACGATCAGCGCGCTGTAGAACGGCCCGATGCCCTTGATCGCCCGTAGCTCGGCCATGGCGCGGTCGGGGCCGAGGTCGGTTAGCCGGCCAACGTCCAGCTGACCCTCGAGCGCGGCCCGCGCGACGCCGTGCAGCCGCTCCATCCGGTCCGGCGGGATGCCGGGGAATGACTCGATCGCGAGCAGCCGCCTTGGCGTTGGCAGCGCCGCCTGCCGCTGGCCGGCCAGGCCGAAGATCGCTCCATGCGCGTGGCTCAACCGGTCGCGCACGGCCATCATCTGGCCGGCTGGCCGCCGGGAGCTCAGGACCGCCCAGGCCGCTGCCTCGTAGGGCGAGTAGAACAACGGGGGGCGCAGGCCCGGCGCCACCGACTGCAGCGCGCCGATGACCGGGTCGCGCTGCCCGACGCGGGTGAACTCCGTGCCGTCGTGGTCGAGCGAGAGCACCCGCGCGACCTGGCGCGCCGTAGCGCCCACGTCGACGTCGTCCGGCCCACGGATCGTGCCGTGCACACCGGCGGCGTCCTGCCGCACCTCGACCCCGGCCTGTTGCCGGTAGCCGTCCAGACAGAACGCGAGCCGCATGACCTCGTCCCAGGCCGCGCCGGCTCGCTGCCCGAACCCGAACGTCGCCGCCTCGGCAAGGGAGAACGGCCCGCGTAGCGTAATGGTGAACGAACTGGACACGGCCCCTCCCGGTGGTCGGCTGCCCGCCAGCAGCCTCCCACCAGGGTCCGACAGCGGTACCGGGCTTCGGCCCCGGGCCGGGGCAATGGCAAGCTGTGCGCAAGCCCCGCCCGCCCGGGCGGGCAGAAGTGGAGCGGCGGTGGCAACGCAGAGTGGGGGCGGGCGCAGAGTGGGGGCGGGCGCGAAGCGCGGGGGCGGGAAGAGCAGAGCGCGGGGGCGGGAAAAGCAGAGCGTCACATCGGTGCGGGTGAACCGGTGGGTGATCTTGGCCGGCTACGCGCTGCTGGCCGCCAGCACCCAGCTGCTGTGGCTCGCTTACGCGCCGATCACCACGCAGACCCACCGGATCATGGGGGTGTCCCAGGGCACGGTGGGCGATCTGGCCGTCATCTTCCCGCTGATGTACGTGATCCTGGCGTTGCCCGCTGGCCGCTGGCTGGACGAACGGTTCGGGCGGGCGCTGGGACTCGGCGCGGGCCTCACCGCGGCGGGCGCGCTGCTGCGGCTGGCAGGCCCGTCGTCGTACGGCTGGGCCGTCGCCGGCCAGTTCGTGATCGCGGCGGGCCAGCCGTTCGTGCTCAACGCGATCACCAAGGTCGCGGCGCGGTACTTCCCCGCCAAGGAGCGGACGGTGGCCATCTCCATCGGCAGCGTGGCCCTGTTCGCGGGCATCCTGGCGGCGGTGCTATCAGGAGCGCCGCTGCTGCACGCCGGCGGGCTGACGCTCCTGTTGTGGGTCCAGGCCGCCGTGGCGCTGATCGCGGCCGCGTGGGTGCTGGCCACCGTCCGGGTGCCCGCGGCGTTCCCCGGCGACGCGTCGGTGGCGGTGTCCCTGCGCTGGCTGCGCGGTGACCGGCTCATGTGGCTGCTGGCCAGCCTGCTGTTCGTCGGGATGGGCGTGTTCAACGCGGTCGCGACCTGGCTCGACTCCATCCTCACGCACTTCGGGCATGGCGGCGCGAGCGGCTACCTGATCGCGATCATGACGGTGGGCGGGATCGCGGGCGCGGCGTTGCTGCCAGACCTCGTCGCGCGGCGGGACCAACGGCGGCGCATGCTGGAGATCGCCGTGGTCGTGACCGCCGCGGCGTTCGCGGTCATGGCTGGCTTGCACAGCCCGGCAGTCGGCGGTGTGGTCCTGTTCGTGGCGGGTTTCTTCCTGCTGGCCGGCCTGCCGGTCGTGCTGGACTGGTCGGAACTCCACGCCGGCCCGGAGCGGGCGGGTGCGGCCGCCGGGTTCCTGCTGCTCTCCGGGAACCTGGGCGGCGTCATCCTGGCGCTGATCGTCCAGGCCGTGGTGGGGAACCCGTACCTCTCCCTCGGCGCCCTCGGCGTCATCTGCCTGGCGGGCCTCACCCTGGCCACCAGGCTGCCGGCCAGGGTGCCAGCCGTCACACCCGAAGGGGCAGTGCAGTGACCGCTCCCAGCGACCCGATGGCCGACCTGGAACGGCAGCTCAAGCCCTACCGGGACGAGGTCCCGTCCTTCCGGCGGCTGCCGCCCGACGGCCTGGCCAGGACCGAGGTGACCGGCCTAGTAGAGCGGCTGGCGGCGGCCGAAGAAGGCCGGTGGCGGGCAGGTTACGCGTCCGGGGCCGTCTACCACGGCGACCAGGACCATGTGGCGTTCCTCGGCCGCGTCTACGCGGCGCACTCGCAGAGCAACCCGCTCCACCCTGACCTGTGGCCCAGCGCCACGAAGTTCGAGGCGGAGATCGTCGCGATGACCGCGTCTATGCTCGGGGCCGGCCACGCCACGCCTGAGGCGCCGGTGGTCGGCACGGTCAGTTCCGGCGGCACCGAGAGCATCCTGCTGGCGATGAAGGCCTACCGGGACTTCGCCCGCGAGCGCCGTGGCGTCGCCGCCCCGGAGATTGTCGCGCCGGTCAGCGCGCACGTGGCGTTCGATAAGGCCGCCAGGTACTTCGGCATGCCGCTGGTGCGGGTCCCGGTCGGCGCGGATTACCGGGCCGACCCCGGCGCGCTGGCCGCGGCGATGACCGAGCGGACGGCCGTCGTCGTGGGGTCGGCGCCGGGTTTCCCCCACGGCGTGATCGACCCGATCCCCGAGATCGCGGCGCTCGCGGCCGAACGCGGAGTGGGGTGTCACGTCGACGCCTGTCTCGGCGGGTTCATGCTGCCGTGGGCGGAGCGGCTCGGCTACCCGGTGCCGCCGTTCGACTTCCGGCTGCCCGGTGTGACCTCGATGTCGGCCGACACACACAAGTACGGCTACGCGGCCAAGGGCGCGTCGGTGGTGCTCTACCGGGGTAGGGAGCTGCGCCGGTTCCAGTACTACACGGTGACCGACTGGCCGGGCGGGCTCTACCTCTCCCCCACGTTCGCGGGCAGCCGGCCCGGCGCCCTGTCCGCCACCTGCTGGGCGGCCATGGTCTCGATCGGGGAAAGCGGGTACACCGAAGCGGCGCGGCGGATCCTGGAGACGGGGGCGCGAATAAGGGACGGGATCGCCGAGATACCCGGCCTGTCGGTGCTCGGCGACCCGCTGTGGGTCGTGGCGTTCGCCGCCGGTGACGGCCTGGATGTCTACCAGGTCATGGAGAACATGGGCCACCGCGGCTGGAGCCTGAACGGCCTGCAGCGGCCCGCGGCGGTGCACATCGCGGTCACGCTGCGCCACACGCTGCCCGGGGTCGCCGACCGCTTCCTCGCCGACCTGGCCGAGTCGGTCGGACAGACACGGGCCAGCCCCGGGGTCAGCACCGGGATGGCGCCGGTCTACGGCATGGCCGCCAGCCTGCCTGCGGACGTCGTGCACCAGCTCCTCAGCGGCTACCTTGACATGCTCTTCGAGGCGTGAGGCATGACGCGGCACATCCTCGCGATCGACCTGGGCACCTCGGCGCTGAAGGTAGCCCTGGTGTCCACGGCCGGCGAGGTGGTCGCCGCGGAGCAGGCGACGTGCGCGGTCACCCTGCTCCCCGGCGGCGGCGCCGAGCAGGACCCGCGGCACTGGTGGGACTTGATCACCACGGCGTCCGCCCGGCTCATGGCGCGCGGCGCCGTCCCGGCGGGGTCCGTGGCCGCCGTCGCCTGCACCGCCCAGTGGGCGGGGACCGTGCCGGTCGATCCGGGCGGCGAGCCACTCCGGGACGCGATCATCTGGATGGACTCGCGCGGCGCGCCGTATGCGCGGCGGATCACCGGTGGCGCCGTGTCGGTGCAGGGCTACGGGGTGGCCAAGCTGGCGCGCTGGGTGCGCCGGACGGCCGGGATCCCCGCGCAGAGCGGCAAGGACCCCATCGCCCACATCCTGTGGCTCAAGTACGAGGAGCCGGAGACCTACCGCAGGGCGCACCTGTTCCTGGAGCCGAAGGACTGGCTGAACGCCCGGCTCACTGGGCGGATGGCGGCGTCGTTTGACTCGATCGCGCTGCACTGGGTGACCGACAACCGCAACCCCAGCCGGATCCGTTACGACCCGGCGCTGCTACGGCTGGCCGGGATCGACCGGTCCCAGCTGCCGGAGCTCGTGGCCGCCACCGACGTCCTCGGCCCGCTGTCACCGGGGCCGGCGGCCGCCCTCGGTCTCCCCGCCGGCATCCCCGTTGTGGTCGGCTCGCCGGACCTCCAGTCCGCGGCGATCGGGTCCGGGGCCACCCGGGACTACCAGGCGCACCTGTACGTCGGCACATCCTCTTGGCTGACCTGCCACGTGCCGTTCAAGAAGACCGACCTGATGCACAACATGGCCTCGCTGCCCTCGCCGATCCCGGAGCGGTACTTCGTGGCCAACGAGCAGGAAACCGCCGGCGCCGCCCTGACGTTCCTACGCGACCGGGTGCTGTTCGGTGACGACCCGCCGGCCTCCGCCTACGCCGAGTTCGACCGGATGGCCGGCCGGGCCCGGCCCGGCAGCGGCGGGGCCATCTTCACCCCGTGGCTGTACGGCGAGCGCACCCCGGTGGAGGATCCGTTCGTGCGCGGCGGGTTCCACAACTTGTCCCTGTCGGCGGGCCGGGACGAGCTGGTGCGGGCCGTGTTCGAAGGGGTGGCGCTCAACTCCCGCTGGCTGCTGGGCGCGGTCGAGCGGTTTACCCGGCGCCGGCTGGAGCCGATCCGGTTCATCGGCGGCGGCGCCCGCTCGGACGTGTGGTGCCAGATCTTTGCCGACGTGCTCAGGCGCACCATCGAGCAGGTGGCCGACCCGGTGAACGCGAACGCGCGGGGCGCCGCGATGCTGGCGTCTGTGGCCCTCGGCGAGCTCACCTTCGACCAGATCCCGGACCGGGTCCGGGTGGCGAAGACCTACCACCCGGATCCGGCCACCAAAGGGCTCTACGACGAGCTCTTCCGCGAGTTCACCGGGTTCTACCGACGCAACCGCAAGGCGCACGCCCGCCTGAACCGCGATCGCATCGAAAGCTGACAAGCCGGGGCCGGGCGCTTGCTGGGCGCCCGGCCCCGGTGCTCAGGCCGCGCCGACCCGCGTGGTGTGTTGCGGGCGGAGCGAGTAGTTGGGGCGCACACCCCGGCTCACGGCACTTGACTACGCGGCCGTCGTCAGCTGGGCCAGCTTCTGCCAGAGGAACTCGAGCATGAGCGCCCACTTCAGGGCCAGTTGCTCGTTGTCGGCGGCCGCCCCGTGGCCGCCCTCGATGTTCTCGTAGTAGCTGACGTCGTGGCCCTGGTCCCGGAGCAAGGCCACCATCTTGCGGGCGTGCCCGGGGTGCACGCGGTCGTCCCTGGTGGAGGTGACGAACAGCACCGGCGGGTACCGCCGGTCCGGCGAGGCATTGTGGTATGGGGAAAACGGCCGCAGGTAGGCCCATTCCGCCGGGTCGCGCGGGTCGCCGTACTCGGCCATCCAGGACGCCCCGGCCAGCAGCTCGTGGTAGCGCCGCATGTCGAGCAGCGGCACCTGCGCGACGATCGCGCCGAACAGCTCCGGGTACCGGGTCAGCATCACGCCCATCAGCAGGCCGCCGTTGCTGCCGCCTTGGATGCCGAGCCGGTCTGGCGTGGTGATGCCCCGGCTGACCAGGTCCGTCGCCACCGCGGCGAAGTCCTCGTACACCCGGCGCCGGTTCTCTTTGATCGCCGACAGGTGCCACTGCGGCCCGTACTCGCCGCCGCCGCGGAGGTTCGCCACCACGTAGGTTCCGCCGCGGGCGAGCCAGCCGCGGCCGATGATGCCGCTGTAGGAAGGGGTCAGCGAGACCTCGAAGCCGCCGTAGCCGGTGAGCAGGGTCGGCCCGGAGGCCGAGTGGCCGCGCCCGACGACGAAGTAGGGCACCGCGGTGCCGTCCGCGGAGGTGGCGAAGAACTGCTCCACCCCCATCCCGGTGGCGTCGAAGAAGGCCGGCGCCTGCTTGAGCGTTTCCAGCTCG
>Ga0070706_100004163_pt1 | contig 14066 bp, 15 predicted proteins | sample KBSK5501metaG_FD_65476 | JGI IMG/M metagenome (GOLD analysis project Ga0070706, IMG submission 65476) | Corn, switchgrass and miscanthus rhizosphere microbial communities from Kellogg Biological Station, Michigan, USA - KBS K5-50-1 metaG | ecosystem: Host-associated > Plants > Roots >...
GGGCACAGCCGTGTCGGACGGCGCGCCCTCCATCGTGTGGGAGGCGGCGTCGTGGTTGCCGGGCAAGGACCGGATCCTGCTGGACCTCCGCGCTCGCCAGCCGCTCGACAACCAGGCCCTGGCGGACACACTCGGCGTCTCTCCCCCGCACGCGGCCGCGCTCGTGCGCGACCTCGACGAGAAGATCGAACGGCAGCTGAGCGCCCTGTTGGTGGCCCGCCTGGCCCGTCCCGGCTGTCCGAACATGAAGCAGTTGATCGCCGGCGAGGACGAAGCCCACCCCGACAAGTGGCTCCGACACGTCGCCGCGCACGTCGACGTGTGCCGGACCTGCTCGTTGTGGCGCGAAGACCAGCCGAACGCGATGCGACTCATCGGCGACGTGCCGGCGGAGCCGGCGCCGCCCGAGGCCCGCGACGAGGTGCTGGACCGCGTCGACCTGCTGTGGTCGGTGCTCGGGCCGCCCGAATGGACGGCGGCAGTGCTGGGCGAGTCCCCGCCTGCTATCGCGCCTGCCGCGACCGGCGACGCGATCGCAGCGACCGACGACCCGACCCCGCCGCCGACAGCGGCGCCCGAGGATGCCGGCGAGCCGACCGAGCCGATCGAGGTCGCGGCCCCGGTCGAGACCGCCACCCCGGCCGAAGGCGAAGTCGAGCCCACGGCCCGGGAGTACGACGCATACGACGAGGTCGAGAGCCTGGTGCCTCCGCCGCCCCGGCTCCGTCGCAACGGGTTCCCACGCTCGATGTACCCGCGGCGCCGCCGCCTCGTCCGTGCCGGCGTCATCGTGCTCGCGGCGCTGTTCGTCGGCGCTGTCTTCGCCAACTTCCGCGGGTTCGGCCGTGACACGCGGTCGTTCGCCGCCGAGGCGAAGGCCGCCGACGACCGGAAGCCGCCGCCGCCGACGACCGCACCGCCGACGACCGCCCCGCCGGTCACGACCGTGGCCCCGGGACCCGACACCCGGCCCCCGTTCGTCTACAACCTTGCGACCGTCCTCGGATGTATCGGTCCGAAACAGCCGACTACCTCGGCGCTCGCCAGCGTCATCGATCCCGGGGACCACCTGGCGTCGGTCGAGCTCGTGTTCGTCGACTCCTCCGGCGCCGAGACACGCAAGCGGATGACCGCCAATGGCGGCGCATTCGAGGCGCCCATCGGGCCGTACACGGCCGATACCACGATCACGTGGCAGGTCGTCGCCTCCGACGAGGCGGGGAACTCGGCGAGCATGGCGGGCCCGTCGGTGGCGGCTTCAGCGAGCTGCTGAACGGGTGCCGCTCGACCTGCGCGGTCGGCTCGACCGTGTCGCGGCGCGCATTCCGCCGTTGCGCGTCGCGCTCGCCGTGCAGGACCGCTACTCCGCGTTGCGCGGCAACCAGCTCGCGGCGGCCATCACGCTCACCGCGTTCCTCGCCCTGTTCGCGCTGGTCCTCATCGCGGTGGCGGTGGTCGGCTTCGTGTCCGCCGGCTCCGCCGATGTCCCGTCTCGCGTCGTCGACAACCTCGGGCTCTCCGGCGACGCTGCGACCACGGTCAAGGACGCGATCCACAAGGCCGAGCAGAGTCGGCGGGTCGCATCCGTGGTCGGACTGGTCGGCCTGCTCTGGACCGGGCTCGGCGTCGCGGGTGCGCTGCGGTACGCGTACAACTCCGCGTGGCATGTCCCGGGACGTGGCGTCAAGGACCGGTTGGTCGGACTCCTCTGGTTGGGCGGGAGCGGCGTCATCGTGGCAGCGGCGTTCGCGACCACGGCGTCGGTGCGATGGCTCGTCCCGATCGCGGCGCCGCTCGTGCTCCTGTTGGGCGTAGCGCTCAACGCGGTGCTGTGGCTCTGGACGTCGGCGGTGTTGCCGAACCGGAGGGTCCGGCTCCGGGCGCTGCTCCCGGCCGCGTTGTTCGGCGCCGTCGCGCTCGAGGTGCTCAAGGTCGTCGGGACGCTCGTCGTGCCGCATCTCGTCCGGTCGTCCTCGGCCTTGTACGGATCGATCGGCGTGGTCTTCGGCATGCTCCTGTGGCTGCTGGTTCTCGGCCGCCTCGTCGTGTACGTCGCCGTGATCGAGGTCCTCAGCTGGGAGAAGCAGCACGGCACCGTCGACGAAGTGGTCGCCGTGCCCCGGCTCCCTCATCACCAGCGGGTCGCGCACGGCGAACAGCTCGAAGACTCGAAGACGTAGTGGCCGCGCTCACGGCGCCAGCCGTTCGCGCACCCACTCGTCGTCGACGCGGCGGTACCGGATCCGGTCGTGCAGCCGGTTCGGCCGACCCTCCCAGAACTCGATCTCGACCGCGCTGACCACGAAGCCACCCCAGAACTCCGGCAGCGGCGGGTCGTCGCCGTACCGGGTGGCGGCTGCCTCGTACGCCGCTTCGAGCTCGGCGCGATCGGCGACGACCTCGCTCTGGGGCGAGATCAGCGCGCTGAGACGGCTCCCGAGCGGGCGGTTGCGCCAGTACGCCAGCGACTCCTCGCGCGACAGCCGTGCGACCGTCCCCGTCGCCCGCACCTGCCGCTCGACCTCGCGCCAGTGGAACACAATCGCGGCCTGCGGGTTCTCGTCGAGGTCGCGGGCCTTCGGGCTCCGGTAGTTCGTGTAGAACGCGAAGCCCCGCTCGTCGAAGCCTCGTAACGATACCGTCCGCGCCGCCGGCATTCCGGCGACACCGACGGTCGCCACCGTCATCGCGTCGGGCTCGCGAACTCCTGCCGCCACGGCCTCGTCGAACCATGACCGGAACTGGACGATGGGGTCGGGATGAACGTTGCTCTCGTCCACGCTTCCTCCCGCGCGATGCTGGTGGCCCTCGGAGTCGGGAGGGCACGATGGGCTTTCACCATGTCGCAGTTGCAACTCGGAACGTGGCCGCGACCCACGCTTTCTACACGGAGGCCATGGGCTTCGACCTGGTGAAGGTCGAGGCGGCCGCGACCGACGGGGGCGGCTGGGCCCGGCACCTCTTCTACGACACGCACGGCCAGGGGCTCATCGCGTTCTGGGATATCCACGACGACGAGAACGTCCCCGCCGAGTTCGAGCCGTCGCTCTCCGCCGGGCTGGGGCTCCCGATCTGGACCAACCACCTCGCGTTCGACGCCGGCGACCTCGCCGGGATCGAGTTGCACAAGCGCCGCTGGCTCGACGCCGGTCACGACGTCGCCGAGATCGATCACGGCTGGTGCACGTCGATCTACGCGATCGATCCCAACGGGACGCTGGTGGAGTTCTGCGCGACCACGCAAGCCTTCACCGACGCCGACCGCGAGGATGCACAGCGGATGTTGACCGAGGCGAATCCGCCGCTCAAGGACGCGCCGGCGCCGACGTTCCACCAGGCGCAGAAGACCGCAGCCGCCACCACCTGACCGGCTAGACGGTCGCGTCCTCGGTCGACGGGAACAGGAACATCTCCACGAATCGTCTCGCCTCGGCGCGCTCACCCTCCACACGAAGACGATCGGAGGTGATCGCGTCGTTGACGGGAAGCGATCCGCTGAGTAGCTCGGGCAGCACCCCGGCGGAGGTCTCGAGCACGACGTCCGGCTCTTTCGGCGACTCCGCCGGGACGGACACGCGTCCACCCTTCACCGCGATTCGCAGCGGCTTGCCGTCGATCCGCAGCTCGTACAGGCGCTGCGGACCGCGCGCCTTGTCGGGGCGGAAGGCACCGCGGAGGGCGAGCGCCAGGGATTCCACGCTGATGAAATCGCCCTCGCACGGCTCGCCCATCTTCTTCGCGCCCCAGAACCCGAGCCGGAGCACAGGCTCCTCCAGCTCGAGGCCGTACTCGGTGAGCGCGTAGGCGACGCCCCCACCCGGGTGCGCCTGCACCCGGCGCTCGACGATGCCTGCGTCCTCGAGCTCCCGGAGGCGTGAGGTCAACACGTTCGTGGGGATCCCGTGCAGACCTTCCTGCAGCTCCGAGAAGCGCTTCGGGCCGGTGAGGAGATCGCGGACGACGAGCAGGGCCCACCGCCCGCCCACCAGGTCCAGCGCCCGGGCCAGACCACAGAACTGACCGTAGCCACGTGTCACACCCACAGTATGCCCCTCAACCTTGACTTTCACAAGCTTCATTGTTAAAAACAAGTTCACTGGCTTCAAGCAACCAGGGTGTCGATTCGGCGGCTCGCCGTTCGTCGTTCTGGCAAACCCCCCGAGCGAGGAGGCGACATGGCCACCACCGCCCGTGCCGGCACGAAGAACGTGATCCTGGCGCTCACCTGCGCCGCGCAATTCATGGTCGTCCTCGATGTGGCGATCGTGAACGTGGCTCTGCCGTCCATCCAGCGCGACCTCGGCGTCAGCCAGAGCACCCTGCAGTGGGTCGTCATCGCCTATGGGCTGATGCTCGGCGGGTTCCTCCTGTTCGGCGGGCGGTTGGCCGACCTGCTCGGGCGGCGACGGATCCTCCTCACCGGACTGACCATCTTCACGGGCGCCTCGTTCCTGGCGGGCATCTCGCCTTCGATCGGGCTCCTGATCGCAGCGCGGGGTGTCCAAGGCTTCGGCGCCGCGCTCGTGGCGCCGGCGGCGCTGTCGATCCTGGCCGTCACATTCTCCGAGGGTCAGGAACGAAACCGCTCCCTCGGGATCTACGGCGCAGTGGGCGGGACGTCGGCAACGGTCGGCGTCATCGCCAGCGGGCTGCTGACGGACGGGCCCGGCTGGCGCTGGGTGTTCTTCATCAACGTTCCCGTCGGCATCGTCCTCATCGGGCTCGCAACCGTGTTCCTCCTCGCCGACCGGGCGCAGCGAGGTGCGGCGCGCTTCGACGTTGCCGGCGCGACCACGGTGACGGGCGGGCTGCTGCTGCTCGTGTACGCACTCAACCGGGGCGCCGACTACGGCTGGACCTCGGCCTCGACGCTGGTGCTGTTCGGAGCGGCGGCGCTGCTGCTCGCCGCGTTCGTGCGGGTCGAGGCGCGTGCCAGCCATCCCCTGGTCCCGGCGTCCGCGCTGCGGAACCGCACGCTCGTCGCGGCCAACCTCTCGGCGTTCTTCACCTTCAGCGCCTTCTTCTCCTTCATCTTCCTCGGCTCGCTCCTGATGCAGCAGGTCCTCGGTTACTCGGCAACCCAGACCGGCGTGTCCTGGCTCGCGACCTCGGTGACCGCATTCATTGCGTCCGCCTTTACCGGCGCCCAGCTCGTTGGTCGATTCGGCGTGCGCCGGCTCCTCATCACGGGCCTCTCCCTTCTGGCGATCGGAGTCCTCTGGCTGACGCGGGTGCCCGCCGACGCCGACTACGTGACGGATCTGCTCCCGGCACTGCTGCTCGCCGGGGTGGCGATCGGACTCTGCGCACCGTCCGTGCAGATCGGGGCGCTGTCGGGCGTCACCGACGCGGCCACCGGGTTGGCGGCCGGCCTGGTCGAGACCATGCGGGAGATCGGCGGCGCCGCCGGCGTCGCGGCGGTGTCGACCGTGCTCGTCTCGCAAGTGGGCCTCGACGGATTCCACGCCGCGTTCCTCGTGATCTGCATCGCAGGCGCGCTGGGCGCGCTCGTCGCCACCGTCGCCTTCGAACGTCGAGCGCGATCGGCGGAGTCGCCGGCGGTCGAGCCGGGCCCCGAAATGGATGTCCCGGCCGGAGGCAAAGTGCTCGTCCCGGTGCCCGTTCCGGTCGACGACAGCCCCGACGCGGACCCGTGGCGTTAGGCGCGGGACCGCGCCCGGGACTCCAACGTCTCTTTGACGACGCCAATCCCCTGCTCCATGAGCTCGTCGATCCGGGGCGCGATCTCGTCGGGCAGCACGTCCTTGATCCAGACGAAGCGGCTCCCGCCCGTGTTGGCGACGACCTGGGCCGACGAGTTGTCGTGAGTGGCGTTCAGGGGACTGTCGACGACGGAGTAGACGAGGCGACGGGCATCGTCGTCGATGTCGACGAGCAGCTCGCGCGCGACGGCCCCGTTGAAAAAGGTCACGACCCGTACGTCACCCTCGGAGCGGGCATCGACGACGAACCCGGGTGCGAGCCGCTCGTGGACGGCGCCGAAGTCGCGTAACGCGTCCCAGACGGCCTCCGGTGATGCGTCGATGACGATCTGCTTGGTGATTGATGCCATGGGTTTCTCCTGACGATCGGGGCTGGTCTCAGGCGCCGGCGCCGCGGAGGGGCCAGCACAGCTCGGTGCGCTGCTCGTCGGGGTCGTCGGTGTCGATCCGCCCGACGACGTACAGCTCCCGCACGGGAAAGTCGGCGGGATCGGCGGGGTCGGCGTGCTCGGCGACCCACGCCCCGAGGTTCCGGTACGTGTCCTCCATGTCGTCGTACGCGCCGTGGTGGGCGACGACCGCCACCTCGGTCGCGGGCAGCTCGCCCACCTGCACGCCGGCCAAGCAGGCCGCCGGCGGGAGCAGCGGCGCGGCGGCGATCGGCACGAACGCCACCACCTCCTGCGCGTCGTCGTCGAGCAACGTCGGATAGCACCCGCCGAACGGGCCCACGATGACCGCGCTCGAAGCCGCGGCGGCGTCGGACAGTGCCGCGAACGCGCGGTCCAAGAACGAGATCCAGGTCGACTCGCTGACCGTTCCGGCGAACGTGAGCACGATCAAGGCCGGCTCGTGGCGGCGGTGCACTGGCGTGTGCAGCGCCGGTGTGTCGACCGCGTCCTGGAGCTCCTCGATGGACCGTTGCATCGCGGTCACCCGCTCTTGCAACACGGCGCCGTGCTCGTCGAGCACCTTCCTCGTGACCGCCGGGTCGCGGGCGTCGAGCACCTCCTTGATGGCATCGAGGGGGACATCGAGGAGGCGAAGCCGGCGGATGATCGCGGCGTCGGTCAGCTGGGCGACCGAGTACGACCGGTACCCACTCCGAGGATCGACGTCGGCCGGCACCAGGAGCCCGGCCTCGTGATAGGCGCGCAGCGCCTTCACCGACAGAGACGACGCTCTCGAGAAGTCACCGATGCGCAACAGCGCGTTCCCGGCCACGCCGCCATCCTCCGATCTCCCCCCGGGGGAGAGTCAAGTGCCGGACGGGGCCGTCGAGTGCCGAGGGCGCGCGTCAGCGCTTCGAGCCACTGGTGATGAAGAAGGTGACGGCGTAGAGGAACTCGCCGTCGGCGACGGCGGCGTCGACGTCCGCCTCCCAGCGGGCGACGTCGTCGTCGGTGAGGAGCCCCTCGGCGTGCATCAGCCGGGGCCACGTCGTAAAGCCGAACGCATCACGCGGATCGGTGAGGACCAGCGTCGCCGCCTCGCACTCCACGTCGACGAGCCCCGCCCGCCGGAACAGGCGCGGCAGTTGCCGGCCGATGGTGCCGTTGCACAGGTTGCGGTCCCGCCGGAAGTCCTTGACCTTGCGCAGCAGCTCGGGATCGGAGACGTCGGCGATGAGCGTCTCCTGATCGGGGTCGATGGCGACGAGTCGCCCGCCCGAGCGCGTGACTCGCGCGACCTCGTGGACGGCGTCCTCGGGCCCGGCGACGTGCTGGAGCACGCGGTCGATGCGCGTGCCGTCGAAGGCACCGTCCTCGTACGGCAGCGCACGGGCGTCGGCCTGCAGATAGGCCCCGCCGCGCGTCCGAGCCGTCTTGAGCATGACCGCCGATGCGTCGACACCGACCGCGACCCCGTCGGGACCCGCGCTCATCGCCAGCGCGCGGGTGTCGTGACCGGTCCCGCACCCGACGTCCAGCAAGCGGGCGCCCGGCTTGACGTGCAGCAGGTCGACCGTCCGCTCCTTGTAGGCGCGAATGAACGGCCAGTCGCACATCGTGTCCATCCACTCGGCCGCCCCCACGGGGTCGGCCGAACGATCGACATCGGAGTAAGTACCGGTCAGATGCACCATGGGGCGATCAACGTAACCCAGGAACGAACGGACGGTGAACGAATCAAGCAGTCCGTGTTGCGAATGGCCGGGGGATCATACGCAACAGACGAGCCCGGTTGTAGCGCTGAATGGCCAGGCACGGGACGTTGGCGATGATCCCGTAGCCGACCATCGCCAGCCCCAACCACCACGGGTTCCACAGAAAGAACCATGGGCTCGCGGCGAGGATCAACCAGTGCGTCAGCTCGGCCCGCCGCGTCTCGACGGCGAAGCGCTCGAGGTACGCACGGTCCCCGACGCGCACGCGTCGCTTCGAGAATCCGCCCCGGAACATCGCGCCTGCTTCGGGGAGTCGGTCCTTCCATCGTTTGATGCGCAGCCATCGCTCGTAGCACCGGCCGCCGGCCTCGAAGCCGCGGATGCGCAACAGCCCCCGGTCACGCGAGAGCCGCGACGGCGGGATGCGGTGGGCGACGTACCCGCACACCGCGCTCCACGACGCCCACACGCCGGCGTCGATCAGCACGATGAGCAGATTGCGCCGCGTCGCGAGGGTGCTCACCGTCTCACCCGCTCGGGTCGCACCGCGACAGCCCGCCCCTTCCACCGGACCCGTCCGCGCGCGGTGAGCAGGATCGACCGGAAGAAGATAACGAACCACGCCGCGAGCGGTATGGGGAACAACGCGGCCGCCCACGTGTAGTTGCCGAGCGGGCGGAGTTGCACGGCCAGCTGCACCGCGAAGGCGACGAACCCGATCCATAACACGACTCCGGGACCCGACCACCCGCCGAGCGTGGCCACCACTTCGCGCACCGGTGCCTGTGCCGCGGTGCCCACGCCGACCACCCACGCGAACACGAGCAGGAAGCGCAGCACGGGTGTCGACCCGGCGCCGGACGCGAAGTTCTTGCTCCAACCCTCGACCAGGTCGCGCAGGCCGCCGCCGTAGAGGCGGAAACTGATCGCGCCACGCCCGCCGGTGACGCGCACAGACAACCCGGCGCGGCGGAACTTCTGCGCCATTGCCACGTCGTCGACGACTGCGCCGCGTATCGCTTCGTGACCGCCCACGGCGTCGTAGTCACGGCGGTCGCAGGCCAAGCACGGCCCGAAGGCTCCCGTGATAGGAGCGGAACGGCGCGCCGACGCCGCGCCCACGCCCATGAGCGAGATCACGCTGAAGAACGCCGAGAGGCGCTCGTACTGTCGCTGCATCCGGTGGTACGGCATCACCGACAGCAGCCCGGCTCGGTGATCGAGCGCGTCGAGCAAGCGGCCGATCAGGTCTGGCTCGGGCTCGGTGTCGGCGTCGAGGAACACGAGCACGTCGCCCGTCGCGCGCTGCGCGCCGGTCCAGCAGGCCCACGTCTTGCCGGTCCAGCCGTCGGGAAGCGGCGGGGCGGCTGCGACGTCGACGCCGGCGGCGCCAGCGATGGCACCGGTGTCGTCGTCGGAGTGGTCGTCGACGACGAGCACCTCGTCGGCGGGACGCGTTTGAGCGCCGAGCGCGGCGAGCAGCCTCGGGAGGCGGCGGGCCTCGTTCCGAGCGGGAACCACGACGGACACCCGCCGGCCGGGAGCGCGGCTCGAGGCGGCCGGCAGTCGGGGCACGCGCCAGAGCAGCACCCACCCGATGACCCAGGTGACCGCGAGGAGCAGCCCCTCGAACAGCGGTCTCACGCCAGTAGTTCTACGCCGCCCGCCGTCCGGATGTGGGGGTAGCGTGCGACGACGGCGGCTTTGCCGACCGTCGTCGCAGAGCCGGAGCTTGCGACGGCGACAAAGGAGTTGCTTGATGGACTTCGAGTTCAGCGCCCGGTCGCTCGAGCTCCAGAAGCAGCTGCGCGACTTCATCGACACGCACGTGGTGCCGGCCGAGGCCGTGTACCGGCGGCAGGTGGAGGAATCGGGCGACCCTCATTTCCACCCGCCCGTCATGGAGGACCTCAAGACCGAGGCGCGCCAGCGCGGGCTGTGGAACCTGTTCCTTCCCAACCCGAAGTGGGGCGCGGGCCTTTCGAACCTCGACTACGCGCCGCTCTGCGAGCTGATGGGACGCAATCTGCTCGCGGCGGAGGGGACGAACTGCGCCGCGCCCGACACCGGCAACATGGAGATCCTCGCCGAGTTCGGCACCGCCCAGCAGCAGGAGGAGTGGCTGCTGCCGCTGCTGAACGGCGAGATCCGCTCGTGCTTCGCGATGACCGAGCCGTGGGTGGCGAGCTCCGACGCCACCAACCTCCAGAGCCGCATCGAACGCGACGGCGACGACTACGTGGTCAACGCGCACAAGTGGTGGACGAGCGGCGCGGCGTCCGCGCGCTGCAAGGTCGCCGTCCTCTTGGGCGTGTCGAACCCGGATGCGGACCCGTACCACCGCCAGTCGATGATCCTGGTGCCGATGGACGCGCCCGGCGTGCGGGTCGTGCGCACGCTCCCCGTGTTCGGGCACGACGCCGGCGGCGGCCATTGCGAGACGCTGTACGGGAACGTGCGCCTCCCCGCGTCGAACCTGCTGGGCGAGGAAGGCGGCGGGTTCGCCATCGCACAGGCGCGGTTGGGGCCGGGCCGGATCCATCACTGCATGCGGGCGATCGGACTGGCCGAGAAGGCGCTCGAGCTGATGTGCGAGCGGGCATGGGTGCGCAGCCCGTTCGGGAAGCCCCTCGCGGAACAAGGCGTCGTGCAGGACCGCATCGCCGAATCCCGCATCGAGATCGAGCAGGCCCGCCTCCTCACGCTGAAGGCGGCGTGGCTGATGGACACGGTCGGGAACAAGGGCGCCCGGTTCGAGATCGCCGCGATCAAGGTCGTCGCGGCGCGCCTCGCCACGACCGTGATCGACCGCGCGATCCAGCTCTTCGGGGGCGCCGGCGTGTCCGACGACTGGCCGCTGGCCGCGATGTACACGCACGCGCGGACGCTGCACCTGGTCGATGGGCCCGACGAGGTCCACAAGCAGCAGATCGCCCGGCGCGAGCTCCGGCCGTACCAGCCCAGCACGCCGTGAAAGTTCGTATCGGGTACGGGCTCGGCGTCCAGGGGCTGCGCGACGACGCCGGCTTCGGCGACCTGGTCGACGGCCTCGAAGCGCGTGGCTTCGACTCGTTGTGGCTCTCGGAGCGGCTCACCGGCGATGCCCCCGACCCGATGGTGGGCCTGGCGTTCGCAGCCGGACGGACCCGCAAGCTCAAGCTCGGCACGAGCGTGCAGGTTCTCCCGGGACGCAACCCGGCGGTCGTCGCCAAGGAGTGGGCGAGCCTCGACCGGCTCTCCGGCGGTCGGACGCTCCCCGCGTTCGGCCTCGGCGTCGCCAACTCGGCGGAGCAGCAGGCGTTCGGCGTCGCGCGCGACGAGCGCGCCGCGTGGTTCGACGAGGCGCTCCCGCTCGTGCGGCGGCTGTGGACCGAGGACGACGTCGACCACGACGGGCCCCGTTTCTCGTATCGCGCCCTCTCGGTCCGGCCCAAGCCCGTGCAGCAGCCCCCCGACGTGTGGCTCGGCGGCCGGGCGAAGAGCGAGCTGCGACGCGTGGGGCGCCTCGGCGACGGCTGGCTCCCGAGCTTCTCGACTCCGGCCGAGGTGGCGGCGGGACGCGTCGTCGTCGAGGAGGCGGCGGCCGACGCCGGTCGCGAGATCGAGGACGAGCACTACGGCGCGCTCGTGATCTACGTACGCGAGGAGATCCCCGAGCTCCTCGCGGCAGGGATCAAGGCCCGCCGACCCGATGTCGATCCCGGAGAGCTCGTGCCCGTCGGGTTCACTGCGCTGCGGGAGCGCCTCGAGCAGTTCCTCGAGCACGGCTTCTCGAAGCTGGTCCTCGTGCCCGCGCACAACCCGGGGTCATGGGCCGCCGAGCTCGACGACGCAGCCCGCGAGATCCTCCCGCTGCAGACGTAGCACCGGGTGGTACGTGACGGCGGTGGGCCACGCACCGGACTGATGCGCCCGGGCCGGCACCGCTCATCCGTCCGAGCCCCTGCTCGCCTCGCTCCGCTCGGCTCGGGTCTTCGACCCGGGTCTCGGCCGGGCGGGCCGGATTGCCCGGGACGCATCGCCCGGCGGCCGCCCGCCGCTCCTTTCCGGGCGCGCGTGCGCTCGGTTAGGCGCGCGGGATCGCTTGCACGGCCCAGCCGTTTCCGTCGGGGTCGTTGAAGAAGACGAACGATCCCCAGGGAAAGTGCTGGACGTCGCTGACCTCGACGCCCCGCGCGACCAGCTCGGCTCGCGCGGCGTCAATGTCGGCCACCACCATCTGCAGGCCCTGCACCGATCCGGGCGCCATGTCGGTAATCCCGGTGCCGATCGCGATCGACGTCGGGGACCCGGGCGGCGTCAGCTGCACGAAGCGCATCTCGTCGCTCACCTGGTGGTCGTGGTCGGCGTTGAAGCCGGCTTTGTCGGTGTAGAACGCCTTGGCGCGGTCCACGTCCGACACGGGCACCTGTACGAGCTCGAGTCGCCACTCCACGGGCGGGAATCTATCGGGCGTCGCGCAGCCGGGCGGCTCGTGACTCGAGGTAGCGCCGCTCGGGCAGGCTCGTGGTCCTGCGGGCGGCCGTCTGATAGCCCGCCCGCGCCGCCGCCCTGTCCCCTGCCATCTCCAACAAGTGGGCGCGCACGGCGGCGAGGCGATAGTGACGCGCCATCCGGTCGTCGGCGTCCAGGGTGGCCAGCAGATCGAGAGCCGCCTCGGGGCCGCGGACCATCGCGACGGCGACGGCGCGGTTCAGCGTGACCATCGGGTTCGGCGCCAGGCGCTCGAGCAAGTCGTAGAGCGCAAGGATCTGGCGCCAATCGGTGTCGGCCGCGATGGGGGCTTCGTCGTGGACGGCCGCGATCGCCGCCTGGAGCTGGTACGGGCCGATCGGCGCGCGGGCGAGCGCGTCGGTGACGAGGGCGACGCCCTCCTTGATCGCCGCCTGATCCCACCGCGTCCGGTCCTGCTCCTCGAGCGGAACCAGCGAGCCGTCGGGCCGGGTCCGCGCCGGGCGGCGCGCGTCCGTGAGCAGCATGAGCGCCAGCAGCCCCGCGACCTCGCCGTCCTGCGGGAGCAGCCGGTGCACCATTCGTACGAGCCGGATCGCCTCGCCGGTGAGGTCGGTACGGTGCAGACGCGGGCCCGACGTCGCCGTGTAGCCCTCGTTGAAGATGAGATACAGCACGTGCAGCACGACGCCCAGCCGGTCCGCCCGGTCGTCCTCCGCCGGTTGCTCGAAGGGAATGCCGGTCGACTTGATCCGCTGCTTCGCCCGGCTGATGCGCTGGGCCATCGTCGCCTCGGGGACGAGGAATGCGCTCGCGATCTGCGCGGTGGTAAGACCGCCGACGGCCCGCAGTGTGAGCGCGAGCTGCGACGCCGGAGAGAGGGCTGGGTGGCAGCACAGGAACAGGAGCGTCAGCGTGTCGTCCCGGTCGGGAACCTCCAACTCGTCTCGTGGCGCGAGCGCACCGGTCGTGTCCTCACGCCGCTGGCGCGCGTAATCGCTTCGGAGCTGGTCCGTGACGCGTCGGGACGCGACCGTCACGAGCCAGCCGCGTGGATTCTGCGGCAGGCCCTGGTCGGGCCACTGAACGGCGGCGGCGAGCAGCGCCTCCTGTACCGCGTCCTCGCACGCATCGAAGTGCCCGTAGCGACGGACGAGCGCACCGAGCACCTGCGGCGCGAGCTCGCGCAGCTGGTCCTCGAAGGTCGAGGCCGGCGCCGCGCTCACATCTCCTCGCCGCCCGGCTCCATGATCGGCCGTACCTCCATCGCCCCGTACCGCGCGTCCGGCCAGCGGGCGGCAATCTCCGTCGCCCGCTCCGGCGTCTCGCATTCGACGATGCAGTAGCCGGCCAGCTGCTCCTTGGATTCGACGAACGGCCCGTCCGTGACCGCCGGGACCCTGTCGCGCACACGGACCGTCTTGGTGTTCGACGGATCGGCGAGCCCTTCCCCACCGATCCATTCCCCGGATTGCGTGAGCTCCTCCATGATCTCGCCGGCCTCGTTCATGACGCGGTTGCGCTCCTCCTCGGAGAAGGTCTCCCACGTCGCGGGGTTCTGGTAGATGAGCAACATGTACTTCACGTGGGCACTCCTCGTAGTCCCGGCGCCCGGCGTAGGCGCCTGTCCTCAGTAGGTCGGAGCAAGCCGCCGGTTCTCGACGTTCGTGCCCACGAATCGTCGCATGGGCCTACGCCCGGCGGTGGCCGATCAGCGTACGAAGCCCGGTCGGGAGCTCCTCGGAGCCGAACGAGGCCGCAACGTGCGCTTCGACTCCGTGCCT
>Ga0070706_100004164_pt1 | contig 14063 bp, 16 predicted proteins | sample KBSK5501metaG_FD_65476 | JGI IMG/M metagenome (GOLD analysis project Ga0070706, IMG submission 65476) | Corn, switchgrass and miscanthus rhizosphere microbial communities from Kellogg Biological Station, Michigan, USA - KBS K5-50-1 metaG | ecosystem: Host-associated > Plants > Roots >...
TCCCAGACGTGGTCGAGTATCTGCATCTTGGACAGCACCCGGCCCGCGTTCCGCATGAAGTACCTGAGCAGCTTGAACTCGGTGGGCGATAGCTGCACCTGGGTTCCGCCGCGCCATACTTCGTGGCTGTCCTCGTCGAGCTCCAAGTCGGCGAACGCGAGCCTCGGCGACGGTTCGGCGGCGCTTCCCCGAGTGCGCCTCAGCACGGCTTGGATGCGCGCGATGACCTCCTCCAGGCTGAACGGCTTGGTGACGTAGTCGTCGCCGCCGAGGGTCAGCCCGCGGACTTTGTCCTCGGTCGAGTCCCGCGCGGTCAGGAACAGCACGGGCGTGCGCGTCCCGCCGCCGCGCAGGCGGTGCAGCACGTCGAAGCCGTCCATATCGGGCAGCATGACGTCGAGCACGATCAGGTCAGGCCGGTGCCGCTGCGCAGCCTGCACGGCCTCGGACCCGGCAGCGGCCGTGACGACCTCGAAGCCCGCATAGCGCAGGCTGGCGGCCAGCAGCTCAAGGATGTTCGGCTCATCCTCGACTACCAGCAGCTTCGCAGATGGCTGCTGGCGCTCGCCGGGCACAGTGCTCATCTGGCTATTGTCCGCCATCTGCCTGAAGGTTGGCTGAAGGCACCCTCAAAGGAGCATCGATGTGCCGCCAGGTCCGCTGGCGTTGCGCTACGGCTCGGTTAGTCTCGGTCCCGCCTGGGTCAGCCTTCCTGCTTCGAGCCCGTGATCAGGCTCTTGGAAATCGGCTGGTCGTCACGGATTTCGTGGAACAGCTTGAGCGCAGCATCTCGGTTCCACCGCAGGGCGTCCTGGCCACTGGGCGTTAGAAAGCCCCCAGCGATCGGTACGGTCGTCGTGATCGGGTTGCGTAGCGCGAACGCCACCTTCAGCAGCTGAAACAGGTGAGTGCCGCGGTCGACCGTGAGCGAGCCGGCGACGCCGGAGGCAGCCGGCAGCGCGGAAAACGGGTTGGCGATCACTCCGGCGCTGGTCAGCTTGCGCAGCAGGGCGCGCAGGAAGATCCGCTGGTTCTGGATCCGCTGCAGGTCCGCCGTGGCGAAGGTATACCTGGTGCGCACGAAGCCGAGCGCTTCTCCGCCGCTCAGCACCTGACAGCCCTTGTGCAGGTGCAGCCCGGCCCTGGGGTCTACCAGCGGTGCCTTGAGGCACACCCTGATTCCACCGACTGCGTTGACGACCCGGACGAAGCCGCCGAAACCGATGCTCATGTAGTGATCGATCCGCAGCCCGGTGACGTTCTGCACGGTCTGCGCGAGCAACTGGGGGCCACCGAAAGCGTATGCCGCGTTGATCTTGTCGGAACCATGGCCGGGGATGGGCACGTACGAGTCGCGCGGCAGGCTGATCAGTACCGGGCGGTTGCCGTTCGCCGGCAAGTGCAGCAGCATGATCGTGTCTGAGCGCATCCCGGCGATGCCGCGACCGGTGGCGAATCGGCGTTCCTCCCTGCGGGTCAGGCCTTGCCTGCTATCCGACCCGGTGATCAGCCAGTTTTGCCCTGAGCCAGCGCTAGGCCGGCCGGCGTAGTCGACCAGGATGTTCTTCCTGGTCAGCATGGAGTCCAGGTAGAAGTAGGTGGCGATGCTGCCGATGATCGCAACCGACAGCAGCACCGCCAGCACGGCAGCGACGCGGCGAGGCCGCAGCCAGCGACGCCATCCGGACCCCGCACCGTAGCCGCCCGGATAGCCGCCGCCGCCTCCGCCGATATGTCCCGGAACCGCAGGCCGTTCTAGCGGGCGCGCCGTGCGCGCTGAGGGCTGCGCCGGCCAGCCGCCGCCCGGCCCGCTCGGTCCGCCCGATCCGGATGCGGCGGAGTGGTGCGAAAGCTGTACCGTCGGCTCGGCTGCTGCTCTCTCGGCGCCGACGGTGCCTGGGCTAGTAGCTGGCGCGGGATCGGAATCCTTTCCCGGCAGTTTGGCGCCCGCAGGCGGAGCATTGCGAAACCAGTCGTCCGGCCAGTCAGTCATGAAGGGTGCCTCACGGTCGTCACGCTGTCCTATCGTCTCTACAACAAGACGTACCAGCTACCGAATTGGCTGGCGTTGCCCGCGAACTAATTCTGCGCACGGCCGGCCCACCAGATGGTCAGGACGTCACGACCAGACGAACCCAGATCCTGCGGGTGCATCGGATCCACGCCGGCCTCGATGAGCGCGTCGGCTACATCGGCAGTTCGCTGCGGCGGCAGGCAGAGCCGGCGCCGGGTGACGTCGGTAAGTTCGGCGAGACTTGCGTAGTCTGCGCTTGCCGGCCTGCTCCACCGTTCGTGGCCGATTCCGAGGCCCATGGCGGTCAGGATTGCGAGTAGGTCAGCTCCCATTGGCCGCGCGGGCCGCACCAGTCCGTGGAACCGTAGCCACAGCTCGTTAAGGGAGGTGAGTGGATGGACGCTGGCAACTTCCATGACCACAAGCCGCCGGGCGTGCTCGGTGAGGGCCGTCAAGAAGGGTTCGAGGTCAGGGACGTTGTAGGCCACGTGATGACAAGTGACCACGTCGGCTGGCGGTACCTGTCCGGCGACGTCCGGCCATCGGCCTGGTATGCAGCGAGCCCGAAGACCGCGTGCGGCAGTGTGCTCGGCGAGCAGGTCGAGCATCGGCTCATCCTCGTCGACCGCAGTCAGCGCTGTCGTGCGCGAAAGCAGCGGCAGGCAGGCGGCCCCCGGCCCTGAGCCGACGTCGAGCACTGCGCCAGGCGGATCGAGCGCCGCCCAGGCCCGATCGAACGATGGCCCGGCGGGTTCCGCGCTCATCCGGTCAGCACGCCTGGCGAAGACTGTGCCAGGCAGCACCCACGGAGACTCCGAAACCGAGGCGAGTATGGGCGCGGGGATGGCCCAGGACGCCAGGTCGCCCCGCCAGCGCGAGAGCAAGCCAGCAAGATCTGGCTCGCGGCCCCTGGCGGGCGTCGGGTCAGGTCCCCTCACGGCTGCATGGTATGTCCAGTTCAACCGAGCTGCGAGCAGCCCGCCCGATGTCGGCCGTCAGCGGCTCGGGAGCTTGACCACGGTCACGAAGAAATCATCGATCTGGCGAACCGCATTGAGAAAGCGGTCGAAGTCGACTGGCTTGGTGACGTACGCGTTCGCGTGCAGATCGTAGCTGCGGAGTATGTCCTCCTCCGCATCTGAGGTGGTCAGTATGACGACCGGAATCCGCTGCAGGTCAGCATCGGACTTGATCTCGGCCAGAACTTCGTGTCCGGCCTTCCGCGGCAGGTTCAGGTCAAGCAGGACGAGGTCTGGGCGGGGCGCGCTGGCGAATTCGCCTTCGCGGCGCAGGAATGCCATCGCCGCTTCGCCATCCGACACCACGCTGAGGTGATTGCGTACCTTGTTCTCGGCGAAGGCCTCGCGCGTAATAAGCACATCCCCCGGGTCGTCTTCGACAAGCAGGATCTCGATCATGATCCCCGAATCGGTGGCGTTCAAATGGGCTCCTCCTGGCCGTCCGACCCGGGAAGTGTCCACCGGATTGTAGTACCTGATCGGGAATCTGCGGCCGAGTCAGCCGCAGCGTCGACCCAGATATGCCCGCCGTGGAACTCCACGATCTTCCTGCACAGCGCCAGCCCGATGCCCGTGCCGGCGTAGGCGTCCCTGGGGTGCAAGCGCTGGAAGATCACGAACACGCGTTCGGCATGAGCAGGGGGGATGCCGATCCCGTTGTCGCGGCACGCGAATTCCCAGACCCCGTCCTTGCGCTCGGCGGTTATGTGGATCACAGGATGCTCGTCCATCCGCCTGAACTTGATCGAGTTGCCGATCAGGTTCTGGAAGAGCTGGGTCAGCAGCGTCGCGTCGCCGGTAACCGTCGGCAGCTCGCCGATCGTCACGTCGGCGTCGGTGTCGGTGATCGTGGCGTCCAGCCGGTCTATGGCCTCGCGCGCCACCGGGTTCAGTTCCACGGGGCCACGGATCGTGCCCGGCTGACCGACGCGGGAGAACGTCAGGAGCTCGTTGATCAGCAGCTGCATGCGCTTGGCGCCGTCGACCGCGTACGCGATGTACTGACGGGCGCGATCGTCCAGCTGGCCCGCGTACCGCGATTCGAGCATCTGGCAGAAGCTTGCCACCTTCCGCAGCGGCTCCTGCAGGTCATGCGAGGCGACGTACGCGAACTGCTCGAGCTCGCGGTTGGACCGTTGGAGCTCGTTGGCTTGGTAGGACAGATTGCCCATGGTGGCCAGCAGCTGGCGCCGCATGTTCTCCACATCCCGGGCCAGGTCGATGACCTCGCGCGGGCCGTGCACCGTCAGCTGATGGTCGAGCCCACCGGAGGCTACTACCTGTGCCTCGCGGCCGAGTGCAGCTAGCGGGCGGGTCACCCACGCGTTCATGGCGGCCCACGCGGCCGCCGCCACGCCGATGAGCGCGACGGCGGCGGTGATCGCCACAATGATCACGGCAGTCGTGGCCGACCGCAGACGGCCCAGGGCACTGGCCCGTTCGGAGAGTATCCCGCTGTTAAGAGCGGCGATGCTGCCGCGTAGCTGGTCGAATTCGCTGTTGCCCTTCGCTTCGAGCGAGACGCTGGTCTGGCTGTGCTGGGCGGCGGCGATGGCGGGAATGGCATAGTCCATGCGCCACCGGCTGGCTAGGCTCTCGACGGTCAGCAGCCGGCCCCGCAGCGAGGGGTGAGGATCGAGGAGTCGGTGGAGCGAACGAACGTGGCGCGCGGACTGAGCCAGGCCGTCGCGGTACGGCGCGAGGTAGGCCTGCTGGCGGGTGATGATGAAGCCGCGCACCCCGGTTTGCTCGTTAAGCAGTGAGCCGAGCAGATAGCCGGTCTCCCTTGCCGCCGGATCGAGGCGGTTGACCTGGTTATCGACCGCGTTGATCATGCTGTTGAGCGCTATGCCGCCAGCTACGCACCCGACGACGAGCAGAGCTCCGGCAACGGTGAAGGCGACGGCGAGCCTGCGGCGCATGGACCAGGCCGCCTGGCCGAAGTTACGCCGCGCCCTGGCCAAGACCGTCGCCTCGGTGGCCAGGTCGGGCTGCTGTCGTTCCTCCGGCGCGAGCTGGTCAGTCACGGTTGCCGCCCGACGATGAGGACAGCGACATCGTCGGCCAGCGGCCCGCCATTGAGCCGCTCCACGGTCTTGAGCAGGGTGTCGGCAAGCGTGTCCTCGAACCCGGGTGCTGAGGGGCCTGGCGATGAAGCAGTGATCAGGTCGAGCAGCCCTTCGGGCCCGAGCACTCTCCGGTCCGGGCCGCCCTTTCCCTCGATGAGGCCATCGGTGTAGAGCATCAGCGACCACTGTGGACCGAGCGCCACGGGGATATGTGGCCATTCCTCGTCGAACAGGCCGAGTGGCGGGCCGCCGCGACCGTCGCCCAACGTGGTCGGCGGGGACCCGAGGAGGACAGGTGGCGGGTGGCCGGCAATCTGGATGACGCCGCCGCCAGTCGAGATATCTATGCTCATTGTGGCGACGGTGGCGAAGACCTCCGGCTTGTGCCGCTCCCGAACGAGAACTTCCTGCAGGCAGTCGAGAATGTGGCTGGGCTCATGACCGGAAAGCACCAGCGTTCGCCAAGCTACCCGCAGGCATACCCCGAGTGCCGCTTCATCGGGCCCGTGACCGCAGACATCGCCGATGAGTGCATGCAGCGTGCCGTCGCTCAGCTCGACCAGATCGTAGAAATCGCCGCCCAACAGCGCCTGGTCGCGGCCGGGCCGATAACGCAGCGAGTGATACAGGCTGGAATCGTTCAGGATCGGGACAGGGAGCAGGCCGCGCTCCAGCCTGAGGTACTCGGCCTGCCTGATCGCTGCCTCGCGCAGCTTGCGAGCCGATTCATTCGCGCGCTTGCGCTCGATCGCGTACCTGATGCAGCGGCTCAGGGTCGTCCCGTCCACCTGGCCCTTGATCAGGTAATCCTGAGCGCCGGCGGTCACTGCGGCGATCCCCAGCGATTCATCGCTGGCGCCGGTCAGCACAAGCACTGCAGCGTCGGGCGCCAGGCTCAGGACATGCCGGATTCCCTCGAAACCAACCGAATCGGGCAACCCTAGGTCCAATAGCACGCAGACGGGCCCGGCGGCGAGCTCTGGCGTAGCTGCTGCCAGGCTCTGCTGCCACGACAACGACACTCCGAGTCCAGCGTCGGCCAGGTACTCGCGCACGAGGAGAGCGTCGGCTTCGTCATCCTCGATCAGCAGTACCGGCACCACCTCGGCAGTGGCAGTGCCTTCTGTGGCAAGGTGGAACATTCGGCAAGTCCCTCATGTGGTCCGCGGGGTCCGCCCATCGACCGGAGCTTACTCGCGAAGAGGGGATGAGTGCCTGCTCCGACGGTGATCGCTCTGGTCTCAAGGCCAGCGGCTGATCGACGGACTTGGCCGGACTGCTATGCCGTGCCTAGTGTGTTTCTCAGCCAGGACAACGGACGGCGAGCGGCGGATCCTGGTTTGTTATCGGTAGTGGCGAGGTAACGGTGTCCGAAGGTGAGTCACGCGACCTGAGTGCAGAGCTAGCTCAGGCAGCAGGCGAGCTGCTGACCCTCGCGAGTGCGTCGGAGTCGCGGGCCATGCACCGTCTGGTCGAGCTCGCGGCCAGGCACGTGCCAGGATGCTCGGGTGCGACGGCGGTGCTCTGGCACGAGCAGGAGCCGACGATCACCGCCGCCAGTCACCCCGACCTGTCAGAGCTGGCTGAGATCCAGCTGGCTTGGCGGCGGGGGCCGATCATTGACGCCGTAGCCGAGGGTGCACAGATAAGCTCTCCGGACACGCTCAGCGAGGTACGGTGGCCGGACTACACGAGCCGCGTGCTCGCCATGGGAGTCCGGTCCTCGCTTACCCTCGTGCACGTCTCAGGACGCCTGGCGCTTTCCCTGACGATGTACGCGACCCGTCCCAAGGTGCTCGACGTGAGCCGCGCCCCGGTTGGTCAGCTGCTCATCGCCTTCTGTAGCGCGGTCATGAACAACACTTCCACATACGACGCCGCCCAACGGACCGCGCGCCAGCTCAGCGAGGGCGCCAACTCCCGGGCGGTAGTTGATCAAGCCAAAGGGATCTTGATGGTGGGCCTGTCGTGCAGCGCCGACGAGGCGCTCCGGCGGATGCGGGAAATCTCCCAGGCCCGGCAGATCAAGGTCACCGAGGTTGCCAGGCGCATCGTCGAGTCGCATGAGCTTGATGTCGGCTGATGCTCGTTTGGCCGGGGACCTGAACGACGCGACGAGATGGGACACGTAGTGCCGGTAGCGCCAGAGCCTGATGATTGCGCAGATCAGCTGGCTGAGCTTGAAAAGCGCCATGCCGCGCTGCGGCAGGCAGCGGGTTTGCCTGCCGCCGACTTCGGCGCGCTGCTCGAGGCGGCCTTCACCGAACTCGAGGGCGCGATAGGCCTGCTTGCGGGGCCATTGGCCCATCATGGCGAGGTCACGGGCATGCGTTCCGCCGATCAGGAAGGCGCCGAGCGGCGCCTTCTGCGTGCCGCCTTCACTGATGCGCCCGTTCCGCTGTTCCTACTTTCCGCCGATGGCACGGTCCAGCGGGTCAACAAGGCCGCAGGCCAGCTACTCGGGTCCCAACCGGGCTACGCGACGGGCAGATCGTTCACTACTTTCGTAGCCCTGCAGAGCCGCGCAGCAGTCCAGACTCAGGTCAACGCTGTGGCGCGCAGCGGTCGGGTTGGACGCGTGCGGTGCGATCTGCTCAGCTCGGCCGGTGCCGCGCCCGCTGAGTTGACAATCGGCTTGGTAAGTGTCAGTGGTGACCGGGACCGGCTGATCGTGGCGGTCCTGGGTGGCCCGACCGCAAGCGAGGACGATGATCCCACGACCGTGCGACCCACGGACGTCAGCACCTCCGGCAACCACGCGGCGGAGACCCGAAGCAAGGGGTCCGCCCGAGCGGTCGAGGCCATTACGCAGCGGATGGACCTCGTGACGGCCGTCACGCGGCTCTTGCTCGAGAACGAGAGCTTCAGCGAGTCGATGACGTTGCAGCGCTCAGCCCGCCTGCTCGCAAGAGAGCTTGCGGCCTGGGTCATAGTGGATCTCGACCGCAGGGGACAGCTCAGGCGGCAGTTCGTCATCGGACCAGAGGGTCCTGGGCTAGCCGGCATCAGCGACTCCGCGGCGGCATTGAACCCGATGCCGGGATCGCTCCCGCACACCGTGCACGAGTCAGGCAAGGCCGTCCTCATCGCTCATGCCGAGAATGCGGAAATTCTCGGGCCAGGACCAGCGGACATCCCGCTGCTGATGTTGCTCGGCTCAACCTCGGTGCTATCGGTGCCCATCACCGACCGGGAAAGCCGGTATGGCGTCTTGACGCTGGCCAGGCAGGCTGGGCAGAGCCATTTCGAGATTGCCGACCTCGGCCTCGTGGAGGAACTCGGCGAGCAGCTTGCCCTTGCCCTCCGCGTTGACCACATGTTCCGGCGGCGAGCCGACATTGCCGACGCGCTGCAGGCTAGCCTGCTGCCCCGGCGGCTGCCGGAGATCGGCGGAGTCGAGCTAGCAGCCGCCTACGTCGCCGCCACAGAGGGCATCGAAATCGGCGCCGACTTCTATGACGCTTACCGGACGCCCGTGGGCTGGGGCTTGTCGGTCGGCGATGTCTGCGGCAAGGGCGAGGAGGCGGCGGCGGTCACCGCTGCCGCCAGGCACGCGATCCGGGTGATAGCCCACGGCAACGCCGACCCAGCCGCGGTCCTGTCCGGTGCCAACGAGATCCTTCTCGCCGAGGAGCTGAGCGGCGGTTTCGTGACTGCGAGCATCGCGCACCTGGAGTGGTGTAACGGTGCCCTGCGGGTTGTACTCGGCAGCGCGGGTCATCCCAGCGCGGCCATTATCCGCGCTGATGGACGGGTCCAGATGCCGGGCGGGGGAGGGCTGCCCCTTGGCCTGCTCCCCGACGCCGAGCCAGGCCACCATGAGCTGACATTGCGTAAGGGAGACATTCTGTTCCTCTACACCGATGGCCTCACGCAGGCGCGGGGACACGACCGGACGTACTTCGAGACCAGGCTGACAGACGAGCTGGCCGGCCTGGCCGGAGTTCATCCCGAACAGTTCGAGGCCGCCATGCGAGGGAGGCTGCTGGAGTTCACCGCGGGCACTCTCATTGACGACATCACCATGATGGTGCTGCGGGCAGGCGACAGCCCTGAACGCCCGGCACGCGCTGGTCGGCGCGCATCCCGAGCCGGATAGGCGGCCGACCGCAGCCTGGCTACTTCTCGATGAACTCGACGATCGATTCGCGCTCGACCTGACCTTCGGCTACCGTCTGCGCGGGTTCGGTCGAGGCCGACGACGCGACGTGCTTGCGCGAATGGGCATCGGCGGTCTCGGTGGGGTCAGGCGAGCCCTTCACGAGCACGCTGCGGCGCAGCCAGCCTTTCCCCCGGCGCGGAATGACCAGACCGGCGATTCCGGTCAGCATGAGCACCCAGCCGAGAACCTGGAAGTTCACGAAGGACGGATGGGCCGTGACGGCGAAGGCGAAGACGGCGCCAATCGCCAGAAGCGTCAGTGCTGTCGCTGATTTCATGGTTCGTTCCTTCACTTGCGAGGAGGCGGGGTCGATCGGCCGGTGGCGGGCTACTAGGCGGGCTCCAACAAGCGCTCGCGCAGGTACCCGAGAGCCTCGGCCAGCAGTCGGGAGACGTGCATCTGGGAGATGCCCAGTTGCTTGCCGATCTCGGCCTGCGTCATGTTGCCGTAGAAGCGCAGGAGCAGAAGTTGCTGCTCGCGGTCGGGCAAGCCGGTCCAGTGTTTCCAAACCGCCTCCATATCGAGAATCCGCTCAAGCTGCGGGTCATCGGTGCCGACCAGGTCGGCCAGGCTCGCACGGCCGTCGTCATCGGTGAGTGGCGCGTCGAGCGAGGAGGACTGGAACGCCATCTCGGCCCGCTTGACCTCGCGGAGCTCGTCTTCGGTGATGTTCAGCCGGTCAGCGAGTTCGGCTTCGGACGGCGCGCGACCGAGTGCCTGAGTGAGCTCGGAGGCCGCGGTGCGGGCCGCGAGCCGGAGTTCCTGCAGTGAGCGCTTGACATGTACCTGCCAGCGCTTGTCACGGAAGTAGCGCTTGATCTCGCCGCTCACGCACGGCAGGGCGTAGCCCGCCAGGCCAGGGCCGGCCGCGGGATCGTAGTTGTTGATCGCTTTGATGAGGCCGACGTAGCCGACCTGGAGCAGATCCTCATACGGTTCCGGGCTGTTCTGGAACCGGCGGACGCACGACCGCACCAGCGGACGGTACCTATTGACGAGGACCTCGCAGGCCGTTTCCCTGATCGGGTCCTCACGGGGCCGGGATTGGATCAGGTCGAGCAGCTCCGCGTCGTCGCGCTGCTCCAGCTCGCGGCTGGGCGGCTCATTGACGGGATTCGGCTCGATGCTCGTCACCGGTCGGATCATTGCCGGTCACCTCCGGCAAACCAGTTAGGGTGCACGGTCCATTTGTGCCCGCCCCCTGGGTTTCAAACATCGCCATCAACTTGTCGAGGCCGGCCTGGCTGCTATGCTCCTGAGCCAGCCGTGCGGCGGCGCGCCCGTCCCTCGGCGCGGGCGAAGGCCAGCAGCACCGCGACCAAAAGACCGCGAATACGGCTGCCATAAGAGCTTCCTTCTGCCGGATGCTCACACACTGCCCCGTGCGTTCTGTTCAAACATACGTTCCGGTTGTGCCTGTCCTGTGACCGTATGCCCGCTCTCGTGGTATTGGCGTTTATGTAGCGGAACCTGAGGTAACTGCCCGTTGCGCCTGCCAGAATCGCCGCAGGCCCGGGCGCTCACAGCGACCGTCTGGAAAGATAGGAGGCTGCTATGCGGATCCTTGGAGTCGTGCTCGTGATCTGGCTGATCATCGGCGCGATCGCCGGTGGTCAGCGGCACTACTACAACTCGGAGCCTGGTTGCGCCCGGATCGGAACGATCATCGTCACCGTCCTCGCCGGGCCGCTGAACTATCTCGGCGCCAACCCGAAGACCCCTTGCCCGCATCCCAGCAAGTGACAAGGTCTTGAGGCCGGTGCGCGCAGCCCACCCGCGTGCCAGGATTCGCGCATGCAAGTAGTGACATCGCGAGATGGAACTGCGATCGCCTATGACAAGCAAGGGACCGGACCAGCCATCGTGGTCGTCGACGGCGCTCTCACCACGCGCCGGTCAGAGGCGAAGGCCGAGCTCATCGAACTGCTCGAGCCCCGGCTGACAATCCTGACCTATGACCGACGCGGCAGGGGCGAGAGCCGCGACACCCAGCCGTATGCCGTGGCGCGCGAGATCGAGGACGTTGCTGCCGTGATCGGTGCGGCAGGCGGCTCGGCGACGCTCTATGGTCATTCGTCTGGCGCCTGCCTGGCCCTCGAAGCGGCCCTCGCCCTGGGCCCCGCCCAGGTCAGCAAACTCGCCATGTACGAGGCGCCTTACGACGACGACCCAGCGGTTAGGGAGGCATGGCGCATCTACCTGAGCGACATGACGGCGTCGCTCAAGGCTGGCCGCCCGGGCGATGCGGCGGCGTTGTTCATGGCGTTCGTGGGAACGCCGGCCGAACAGATTGAGGGCATGCGCCAGGCGCCGTTCTGGCCGGATATCGAGGCGGTGGCGCCGACCCTCGCCTATGACCACGCCGGTCTGCTGGGCACCGACCGGTCCGTCCCGGTCGAGCGGGCCGCCAGAGCCGACGTGCCGACGCTGGTGATGCACGGCGGAGAGGGCGCGCCGTTCATGGCGCAGACCGCCAGCACTCTGCAGAAGGCCATCCCGGGCGCGAGGCTCATCGCCCTGGCAGGAGAGGGACACAACGTCAGCCCGCGAGTCCTCGCCCCGGTATTGTCCGAGTTCGTCCTGGCCTGAGGAACGCGAGGCCGGGCTAGCTGGCCGGGCCGAGGCCGCGCAGTATCTGGTCGACGATCGCGGCGCACTCCTGCCGGGCCGTCGCGGGATCCTCAGCTCGGGCGACGTAGAGCGCGCACTCGTCCAACGCGCCGATCAGGGCGTGCGCCAGCGGAGTGACCGGCTGCCGCACAATGGCGCCGGAGTTCATGGCCGACTGCAGCGCGACCTGGACTAGGCCGAACCCGTACCGGGCGTACAGGTCCCGCCATGCCTCCCAGCCGAGCACCGCAGGGGCGTCGAGCAGGATGATCCGCTCGACTTCGGGCTCCGCACAAACCTCGAGGAAAAGCCGCGCTCCAGCGCGCAGTACGTCGATTGGCTCCGTTGACTCGGCTGCCGCGCCCGCCGCGATCAGTCCCGCGATCTCGGCCTCGACCTCCTCCGCCACCGCAGCGAACAAGTCGGCCTTGTCGCGGAACTGGTGGTACAGGGCGCCTCGGGTAACTCCGGCTGCCCTGACGATCTCCTCGGTACCCACTTCGGCGTAGCCGCGGGCGCCGAACAAACCCCGCGCTGCCCGGACCAGTGCCTGGCGGGTCGCCTCAGAGCGGAGATCATGCTTGCTCTTGGCCATGCGTGTCGCTTACCCCTTGAAATACGTTCTGCCTGTATGTAAATTAAATACGGACTGCTTGTATTCTACTCGCCCAGCACTTGGAGGAACCATGCATCACGCCGAACTGTCCCACGGCACCCTGTACTACCGCGAATCTGGCGCCGGCGCGCCTATAGTCTTCTTGCACGGCTACTTCATGGGCGGCGGCCTCTGGGACCCGGTCGTGCGCCGGCTCGATGACGAGTTCCGCTGCCTGGTCCCAGAGCTGCCGCTCGGCGCGCACCCGGCCCCGCTGCGGCCCGACGCGGACCTGAGCGCGGCTGGGCTTGGCCGCCTGGTCGCCGATTTCCTTGATGTGCTGGACCTGCGCGACGTCACCCTGGTCGGCAACGACAGCGGCACTGCCATCGCTCAGGTTGTCGCGGCCCGTCACCCGGAGCGGCTCGGCGGGCTCGTACTGACTGCGGGCGACGCGTTCGACCACTTCCCGCCCAAGCCGTTCCGCCCGTTGATCGCCGCGGCGCGCGCCGGGACGCTCACTCCGCTGCTGGCGATGCTCAAGTCCAGGCCGCCCCGGTCGCTGCCGACCGCGTACGGCTGGCTGACCCACGCAGACCTGCCGCATGAGCTGATCGACCAGTGGGTCGCCGCGTACTTCGCAGACAAGGGCGTGCGGCATGACCTCCGCCGGCTGACCGCAGCGCTCGGTGACGACGAGTTCATGAACAAGATCGCCACTGAGCTGGGCACCTTCACCCGGCCCTCGCTGCTGGCGTGGGCCGCCGACGACAAGTTCTTCCCTGCCGAGCACGCCCGCCGGCTGGCCGCCATCCTGCCGGATGCACGCGTCGAGATGATCGACCGCAGCCGGACCTGGGTGATGCTGGACCAGCCAGCGAGAACCGCTGACCTCATCGCCGAGCTGGCCCGGCGCGTCGCAGCGCAGCCGGCCGGCTGAACGAGGCGTGGCGGTAGGGTGGCGATGTGGAGGCCAGGGTGGTCATTAGTCTGCTGGAGCCGCTCACCGGCAAGACCGGGCAGCTCAGGCTCGTGATGCAGGGGATGAGCTCAAGGTGGGCGATCAATGACGACAAGCATCCGCTGCTGAGCGTCATCGCGCGCTCTGATGGACTGCTGGAGATATCACGCGATGACGGATGGGTCATATTTGATCCGGACACCGTGCTGGCCGTTGAATGGGTGGCCCGAGAGGGCGAGGGCGGCGGCGCCTACCTTTGACCACCCTGGGTCCTGATCAGGCGTGCAGCACAACAACCACCACGAGCAGCGCCACCGCGACAACGAGAAGAAGCATGCGGCCGACGGCCGCGGCCGTGCGAATCAGGTGCGACACGAGGCTCACCAGCTCGATGTGCACGCGGCCGATTAGCACGAAGCAGGCTGCGAGGAGCAGCAGGGCGACCGGCCCGGCCGCGATGTGCGCCGGGACGCTCGCAGCTGCCGGCCTGGCATGGACGCACGCAGCTGCGATGCACGCCTGCCGCATTGCGATCACTGGCAGAGGAGCTATCGTAGACATGGAAGTTCTCCCGGTTGTCTAGGCCTGGGCGATTCCGATACGGGCGCTCCCGTTGCCGCGGGGGCGCCCGTC
>Ga0070706_100004166_pt1 | contig 14060 bp, 12 predicted proteins | sample KBSK5501metaG_FD_65476 | JGI IMG/M metagenome (GOLD analysis project Ga0070706, IMG submission 65476) | Corn, switchgrass and miscanthus rhizosphere microbial communities from Kellogg Biological Station, Michigan, USA - KBS K5-50-1 metaG | ecosystem: Host-associated > Plants > Roots >...
CAGTCAGGTCGCCGCTGACATCCTCGAGCGGGGCCTCAAGGAACGCGCCAAGACCGCGCGCGAGGCGGTCCAGCTCGCATTCGTCGCGGCGATTCAACTGCTGCCACCCCGCCTTCGCGCCTCGCGTGCGGCTCGAAGCGCGCGCCAGATGCGCTCGGGCGTCAGCGGCAGGTCCCGCACCCACACGCCGGCGGCCGCATACAGAGCCGCGGCAATCGCCGGCGCCGGCGCGACGATACCGGCTTCGCCGACGCCTTTAGCGTCGTACGGCCCGGGGCCCCCGCCGTCTTCAAAGAGAATTGACGCGAACTCATCGGGCAACATCTCCATGGTCGGGACCGCGTAGTCGATGATCCCCCCGTTGAGGAGCTGTCCGTGCTCGAACACCAACTCCTCTCGAAGCGCATGCCCGATCCCCTGCATCGCGGCACCTTCGTCCTGTCCCTCACCGGTCGGCAGCCTCTCGCGCGAAGCCCACCTCATGAGTCACGACCGCCATGGTCATGCCGTCTCGGGCTAGCCCGCGCGTCGTCTGCAAGACCTCCTCGTGCAGCTCCGGATCGAGAGCGGACGTCAGCTCGTCGAACAGCACGACCTCCGGTTTCATCGCCAGCGCCCGCGCAATGGCGACGCACTGATTCTGGCCTCCGGAGAGAACTGCAGGCGGCCACGCTCCCGCGTCTGACGATCGTCCTCCACAGCTACTGATGATAGAAGCAGAATCCTGAGGCCCCACCAGGAGAAATTGAAAGGACCCCCCCTTCTCCCCCTTCTTGCCCGCCCATGCTCTGGAACGCTTTCAAGAGCCCTTAGAGTCGCTCCAGGGCGATCCTGCTGGGCATCAGGACCGAGATTCGAGCCGGCCTCGGCAGGCCTTGAGTTCTCCCGGAGTCCGAGAACATGTGCAAAATGAGTGCAAATCAAGTGCAGACCGGCGGGCTGGCTTTCTGGCATCCACCTGTGAGGCAAGTCTGACAATGCTTTCCGGTGAACTTCGTCTTAAAATGGCGCATGGATAATACAGTTTTGAAGACTGCGAGGCCCACCAGGACCCTTGCCCCTCCGAGCCTTCCGTCTTCCGCGCTCCTCCCTCCCCCTCCTCCGGCGCGGCCGCGCGGTCACGCGGGGCCGGGGCGAACCAGCACGCGCGTGTCGCCAACCCGGCGGGTCACGCGGATGGTGTCGAAGTATTCCAGCACGGTCAGGGCGTACTTGCGACTGGTGCTCAACTGATCCCGCAGGGCCGCGACCGTAATCTCCCCGTGCGCGGCGATATGGGCCGCGACCCGCGCCTTGATTTCCAGAAGCGCCTCCCGGTGGAACAGGATTTCCCCGCCGACGGTGACGAGATTTCCCTCATCGAGGAGGGTTTGGAGCATCCGTCCCGCGACGGCGCGGTCACGCACGCTCGCCAGGATCTCGTCCCTGGCAGGAGGCGCGTACCGTCCGCGCCGGAACGACTCCTCGATCTGGCCGCGCGCCGCGTCTTCTGCCGGCGAGCGGACCGGGGAGAACTCGACCAGCCGCGCGAACCCGTCTTGAATCACGATCCGGCCGCCGGCCGCGAGCGTGTCGAGGGTGTGGCCATAGAGCCGGTCGTCGCCCGAGCCGAAGGCTCGGGCCTTCAGCTCGTCACGGGGCATCCCACGCCTCCAGGGAGTCGCCTCATGGTACACGGCCAGCGCGCGGAGGATGTCCTCCTCGACCACCCGCGAGGCATCACGGGAGAACACCCGGCCGCGCAGGTCGATCGCCTGACCGGCGGCCACCCAGGCCTGCACCTGCGCCGCCACACGATCCCCGCTGGCGCCGACCTGCCGCGCGATCGCCTCCACCGTGGCGCCGGCGCGGCCGGCCGAAACGAGCGCCGCCTTGAGCTGATCCTCAAACTCTGAGGCTTCGTCGGCGACCACCGCTGCCGCCGCCGCCGCCCCGCGACGGCGTACCGCGGCGTGCGCGGTGATCACTTCGCCTCCGCCGATCGTGACCATCGGGGAGTATCGCCGCAGCACAAACGGGTCGCCGCGCGCCACCACGGCCGGCCGCTCGAGCCGTACCTGCGCCACGGCGGTATCTCCGGGACCGAGTTTGCTCCGATCGAGCAGCCGGATCCGACCGATCACCTCATCGGCCCCCACGTAGACGCGCAGGCGTTCGTGATGGCCGAGTGGAGGCGCGCCGGCCAGCAGGCGGATCCGCGCATCGAACAGCGCCGTGGGCGCGAGGCTGTGCGGAGAAACCAACACATGCCCCCGCGCGATTTCATCCTTGGTCGCCCCCACGACGTTCAACGCGACCCGCTGGCCCGCGATCGCTTCGGCGATTTCCGCGCCATGACTCTGCACGTGACGGACACGGACCTCGCGGCCGGCCGGGAGCAGTTCGAGCGCATCACCGGTGCGCACCCGCCCGGTCCACAGCGTTCCCGTCACCACCGTGCCAAACCCGGCCATGGTGAAGCTCCGATCGACGGGGATCCGAGTCGGCGCGTCGACCTGCCGCGTGGGCACCTCCGCGAGCGCTTCCTCGATCGCCGCCACGAGACGAGGCAGCCCCTCCCCTGTGCGCGCAGAGACGGGGACCACGGCCGCTCCTTCGAGGAAGGTCCCGGCGATCAGCGTCCGGATGTCCTCGGTCACCAAGGGCACCCACCCGGGATCGGTCACCAGATCGATCTTGTTGAGGACGACGATCCCCCGCTCCACATCGAGGAACCGAAGGATATCGAGGTGCTCGCGGGTCTGCGGCATCACTCCCTCGTCGGCGGCGATCACGAGCAGGACGAGATCGATTCCCGTCGCGCCGGCCAGCATATTCCGGATCAGGCGCTCGTGGCCGGGCACATCGACGATGCCGACCCGGCGCCCGCCCGGCAGGTCGAAGTGGGCGAACCCCAGGTCGATCGTCATCCCGCGCCGCTTCTCTTCCTCGAGCCGGTCGGGATCGATGCCGGTGAGGGCTTTGACCAGCGCGCTCTTCCCGTGATCGATGTGGCCGGCGGTCCCCACGACGGCATGTCTAGGAGAGGCCGGCGCGGACACGCGCGGTCCGGGAGACGGGGCCGCGGGGTCGGGGACGGAATGCGGAGAACGACGCGCGGGACTCATCGTCGATGGACCTCAGGCCTTACCGGCCCTGTGCGTCGGTCCTGCTTCGAAGGACGTCGCCCGCGGCCCTGATGGCGGCTTCCAGAACCGGCAGGTCCGACTCCGACAAGGTCCGGAGATCAACGACCAGGCGGTCCTCGGCGATCCGGCAAAACACCGGCGGTCGGTGCTGGCGCAGCGCCCACTCCCAGGCCTCAGGGGACGCGCCAAGCGGTTGGATCGCCACCCCCCATGACCGCAATTCGACGCCTGGGAGCGCCCCGCCACCGGCTTCCGCGATCGTCGGCCGCACCTCCACCACCGCCGCCTCGCCCAGGATGGTCCGCAGCCGGCCGGCGAGATCCCGAGCCGCCCGCTCGAGCGCCTGATGATCTGCGCCCAACATCCGGAGGACCGGGATCGATTCCCACGCGCGATCCGGGTCCCGGTAGAGGCGCAGGGTCGCCTCGAGCGCCGCGAGATCGAGTTTATCGATGCGGACGGCGCGTGCGATGGGGTGCGACCGGATGCGACGGAGAGGAGCCTCCCGGCCGATAATGAGTCCCGCTTGCGGACCGCCGAGCAGTTTGTCTCCGCTGAAGGTCACCACGTCGGCCCCGGATGCGATCGCGTCCTGTGCGGTCGGTTCGGGGGGCAGCCCGCGTGCCGTCAGGTCCACCAGAGCACCGCTCCCCATGTCGAAGAGGACCGGCACCCCGGCACGGCGGCCCAGCGCGGCAAGTTCCCGCACGGGGACTTCGTGCGTGAATCCGCGCATCGCGAAATTGCTCCGATGGACTTTGACGAGGAGCGCCGTCTCAGGTGTCACCGCGGCCTCGTAATCGCGGAGGTAGGTCTTGTTCGTCGTCCCGACCTCGACCAGCCGGCACCCGCTCGCCGTCATGATCTCGGGGATCCGGAAGCTCCCGCCGATCTCGATGAGTTCCCCGCGAGAGACGATGACCTCACGTCCGCGGGCCAGAGCGGCGAGCGACAGCAGCACGGCCGCCGCGTTGTTGTTCACGACGCACACGGCCTCGGCCCCGGTGAGCTCGCGCAACAGGCCGTCTGCGTGCCGCTGGCGAGAGCCGCGGTCCCCCGTGGCCGGATCCACTTCGAGCACCGCGTACCCCGAGGCGCTTGCGATCGCCTCACAGGCCGCCGCACACAGAGGCGCGCGTCCCAGATTGGTGTGGATGATAATGCCGGTGGCGTTGACCGCGGCGTCCAAACTCGGAGCGGTCCGCCGGACGAGCATGGCCCGCACCTCGGCGATCAACTGCTCGACGGTGACCTCCGAAGCCCCCGCCCGGCCTTCGCGGATCCCGGCTCGGGCGGCCGCCACAGCGTCGCGCGCGCAGGCGACGACGAGGCTCCGCGGATATCGGGCCAGCGCCCCTCCGGCGTCGAGCCCCTGGAGCAGGCGCTCTACCGAGGGAAGCCGCCGGAGCGGGATCGCCTCCATCGCCGCAGTCGAATCTACCTACTTCAGGAGGAACCCGAGCCCCAAGCCGACGACGATCACCAACGCCACGACCCAGACGATGCGGAGCAGATCGTAGCTCAAGCGACGGCCGAGCTCCTCATCGGTCTCGATGTTCCCCCGGCCCGGGGCAACGGCGCCCGACGAGGTCGGGCGGAGTCGCGCGCCGCAGGATCGACAGATGATCTTCCCTGCGGGATTCTCGGTCCCGCACTTCGGACATTGCATCGCTCGCCTCCATCTCCGACCTACTCCGCTCAAAGGATAACGATCCGGCACCTGTCACGTATCCCGCCTCACATATGCTGAGTCATCCGCTTGGGGGCGACGCGCGGGCGCTACGCAAGGCCTCCCAGCGCGCCCGGAGCGAGGGGACCACGTCGGGAGGAACCGGGACGCTGCCGAGAGGAACGCGGGTGGCCAACCCACCGCCATGGTAATCCGTTCCGCCGGTGGCGACAAGGCCGTGCTGCTCCGCCAGGCGCCGGTATTCCGCGACCATCTCCGGGGAGTGGTCGGGATAATAGACCTCGATCCCCGCGAGGCCATGCGCGATCAGGTGTGGGAGCTGCTGGATCACGGGGCCGCTCGCGGCCCACCCCGGATGCGCCAGGACCGGCACGCCGTCGTGCTGTGCGATCACCACCACGGCCTCTTCGGGCGCCAGCTTGAGCCGGGGCACGTAGGCTGGGCCGTGCCGGCCGATGAAGCGCTCGAACGCCTCGCGTGTCGATCCGACCAGGCCCGCCTCGACGAGGGCGCGGGCGATATGAGGCCGGCCGATCGATGCGCCGGCGATCTCGCTGACCCTGGACCACTCAATCGGCGCACCGAGCGTGCGGAGCTTCCGCACCATCTCTTCCGCTCGACGGAGCCGGCCGTCCCGCATTCGCTGGAGGAAGCACTGCAACGAGGGCCGAGCGTAATCGACCCAGTATCCGAGGATATGGACCTCGTGCTCACCGACGTCGGTGTTGATCTCCACCCCCGGGATCACATCGATCCCACAAGCCCCCCCGGCCTCCAGCGCCTCCTCAAGACCGCCGGTCGTGTCATGGTCGGTCAGCGCGAGGGTAGTGACACCCTTTCCCCGCGCCGTCTCGACCAGGCGCCGCGGGGACAACAGGCCATCTGACGCGGTGCTGTGGGTGTGGAGGTCGATCCGAGCGATACGAAGCGCCTACCGCGGGGACACGATCAGCTTGATCGCGGTGCGATCCTCGCCATCGATCTGCACGTCCGCGAACGCCGGCACGCACACCAGATCGAGTCCACTCGGGGCGACATAGCCGCGCGCGATCGCGATCGCTTTGACGGCCTGATTGATCGCCGCCGCACCGATCGCCTGCAGTTCTGCCGTTCCTTTTTCCCGAACGACACCGGCCAGCGCACCAGCCACAGCCGTCGGGTTCGATTTAGCAGCGACCTTGAGCACGTCCATTGGAGCGACCTCCTACCGCAGCGGCGACATTCCCGGCCCGGGTGCGGCTGGGGGGCTATTGTCTTCGCGGGGGTCTCGGGGAATCCTCCTCCCGGTCAAGAGCAGGCGGGACGGTCTAGGCGGCGGACCGGCTGATCCGTTCAATCGCGCGGGCGCGACCGGTCTCGCCGTCGATCGCAAGGAGCACCGCGTTCAGCTGCGCCGGACCCTTGGCGACATCGAACCGGGTCGGCAGCAGCGTGAGAAACCGCTGGAGGACTTCCTCGCGGCCCATGCCGATGATCGAATCGCGCGGCCCGGTCATGCCGGCGTCCGTGATAAATGCGGTCCCGCTCGGCAGGATCCGCTCATCCGCGGTCTGTACGTGTGTATGCGTTCCCAGGACGGCGGAGACGCGGCCGTCCAGATACCAGGCCAATGCCGCTTTCTCGGAGGTCGCCTCGGCGTGCATATCGATCACGATCACCGGCGTCTCGCGCCGGAGGACTTCGACCTGGTCCCAACCGATCCGAAACGGCGAGTCGAGAGGCTCCATGAACACCCGCCCCTGCAGGTTGAGGACCGCGACCGCCGGGCCGCTCCGTCCCTTGGATGGGCGGAACACCCCGCTGCCCCGCCCCGGCGTCCCCGGGGGATAGTTCGCCGGGCGGAGCAACTGCAGCTCGCTGTCCAGCAGGCCCACCACCTCGCGGGCTTGCCAGGTATGGTTCCCGCCCGTCACGACGTCGACCCCGCAGGCCAAGATCTCTTCGAACGTTTCGCGCGTGATCCCGAACCCCCCCGCGGAGTTTTCTCCGTTGGCGATCACCAGATCCACGGAAGATTCCCGCCGCAGATCGGGGAGCACTTGCGCCAGAATCCGCCGGCCCGGCTTCCCGACAATATCACCCACGAAAAGGATGTTCACCTGGGTCCGCGCTCCTTGATCAGGACGAGGGGGACGGGTCGTGCGACCCATCCCCCCAGCCCATCGGCGTGTCGGGCATGTCGTTGGCAGTACCTGCGTTACTTGGCGTAATCGATGGCGCGCGTCTCCCGCAGGACCGTCACCTTGATCTGCCCCGGGTACTGGAGCTCTTCTTCGATCTTCTTCGCCATCTCCCGGGCCATCGTCATGGCGTTGGAGTCGTCGATCTCCTGGGGCTTCACCAGGACCCGGATCTCACGGCCCGCTTGAATCGCGTACGCTTTGTCCACTCCGGCGAACGACGTCGCAATCCGCTCGAGGTTCTCGAGGCGCTTCATATACAGTTCAACCGTTTCCTTCCGCGCCCCCGGCCGCGAGGCGGAGATCGCGTCGGCCGCCGCCACTAGGATCGCCTCGAGACACGTGGCCTCGGCGTCTCCGTGGTGGTAGGCGATCGCGTTGAGGACCTCGGGAGGCTCGTGATACCGGCGGGCGATGTCCATCCCCAGATCGCTGTGGGTGCCCTCCGCCTCGTGCGTGAGCGCCTTGCCGATGTCGTGGAGGATCGCGGCGCGACGAGCCAGTTCCGGATCGGCTCCCAGTTGGGACGCCATCAACCCCGCCAGCAACGCGACCTCGATCGAGTGCTGCAGCAGGTTCTGCCCGTAGCTGAACCGGAAGTTGAGCCGGCCGAGGAGCTTGAGCTCCTCGGGATGGAGCCCGTGGACCCCGGCTTCAAACGCGGCGCGCTCGCCGGCCTCCCGGATGCGGGTGTCGATCTCCCCCTGCGCCTTCTCCACCATCTCCTCGATCCGAGCCGGATGGATCCGGCCGTCCGCCAGAAGCTTCTCGAGGGCCATCTTGGCGACTTCCCGGCGAATGGGATCGAAGGAGGAGAGCGTCACCGATTCGGGGGTGTCGTCAATGATCAAGTCGACGCCGGTCAGGCTCTCCAGCGCCCGAATGTTGCGACCTTCTCGGCCGATGATCCGCCCCTTCATCTCGTCGTTCGGCAGGGGGATCACCGATACCGTGACTTCTGCCGTGTGATCTGCCGCGCACCGCTGGATCGCCAGGGCGACAATCTCCCGGGCTTTCCGGTCGGCGATTTCCCGAGCCTCGGTCTCGATCTTCTTGGCGGTCTGCGCCGCGTCGTGCCGAACCTCGGACTCGACCCTTTGAAGCAGTTCCTGGCGAGCCTGCTCGACTGTGAGGCTGGCGATTCGCTCAAGTTCCGTGCGTTGGCGCTGCCCGAGTTCTTGGAGCTCTTCCCGTGCCTTGGTGACCTCCTGCTCTCGCTGCGCGAGGCCCTCGTCCCGCTTGTCGACGGCCTCAAGTTTTCGGTCCAAGGTCTCCTCGCGCTGAATCAATCGCCGCTCGAGGCGCTGCACCTCTGTTCGCTGCTCCCGAATCTCCCGTTCGGCGTCTCGCTTGAGTCGAAACGCCTCATCTTTGGCTTCTAGGAGCGCTTCCCGCTTCTTGCTCTCCGCCTCCCTCTCCGCCATGGTTCTGGCGTTTTCGAGGATGCGCTGTGCAGCGACCTCGGCCGTTCCTATCTTCGCCTCGCCGGCGAACTTACGCAGAAGGTATCCAAGGAGGAAGGCCGCCAACCCGACAACGCCCACGATAATGAATGCAACGGCGTTCGTGGTGGTCACCCCCTCCGTATTCAGTATGGTCTGCCCCGGCCTACTTACCCCCTTCGTCCCGGCCGTTCTCGGCCGAGATTGGTCTATGTGGGCCTTCAGTTCATTCTATCGTGATAGCAGACGTGGGTCAAGGAACCCCGAATGGGCCTGCACACGAGTTCGTGATATGGCCGTGCTATACTCTGGAGCGATGCCGGGACCTGACCCGACAATGCCGTACGTGAAGAACCGAGTCCTCGGCCGACTGCGAACCCGGTGGGTCTGGGTCGCAGCTGGCATCTTGCTGGCTGCGGCCGGGGTGGCCGCGGTCGTCTGGGCCAGGGTCGGGACCCCCACGCTCCAGGGAGCGGTCCTCACGCCGCCCGCGCCCACCTACGACTTCCGCCTCCACGATCCCGACAACCATGCCGTCCAGCTGAGCGCGTTCCGAGGCAAGGCGGTCGTCCTGACATTCCTGTACACGCACTGTCCCGATGTCTGCCCGCTCACCGCGGAGAAGCTTCACGAGACCTACCGGCAGCTCGGGGGAATGGCGAACCGGGTCGCGCTCGTCGCCGTGAGCGTAGATCCCAAAGGCGATACCCCGGAGGCGGTCCGGACGTTTCTCACGACCCACCACGTGAACGGGGAGCTCTCCTACCTGACCGGTTCGTATGCCGAGCTCAAGCGGGTGTGGAGCTACTACTATGTCGCTTCAAACGCGAAGGAGGCACCTTCGAGAACGGTTCCGGGGACGCCCGTCTCCCCAGACCTGGTGGATCATACGTCGATCCTGTACGTCATCGACCCCAGCGGCAACCTTCGCGTGTTCCTCCCCGGGAACTTCGATCCTAGGGATCTCGTAACAGACCTCAAGATCCTCGCCAGGGAACCCGCAAGGTAACAACCGCCGGCCACCCCTTACCCCGCCGGGAGCACGGGGGCCGAGGACAAGGCGGCCGGTGTGGAAACTTCGCCGAGGATGATCAGCCGGTCGGCATACTGGTGGTACTGGCCCCGACAGGTCAGCAGGAACACCTGCCGACCCCGGGCCCACTGGCGGAGGAACCCCATGGCTGCGCGCTCGCGGTGCTCGTCATACGCAAGGAACGGATCGTCGAGGAACAATGGAGGGCGGTGGTCGGTGCACAGGACATCAACCAGCGCCAGCCGGAGCGCCAAATAACACTGATCCACCGCCCCGCTCCCGATCTCCCGGGACTCCACTTCGGCCCACTCTTTGGGGGGCCCCACCCAGACGCGAGGCGCGAGGGTATGCTCGTCCACGGCGACCCGCTCGTACACGCCTCCCGACAGTTCTCGCAAATAGCGGCCCGCCCGTTCCTCCAGCAGGGCTTTCCCCGGAACGATGGTGCCGCGGTGCGCCTCAAAGAGCACGGCTCGCGTCAGTTTGAGAACGTCGCCGAACCGCTGGTGCCTGGCCAACCGCGCGCGGATCTCGGTGATCTCCTCCTCGGCGCGGGCGAGGTCCTCGTGAGGCGACCGCCCGCTGAGCCGGCCCTCGAGCCTGTGCAGGGCGCCGACCGCGTCGGTGAGCCGGGCCTTCCGCGCCGCGGCCTCGGCCTGAAGCCGTTGAAAGCCCGCGGGATCGAGTTGCCGGAGGATGAGATCGGGCTCCTCCCGCTGGGCCCGGATCATGCCGAGATCCAGCAGGATCCCTTCGTGTTCCAGCGCGATCTCTTCGCGGCTCCGTCCGCCGAGCAGTGCGGCGAGGAGCGTGGACGCGGCGGCCCGCCGGGAGTGGGCGCGGTCCCGACGATCCGCGAGGTCGACGGCCACGCGTGTCGAGGGGACCCCCAACGCCTCGAGTTGTTGCCTGACCTCCCCGGCGGCGGCTTCGGCGGCGGCGCGACGCTCCTCGGCCTGGCGGCCCCGCGCCTGACGTTCCGCGTATACCATCGCCTCGTGGGCCGCTCGGCTGGCTCGCCGGCCTCGCGCGACCATGAGCGCTCCCCCAAGGCCCAACGCGATGCCCAGGAGGACGACCCCCCACAGGATCTTCCCGGCCCCGAGGAACGCCGCACCGGTCACCCCTACCAATAAGGCGAGGAACCCCAGCCCAACGGGGCCAACCGCGAGCAGACGATCCAGGGTCGAACCCGTGGCCTCGGGACGGGACGCCGCCGACCCAAGATCCTGCGTGACGGTCTGGCCGAGAGGGGTTGCGAGCAGTCGGGCACGGGTCTCAGCGTCCTGGAGCCGGCGCAGCGTATCCGGATCGATGGGAGTGAGGTGCAACGCCTCGTCCCGATCGGCGGCCTCGACCTCGCGTGCCGCCCGCTCGACGCGGTGGCGTAGCGACTCCAACTCCTTGGCCCGGGCGCTCGTCCGCTTCCACTGGGTCTCGAGCTCCAGCAGTCGCCGGTTGGCCTTCAAGAGTTCTTCGTCGTCGCGGACCTGCTGCTCCAACCCGGCGATCTGGGCCACCAAGCGGTCGCGCTCAGCGGCCGCACGCTCGATGGCCTCCACTTCGCGCGCGAGGCGGTGCTGTTCGGCGGCCAACAGCGCGAGGCGGTCTTGGTCGGCCTTGAGCGGGCCGGGAGTTTTCGCCGGTCGCTGGAGCCCCACCTCGAGCCGGCGGATTCGCTCGTCCAACGTGTTGAGAACGCGCGCCGCGTCGGCGTCGCCCCCGGTCACGATCCGGGCCAGGCGCGTCCCGATCTCCTGCTGCTCCTTTTGGACCCCGGCGAGGTCCCACTGACTGATGTGCACCGTGGCGCGGAACAGGCTCAGGCTGGTCACGCCGAGCAGTTCGCCGATTCGCCGCTCGACGTGCTTCGGATCTTCGATCGCCCCGTCCGCGGTCTCGAGCACGACCTTGCGGTTTCCGAAGTCCTTGCGGAGCCGGTAGGCGCGGTCCCCGGCATCGAACTCCACCGCTATCTCGCCCGGATCGCCCTCCCCCCAGGTCCCGTAGGTTTTGACGTCGGAGGGTCTGACCGGGTAGAGGACCGCCGAAAACGCCAGGTGAAGCGTAGACTTGCCCGCGTCATTCCCACCATGAATCACATTCAGGCCGGGGCCGCACTCCAGCATCTGATCCAGCAGCTTCTTGAAGCGGCGAATCCGAATTCTGCGGATGATCACGATAGGAGCTCCTTGCCCTGCAGCAGGGCGACGCCCCAATGCAACGCGTCTTCGGCGATCCCCCGCGCCTCCCCCTCCCGCCCGTCGATTTCCTCATGCATCAGCCGGACGAAACGGCCGAGCACCGTGTTTTCGGGGAACTGCGCGGGATCGATCATGTCCGGGCGCAGGTGCGACTCGTCTCGAATCTCGAGGCGGAAGAACTCGCCGGCGAGCTCTTCCCGCAACCGCTCGGCGCTGACGCGATCGGCGAGGGACGAAAGCCCCGTGAGCACCACGGTCAGGGCGAGATCTGGATCTGCCTCAGCCCGAATCATATGGGCCACCCCCTCGGGCCCCCCAAGGGTTGCGATGTCGCGATCAAGGCGTCGCCCAAACCGGCGGCCGACGCGCGTCCGTGCGACGTCGACGTTCCCGGGAGCGTCCAGTGTGACCAGACAGACGTTCCCGGAATCCGATTCGTCGAGATCGATCATCTCGGGCGCGCCGCTGTACCATGCCGGCACTCCACCGCAACTGACGTCGCGGGCGGAATGCCAGTCGCCGAGGGCCACGTAGTCCACCGCGCTCCGTTGAATCTCTTCGCGGGTGATCTGGCCGAATTGCACCGGCACATCGGGCCGCTGCACGCTGCCATGAGCCAGGGCGACGACAAACCGCGTGGATCGAACCAGCGGCAGCCCATCGAGGGGACTCTCCGCCGAGAGATGCCGCAGGCATGAGCGGCCGACGACCGTGAGATCGAGGTCGGGGAACACACGGGCCTCGAGGGCGGGACCGAACACCGTGACGGGCGCGGCGGCGGCAAGGTCGCGCCACACCCCGGCACTCCCGTCTCCCAGCGGATCGTGATTGCCCGCGATCGCGCAGGCGGAGATCCCGGCGTCCCCTAGGCGCCGGAGCTCCTGGGCAGCAAACCCGAGATGCGCCCTCGCCGCGGGCACCGAGTCGAACAGGTCGCCGGCGATCAGCATCACGTCGACTTGCTCAGCGATCGCCAGCGTCACGACGCGAGCAAACGTCGCTTCGAGCTGCCGGCGCTGTTCGCGCCCGCGATCGCCCAGCACCCGGAACGTCGCGCCCAGGTGGACATCGGCGGTATGCAGAACGCGCACGCTCATTCGGCCGTCGCCGTGTACGGACAAATCTGATTGAAGGCGCAGTACGGACATGCCCGATACGGATCAGGCGTGGCGATGAAGTGCTGCGAGCGGATCCCCTCCGCGGCGTGCAGAATCATCTCCCGGGTCCGGGTCAGCTCGCCATCGGTCTTCCGGGCCCGCCCCACGAGGACTTGGTGGCCGAGGAAATGCAGCTCGACCCGGTCTGGAAGCCGCCCGAACACTTCCTTGTACGCCAGCGTGTAGATCGCCAGCTGCTCGCTGTCCTTGGCGCGGCGGTCGGCATCCTGCTGGGTCCGGACATCGGTGCTCTTGAAGTCGATGATCACCACCTCGCCCCCTCGGAGATCGACGCGATCCCAGCGACCTCTCAGGATCGTCGCCCCGACGTGGAACCGGAACTCACGCTCCACGAACGTCGGCACGGTCCCGCTGGCCTCCTGGTACTCGAAGAACCGCCGGAGCGCGCCGCGACCGGCCTCCATCCGCTGATCCTCGTGCTCGCGGCTCAAGAACCCCTCGTTCACCCACGACCGCTCGAAGTGCGCGATCAAATCCTCCGCCGCCACGGGCTGGCGTCGGGCGCGGCGGCGATTGTATTCCTGCACCGCCTCGTGGAGCGCCGCCCCGTAGACGACCCGATGGTCGCGCATCACCGGCACGCGCAGAATATGGATGTATTTGTACTTGAGCGGGCACGTCGAGTAGTCGTCCACCTGCCGGAAAGACAGCGGCACGACCGCGTCGCCGGAAGGGACCAAGAGGATCTGCGGATGCAGATCGACCGGCGGAGCGTGGCGTTCCACCGCCTGTACGACGGACGCCCGGAACGTCTCCGGGTCCGCCCGCGGAAGATCGAGCGCCTCGAGCACGAACCGGCTCACCTTTCTCGGCCGTGCGCCGCCGTAGTCCCGCGCGCTCACGAGGTAGAGATCGCGTTTGGCGCGCGTCATGCCCACATAGAACAGCCGACGCTCCTCCTGCACATGAAAATCTCCAGAGGGGAGGAGATCCTTCATCAGGGCGTCCGGAAGCGGGATCGGATCGCCGCGCGCCCTGGAGGGAAACCGGTCCGACACGAGGCCGACCATGAAGACGACGGGGAACTCCAACCCCTTGGCCTTGTGGATCGTGAGGATGTGCACCGCGTCCGCGTCGGTCTCAAACTCGGCCGCCGGCGGGTCATCCCCCGCGTCGATAAGGAGATCCAAGTATTGGACGAACCCCGGCACCCGGTCCACGGGCACGATCTCCCCGTACCGCGCCACCAGGTCGAAGAACTTCGC
>Ga0070706_100004167_pt1 | contig 14057 bp, 14 predicted proteins | sample KBSK5501metaG_FD_65476 | JGI IMG/M metagenome (GOLD analysis project Ga0070706, IMG submission 65476) | Corn, switchgrass and miscanthus rhizosphere microbial communities from Kellogg Biological Station, Michigan, USA - KBS K5-50-1 metaG | ecosystem: Host-associated > Plants > Roots >...
GGATGCAGACGCAGCGCCTTGTGCGCCAGCGTGCGGTGCAGGTAAATCGAGGTCGCGATCACCGCGAGCTGGGTCACGGCGAGGGCAACGACGGGCACGGTCCACGCGATGCTCAGGCTCATGCGCGGGTCGCCATCTGGACAGGGGTCGTGTGCCGCAGAGCGGTCATGATCGGTTCTCCTTCACTCGGTTACGGGTGATACGGCGCGGGCCGCGCGGGCCCGTCGTGCGCTTGCCGTCGACGGATGGTGCACGGTTGCCGGGGTGCAGGCGCGCCAGGGAAGTGGCAGGGACAGTTGCCCTCCCGTCCTCGTGGGGGCGGAGCAGCACGCTCGCGAGCATCTCGATCGCCCGCGGGTCCAGGGCGCGGTCGTCGATCACGACCCGCACTCGCGAGCCGACGAGCGTGCGCACGTGGTCCGCCGCCTGGGTGGAGCAGATGATCACGTCCACACGTCGCACCAAGCGTCCCAGAGCCGCGCCCTCGGCGCGGCAGACGCCGGCCAGGGTCACGTTGGGCAGGCCGGCGTTCGTGATCGATTGCTCCAGACTGTGCGCCGTCTCGGCGGCGGAGACGACGCCGACCCGTGTGCCCATCGGCAGCTGCGCGAGCTGATGGAGCGTCTCCAGATGGGCCTCGGCCAGCAGCGCGATCGTCGGGATCCCCCGGGCGGCCAGGAGCCGCTCGACCTCGGGGAGATGGCTGAAGCTGGTCACCGCCGCGCGCCACGGTGTCGCCGGCTTGCGCCGCACGGCCCTCGGCAGATCGTCCAGGAGCACCTTGTGGACGTGGACCGGCAGCTGGTCCTCGAGCTCGCGGGCGAAGAAGTCCAGCTCGGGAGGGGTGCACTCGACGAGGAGAACCTCGATCGGCTCGTGGAGCGTGGCGGGGCGGGTGGAGGCCACGCTCAGCACGCCCACGGCCACGTCGTCGGGGGTCATTCCGAGCGCCGCCGCGCGGATCACGACGTCCTGCAGCAATCGATCGCGCAGGTGCGGCGCGGGACGGGCCGGAGGCACCGGCGCCACGAACACGCCCTTGCCGCGCCGGGCCTCGACGTAGCCGCCGAGCTTGAGGTCCTCGATGACGCGGGCCACCGTGTTGGGATTGATGCCGAGGAACCCCGCGAGCTCGCGGATGCTGGGCAGGGGGTGGTCCCGAGGGACGCCGCCGGCCTCGATCGCGTGCTTGAGCTGCTCGGTGAGCTGCCGCCGAATCGGGATCGGGCTGTGGGCATCTACCCTGAGGTCGAGGGGGGTTACCACTGTATGAGTACACTAGTACACTAGAGCGACGCGGTCAACCCTGTACTATTCCCGTGAACACGTGCCCCGGGGAGCCGTCGCCCGGCGGCCCAGCGGTCGTCAGTCCGGGGAAGGGGGGACGCAGCGATGATTCCGAGAGAGCGAGTCGATTACTCGCCCATCGAAGGGCGTCCGCCCTTGACGCTACCCGGCGGCGCCCGCCTCGTGGTGTGGCCGGTGCTGGCGCTCGAGGAATGGGACATCGCGCGGCCCATGGCGCGCACGGTGATTCCGCCGCCGCAGGGGCAGACGCTGCTGCCCGACGTCCCCAACTGGACGTGGCACGAGTACGGGATGCGCGTCGGCTTCTGGCGTCTCAAGCGGATGTACGAGCGTCTCGGCATCTCGCCGACCGTCACCCTCAACGCCAAGGTGTGCGAGACGTATCCCCCGGTGGTCGAGGCGTGTCTGCACAACCGATGGGAGCTCAATGCCCACAGCTACGAGCAGATCCCCATGCAGCGGCTCGACGACGAGCGGGCCGTCATCCAGCGGACGATCGACACCATCGAGAAGTTTTCGGGGACGCGCCCTCGAGGCTGGTTCGGCCCGGGCCTCACCCAGACGGACCACACCCTCGACCATCTGGCCGACGCCGGAATCGAGTACATCGGTGACTGGGTGCTCGACGACGAGCCCGTCACGCTGCGGACGACCTCACGGCCGCTGGTGGCGTTGCCCTACAACTTCGAGATCCACGACATCGTGATGATGGCGCTCCAGCATCATCCGTCCGACGTGCTGTACGCGCGGGCGCTCGATCACTTCGAGTGCCTCTACGAGGAGAGCGCCGAGCGGGCAAAGGTCATGGCCATCGCGTGTCATCCGTACCTGTCCGGCGTGCCGCACCGGACGCGGCACGTCGAGCGCGCGTTCGAGGCCATCATGGCCCGGCCGGGCGTCGTCGTCTGGGATGGCGCCAGAATCCTCGACTGGTATCTCGCACAGCGCCCGCGGTCGCACCCGGGGCTCTGAGGCGGGGCATCGCAGGGCCAGATGCCCGCGCTACTCATCCACGGCTCAGGCAAAGGAGATGGGCGATGAACACCAAACTGGCCGTATCCCTCGTCGCGGTGGCCCTCGGCTGCCTCGGAGCGTCCACCGGCTGGGCCCAGGGGGCCGCTCACGTCATGGTCACGCCCGACGACCTCAAGTGGCAGGATGTGCCGTCCCTGCCGGCGGGGGCGAAGATGGCCGTCATCGAAGGGCCGCCCACCCAGGCCGTGCCGTTCACGTTCCGCCTCAAGTTCCCTGGGGACTACAAGATCCCCGCTCACTTCCACCCGGCGATCGAGCACGTCACGGTGATCTCTGGCACGCTCAATCTCGGCAGCGGCGACAAGCTCGACGCCGCGAAGACCAAGCCGTTGCCGGCTGGAAGCATCGCGATCATGCCAGCCAAGACCAACCATTTCGGCTGGACGAAGGACGAGACCATCGTTCAGGTGCACGGGATCGGGCCCTGGGGCGTCACCTACGTCAATCCCGCCGACGACCCGATGAAGAAGTGAGCGCCGGGGGGTCAGACTTTGATTTCTATACATCTCGACTGACGGGCGCCATGTTCAACTCCGTTCACGCGAGATGTATAGAAATCAAAGTCTGACCCCTAGCCTACCGGCCGCCGATTCGGAACACCATCTGGGTTGGACGCACGAAGCGTAGCGCGACGAGCAGGATCACCAGCACGATCGCCATGTAGATGACGGCCATCGCGTCCACGGAGTAGATCGGGCGCATGCCCGCCGCGAAGACCGCGTAGTAGAGCGCGACCACGAGCGTCTGGGAGCCGGCGCCCGAGAGCAGGAAGGTCAGCTCGAAGTTCGCCACCGTGTTCACGAGCACCAGCAGCCCCGCCGTCAGGAGACCGGGCAGGGCCAGAGGCAGCACCACGCGCCGGAAGACCTGCCAGCGGCCGGCGCCGTGGACGCGCGCGGCCCACTCGAGGTTTTCGCTGATCTGCTCGATGAAGGGGAGGAGCACGAAGATCGCGAGCGGCAGCATCGGGACGAGATTGGCGAGGATGACGCCGGCGATCGTCCCGCCGATGCGGTAGCGATACAGCGACGTCGCCAGGGGGATGCCGTAGGTCATCTGTGGAATCAGCAGGGGCAGGAAGTAGAGCAGGAGCACCGCGTTCTTGGCGGGGAAGCCGCGGCGGGCCAGCACGTAGGCGGCGGGAAAGCCGAGGAGCAGGGCCAGCGCGGTGACCGTCGCCGCAACGATCGCGGTCACCGTGAGCACGTCGCCGAGCTGGAACTCCCGCCACGAGTACGTGTACCACTCCGTGGTCCAGGCCGGCGGCAGCGGCGTCGTGAACCACCGCTTCGCGAAGGACGAGACGGCGACGTGGCTCACGATCCCGACGAGGTTCAGGGTGAAGCCGAGCACGAAGAGGAAGACGGCGAGCCGCCAGAGCCGGGCGTGCACTACTCGATCACCCGGTCGGCGCGCCCGAGCAGCTCGGCGGGCATGACGACGCCGAGCTGCTTGGCCGTCTTGACGTTCACCAGGAGCTCGAAGCGGGCTGGACGCATGATGGGAAGATCGCCCGGGCGCGCGCCCTTGAGGATCTTCGCGACCATCTGGCCTTCCTCGCGATAGAGCATCGAGGGCCGTGGGCCGTAGGCAAGCAACCCGCCCAGCTCGGCGTACTGCGGAAAGAGACTGATCGAGGGAAAGCGTGTGCGCAGGGCGAGGTCGGCGATTGCGCCGAGGGCCGGGCCCGCGAGCACAGGCGAGGAGAGGACGACGATCGCGTCCACGCGGGCGTCCCTGGCCTGGCGAAACCGCGCCTCCAGCTCGCCGCGCTGTCGGACTTCTATCATCTGCACGAGTACGCCCAGCGCCCTGGCGGCCGTCTCCACAGCCTGCCGCTGGCCGTCGCCGGTGGCGGGGTCCCACAGGATGCCCACGCGCTTCATGCGCGGCACGGCCTGACGCAGCAGCTCGAGCCACTTGCCGCCCAGCTCCGGGAGATCGAGAAACACCCCGGTGATGTTGCGACCCGGGCGCGCGAACGTCGTGACGAAGCCGGCGGCCACGGGGTCGGTCTCGTAGTCGTGGACGACGATGGGGATCGTCGTGGTCGCCGCGCTCGCCGCGCGCGCGGCCTGCGGCCCCGCGGCGTGGATGACGTCGACGTTCCGCCGCACCAGGTCTCGCGCGAGGTCGTCGAGGCGATCGGTATTGGGGCGCGGCGTGACCACGTCGATCACGAGGTTCCGGCCTTCGACGAATCCCTCGTCGGCGAGCCCGTGCTTGAACGCCGCGACGTTTTCCGTCGTCATAACGGAGGCTCCTGGCGCGTCGGTACGCAGCATGCCCACGCGGGCGAGCTTGACTGGCGGTTGCGCCGCGGCGGGGATCGCGGTCAGCAGGGCCACGAGGGCGAGCACGACGGCGGCGGCCACGCTCATCGCTTGCCCACGCCGACCGTCGCCATCCCCGTGGCCACCGTACGGCTTCTGAGCACGAGCACCACCGCGAGGCCGAGGAGCTGGCAGAGGCCCATGATGACGGCGATCGCCGAGGCCATCGACATGTCGTAATGCTCGAACGCCTGCTGATACGCCGCGATGGCGATCGTGCGAGTGGGGCCGGCGGGCTGGCCCACGAGCACGGCCGAGGGAAAGACGCCGAAGTTCATCACGAAGACCAGCGCAAAGGCGATGGCCGCCCCCGGGGCGATCAGCGGCCACATGATGCGGCGGAACACGACCCACGGCCGCGCGCCCAGGACACGCGCCGACTGCTCGAGGGCGGGGTCGATGCCCGAGACGTAGCCGAGCAGCATCAGGAAACAGAAGGGGAAGTGCTGGACGAAGAGGGCGATCATGACGCCCGTGTAGTTGTGGGTGAGGCGCGGCGCATCCGTCACGCCGATCGCCAGGAGCACCTGGTTGAGCCAGCCTTTCGGGCCGTAGAAGCCGTTGATGCCCTCGGCGACGAGCACGGTGCCGAGTGCGATGGGCAGAACGAGGAGCGCGGTGATCGTGCGCTCCGCCCAGATGCCGCGCCGCATCGTGTACGCCACCACGAGCGCGAGCGCCACGGTGACGATCGTGTTCGGGACCGCGATCGACGCCGTCACCCAGATCGTCCGGAGCTGCCAGGGATCGCCGAGGAAGGTCAGGTAGTTGACGAGCGACGCGCCGCCGGTGCCCTTCGCGGAGCGTAGCGAGAGGAACACGCCGTAGGCGAAGGGATAGATGAACATCACGAGCAGGTAGACCACCGACGGCAGCACGAGCAGAAGGATGCCGCGGCCCTTCATGCGCTCAGGCGAAGGCGGCTTCGACCGCTCCGAGCCGCTCGAACTCGGTGCGGATGCGATCGCCGCGCTCGACGAGGAACTGGCGGGTGAACGAGCCGGTCATGATGTGATCGCCGGCCCGGAGGCCGCGGCCGTAGGCGGCCAGTTTGCCGGCGAGCCAGGCGACCGAGCGCAACGGATTGCCGAGCACGGCATCGCCGCGTCCCGTGGCCACCTCGGCACCGTTGACGGTGACGCGCACGCCGATCGCCGAGAGATCGAGATCGGCGCCGAGCGGGACCGGCGGGCCGAGCACGAAGGCCTTCTGTTCGGCGTTGTCGGCCAGCGCCAGGGCGAGCTGGCCGGTGAGGTCCCCGCGCTTCTCGATGATCTCCAGCGCCGGATGGCAATGCCCGACGGCGCCGCGCACGTCGTCGAGCGACAACCCCGAGCCTTCCAGCGAGCGGCTCAGCACGATGCACACCTCGTTCTCGAACCCGGGCGTGCGCAGGTCGTCAAAGCGGAAGGCGTGGCCGGTGGGGATCCGGCCCTCGCTTAAGAGGCAGCCGAACACCGGCTCGTGGACGTTGAACTGATCCTGAATGGCCTTGGCGGTCAGCCCGACCTTCCAGCCCACCTGCGTCACCCCGCCCGTACAGCGCCGGGCGACCAGGCCGAGCTGCACCCGATACGCGTCCTCGAGGTCGAGGCGGTCCCGCCACGCCGGTGGAAAGTGAACGCCGCGCTGCCAGTCGTGCCAGAAGGCGTCGATCGTCCGCTCCAGGTCTCCGCGATCCAGCATCGCCGTCTATCCTCCGCTTCCGCGCTGGACCGTATCACCATCCGGCGGCAGGATCACGACGCGGTCGGCATCGAGCATCAGATGAACGACGCTGCCGACCACGACGGGGCGGGGCAGACGCGCCTTGAGGGCCGCCCCCGACTCGAGCGCGATCTCGACGTCGTACTCGCGGCCCTGGTACTCGACGAGCCGCACGGTCCCGTGCGCGACGTTGAGGCCGGGCGGCTCCTCGGTGATCCTGACGTCCTCCGGCCGTACCGCGGCGAGCACGGGGACGCCCGGCGCGTGCCGGATCGCGCTCCGCCCGCAGAGCGTGAGCCCCGCGCCCTCGCCGATCACGACCCCGTCGACGCCGCTCTTGGTGACGGTCACCGGGAAGACGTTGCGATAGCCGACGAAGTCGGCGACGAAGAGGTTCTCCGGCCGGTCGTGGATCTCGGCCGGCGTCCCGACCTGCATCGTGCGGCCCTCGCGCATGACCACGATCCGGTCGGAGAGCGAGAGCGCCTCGGCCTGGTCGTGGGTGACGTAGATCGAGGTGAGCCCGAGGCCGGCGTGCAGCCGCTTGATCTCCGCCCGCATCTCCAGGCGCAGCTTGGCGTCGAGATTGGACAGCGGCTCGTCGAGGAGGAGCACGCGCGGCTCGATGACGAGCGCGCGCGCGATGGCGACGCGCTGCTGCTGGCCGCCGGAGAGCTGGCCGGGATAGCGCGCCTCGAAGCCGTCGAGCTTCACCAGCGCGAGCATGCGGTGCACGCGCTCGGCCACCGCCGGGCGCGGGATGCGTCGCACGTCGAGGCCGAAGGCCACGTTGTCGAAGACGGACAGGTGCGGAAACAGCGCGTAGTTCTGGAAGACCATGCCGAAGCCGCGGCGCTCCGGCGGCAGCCCGTCGAGCCGCTGATCGTCGAGCCAGATCTCGCCGTCGCTGGGCGTGAGCAGCCCGGCGAGGAGGTTCAGGGCGGTGGACTTGCCGCAGCCCGAGGGACCGAGGAAGGTGACGAACTCGCCGCCCCGCACCTCCAGCGCGAAGTCGTCGAGGACGTTCTTCGCTCCGAAGTGCTTGCTGAGGCGGAAGCGCAGGCGGCCGATCACGCGCGCGCCCGCGCTAGAACTTCTTGATGCGCTGGGCGCCGACCTCCTTGTCCCATCGATCCATCGCCGCGATCAGGTCCTTCACGGGCAGCTGGGGCACGATCTTGTACTTCTTTTCCATGTCTGTGTACTCGGGCCGCCAATGCTCCTGCACGAGCTTCTGGATGTCGGGCGGCGCCTTGTCGAGCGTGGCCGCCTTGATCGACGGTCCGATGAAGGCTTTCCAGGTCAGCACCTGCTGATCGGGCCGGCGCATGAACTCCATGAGGTCGAGAATCACCTCCTGCTCGGCGGGCGTCACGCCCTTGGGGATCCCCCAGTAGTGGCCGTCGATCACGAAGGCCGTGTTGGGCAGGACGAAGATCTTCGAGTCCGGCGGGATCGTGCCCTCGGCCCGGGGCTTCATGTCCCACTCCATGATGCCGGCGATGATCCAGCGCGTGCCCTCCGCGAACTCCTTGAGCGTGATCGCGGTGCCCGTCGGGTAGTACTCGGCGGACTCCCCGATCTCCTTGAGGAACGCCCACGTCTTGTCCCAGCCCGCGACGGGATCGCGGGGGTTCTTGTCGCCGAGGATGTAGGGCAGGCCGCAGATGATCGAGCGGCCGGGACCGGAGTTCGCGGGCCGGGCGTACATGAACTTGCCGGGGTTCGCCTTCACCCACGCCTTGAACTCGTCCACGGTCTTCGGGGGCTGCTTGACCTTCACCGGGTTGTAGATGAAGACGGGCCCGCCGTTGCTGACGACCGACGGCAGGAGAAAGCCCTCGCCCTCGGCCTGCAGCACCTTGCCGGCGTCCGTGAGCTCGGCGCTGGGGAAGAGCTTGTCGTATTGAGGGAACAGCTTCATGAGCTGGCCGTTGTTGGCGAGGACGGAGCCGGCGTCCTGGCCGACGAGCAGCAGGTTCACGTCGACGCGGCCGGCGTCCTGCTGGGCCTTGATCTTGGCCGGCAGCTCCGGCGCCGGGGCGCGCTGGAAGTTCACCGCCTTCACCTTCTGCGGGTTCGCCTTCTGATAGTTCTCGACGATCGCGCGCACCGACGACAGATCCCCCGACACGTCGACGATCGACAGCGTGATGGGCCCCTGGGCCGCGCCGTCGCGGGCCCCGACGAGGCCGCCGGCGGCGAGGGCGAGGACGAGCGCGAGGACCACCGCGGCATGGACGAGGCGAAGGTTTTTCATGCGCGGACCGTACTGCACGGCCCCCGGCGTGTCAATGGCGCGGGCATGCGTTACACTCAGCGGCCATGAAGCCGCTGCTGTCGTTCGGGCTCTGGCGATGGATCGAGGACAACCGCGCGGCGTTCGAGCCGCCGGTCGGCAACAAGGTCATCTGGGAGGATTCGCAGTTCACGGCGATGGTGATCCGCGGGCCCAACGCGCGCCGCGACTTCCACGTCGACCCATCCGACGAGATCTTCTACATGCTCAAGGGCGACATGGTGCTCGAGTACCTGGAGCACGGCAAGCGTCAGCGCCGCCCGATCCGCGAGGGCGAGATGTTCCTCGTGCCCGCGCTGACGCCGCACTCGCCCCATCGGCCGGCGGACACGTGGGGGCTCGTGATCGAGATCAAGCGGACGCCCGACCAGACGGAATCGCTGGTGTGGCTCTGCGATCGCTGCGACACCAAGCTCCACGAGGTCACGATGCACGTCGCCGACATCGAGACGGAGCTCAAGGCCGCCATCGAGCGGTTCGACACGAGCCGCGAGCTGCGCACGTGTCCGGGCTGCGGATACGTCCAGCCCGACCAGGCCCCGGCGCCGCACGCGCCATGATCGTCGACTTCCAGCACCACTTCACGCCGCGGGAGCTGTTCAAGGAGGACCTCGGCGATCGCCGTGTGCTCCAGTACGACGCGACGGGCGCCCCCAGCTACACGTCGCACGCGCTCCTCTACGATCTCGACGAGCACATCCGGATGATGGACGCCGCCGGCATCGACGCGGCGTTCCTCTCGAGCGGCGCCGGGATGTGCGCGGACCTCGAGCGCTCACGCTTCATCAATGACAAGACGAACGAGGCGGGGCGGCGCTACCCCGGGCGCTTCATCGGCGCCGCCCACGTGCATCCCGTCGGCGGCGCTGACGCGCTCCGGGAGCTGGCGCGCTGCGCGGTGGAGCTGGGCTTCCCGGGCGTGGTCGTCACCTCGGAAGTCGACGGCCTGTTCCTCGACGCGCCCGAGCTGGAGCCCTTCTGGGCCGAGGCGTCGCGGCGCGGGCTGTTCGTGTTCGTGCATCCCGCGCTGAAGCTCAACTATCCCCAGCCCTTCGACGCCTACGACACCGCGCGCTCCGTCGGGCGCGAGTTCTCGCTGATCATGGCGACGATCCGGCTGATCAACTCCGGCGTCCTCGACCGCCATCCCGATCTCGTGATCCATATGGCCCACCTGGGCGGGGGGATCGCCTCGATGCTGGGCCGCGTGCGGAGCTATCAGGACAAGGTGTTCTGGGGCACCGCGGGCAACCCGCGCCACGGCGTGCTGCCGCAGAAGGAGCTCGACTACTACCTGCGCGAGCGGTTCGTGTTCGACACGGCAGGGTTCTGCGGCGCGCTGGGCTCGCTGAAGACCGCGCTCGTCGAGCTGCCGGCGTCCCGCATCGTGTTCGCGACGGACTATCCACAGGAGATCCGCACGCGTGAAGCTGTCCGCGACTTCGTCACCGAAATCCGGACCCTGGGCGCGGCCGGCGAGCAGATCCTCTCCGGCAACGTCGGTCTGCTGCTGAAGGACCGCTGAGGAGGCAGGGGTGAGTCCACGCGCCGTTCCGCGGCTCGTCGCTCTCGGCGTGGCCGGTCTCGTCCTCGTCGCCACTCTCGCCCCCGCGCAGGCACCGGAGGAGACGACGCTGGCGGTGCCGGCGCTCTCGCTGACGTTCAGCTCCACCTTCCTCGCCGAGGAGCTCGGGCTCTGGGAGAAGGAAGGTCTCCGCGTGAAGATCTCCACGGTGGCGGGTGTGGGTGCGGCCAATGCCGTCCTCGCCGGCAGCGTCGACTTCGCGCCGGTCTCCTCGCCCACGCTCGTGCGCGCGGACGCGCGCGGCCAGAAGCTCTTCGCCATCGCCCAGCTGCTGGACCGGATGCCGCTGGAAGCGGTGCTGCGCAAGGACGTGGCCGAGAAGGCAGGGATCACGCCGGACATGCCGATCGAGAAGCGGGCGCAGACCCTGCGCGGCAAGCGCATGGCGGTCGACAGCGTCAATACCATCAACCATCTCGTGCTGAAGTACCTGGCCCGTAAGGGCGGGCTCGATCCCGAGAAGGACCTGACCGTCACCCCGATGCAGCCTCCGAACATGCTCGCCGCTCTCAAGAGCGGGGCCATCGACGGGTTTCTCATGTCCATGCCCTGGCCCGTGATGGCGAGCCGCGACGGTACCGCGGTTACGCTGATGAGTATTCCCCGCGGTGATCTCGCCGAGCTGACACCCTTCTCGTTCATCATCGTGGTGACGCGCGGCGGGTTCTGTGATGGCAAGGCCTCCGTGTGCCGAAAGCTCGTGGCCGGCTACAAGCGGGCGCTCGCCCTCATGCAGGACAGGCCCGCCGATGCAGTGGCCGCGCTCCGCAAGAAGCTCGACAAGACCGATCCCGTGGTGCTCGCGGAGGCGTTCGATCTGGTGCGCTCAGCGAGCTCTCGCACTGGCCTCATCCCCGAGGCCGGGATCAAGCGCGCGCTCGACTTCCAGGTCGAGGCCGGCGTGATGAAGGCGGACGAGAAGCTGCCGCCGCTGGCCGAGCTGTACACGAACAAGTTCACGCAGTAGGGCGGGGGCTCGTCCCCCGCCGGACAGGAAGATCACCATGAGTGTCGCCAAGGTCCTGATCTTCGCTCCCGTCGCCGACGCGGCGGACACCCATCGGAAACTCGAGGAGAACGGCTGCGAGCTGACGCTGGGCAAGGCGTCTTGGGACACGCCGCAGGGCAACAGCGAAGCCGAGATGGTCGAGATGGCCCGCGGCTCCGACGCGCTGATGGGGACCTCGATCCGCAACGCGCCCATCGGTCGGAAGATCATGGAGAGCTCCGACCGGCTTCGCATCGTCGCCAAGTACACGATCGGCACCGACGACGTCGATGTGGACGCGGCGACGGATCTCGGCATCCTCGTGGCCCACAGCCCGACGGAATCCAACTGGGGCGGCGTCGCCGAGGGCACCATCGCCGCGATGCTCACCATGCTCAAGAAGCTTCGAGAGCGAGACCGGCACCTCAAGGACGGCGGCGGCTGGAGAGGTCAGCAGCTCCAGGGCACCTACGTCGGCTCCCGCGCCGACGGCTATGCGGGGATCACTCTCGGCCTCATCGGGCTCGGCCGGATCGGCGGCCGCGTGGCGACGCTGCTCCGGCCGTGGAAGATGCGGATCCTGGCCACGGACCCGTACGTGCTCGACGCGAAGTTCGCGGAGCACGAGGTCACGCGCGTCGATCTGCCCACGCTGCTCCGCGAGTCCGACGTTGTGAGCCTGCACGTGGTGCTGACCCGCGAGACGCGGCACATGATGACCGCCAGGGAGTTCGCCCTCATGAAGCCGACGGCGGTCTTCATCAATACCTCGCGGGGTCCCTGTGTGCAGGAGGGTGCGCTCGTCGAGGCCCTCCTGAAGGGACAGATCGGCGGGGCCGCGCTCGACGTCTTCGAGGAGGAGCCGCTCGCGCAGGACAGCCAGCTGCGCAACCTCGGCGACAAGGTGCTGCTGTCGCCCCACATGGTGTCGTCCAACGTGGGCAGCGGCCTCGGCCCCGGCATCCGCTGGGCGACGGAGTCAGTGCTCTGCGCGCTCCGTGGTGAAGTCCCCGACAACGTCTATAACAAGGAAGTGATTCCGCGCTGGGAGCGCCGCTTCGGGGGCAAGAGCGTGTGGGCGTGATCGATCGCCGGGGCTTCATCGGACAGGTCACTCTCGGTTTTCTTGCCAGGCCGCTCGCGGCTGAGGCGCAGCCAACGGCCAAAGTTTGGCGAATCGGCTTCATCTCGGTCTCATCGGCGAAGTACGACGACGCGTTCTTTCAACGCCTCGGGGAGCTTGGGTACGTGGAGGGACGGAACCTCATCACCGAGCGTCGGTATTCGGAGGGCCGGGCGGACCGGTTCCCGGAGTTTGCCGCCGAGATGGTTCGACTCAAAGCCGACGTGATCGTGGTCATCACCACCCCCGCGGCGCTCGCCGTCAAACGCACGACCAAGACCATTCCGGTTGTTTTTCCGACGGCGATCGATCCCGTGGCGGCCGGAGTGGTCGCCAGCCTGGCCCGGCCCGGGGGCAATATCACGGGGCTGACGAGCCAGGTTCCGGAGTTAGTCGGAAAACGGCTGCAATTCCTCAAGGAAGCGATCCCGCGTCTCGCTCGGGTCGCTGTGCTCTGGAACGCGGCCAATCCGGCGAACGCGCGCCCTTGGAGAGAAGCGCAGGACGCCGCCCGTGCGTTGGGAGTGACCCTTCAATCCCAGGAGGTGCGGGGCCCGACGGACTTCGAGCGGGTGTTTGCGGTGATGGCTCGAGAGCGTCCGGACGCGCTCCTCTTCCAGGGGGATGCTCTGACCATTCAGCACACAGCGCAGACCGTGCACTTCGTCACACGGAACCGAATCCCGAGCATGTTCGACGGGAGCGAACCGGTTGCGGCGGGCGGCCTGATGAGTTATGCGGCCGACCAATGGGATCTGCGGCGGCACGGGGCCGACCTCGTCGACAAGATTCTCAAAGGGGCCAAGCCTGCTGATCTGCCCATCGAGCAACCGACAAAGTTCGAGCTGGTGATCAACGTGAAGACTGCGAAGTCGCTCGGGCTCACGATCCCGCCGGCGCTGCTGGGGCGGGCGGATCAGGTGATCGATCCATGAGCCGCGGACGGGTGCTTGGAGACCGATTCGTGGTGGCGGTCGCCGCGCTCGCGGCCTGGCAGGCCGGCACGCTCGTCTTCGGCGCCCATTGGGTCAGTCCGCCGCTGGCGACGGGGCAGCGGGTGCTCCAGCTGCTGGCGAACGGCGAGCTCTGGCGTCACACGCAGTTCACGCTCGCCGCCGCGGTCGGGGGCTTTCTCGTCGGCGGCGTCCCGGGAGCCCTCATCCCGTTCGCGCTACGGCGCGCGCCCCGCCTGGCGGCGATCCTCGATCCGTACTTCGTCGCCGGTTACGGGATGCCCAAGCTCGCGCTCGCGCCGCTGTTCATCCTCTGGTTCGGGATCGGGCTCGCCTCCAAGGTGGCGCTGGTCGCCAGCATCGTCTTCTTCCTGATCCTGTTCGCCACGGCGGCCGGCGTGCGCGGGGCCGACCGGCGGCTCGTGGCCATGGCCCGCGTGGCCGGCGCCTCCGAGCAGATGGTCGCGCGTCACGTCGTGTGGCCGGGTGCCGTGCCCTACATCTTCGCCGGGCTCAAGATCTCGCTCTCGTACGCCATCGGCGCCGCCGTCGTCGGCGAGATGATCTCTTCCAACCGCGGGCTCGGCTATCTCATCCAGGCCGCCTCGCAGGATTTCGACACCACCACGGTGTTCGCCGGCCTCGTGGCCCTCACCGTGCTGATCGTCGTCGTCAACGAGCTCGTGCAGACGGCCGAGCGTTGGCTGCTACGCTGGCGTCCCGTCG
>Ga0070706_100004168_pt1 | contig 14057 bp, 13 predicted proteins | sample KBSK5501metaG_FD_65476 | JGI IMG/M metagenome (GOLD analysis project Ga0070706, IMG submission 65476) | Corn, switchgrass and miscanthus rhizosphere microbial communities from Kellogg Biological Station, Michigan, USA - KBS K5-50-1 metaG | ecosystem: Host-associated > Plants > Roots >...
GCGTCCGCCGGCACGAACGGGGCCAGCGCCCCGGGAACGCCCACGAGGAGCATGCGCAGCGATCCCGCATCGCCGGCGGCCAGGGCGCCCGCCACGGTCTCCTGGGGTGCGCGATCGCCGCCCATGCAGTCCACGGCGACCCGGATCGGACGCTCGGGGCCGATCATTACACCATCGTCAGGCCGCCAGAGACGCTCAACACTTGGCCCGTAATGTACCGCGAGGCGTCGGTGCAGAAGAACGCGACCGCCTCGGCGATCTCTTCCGGGCGGGCCACGCGACGCATCGGGATCAGCCGGATCATACGCTCGATGCGCGTGGCGTGGGCGGGGTCGGCCGTGTTCTCGGTCAGGATCTCGGTGGCCGTCGGGCCCGGACAGACGCAGTTCACCCGCACGTTGCGCGACGCCAGTTCGCGCGCCAGCGATCTGGTGAGGGCGATGACTCCGCCCTTCGCGGCCGAATAGACCGCCTCACCGCCGGTGCCGACCCGCCCGGCGTCGCTCGCGACATTGACGATCACACCCCCGCCGTGCTCCACCATCCATTCAAGCGCGGCGCGTGAACAGAAGATGACCCCCCAGAGATTGGTATCGATTACGCGCCGCCAGTACGGTTCGTCCTCCTCGAGGAAGTTGGAGGTGAGCGTCCACCCGGCGTTGTTCACCAGGACCTCGACCCCACCCAATGCCTCGCGGGCGGCGGCGATCGCCCCCCGGCACGCGGGATAGGTGGAGAGGTCCGCGGAGATGCCCACGCCGCGGGCCCCGCGCGCGCTGACTTCCTCCGCGACCCGCGCGACCTGATCCTCGGTCCGCGCGAGCACGGCGACATCGGCCCCGAGATCCCCAAGATGGCGGGCGATGGCCCGACCGATCCCGCGTCCGCCGCCCGTGACGATGGCCCGGCGCCCGGCCAGCGGTCGCGTCTTCATCAATGGCGGCGCCGCGGCCACGCTGCGTGAAGGGTCTGACGCTCGCGCTCGTAGATCGCGGCAAACTTCTCACCGGCGTCCTTGCCGGAGAGGAATTCCAGCTTCCGCACTTCCAGGGGATCGGCGGCATGGATGATGGCCATCTCCTCGGCGGTCGGCGGCATCGTGACCGGGAGGCTCGGGGGAACGTCGAGCGCGAACCCGGTCCGCTCTTGGACGGTGCCGGCGGAGATGCCCGGGTGCAGGGTCCGAGGCACCATTTGGCCGGTGGCGGGATCCCACCCGAATACACCGAGGTCCGTGACGAGACACGTGGGCGCCCCGAGCGGCCCCAGCCACTCCTGGCGCTCGGGCGTGTACCCGACGCCGCTGATGAAATCGACGCGCTCGACGACGGTTCGGGGCGAGTGCGAGGGGAGATAGTAGAGGCCCTGGGAGAGGTGACTCGTGTCCTCGGGGATGCCGCGCGACCCGACGAGGGCGACCTTGGGATGGTCCCACGGGCCGATCACGGAAATGTTCACGTTGCCGTGCTGGTCGATCTGCGCAGGATTGATCCAGATCCTGAACCGGTCGGTGAAGATCGCATCGAAGATGTCTTCCATCGTCAGCGGGATCGCGCGCTGATTGTCGGTCAAGAACTGACCGAGCGAGAGCGTCGGCATCGGCACGGCGTCCATGCCGGACTCCGGGGTCGAGAGGACGGCCAGATCCGGCGCGTGGGTGCTCTTGGCGAGGTGGGCCGCGAGGGCTCCCAGCGAGGTCACGGAGCTCACGAGCACCTCCCCACGCAACTCGCGCGCCATGCAGACGATGATGAGTTCGTCGATGCTATACTCGGGCATACGCCCCTCCCTCCCCGTTACACCCTCAGGCGCTCCCCCAAGGTGCGCTCGCTCCCAAGGGCGTGCAGATACTCCGGGTCGCTCGCGTACACATACCGTTCCAGATACTCGTTCCAGGCCGAGCCGTCGCGCGCCGCGGCCAGGTACTCCTGGACGTGGGTCAGGTCCGCGCGGTAATCGGGCGCGCACCCGGTGAAGTGGGCGCCCCACGGAGCCTCCACGACCCCGGTGACGAGCGTCCGCAAAATCCTGACGTCGTGGCCGTATGTCTGCAATCGTTCCGGGAGCAAGATCTGCTCGGCCGAGAGGAAGGTCTTCTTGGCCGCTTTCGCGCACAGCGAATCGATGTGGCCGTCTCCCAGGATGACGCCGTTGCCCTGAGGATCGGCGAGGTTCACGTGGATCAGCGCAACGTCAGGCCGGAGGGCGGGCACGGCGAGCAGGGTTTGACCCTCAAAGGGATCCTGGATCGTGCGGAACGCTGGATTGACCCGTAATACGTCCGTCCCCAGCCCCGCGTGGGTCGGGAGAAACGGGACCCGCTTGATCGTCGCGTCCAGGCCCGCCATCACGGTGAACTCGGTCCACTCCTGGAAGCGCACCGATCCCTGCTGACGCGCCCGGCGGAAGTGCGGGGCCAACCCCATCACCTCGAACCCCACGAACGCGTACACGAGATCGCTGATCTTGCCCGTGCCGATGAGGAGGTCCACTTCGGGTCCGCCCACGTTCACGATCAGACGCAGGTTCTTGCGGTCGCTCCGCGCGAGCGCCCGCACGAGCGCCATCGGTTTGCGGGAGAGGGAGGACCCGCCGATCGCGATCGTCGCCCCGTCATGGATCTCCGCCACGACGTCGTCGCAGCTCACCACCTTGTTCATGCCCGACCCTCCCCTCGTGTACGAAATGTTTCGAACGGCGCGGAGATGAGCCCGAGCCCCCCGTCGACCACAATCGTCTGCCCGTCGACAAACCGCGCGGCGGGGCTGCACAGGAACGCCACCACCGCGGCCACCTCCTCCGGGGTGCCCATGCGCCCCTGGGGCGTGTACGACGAGACGAGGCGGTCGAACTCCGCGAACCGGTCACCTCCGTAGAAGCGGGCAGAGTCCGTGGCGATGACGCCGGGGCTGACACAGTTCGCCGTGATGCCCTCCGGCGCCAGTTCGTAGGCGAGATAGCGCGTCCACGTCTCCATCGCGCCCTTGGCCGCACCGAGTATGGCGTAGTTGGGCAGACACTCGACCGTCCCCTGCCCGGTGATCGTGACGATCGCGCCTCCGCGGCCCTTCATGAGCGGGACGGCCCGCTGCACGCAGAGGACCAGCGCGCGCACGATCAGATCGAACGTGCGTTGGAAGTGGTGCGACTTGACCTCGCGCGTCGGTTTGAACGCGGTCGCCGCGTGGTTGGCCACGAAGATGTCGAGCGCGCCAAACTGCGCCGCGACGAGATCGAAGAGCCGTGCGATCTCCTCGGGGGACTCGAGATTCGCCCCGATCGCCGCGGCGCGCCGCCCCCGATCCTGGATGGTACGGGCCACGTCCTCGGCCATCGCTTGATTGCGGTGATAATGCACCACGATATCGGCGCCCCCGCCGGCCAGGGTGAGGGCGGTGGCCCGGCCGATCCCTCGCGACGCTCCGGTCACCAGCGCAATCTTGTTGGCAAACGTGCCGTCAAACACGTCGACGCCTCCCATCGAGGGCCAATCCGCCGGGGTGGGTGTTACCCGCCTGCGGGCGCGCGCACGGCGACCACGCAGTTCTGTCCTCCGAACCCAAAGGCATTGGCGAGCGCGAGGCGGACCGGGGCATTCCGAGAGCGATGGGGGACGTAATCGAGGTCGCACTCCGGATCAGGAGTATCGAGGTTGATCGTTGGGGGGATCCGCCCATCCCGGATCGCCAGCACCCCGACGAGCGCTGCCAGTGCTCCTGCCGCGCCGATCAGATGCCCCACCATGCTCTTGGGAGCCGTGACCGGGACCGCGCGGGCGCGCGAACCGAGCGCGTGTTTGATCGCACGCGTCTCCGCCGCATCGTTCAGCGGGGTCCCTGTGCCGTGCGCGACGACGAGGTCGACGGCGTCGACGCCGGCGCGCGCGTCGCTGAGGGCACGGCGCATCGCTGCCGCCGCGGCGTCGCCCTCCGGCTGCGGGGCGGTTTCATGGTACGCGTCGCTCGTGAGCCCGGCTCCGGCAAGTTCGGCGTACACGGTGGCCTCCCGTGCGCGCGCGAGGTCCTCTCGTTCGACGACGAACACAACGGCGCCCTCCCCATACACGAACCCGTCCCGCTCGCGGTCGAACGGGCGGCTGGCTTTCTCCGGCGCCTCGTTCCGGGTGCTAAGCGCGCCGAGCGCGCACAGCGCCGCCCAGACCGTGGGGGTCAATCCCCCTTCCGTCCCCCCGGCGAGCACACAATCGGCCTCTCCCGTTCGGATCCACCGGAGCGCCTCCGCCAGCGCAATCGTGCCGCTTGCGCACGCCCCCACGGGCGCGCTCGAGGGACCGCGGATCCCGAATCGAATGCTGACCGCAGACGCGGCCATGTTCGCGATCAACATCGGCAGGAGAAAAGGAGACACCCGAGGGGGGGCGTCTCCGTAGAGCCGCGGCGCTTCTTCGTCGATGACTTCGAGGCCCCCGAGCGCGGTGCCGATCGTGACCCCGACCCGATCGGAGATTTCGGCAAGTGGGGGAAGCCGAGCATCGGCGAGCGCTTCGCGCGCAGCGCCGACCGCCAGCTGGGCAAACCGCGCGGTTCGCCGGGCGCGCTTGCGGGTCATCACGGTGAAGGGATCAAACCCCTGGACATCCGCGGCGATGCGCACGGGAAATTGAGATGCATCGAATCGGGTCAACGGCCGGACACCGCTTTGGCCGGCGAGGAGGTTGGCCCAGGTTTCAGGGGCCGACAGCCCTACGGGCGTTATTGCTCCGATCCCCGTGATGAGCGCGCGCGCCACGAAACCTCCAGGGACATTCTCGAAGTTTCGCCGCCATTCGGCGGGGTTCCTATGTTCATCGTGGCCGCGCTCCGGCTCGGTGCGCCAGAATACGAACATTCAGCCGACCTGTTGGCAGATTCTTACGCTTATGCTATAGTGTTAACGTAGTTCATCGCCCCTTATTCGCTGCAGCGATCGAAAATCCGAACATCGACGGCGTCCACCACGACGTGGAGCGTCTCATGAGAGTCCTCGTAATCGGCTCGGGCGGTCGGGAGCATTCCATCGCATGGAAGCTCCACCGGGAGGGAGCGACGCTGTTCTGCGCCCCTGGGAATCCGGGGATCGCTGACGTCGCCACCTGCCTGCCTCACCTCTCCGACGATCTCGACGCACTCGCGCGGTGGGCAACCGATTCGCACATCGATATCACTGTCGTCGGCCCCGAGGCGCCGCTTGCGGCGGGGGCGGTCGATACGTTTGCCCGCCGGGGGCTGCCCGCCTTCGGTCCTACGCAGGCCGCCGCGGCGCTCGAGTCCAGCAAGGCGTTCATGAAGCGGCTGTGCTTGAGGTATGGCATTCCCACTTCTCCATGTCGGATCTTCGAGGACGCCGCGACCGCCACGGCGTATGTCCGTAATGCGGGACGTCCGCTCGTCATCAAGGCCGACGGGCTGGCGGCCGGCAAGGGTGTGACCGTGGCCGCATCCGTCGACGAAGGTCTGGCGGCCGTGGAGACCATGATGGTGACCCGGCAGTTTGGGGATGCGGGGGCCCGAGTGGTGATCGAGGAAGTCCTCGAGGGGGAAGAAATCAGCATCTTCGCGCTCTGCGACGGAACCGCGCTTGCGCCGCTGCTGGCGGCGCAAGATCACAAACGGGTGCTGGACGATGACCGGGGGCCGAACACGGGGGGCATGGGGGCGTATGCCCCCGTCCCAACGGTGTCGACGCAACTGCGCGACCGGATCACCGACGAAATCCTCGAGCCGGTGCTGTGGGCGATGGCGCAGGAAGGCCGTCCTTACCGCGGCGTGCTCTTTGCCGGGGTCATGCTCACGCCCGAGGGTCCGAAGGTGCTGGAGTTTAATGTCCGGCTGGGCGACCCGGAAGCGCAAGTGCTCCTCCCGCTCCTCGATGCTCCGTTGGCCGACGCCATCGACGCGGTGTTGGGTGGTCGGGTCGAGCGCTGGGTGCCGCGGTGGCGTCCCGAAGCGGCGGTCTGCGTGGTCCTCGCCTCGGAAGGGTATCCCGGAGCGCCACGCACCGGTCGGACGATCACGGGGCTTGAGTGCGCCGCCGCGTGTGATGGGGTCTTAGTTTTTCATGCGGGGACCGCCGTCCGCGATGGAAGCGTGATGTCGGCGGGCGGCCGCGTGGTGAACATCGTGGGCGTCGGCGCGAATCTGACTGAGGCCAGAGCCCGAGCCTACCGGGCCGTCGACGTGGTCCAATTCGATGGCAAACAGTTTCGGCGGGATATCGGCGCCTGCCGGCGCCCCCGGGGGGCGCTTGACCGTGTCGCACCCGCGACACGAGCGAAGGAGTCGTATCGATGACGGGGCAACCATCCGGAACGCCGCTCGTCGGGATCGTGATCGGGAGCGACACCGATTACCCCACGATGGAGGTGGCGGTGCGGGTCCTAAACGAGTTCGGCGTCCCGTGTGAGATGACGATTGCTTCCGCGCACCGCTCGCCAAACCGGGTCGAGGCCTACGCGCGAGAAGCCGAAGCTCGGGGGCTTCGGGTCATTATCGCGGCGGCCGGCGCGGCGGCGCATCTCGCCGGCGTGTTGGCCGGCCGCACCGTCCTCCCGGTGATCGGCGTCCCCCTCGGCGGCTCGACGCTCGGAGGGATCGACGCCCTGCTGTCCACCGTTCAGATGCCCGGCGGGGTGCCGGTTGCAACCGTCGGGATCGGTGGCGCGCGAAACGCGGCACTGCTCGCGGTGCAGATCCTCAGCACCGCCGATCCGGATCTTCGGGAGCGGTACCGCAAGTATAAAGAACGGCTCGCGCGCGAGGTGGAAGAAAAGGCGGCGCGCCTGACCCCGAAGGGAGAGCCCGGCATGGTCCCTCCCCAGCCGGACGGAAGGACCCGCTGATGCCTGTGACGGCCGTCGTCGGCGCGCAGTGGGGTGACGAGGGGAAGGGAAAGGTCGTCGACACGCTCGCTCGCCACGCGGACGTGGTCATTCGGTACAACGGCGGCAACAACGCCGGGCACACCATCCAAAACCAACTCGGGACGTTCCGGCTCCACCTGCTGCCGTCGGGGATCTTTCATCCCGCGGCGCAATGCGTGATCGGTCCGGGCGTCGTCGTCAACCCGGAGATCTTCCTCGCCGAGGTGGCCGAGGTGGAACGCGTGGGCATGCCGACGATCGGCCGCGTCTGGCTCTCGGACCGCGCCCATCTCATCTTCCCCCATCACATTCTGACGGATGAGCTCGAAGAGGCCGCGAGGGGCGGAAACCCCCACGGCACGACGAAGCAGGGGATCTGGCCCGTCTACAGCGACAAAGCCGGGCGGATCGGGATCCGGCTGGGAGATCTCCAGGAGGAACGGCACCTCACCGAGCAGCTCCGCTATCTCGCAGAGCGGAAAAGTGCGTTGCTTCGAGGCGTGTATCAGCACGAGCCCGTCGAGTTCCCCCAGTTGCTTGCGGCATGCCAGCGGTGGGCGGACCGACTGCGGCCCTATATCACCGACACGCACCCGCTCGTGCAGGAGGCCCTTCGAGCCGACCGCACGGTGCTGCTCGAGGGGCAATTGGGCGTGATGCGCGATCTCGATTGGGGGATCTACCCCTTCGTGACCTCGTCCACGACGCTGCCCGGCGGCGCGAGCGCGGGAGCCGGAATTCCTCCCTATCGCATCACGCGCGTGCTCGGGGTGGCCAAAGCGTACACGACGGCGGTTGGATCGGGCCCGATGCCAACCGAGCTCACCGATGGGGTGGGCGATCGCATCCGCGACCTCGGGGGGGAGTTCGGCGCCACGACCCGCCGGCCGCGGCGGTGCGGATGGTTCGACGGGGTGGCGGCGCGGTTCGCGGCGGAGGTGGCGGGGTTCACGCACCTTGCCGTCATGAAGGTCGACGTCTTCGACACCTTTGAGACGATCCGGGTAGCCGTGGCCTACCGGTTGGACGGCCGGACCGTGCAGGCGGTTCCGCACACCGCGGCGATGGCCCGGGTCGAGCCCGTGTACGAGGACCTGCCGGGCTGGGTGTGCCCGACCCAGCACGCCCGCCACCTGACGGATCTTCCGGTCGAGGCGCGGACGTTTCTTCGGCGGATCGAGGAGATCGTCGGTGTTCCGATGGCGCTCGTCGGCGTGGGGCCGGCCCGCGCGGATATGATCTACTGCCAGGAGGGCTGGGCATGATTCCGCGCTACACGTCGCCGGAGATGGCGGCGCTGTGGAGCCCGGAGACGAAGTTTGCGACGTGGCTTGAGATCGAGCTTCTGGCCGCGGAGGCGCAGGCCCGCCTGGGGATGATCCCGGAGAAGGCGGCGCGGCGGCTGCGGGAGCGGGCCCGCGTCACGAGCGTCGCGCGGATCGACGAAATCGAAGAGCGGGAGACGCGGCACGACGTGGTGGCGTTTCTCCGGGTCGTGGGGGAGACCGTTGGCGACGACGCGCGCTACCTGCATCTGGGGTTGGGATCGTCGGACGTCGTCGATACGGCGTTGTCGGTTCTGATGGTTCGGGCGGCCGACCTCGTCTCGGAGGCGCTGACTCGGTTGCACCGAGCGCTCGGAACGCTCGCCAATGCTCACCGGTACACGATCATGGCCGGGCGGACCCACGGGGTGCACGCCGAGCCCGTGACGTTCGGGCTCAAGGTCGCGCTATGGTACGCAGAGGTCGGACGCGGCTTGGAACGCGTCCAGCGGGCGCGCGAGGTCATCGGCGTTGGCAAGATCTCGGGGGAGGTGGGGACGTTCGCGCACATCCGCCCTGAGGTTGAGGCGTTTGTCTGTGAGCGACTCGGACTCAAGCCGGCCCCCGCGTCCTCGCAAATCCTCCAGCGTGACCGCCACGCCGAGTACCTGACCCACTTCGCGGTGGTGGCGGGAACGCTGGAAAAGATCGCGACCGAGATCCGCCACCTCGCCCGCACCGAGCTCCGCGAGGTCGAGGAGCCGTTCCGCGAGGGGCAGACCGGGTCGTCTGCGATGCCCCACAAACGAAACCCCATCATCTCCGAACGCGTCGCGGGGCTGGCGCGGGTGGTTCGCGCACACGCGGTGGCCTCGCTCGAGAACATCGCCTTGTGGGGGGAGCGCGACATCACCCACTCGTCCGTCGAACGCATCATCGTCCCGGACGCGACGTCCCTGCTCGACTATATGGCGCGCAAGCTTGCCGGCGTCATCGAAGGGCTGCGGGTGTACCCGGAGCACATGGCGGAGAATCTCGAACGGACCGGCGGCTTGGTGTTCTCCCACCGCGTCCTCCTCGCGCTCATCCACCACGGGCTGTCGCGGGACGACGCGTACCGAATCGTGCAGTCCGCGGCGATGCGCGCGTGGGACGGCCACGGCCGCTTCCGCGAGCTGCTGCGCGCGTCGGGCGCGCTTCCTGATGCCGAACTCGACGCGTGCTTCGACGGGACCCACGCACTCCACCACGTCGACGAGATCTTTGCGCGCGTCGGACTCGGGGGACGTTCCGAGGTGCCGGCGGCGGGCGGGTCCCACGGATCCCGAACCCGGAAGGGAGGACGCGTTGATGCGTGAGGCGGTGGCGGGTGGACAGGCGCGAGTCGTGATGGAGACGCATCTCGATCTCCCGCGGTACTCACGGGGGAAGGTGCGCGATGTCTACGATCTCGGTGATCGGTTGCTGATCGTCGCGACCGACCGCCTCTCTGCGTTCGATGTCGTGCTTCCCACCGGCATTCCCGACAAGGGACGGGTCCTGTCGAGCCTGTCTGCGTTTTGGTTCGAGCACCTGCGGGGGCTCGTGCGGACCCACTTCCTCACGGCCGATGTGGATGCGTTCCCTCCCCCCCTCCGGGAGCATCGGGCGCTCCTCGACGGCCGCGCCATGATCGTCCGGAAGCTGAGCCGGGTCGACATCGAGTGCGTCGTCCGCGGCTATCTCGCCGGGTCCGCGGCGAAGGAGTATGGGGCCACCGGCGGCGTGGGTGGCGTCCCCCTCCCCGCAGGGCTTCGCCCGGGCAGCCGCCTGCCGGAACCACTGTTCACGCCGGCCACGAAAGCGGCCTCCGGCCACGATGAAAACATCACCGAGGAGCAGATGGCCGGGATCGTCGGCGGCCCCCTGACACAGCGGCTGCGCGAGGCGAGCCTGGCGATCTACCGGGAAGCGGCCCACCGTGCGGAACGGTGCGGCCTGGTGCTGGCGGATACGAAGTTCGAGTTTGGGCTCGACGGCGATGACCTTGTGTTGATCGATGAGGCGGTGACCCCAGATTCGTCGCGATTCTGGGACGCGGGCGCGTACGCCGAGGCGGGATCGACCGAGAGTTACGACAAGCAGGCCGTCCGCGACTACCTGGAACGGACCGGGTGGGACAAACGCCCCCCCGCCCCGCCGCTCCCACCCGAGGTCGTCGAAGCGACGCGGGCGCGGTACCTCGAAGCGTACCGGCGGTTGACCGGCCGGCCGTTGCCGGCCGAGTGAGGGAGGAGGATGGAGACGGAGACGGCGCAGAGCACCCAGGTCCGGAGCGTTCGAATCATCGTCATGCTCAAACCCGGCGTGCTCGATGCGCCGGGTCAGGCCATCCAGCAAGGATTGGACGCGCTCGGCCATCGCGGCGTGCGCGGTGTCCGTGCGGGGAAGTACTTCGAGGTCGAACTCACCGACGATGCCCGGCTCGACGAGCGGGTGCGCCGGATGTGCGAAGGATTCCTGGCCAACACGCTGATCGAAGAATACCGCTTCGACGTCCTCTGAGGGAGGAACGATTCGTGGACATTGGGATCGTCGTGTTCCCGGGAAGCAACTGCGACGCCGATACCCTCCATGCCGTCCGCGACGTGATGGGGATGCGGGCGCAATTTGTCTGGCATGAAGAGCGGGAACTCACCGGCCTCGATGCGGTCATCCTTCCCGGTGGGTTCGCGTACGGCGACTATCTTCGCGCAGGCGCGATCGCGGCGACGTCGCCGGTAGTCCGCGCGCTCGGGGGGTATGTGGACGGCGGCGGGCTCGTCCTCGGGATCTGCAACGGGTTTCAGGTTCTCCTCGAAGCCGGGCTCCTGCCCGGCGCGATGCGGCGGAACGCGAGCGGACAGTTCCGATGCGAGTTCGTCAGCGTACGCGCAGAACGCGTGGACACCCCATTTACCTGCGCGCTCGCGGCGGGACAGGTGCTCCGGCTCCCAATCGCCCACGCGGAGGGCAACTATTACGCCGACGCCGCGATGCGCGCGGCGCTCGCCGCGGATCGTCAGATCGCATTTCGGTACTGCGATCCATCCGGAGGTGTTGTCCCGGGGGCCAATCCCAACGGCTCCACCGACGCGATCGCCGGTCTGGCCAACCCGTCCGGGAGCGTAGTCGGGCTCATGCCTCATCCCGAGCGGGCAAGCGAAGGGTTGGTGGGAGGCGAGGACGGCCGTCTGGTGTTCGAGTCCTTGGCCCGGTGGATCGGTGCGCGGCACCATGCCGGGCGCGCTCCCACCGCGACCGGCGTGGAGGTGAGGTGAAGATGGTGGTCGAGCGGGCCGCGCCGGTCACCGATGTCCTCGCCGGGACGGGACTGAGCGTTGAGGAGTACACGGAGATTCAGCGCCGGTTGGGACGCGCCCCTCACCGGGCCGAACTCGCGATGTTCGGGGTGATGTGGAGCGAGCACTGCGCGTACAAGCACTCAAAAGCGGTGCTGCGCCGTCTCCCGGTCAGCGGCCCGCGGGTGCTGCAGGGGCCCGGGGAGAACGCGGGCGCCGTCCTGGTCGCGGACGGGTGGGCCGCGGTCTTCAAGATGGAGAGCCACAACCATCCGAGCGCGATCGCGCCGTTCCACGGCGCCGCCACAGGCGTCGGGGGGATCATCCGCGACATCCTGGCCATGGGCGCCCGTCCGATCGCATTGCTGGACTCGCTTCGGTTCGGTCCGCCCGAGGATGCTCAGGTCATCCCCCTGGAGCATGGTGTCGTCGCCGGGATCGCCGCGTACGGAAACAGCATCGGGGTCCCAACGGTAGGCGGGGAGATCATGTACGCCCCCTGTTATCGGGCCAACCCGCTCGTGAACGTCGCGTGCCTGGGGATCGTGCGGGCCGACCGGCTGGCGACTGCCCGGGCCGCCGGGCCTGGGAATGCGATCATCTATCTTGGCGCGCGCACCGGACGTGACGGGATTCACGGCGCCTCGTTCGCATCGACCGAACTGGTGGGCGATCCCGAGGATCGGTCCGCCGTGCAGATGGGGGATCCGTTCACCGGGAAATTGCTTATCGAGGCAAGCCTCGAAGCGCTGGCCTCCGGTGCCATCGTGGCCATCCAGGACATGGGCGCGGCAGGGTTGACGTGCGGGCTGTGCGAGATGTCGGCCCGCGGCGGGGTCGGCATGGACGTCGACCTCGCCCAGGTACCCCGCCGCGAAGCCGGGATGTCGGCGGAGGAGGTACTGCTCAGCGAATCGCAGGAGCGCATGCTCCTGGTAGTGCGCGAGGGGCGCGAAGACGAGGTGCTTCGGATCGGACGCCGATGGGGTCTGCAGGCGGTCGTGATCGGTCGCGTCACGGCGGCCCCGTTGCTTGTGGTCCGCGAGGGGGAAGGTGCGGTCGTCTCGCTGGATCCGCGGGCCCTCGTCGAGGCGCCTATCTACACGCCTCCGGCGCGAGAGCCCGAGTATCTGGCCGCCGTCCGCCGCGTGGATCCCCTCACGTTTCCGATCGCCCCGCCGCAGCCCGCGCTCCTGGCCCTGCTCGCTGCCCCCAACATCGCGGACAAGCGGTGGGTGTACCGGCAGTACGATCACATGGTGCAGACGAACACCGTCGTGCCGCCGGGATCGGACGCGACCGTCCTCCGGCTCAAGGAGGCCGTGCCGTGCGGGCTCGCCCTGACCGTCGATGGCAACGGCCGGCACTGTTATCTCGATCCGCTCATTGGCGGGGCGCTGGCGGTGCTCGAGGCCGGACAAAACATCGCCTGCGCCGGAGCGACCCCGGTTGCGGTCACGGACTGTCTCAACTTCGCCAGCCCGGAACGACCCGAAGTGTTCTGGACGTTCCGCGAGACGGTCGAGGGCATCGCCCAGGCCTGCGGGGCCCTCGGGGTGCCGGTGGTGGGCGGGAACGTCAGCTTCTACAACGAGTCGAACGATGCCGTTTTCCCGACTCCGGTCATCGCGATGCTCGGCGTTCTCAACGACGTTCGCTGCCACGCCACGGCCGGCTGGAGGTCCTCCGGGGACGTCGTGGTCTTGCTCGGCGGCGGAGGTCCCCAACTCGACGGCAGCGAGTACCTCATCGCCCTGCACGGCGTCGCCGCGGGCCGCCTCCGCATGCCTGACCTCGCGTCCACGGCCGCCCTGATCCGGTGCGTCGCGGAAGCCGTGGCCCAACAGCTCGTTTCCTCCGTGCATGACTGCGCCGCCGGCGGGATCGCCGTGGCCCTGGCAGAGTGCTGCATCATCGGCGCCCGGGGGGCGAGCGTCGCGCTCTCCCCCGCGCAGGGTCAACGATCCGACGTCCTCCTGTTTGGAGAAGGGGTGGGACGGATTCTGGCATCTCTCCCCGCGCTCAACCTGTCTGCGCTCCTCCAGTTGGCGAGGCGGTTCGCGGTTCCGGTACAGGTCCTGGGATCCGTCGGCGGAGACCGTCTGGTGATCGGCGCGGACGGTGCAGGGGTCCACGGTCCGTGGATCGATGCGGCCGTCCACGACCTCGCGCGCGTCTGGCGCCGGGAGGCGGCGGCTTGACGGACTTCGAGACGCATCCTCCCATCGACAAGCTGCGAGAGGAGTGCGGCGTCTTCGGGATCCGTACGGAGGGGGTTGCCGCCGCGCCCCTCGTGCATCTCGGATTGTATGCGCTGCAGCACCGGGGGCAGGAAAGCGCCGGCATCGCGACGTTCGATGGAGACCGGACGCACCTCGTGAAGGACATGGGACTCGTCGCCAACGTCTTCACCCCCGAGCGGTTGGCCAGGCTGCACGGATTCGTTGGGGTCGGTCATGTCCGCTACTCGACGATGGGCTCCGCTTCGATTGAGAACGCGCAGCCATTCCTCGAGCAGACTCCGTGGGGGGTCCTTGCGCTTGCCCACAACGGCAACCTGATCAACGCCCCCGCCCTGCGGCGCGGACTGGAAGCGGCGGGGCACTGTTTCCG
>Ga0070706_100004169_pt1 | contig 14055 bp, 16 predicted proteins | sample KBSK5501metaG_FD_65476 | JGI IMG/M metagenome (GOLD analysis project Ga0070706, IMG submission 65476) | Corn, switchgrass and miscanthus rhizosphere microbial communities from Kellogg Biological Station, Michigan, USA - KBS K5-50-1 metaG | ecosystem: Host-associated > Plants > Roots >...
ATGTGGATTGGTGGACCGCGGGGGGCTCGAACCCCCGACCTCCTGATTGCGAACCACCCTGGAGGCCTGGGGCCGACTCGACGGTGAGGACGTGCCGTTGGCCGCGATCGAACGGCCGGCGAGTCCAGAGGATCACGCTCTGCGGATCCGGGTCGCCCGAGGCGACGCCTTCCGGAAGAGGTCGCGTCGCTCGCGCCAGCGCGACCGCGAGGCCCCTTCGGCGCCCGCCCAGGCGAGCGAGGCGCCCATCGCTGCCGCCACGTGTATGAAGTCACGGCGGCTGATCGTCATGATCGAGTCTCTTTCCCCGCCTATTGTGGGGGAGGGAGGCTTCCCACTTCTATCCAGATCCGTGAACGACCCACGCCGTCACGAGTGTTGGGATGAGCTGCCGGTCAGCTCCGGAGCTTCCTGAACAGGTCCAGGTTTGCCTTCAGCGATTCGAGGGGCGGCACTCCCTCCTTCTCGTACTCGATGATGTACCACTCGATGCCGCCCACCGTCTCCGCCGCCGTCATGATGGCGCGCCAGTCCAGATCGTCGGCCCCGAGGAAGGCGTTTGGATCCTTCTTCGAGAAGGGCTTCACGTGAATCGAGATGGTGCGGCCGGCGTTGCGCCGGATGAGCGCCTGGGGCGTGACCCCCTCCATCTCGGAGGCGTTGCCGGTGTCGAACTGGAGCATGACGTCTTTGGCCGTCTGATCCGCGAAGCGGTTCCACCAATACTCGCCATCGATCCGGTTGAAGTCCGTCGTGTGGTTGTGGTACCCGACGCGCATCCCCTGCGGCCGGAGGCGCTCGGCCACCTCGTTGACGGCGGCCGCGGTCGTCTTCAGCAGCTCGGCCGATTCGTACACCGCCGGGGCCAGCGAGCGGATGACCAGGTTGCGATTGCCGATCGCCCGGTTGAACTCGACGCTCGCGGCCAGCTGGTCGCCCTGCAGCTCGGAGAGGCGGTGATGGAACCCGCACGCTTTTACCCCGGCCGCATCGAGGTGCTTTCTCCACTCGGCGCCCGACTTGCCGAAGGCGTTCTCGAGCTCGACCGCCTCGTAGCCCATGGCGCCGAGGGCCGACAGCGTACCGGGGATGTCGGTGGCCAGTTGCTTGCGGACGCACCAGAGCTGCGTCGCGATGGGGATCTTCTTCCAGGCGGCCGCGCGCGCCGCCGGAGCCAGAAGAACCGAAGCGGCGGCCGCGCCGCCGAGCCGGAGGAGGTCGCGACGGCTGACATTGCTCATGAGCCTGGATCCTACTTTCGCGCGGTCCGAACTCGCAACAGCCGTCGCGGCAACGCGTGAGCTGACTTCACCGCTCGCCGTAAGTGGTTGGACCACCGGAGATGCGCCCCTCGATGCGCCCAATCCGGGCGGCCGGCGAGGGCCTGAGCCGTAGATTCCGGAACCCTGGCCGCCCCCTCCTGCGTATTGGATACCGAGGGCTGGCATGTCCAAAAAGATCAAGTGGTCTCTGGTCGGGGCCGGCGTCGTGATCCTGGCGGGAGGGGGCTTCGTCTACGCTTCCCGCACCAAGGACACGCCCAACGGGGCCGATCAGCTGCCGTTTCGCCTCGGCAAGGTGCAGGCCGAGGACCTCCAGGTGAGCGTCCGCGAGGTCGGAGTGGTTGAGCCGGAGACCAAGGTGGACGTCAAGTCGGTCGTCTCTGGGCGCGTCGTCGCCATGAGGGTGCGCGACGGGGCCGTCGTCAAGGCGGGCGACGTCCTGGCCGAGGTCGAGCCCGATGTGACCCAGGCGCAGTCGCTGTCGGACGTGCGCGCGGGGGTCACGCAGGCCGAGGTGTCGCTCAAGGACGCCGAGCGCCAGCTCGCCTCCCAGCAGCATCTTTTCCACGAAGGGCTCATCGCGAGCGAGACCCTGAAGGACTTCGTGGCCCGGCGCGACATCGCCGCCGAAAACGTCAAGGCTGCCCGCCAGCGGTACGCGATCGTCGAGGGCCACGGCATCCCGATCTCGGCCGACAGCGTCCAGCGGGCCCGGGTGACCGCCCCCATGGCGGGCGTCATCATTACTAAAGGCGTCGAGCTCGGCGAGACCGTCACCTCCGGCGTCTCCTCCTTCAACGCGGGCACGGTGCTCTTCACGCTGGCCGACCTCCGCACGCTGCTCATCAAGGTCAACCTCAACGAGGTCGACATCGCCAAGGTGAAGGTCGGCCAGCCGGTGAGGATCACGCTCGACGCCTACCCGCAGAAGACGTTCACGGGCAAAGTGCGCTTCGTGGCGCCGGCGGCCAAGCTCCTCGAGAAGATCAAGGTGTTTCCCATCGAGATCGCGCTCGACGAGCTCGGCGACGTCTACCGCACGGGCATGAGTGCGAACGTGGAGATCCTCGGCGAGAAGAAGGACAAGGCAGTCTCCGTCCCCCTGGAGGCGCTCCAGCGCCGGGACGGCAACACCGTCGTCTACCGGCTCAAGGACGGTCTCGCGCCCAAGCTCATCAAGGACGCGAAGGAGGGGCTTGGCGGCCGCGGCAAGTTCATCTGGCTCTCGGACCACTGGAAGGACTACTACGACGCCGTCCCTGTCACCGCGGGCATCGCCACCCTCGAGCGGGTCGAGATCCTGTCCGGCCTCAAGGGCGCCGAGAAGGTCGCCCTCGAGGACCCGACGAAGAAGAAGGTCGAGAAGGACGATGACAACTGAGCGCCCGATCATCCAGACGCGAGGCCTCACCAAGGTGTTCGGGTCCAACGGCACGGCGGTGCACGCGCTGCGCGGCATCGATCTCACGGTGCAGCGCGGCGAGTTCGTTGCCCTGATGGGGCCGTCGGGCTCCGGCAAGTCGACGCTGATGGCGATCATCGGCTGCCTGGACTCGCCGACCGCGGGGACGTACGAGCTCGACGGCGCTGCCGTCCAGGGCCTCTCCGGCGCTGCCCTGGCGCGCGTGCGGAACGAGAAGCTGGGCTTCGTCTTCCAGACCTACAACCTGCTCCCCCGAGCTTCGATCGCCCGCAACGTCGAGCTGCCGCTGCTCTACGCGGGAATCGGGCGGAAGGAGCGGCGCCGGCGCGCTCTCGAGCTGCTCGATCAGGTCGGGATTGCCGAGAAGGCGAACGCCCTGCCCGCCCAGCTCTCCGGCGGGCAGCGCCAGAGGGTGGCCATCGCACGCGCCCTGGCCAACGGCCCCGCGCTCCTGCTCGCCGACGAGCCCACGGGTGCTCTCGACTCGCGGACGGGCGAGGAGGTCCTCGGGCTCTTCAAGGAGCTGCACCGCCGGGGCAACAGCGTCGTTCTCGTGACCCACGACCCGCACATCGCCTCGTTCGCCGAGCGACGGGTGGAGCTCCGGGACGGCCTCGTGGTCGAGTCCGACGCGCAGGCGGCGTGAAGGCCACCGGCGCCTTCCGCGAGCGGTTCGTCGAGGCCTGGATGGAGATACGAGAGAACGTCGGCCGCTCCAGCCTGCAGGCCATCGGCGTCGTGCTGGGGGTGGCCTCGGTTCTCGGCGGGTTCTCGATCTCCGACAGCCAGCGCCGGCGCTCCGAGGAGCGCTGGACGAAGCTCGGCGGCATGGACCGCCTGGTGGTGCAGCAGGCGACGGCCGTGAAAGACGGCACTCCGACGGCGCTCGAAGCGGCGAACCTCGGCCTCCGCGGCGAGGACCGCGAGGAGGCGGAGCGGCTCGACGCCCGGGCCCTGGAGGGGGCGACGCAGGAGAAAGTCGCCCGCGGACGGATCCGCTCGCCCTATGCCGACCAGGATCGCCAGGTGCGCGGCATCGACGGCGACTACCTTCCGCTCAACGGGTACAGCATCGAAAGCGGGCGGTCGTTCTCCGGCCAGGAGCTGGCCGAGGGGCGCCCGGTCGCGTTGCTCGGGGCCGAGGCCCGGGCCGTGTTCTTCCCGACCGGAGACGTCATCGGCCAGACGATCCGCGTCGGCGACATCCCGGTGGTGGTGGTGGGCATCCTCGAGGAGAAGGTGTTCCGCTGGCGGGACAGCGACCCCAACTGGTTCGCCTGGCGCAACCGCGTCATCCTCGTGCCTTCGGTGCTGGTCGCGCGGAGGATGAACGGGGACCGTTGGAACCGCGTGGAGCGCGTGTCCTTCCGCATCCGGGATCTCTCCCTCATGAAGACGTTCGGCGAGGGCCTCGAGACTCTGCTGCGCGGTAACCACCGCCAGCAAGGCGACTTCCGCATCGACGACGTCGCCGCCCGCGTCCGACGGCAGCAGGACCAGGGACAGATCTACAACCTCATCTTCATGCTCTCCGGCGTCCTCTCCCTCCTCGGCGGCGGGATCGTGAACGTGAACATCCAGATGGCCGCCCTCAAGGACCGGGTGCGGGAAGTGGGTGTCAAGATGGCGATCGGCGCCTCCGGCGGCGAGGTCTTCAAGGGGTTCATGACGGAGGCCCTCATGCTCACCGCCCTCGGGAGCCTCGTCGGCCTCGTCGGGGGAGTCGCCTTCTCGGCGGCCATCACGGCCTTCTTGAAGATGCCGCTCTTCATGCATCCGAAGAGCTTCGCGTGGGCCATCCTCCTCGCCGCGGCTTTCGGCTTCGTCTTTGCCCTCTACCCGGCGTGGAAGGCCAGCCGTCTCTCCCCGATGGAGGCCCTGCGTTATGAGTAGCGGGCTCTCCTGGGGCGCCCGCGTGAACCTCGTGTTCGAGGTGGTCACGGGCGGCCTCGTGGAGCTGTGGTCGCACAAGCTGCGATCGGTGCTCACCCTGACCCTGCTCACGTTGGGTGTCTTCGCGCTCGTCGTGCTGACATCCGTGCTGGACGGCGTACTCGACAAGGTGGGGACGGGGTTCGAGGGGATGGCCTGGGACGGCACCGTCGTCATCAAGCCCAAGGAGCCGGAGACGACGGAGGAGCAGAAGCGGTTCGCCATGAGCCCCGGGCTTCGCTACGAAGACCTCGCCCGTATCACCGCTCCCTACGAAGGCGCTCGCGCCTTCCTGCCGCGGGCGACGAAGTCGACCCGGGTGCGGGTCGCCGGAGGCACCGAGCGCATCTTCGTCACCGGCCTCACGCCGGAGTATGCGCTGCTCATGAACCGGCCGATCGGCAGCGGCCGCGGCCTCACGGAAGACGACCGGCGGCGGCGCAGCTCGGTCGCCGTCGTCGGCGCCACCCTCGGGTCGAAACTCTTCGGGGGCGTCGACCCCGTCGGACGCGACGTGGTGGTGGACGGCGTTCCCTTCCGCATCGTGGGCATGCAGGCTCCCGTCCAGATCTTCAACGAGGAGCTCTACCTCGACGCCAACGGCCTCATGATCCCGCTGGAGACGTACATGGACCGGATGGACCCCAGCCACCAGCTCACGCACGTCGCCGTGAAGCTTCGGCGCAAGAGCGACCTCGCCGAGGTCTCGGCGCTCGTGCTCGGCCGGACGAAGCAGGCCCACCACGGCATCGAGGACGTCGAGATCAAGGACCTCGAGGCGGACGCGGCGCGGAGCTATGCCGGCTTCATGGACGAGATGCGGGGCTGGCGCGTCGTCCTCTCGAGCCTGTCCGCGACCGTCCTGCTCGTAGGCGGCGTCGGAGTCCTCTCCGTGATGCTGATCTCGTTCGCGGATCGCAAGTACGAGATCGGCCTCCGCAAGTCGCTCGGCGCCTCGGACGGGCAGATCCTGGTCCAGTTCCTGCTCGAGGCCCTCGTGCTCGCCGCCCTCGGCGCCTCGGCCGGCACCGCCGGAGGCGCGGCGCTCTGCCGCGCCCTCTCGCCCATGTTCCCGTGGGGGCTGATCGTCAACCCTTACGGCCTGGCCATCGCCTGGGCCGTCGCCTTGTCGCTCGCGCTGGTGTTCGGCCTCTACCCGGCCATCCGTGCCTCGCGTCTGTCGCCCATGGAGGCCATGCGCTGAGCCGCCGATCACCTTCTCCCAGCGCCGTTGGTGTGCAGCGTCGGGCGGGGCCGTCTCAGCCGCGGGGAAAATAGACAAGAAATAGACAAATCGACGCGCGAGCAGGAACGTCTACGCGCTAAGTCATTGAAGGATTGGTGGACCGCGGGGGGCTCGAACCCCCGACCTCCTGATTGCGAACCAGTTATTGGCGGGTCTTCGTGGGACGTCGTGAAGCCTGCTGGGACGCGTTAACCCTCAGCAAACCCTTGTCTTTAGCGGTCGAAACGTAGCTCGCTCAGTTGCGGGACGTTTCACTCGATTTCGTGCAGCGAGCTTACCGCTGGCTTACCCCGCGGGAAACCAGTGTGTCCGCGCATTGGACCTGTCTGGGGGTAAGCGTGGGGTAACTAGGTCGTGTGCCGGTCGTGAAGCTCAACGCGCGGAACATCGCGACGCTGCCTGCGATCGGCGGCGTCCGCACGGACTACCGCGATGAGCTGCTGCCCGGCTTCTTCCTGCGCGTGACACCACAGGGTACGCGGATCTTCGGCATCGTCTACACGACGCATGACGGCCGGCTGCGCCGCTGCACCCTCGGCCCCGTGGGGCCGCTCGGCCTCTCGGATGCGCGGGCGTTGGCGAAGAGGCTCCGCGGAGCCGTGGCTCAAGGTGAAGACCCGCAGGGCGACCGGATGATCGCCCGCCGGCACCCACATAGCGCCGCGACCGTCGCCACGCTGGTCGAGGCGTTCCTGTCGTCGAAGGAAGCGATGGCGTGGCGCCCGAAGACGCGGCAGGAATTCGAACGCATCCTACGGGTCGAGGTCATTCCGGATTTGGGTCACCTGAAGCCGGACGAGGTCAAGCGTGGGGAAGTGCGTGCCCTCGTCGATCGCCTGTCGGACCGGGCACCGATCATGGCCAACCGCGTTTTCGAGGTGACGCGGCGGCTCTACACCTGGGCGATCGGCAAGGACCTGGTCGAGAGGAGCCCCTGCGTGGGCCTGTCGAAGCCGGGCGCCGAGACCCAGCGCGATCGCGTCCTGAGCGAGGACGAGATCCGAGCCGTCTGGTCCGCGTGCGATGCCGAGCCGGGCATCATCGCCGATGCCTTCCGTTTGATGCTCGTGACTGCGCAGCGCCGCGGCGAGGTCCTGTCCATGCGCTGGCAGGACGTCAACGGCGCCTGGTGGACGATCCCGGCCGAGGTCGCCAAGAACGGCCGGTCACATCGTGTGCCCCTCAGCCCGCAGGCTCTCGCGATCCTCGAGCGACGTCGTGAGAGCGCGAATGGCCCTTGGGTGTTCCCGTCGCCGACGACGGACCACGCGATCGAGAACCCGCAGAAGGCGGCGGAGCGGCTCCGCGAACGGTCGAACGTGCTCGACCTGCGACTCCACGACTTCCGGCGAACGGCTGCCTCCCTCATGACCGGCATGGGGATCTCGAGGCTCACAGTCAAGAAGATCCTGAACCACGCCGAGCGCGACGTGACCGCCATCTACGATCGTCATTCCTACGATCCGGAGAAGCGGTCCGCCCTCGAAGCCTGGGGCCGACGGCTGGAGGCGATCGTCAGCGGCGCTACGGGGAAGGCGCGCGTGGTAGCGTGTGCTGTGGCCCGGTCCATCGTCAGCTAGGATGAGGCATGGCGCCAGACGCTGAAACGATCCTCCGCGAGGCGCTGGCGCTGCCCGAGGAAGCGCGCCTCCAACTGGCCGAGGCCCTGATCGAAAGCGTCGAGCACGAACCTACGGACGAAGGCGCCGATGCCACCTGGTTCGATGAGGCAAAGCGGCGGCTCGATGAGATCCGCTCGGGCGCTGTGCAGGCGGTTCCCTGGCACGAGGCCGAGAAGCAAGTCTTCGCCCCACGAACGGACGACGGGTCGCCTCAGGCGAACGGATCGACGATTTCCAGCGTCTCGATCCTGCGTCCCGGCAAGTCTTCCGAGTAGAGACGACCGACTCCCGCTTCGATGCAGGCGCTGACGAGCGTCGCGTCCCAGAAGGCCCACTTCTGTTCGACGTGGAGCGCACGGGCGCGCTCCAGCACCGCAGGCGCGGGAATGATCAGCGGGAACAGCGCCAGGAACTCCGCGAGACGCTGCCAGGCGGCCGCAGCCGTGAACCCCTGGTCGGCCAGCTTTCGCGAGGCGGCAACGAACTCGCAAGCGACTTGCCAGGGCAGGATGCCGTCCGAGGCACTCGCGACAAGGTCCAAGGCGACCTGCTGACGCCGCGGGTCTCGTCGGTCGCAGCAGTAGATCAGTACGTTGGTGTCAAGAGCGATCATGCAACTCGTCGCGGGCGGGGAGCCGACCGGACGAGGAGAAGGCCATGCTCGCTATGCCGGCCCGGAGGCGGTTCAAAGCAGCGACGCGGTCCAGCGCCTGTCCGCCATCGACTGGCTCGATGATCAGGCGGACGCGCTGCTGCTCCTGCAGTTGAAGTCGGTCGACGGGCTTCAACACGCCCTGGGAAAAGACCGCTTCGGTGACTTGCACCATGGTATCCGTCGCCTCTCGAAGGCCTAGCCTCTCCTGCTGATCTTACCGCATTGGCTGGCGCTCGCCACGATCCAAGCCCCTCCGAGGGCCTGCTGCTACCGATGGCGAACTCTGGGTGCCTCGGAGTCCGCGCAGCAGCCACAGGACATCAACCGTTCGCGTGGGCATCGCCCCCGATGCCAAGCGGAAGACGGTCCAACGGAAGGTCGCTATTCCTGATCGGAATGGGAGTTTCCCGCTTCAGGTCCGTGTCGTGCGCGATATCTCCCGTCGAACCACGTCGAGGAGGAATGAGCCGAAATCACGGGCGATCACCTCCGGGCGCTGGGTGGGAACCGGGATGCCCGGCTGAAACCTGACCACGGGCGCCTCGCCATCCGGTCGGCTGGCTGCGGAATCGATGCAGAAGAGGTCGCCACTGCCGTCGTTGAAGATGACGACCATCGTCGAAGGCAGGTTTGATTCCTTCCGCTCGCTAAGGGTGTACCAGATCCCGTCAGGGACGGACGACTGATCGAAGCTTGTTCCAATGACGCCGTACACCTCGGACGAACCGAAGCTTCCGGCTCCGTGCTCGATCAAGAATCGGCGGTAGCTAGGCGGGAAACGGACGCCAAGACGGTCTTCAGCTGCCTTGACCAACGGCTCTGGACGCGGTCCGACGAAATCCTGCATGCCCCAGTGCTGGGACATCAGAGCAACAGCCTGGTCGTAGTCAGCGGCCATAGGAGATCACTTTGGCAGAGAGTCCTGAGCCCGAGTCAAGGTCCGCTCCGACGGGCGAGGCATTTGTTCTCCGTCGAACGGAGGCCCTGACTCAGTCGGCTTCGATCAACTCGGCCGCTTCGTGAAGGCGGCTCGCCAGAAACTCGCCAAAACTCCGGCTCTTGGTGCCGATGATCGTCCGGGATGGGACATCCCATATCACAACGGGCGACTCGCCATCCGGACCCTTATGGGTGGTATCGATGCAGTAGTACTGGTCGCCGTCCACGTTGACGACGACCACCAGTCCCCGGGGGAGTCCAAACCTGGCTCGTTCCTGGGCTGTGAACCAGATCCCATTCGGCGCCGCTCCGGTCTCGAACTTCTCACCGGTCAGACCGTAGATTTCTTCCGGCCCGAACCCGATTGTTCCCCATCGCCTTAGGAACTCCCGGTACGACGGTGGGAATCTGACTCCAAGAAAGAGCTCGGCTCGACTGATCAGAGCCTCATCCTTAGGGCCGGCCACGTTCACGTCAGCTGAGTGCTTCTTGAGCAGGCTCTCAATGACTCCAAACGAACCCTGTTCCGTCACTGCTGGAAGTCCTTCGCGCGTTCTTGCCAGTACTTTCGGCTGTACTGCTTGAACGACTTCTCGGCGGGGGTCGTTCCGCCTTCAGGCGTATAGCGGAAGCTCCTCTTGGGCTCAACAAGGCCGTGCAGCTGCTTCGAATACTCGCTGTGCATTTCCGCGGGGATCTCCGCCAACGAACCCGGCTCCGTCTGCGTGAGGTGGTGAAGATTGACCGGCTTACCGTCATACCCAATCGGTGGTCGCCCTGCGCCCATGCGCTTAACGTTCGTCAGGCCGGTGTCGTCAACTGCGAGGGGATCGAAGATGTCGCTACGCTGGAAGACGGTCCGACCACGGATCTCCCTGCCGACCCATTCCCCGACCCGCAACTCGGTCTTGGGCGCGGCGAACGTGTCGGCGCCCTGAGATCCTCTCGCGGTCCTCGGTGCCGCTGGCGCGAGCCGCCCGTCCTCCGTGGCGATGAAGGCGCCTTCGGCCTTCGATGCGTCCGCTACGCTGGCGGTCTTGACCGGCGCCAGCTCTGCCGGTGCGGCAGGCCGTAGCCGCTCCAGCGCCTCGCCAGCGGCCTCCGTCACGCTTTTTCCAAGTACCGGGAACCGCTCGACTAGGGCGCCGGCGCCACGCTTGACCGCAGGAGGAACGAGCGCGGCAAGGACCGTTTCACCAGTCCCGATCGCGAACTCCTTCGCGTCCTGCCGAGCCAGTCCCTCGAACTGCCGCAGCGGCAACAGGCGCGGAGGAAGATCCTGGTAGACGTAAGAGGACGCGTTGTACCACCATCCTCGCTGCTCGGCCGGACGGTGGTCCGACGCGAGGAACCCGGTGCGTCCATGCATCGCCGCGGCGAGGCGGTTGGCGTCCTCGTCGGAGTGGCCGGTTGGATCGATGAACCGGGCGGGATTGGCATGACCGTAGAGGTAACGATGGAGGCTCGGCGGGTCCAAGAGCGTACCCAAATGGGAGTCCTGTTGGATGAACCGTCCGGTGGCAGGGTCGTACAGACGCCCCGAGGGCGTGAGATATAACCCGAGCTCGCGCTCGTACATGAAGCCCGTGAAGAGGAATCGGTTGGCGCTCTGATCGAGCGGGCTGGACACGGCCGTCGCGAACGACGGGAGAAAGCTGGGCGCGGCCGTCGCCCAAGTGGCAGGGGCGTCACCCTCGGTGAAGGAGTAGCGCCAGCCCTCCGAATCGACCATCTCCTCGATGGAGCCGCTTTCGAAGTACCTGTACTTCGTCGTCCCGAGTTCGGTCGTGACGGAGGCAAGTCGGCCCAGGTCGTCGAACGAGTACTTGCTTGGGATGTCCGCGTGAATGGCGGCGGGAGCGGCACAGACTAGAAGGACGGTGAGACCAGCGATGGCGGCGCGCTGTCGCATGAGCGTCACCTCTACGAAACCAGCGGACACGCCCGACACTCGGGAGTACCGGGCAGTTGGCTGGCTCAAGCGGTCGGGCAACCGCGGCACATTATATGTGTTCCGCTGGCACGCGGAGCGCTCTCTTGCAGTGGTTCAGTAGCGCACCCGGCGTCGCTTCCGACGATTGGACGTGCGCTATCGCTGCCGGAGGCCGAGGTCCCGGAATCCGCGCAGGAGCCATAGGACACCCCGCACTCGCGTAGGCACCGCCCTTGAGGCCAAGCGGAAGACTGCCCGGGCAGCGGCTCGTTCCGGGTCGTTCTGCCAGCGGGCCCCGCGGCGGCCGAAGCGGAGCCACCGCGCTACCCAGGGATTGCCATGCGCGCCGCTCGGCGACCGGCGGGTGGGCGTGAACAGCTCAAGCTGGCCGTCCGTTCGAGGCGACTTCCTTAACGGAAGCAGCGCGTAAGGCCGTTCGTCGTCGCGCCCGCGCCGGCGAGGTAACGGTTGCGGCGCGAGGGCGCGCCGGGGGCGTTCGAGCCTGCGCTCCTGGCGCTGCAGGCCGACGAGAACCTCCTTTTCCCAGCGTTGCCGCATCCGTTGGATCCTCACAGGAGAAAGGTGCACTGCCATCCGGTTCTCGAAGCGCGGGCTGAGGAGAGCGTGCACGTGAGGATGAGCGGCTCGGTCCTGCCCGCCGTGCTGATGGACGGCGAAGACGCCTTGGGCACCTCGGGCGGCGCCGCGAAAGGTGTTCTCGACGGCGTCACGGAGAACGCGCTCGCAGAGGTAGCCGTCCAGCTTCCGGAAGCGCTCGGCGGCGGGGTTGTCAACGGTCAGGATGAAGCGGAAGTAGACGGGATTCCGGAGCCCGCGCGCGTCCTCGCGCAGGGCCTTCGGATGGCTGGCTCATCGCCCCTCATGGCGCGGAAGCGCTCGCCGATTCCGTAGAGCTCACGCCGTCGCCCGTTGGTCAGCCCCTCCTCGCGGTGCGCGATGTAGCGCACCTGCGCGCCGGCTCGACTCGGGTCTCGGTGATAGCGAGCCTCGACGAAGAAAACGTCTGGCCTCCTCGTCCTCGGGCCCATCCGGGGCTTGGAGAGGTCTCGTTCTGCTTCGACGACGGCCTGCTCCCACTCGTCGGCGCTGACGTTTCGCAGCTCGGCCATCAGCTCCTCCTCGCTGACCTTTACGGTCCCGTCCCGGGACGCCCAGTGGGCCAGAAGGCGCTGTGTGCCGAAGGTGGGCGGACCGAGAAGCTCGAGCAGGAGACGAACGCTTTCGATCGCTCCGAGCAGCTCCTCGATGCGCCCGCCGGGGACGCCGTCGCGGTGGCGGATCGTATCGATTCCGGCAGCCAGGCACTCCCGGATAGCCTCCGACCGAGTTGTCCCGCTGCGCCTGGCGTGGGCTTCGATTTCGCGGACGAGGGCGGGCGGAATCCTCGCCGTGACCCACTGGAGACAGGCCTCGACAACGGAGGCGTCGGGCTGCGCAGCGGGCGTGGAACGGCGTGGGTTCCGACGCTCTGTCTCGCTTGTTTTGATCCGGTGAGGTCCCATCGGGCTCTCCTGAACCGCCAAACAGCGGCCTGACCAGAGAGGGCAAACGGTGTGCCGTCGAGGTCGAAGGGGAAGCCAGGTTGCCGCGCGGTGACTGGCTTGGGGTTACGGCGCCTGCCTCAGGATCTGGCCCGCTTGATTCGTCTCACGGTTGAGAAGCCACCACGGGCGTCGCTACCGCAACTCCTTCGAGCTCCGTGGAGTGGACACGGAACGCAGGGGCGTGTGTCACTCCCTTTATCTCGCAGTCTGCTCCTCATCGGCGGCTCGTCCCGAGCTGTTCTGACCCTAGTCTCGATTCATCACGGGGGCGAGGCTCTAGGTCGGCTCGTTCCGCCCTACTTTGCGGCTTCGTGCGTGCCGCGCACGTGAAGCGCTGACCGGTGTTCAGAGAGCGCCGTCCGACATGGCGAGCAGAGACGCGCTCCTGGGAGCGCCGCGCCCCAGAGCCAGCCGCACGCCGTGGCTTCGACGGCGTCCGGTACGCAGCCCAACGTTCACGGCTTTGCCTGCCTCTTGCGGTACTGGTCGATGTCATGCGGAAGGTCGTAGAGGTATCGGACGAGGAAGTCGAGGAATTTGACGACGTCTCGCGCGTCCTCCTTCGCGGTGGGAGGCGCCTTGGGATCCGGATGAGCGGAGTCGTTCCCCAGCTCCCGGACGTGCGTGGACCAATCCCTCATGAGCGGCGGCAGAGTGCCCTTGGTGGCTAGATCGTCAATCTCCTGCTTCAGGTTGGCGCCTTCCGCCTTCTGCTCGCGCAATGCAGCCTGGAGCGCGCTCCTCGCCATTACGGCGGCGGCGTCCCAGTTCTCGTCACCGAGGCTGCGATGCGCTTGAAGCCAGAAGCGACCCACGGCCTCGGGCCAGTGCTCTGGATGCTTCTCGAATCGCATCGGGTAGGGGATCGCACGGTAGTCGTGATGAGGTTGGGATGCGAAACCGCCCGTGGAAGACCAGAACACCATCACGTAGCCCTTGCAGTTGCCGCATTCGAGCGTGTCGAAGTGGAGCGTCTTTTCTTCGTCCGGCTTTTTCTTGGTCGCTTCGTAGACCGGCTTAAAGTTCCCCTTCTCACGACAGAACGCGCACGCGATTCGATACGTCGCGAGTTTCTCACCGGGATAGCCGCCCCATTCACCGAGTTCCCACCAACTGTCCAACGTGACCTCCAAGCGTAGCGGCGACCCACAAGGCGGAGTGTAGAGCGGAGTGCAAGTTCCGCGGCTTCGATAACTACCAGTGTAACTAGGTGTTCCATCCGCGATGTAGAGGCAACGATGGCACGCAAAGGTGCCAATCCGCTAGGGTCGCGCCTCCCTGGGCCTGGAGCATAATTGCGCTGACCTCACGGACGGACAATAGGGAGACAAGTGATGGGCACCCGTGCGCTGGAGCAATCCTGGCAGCAAGTGCGTCGGCTCGCTGAACAGCACGCCGACGACTGGGAAGGGCAAGACCTCGTCGGCGATGCACCGTTGCGGATCTTCGCCGGCGCA
>Ga0070706_100004170_pt1 | contig 14055 bp, 14 predicted proteins | sample KBSK5501metaG_FD_65476 | JGI IMG/M metagenome (GOLD analysis project Ga0070706, IMG submission 65476) | Corn, switchgrass and miscanthus rhizosphere microbial communities from Kellogg Biological Station, Michigan, USA - KBS K5-50-1 metaG | ecosystem: Host-associated > Plants > Roots >...
TGACCTGGGTCGGGGTGGCCGGATTTGAACCGGCGGCCTCTTCGTCCCGAACGAAGCGCGCTGCCAAGCTGCGCCACACCCCGCCGCCTGAAACGGCGCAGACTCCCGGACGTGCTGGCCCGGGAACCTCCGGAAGTCTAGCCGATACGGGGAACCAGCGTGAGCAGGGTTGCCTCTGGTCGGCAGGCGAACCGGAACGGCACCCAGGGCGAGGTCCCGAGCCCGGCGGACACGTGCAGCCACGGCCGGTCCGGGCCGCCCTCGACGGGATGCCGGTGCAGCCCGCTGGCCCGTTTGGGCTCGAGGCCGCAGTTGGTGACCAGGCTCCCGTAGCCGGGTACGCAGACCTGGCCGCCGTGGGTGTGCCCGGCCAGCAGCAGGTCGTAGCCGTCGGCCGCGAACTGGTCCATGATCGCCGGTTCTGGCGAATGCATGACGCCTAGCCGCAGGTCAGCCGCGGGATCGGCAGGCCCGGCGATGTCCTCGTAGTGGGCGCGGAGGATGTGCGAATCGTGCACCCCGCCGACCTCGATATCGAGGCCGCCGGCCTTGACCCGGCCGCGCGCGTTGTTCGCGTCCATCCACCCGGCCGCGGCCATGCTCGCCCCGAGTTCGGCCCACGGGAGGTCGGGGACATGCCGGTGGTGCTTCTGCGCGGAGGTGCGCCACAGGTAGCGCAACGGGTTTGCGGGAACGGGCGAATAGAGGTCGTTCGAGCCATAAACGAAGACGCCCGGCCGGTCTAGCAACGGGCCAAGCGCGTCAAGTAGCGGCTGAACGGACTGTGCGTGGGCGATCGAGTCCCCGGTGTTCACGACGAGATCCGGGGCCAGCGCGTCCAGGGACCGGAGCCACGACAGCAGCCGGTGCCGCCCTGGGGTCAGGTGGATATCGGACAAATGGAGCAGCCGCACCGGTCCCGATCCCGCGGGGAGAACCGGGACGTCGGCCTGGCGCAGGGCGAACCAGTTCCGCTCCAGGATGCTGGCGTAGCCGAGCGTCGCACCGCCGGCCACGGCGGCGAGGGTGAGGGCGCGCAGGGATGCTCGCATCCACCTATCGTGCCATGATCATCGGACCGGCCGTACCGGAGCCCGGCCGGCCCGGACGGGGCGGCTCACTTGGGGCGCAGCCGTATGACCAGGTCAACGGCACCGTGTACGGCGGCTTCCGCCGGCCGTCGGCGGCGCCGCCACCGTCGGGGCAAGATGGATGCCATGGCTGCACTGAAGGACCGGCTCCGCAGCGATCTGACCGCCGCCATGAAGGCGCGGGACGAGGTCACCGTCCGCACCCTGCGGATGGCGCTCACCTCGGTAACCAAGGAAGAGGTCGCGGGGACCACCGCCCGGGAACTCAGCGACGACGAGGTCCTCACCGTGCTCACCCGGGAAGCGAAGCGGCGCCGCGAGGCGGCCGACGCGTTCGCGGCGGCCGGCCGGGACGAGCAGGCCAAGGCGGAACGGGCGGAGGGTGCGGTCCTGGGCGCCTACCTGCCCGCTCAGCTCAGCGACGACGAACTCGGCGAACTGGTGACGGTCGCTATCGAGGAGACCGGGGCGAGTACCCCGCGCGACATGGGACAGGTCATGAAGGTGCTCACGCCGCGGGTCGCCGGCCGCGCCGAGGGCGGCAGGGTAGCCGCCGAAGTCCGCCGCAGGCTGCTGGGCTAGCCGGCGATGCGGCGGGTGCCGAACCTTCCCCGCTTACCCGCAGCGGGGATTCCGGGACCTCCACGCCACCGGTTCACGAAACCCCGCTGCACTAGCGCTCCGCTGCCGGGAGTAACCGGCCGGGGGAACCTGCGTGCGGCCTAGTGGCCGCCGCCACCGCCGCCGCCGCCACCGCCACCGCCGCCGCCGCCGCCGCCACCGTGGTGACCGCCGCCGCCGCCACCGCCACCGCCGCTGTGGTGGTGGTGCGACGGCGGAGTGGCCGACACGATGCCGTCGCCCAGTGACCACAGCGGGCTCGACTGCGGCACCGACACGAAGTTGAGCGGCGGATTGGCCAGTGCGGCGTGCAGGAATGTCCTCTGCCAGGTGTTGCCCGGTGCCATCGAGCCGTACATGAACCCTGGGCAGTACAGCCCGGTTGGGGCCCGGTAGCAGGAGCCCGTGCCCTGCATGGGGTGGAGTCTAGGGTCGGTCGGGTTGCCCACCCAGACCGCCCCGAGCAGGTCCGGCGTGTAGCCGACGAAGAACGCGGACATGTAGTTGTCCGCTGTTCCTGTCTTGGCGGCGGCAGGCCGCGGGATGTTGTCCGCCGTCGCCGTTCCATGGCCGTTGAGGTCGCCCTGGAGGATGTAGTTGCCCGCGTCCGCGATCTCCTTTGGGAGCACGCGGTGGCAGTTGGCCGATTCCACCGGCAGCCGCTGGCCCGTCGTCGTGACGATCTTGGTGATGGCGATCGGGCTGCAGTAGATGCCGCGGGCCGGCAGGACCGCGTCCGCCGCGGCCACCGCCATCGGTGTGACGGACACCGCGCCGAGCGTGAAGGATGGGATGTTGTCCGCGCTTATGGGATTCCCAGACCTGCGGTCGGGCTTGAGTAGCGACTTGCCATCCGCCCAGGTCAGGCCCATCCGCGCGGCGGTCTTAACCACGTCGCACAAGCCGACCTTCTGTTCCAGGTAGGCGAAGAACACGTTGATCGATTCGGTCGTCCCGGTGTAAAGCGAGAAGCGCCCCCCTGGCTCGCTCTCGTCGTTGTGTACCTTCCATCCCAGTTGGCCGTTGGGCAATAGCTGGCCCACCGGCTGGCCCTTGCAGTTCGTGTAGCCGGAGACTTGCGTGGAGGCAGGCACCGTCTTCGTGTAGCCGAACGGTATGCCCTGCAGCAGCGCGGTCACCATGACGTAGACCTTGCCCGTCGATCCGATTTGCACGCCCTGGCCGCCGTTGTACTGGGGTCCGACCGCATAGTTGACGGTGTTCTGGTGGCGTCCGGTGCCGTACGGCCGGTCAATCCCGATCGCGCGGACTTTTCCGGTCCCCGGCTGGATGAGCACCTCGGTGTCCGCGTTCCGCCCGGGGTTCACCGGGCTCGGCGGCGCCGGCAGCACGTATTTGACCGCGTGATTGGCGGCCAGCTGGTCCCGCGGATCGAGCGTGGTGGTGATGGTCAGCCCGCCGATGCCGTTGAGCCTGTTCCAGACCTGCTTATAGGCCGTGTCGTGGCGGATGACGGCGACTACGTAGTCACACATGTACGCCGCGTATTTCGCCGACTTGCTCGTGCACCCGGACTGGGGTTCCGACGGGTGTAGGCGGAGCGGCTTGTTCCCCGCGGCTTCCGCTGTGGCGGCCGAGATGATGTGCAGCTGGGCCATCCGCGCGAGCACGACGTTCCGCCGCGCCAAGGTGGCCGAGACGTCGGACGCGGTGCCCAGCGGGTTGTACTGGGTGGGGTTCTCCACGATGCCCGCCAGCATGGCCGCCTGCGCCAGCGTGAGCTTGGCCGCCGAGGTGCTGAAGTAGCGCTGCGCGGCGACCTGCACGCCGTAGGACTGATTGCCGAAGAACGCGGCGTTCAGGTAGCCGGCCAGGATGTCGTTCTTGGACATGGTGTGCTCGACCTGGACCGCCATACGCAGTTCGCGGATCTTGCGGCCGACCGTGTCCGCGGTGGCGCTCGCGAACGCCTTATCCGGGTTCGGCGAGGACAGGATCTCCACGTTCTTCACGTACTGCTGGGCCAGCGTGGAGCCGCCCTGGACGGCCTTGTGCTCCAGGTTGTAGACCAGCGCGCGGACGGTGCCACGGAAGTCGATCGCGCCGTGCTGGTAGAAGCGGGAATCCTCGATCGCGACGATGGCCTGCCGCATGGGCGGGGCAATCTGGGAGTAGTCCACCGGAACCCGGTCGATGCCGCGCGGGTAGTAGTAGGCGAGCACCTTGCCGTGCCGGTCGAGTATGGCGGAGCGGACCGGAAGCTGGTGGAGTTCCGGGGTGTCCAGGGTGTTGAACTTGGTGGCTCCGTCGCGGACTATCGTGCCGAGCGCGCCCACGGCGGGCAACGCGATACCGGCTACCAGGGCGCCGCCGACGGCGGCCGCAACGATCAGCCGGACGACCACGCTGGCCTTGCCGAGAAACCTGCTTTCAGCTATGAACCTTGGTGTCCGCACCGATTCAGAGTACGCCCGGTGGCTATGCACGGGGCTAACAGCCATCAGCTCACCCCTTAGACGACCCGCAAACAGGCCGCTATCCTGCGGAAACTACTCGTCGCTCAGCTAAGGACTACCGACTGTGCGCGGTATGGCCCATGTGGGCTATCTGCGAAATGGACCGAACGGGGTCTAGCGCCCGACCCCGGATCTTGCGTAAGTTACGTTTTCGCAACGAGGCAACAGGAACCGGTTCTCCCCGCAGCCGGCCTGGACCGCTAGTGAAACGCCACCCGGCGTGACGACCCCCCGAGGGCGTGACGATCAGGAGGAGTTGGACCACATGTGGATCGCTGACTGGACCGCCCGCGCCGCGTGCAAGGAGACGGATCCTGACGAACTCTTCGTCCAGGGGGCGGCGCAGAACCGGGCCAAGCTGGTCTGCCGTGGCTGCGTCGTCCGCACCGAGTGCCTCGCGGACGCTCTCGACAACCGGATCGAGTTCGGTGTCTGGGGCGGCATGACCGAACGCGAGCGCCGGGCCCTGCTTCGCCGCCGTCCCGACGTGACCTCCTGGCGCGAGCTGCTTGAGCACGCCAGGAACGCCTACGAGCGCACGTCCGACGACACCCAGCTCGTCGCCAGTTGAAGAGGTAACCGCCGCTAGTCGGCGCTGAGGCTTTCGCCGATCACCCTGAGCCCGGCCAGGTCATGCACGTCTTCCGGCTGGGCGATCACCCTCGCCACCGGCACGCCGGGGTGTGCCGCGGTAAAGCCCTGCGCCAGCCGCCGCTCCGAGGCGATGAGCTGCATCCGCTCGGCATGCAACCGGAGCGCCGCCACGGCCAGCGGGTACCGTGTCACGTCGGCCAGTGCTCCCGCGCCGCCGTTGCCCCCCGCCGAGTACGCGTTCTCCGCGGCCGCGCCGGCCGGCACCAGCGCCTCGGCGGCGGCCAGGCTGCGGGCCGCCGACAGCTGCGTGGCCGGCGAGCGGTGCACGCGGTTGAGTACCAGGCCCGCCAGCGGCATCCGGTCCTCCGACAGCCGCTCCACGAAGTACGAGGCCTCCCGGAGCGCGTCCGGCTCCGGGGTCGCGATCACCAGGAACGCGGTGCCTGGCGTCTGCAGCAGCCGGTAGGTGTCGTCGGCCCGCTCCCGGAACCCGCCGAACATGGTGTCCAGGGCGGCGATGAACGTCTGCACGTCGCGCAGCATCTGCGCGCCGAGCACCTTCGTGAGGATCCCGGTGATCACGCTGAAGCCGGCGTTGACCACCTTCAGGTAGGCCCGCCCCCCGGTCCTGGTGGGCGCGGTGAGCAGCTTGAGCAGCCGGCCGTCCAGGAAGCGGGACAGGCGCTGCGGGGCGTCGAGGAAGTCCAGCGCCGAGCGGCTCGGCGGCGTGTCCACCACGATCAGGTCCCACCGCTCGCTCCGCCGCAACTGGCCCAGCTTCTCCATCGCCATGTACTCCTGCGTCCCGGCGAAGCTCGAGGACAGCGACTGGTAGAAGGGGTTGGCCAGGATCTGCTCGGACCGCCCGGGCTCGGCGTGCGCCTCGACGATCTCGTCGAACGTGCGCTTCATGTCCAGCATCATGGCGTGCAGGGTGCCCCCGGCCGCGGCTCCGGCCTCGGCCAGCGGGACCGGCCGCGGCGTGTTGTCCAGGCTGGACAGGCCCATGGACTGGGCGAGCCTGCGGGCCGGATCGACGGTGAGCACCACCACGTGCCGCCCGCGCTCGGCGGCGCGCAGGCCCAGCGCGGCCGCGGTCGTGGTTTTCCCCACCCCGCCTGAGCCGCAGCACACGATGATCCGGGTGCGCGGGTCGTCGAGCAGGCGGTCGGCGTCCAGCCGTGGCGGTGCCTTCGTCCGCTCGCTCACGCCGTCTCCCCGCTCGCGCCGCCGTTCTCCTGCGCACGCGCCGCCGTCCCCTCGTTCACGCGGCCCCCTGATCCCGCAGGGCCGCCGCGAGCCGGTACAGCCCGGCCAGGTCCATCCGGTCGGTGATCAGCGGGAGGTTGTAGCAGGGCTGGCCCGCGCGGGTCAGCATGCGCCGGTGCTCACGCTGGCCCAGCACCTGCGTGGCGTGCTCACCGAGTTCATCCGCGAGGGCGTCTGCCACGTCGGCCCCCTCGGCTCCGGTGCCGTTCTCGATCCCGGCCGATTTCAGGCCCACCGACAGCTCATTCCGGTCCAGATCGCCCCGGGCGGCCGCCGCGAGCTGATCGTCGGTGAGCCCGGTGGGGTGCACCATATTGATCATCACCGCGCCCAGCTGGAGCCCGCCCTGGGCGAGGCCGCGCAGCTCCGCGATCCCATCCAGCGTCTCCTGCACCGGCATCTCTTCCAGCACCGTGACGAAGTGCACCGCGGTCTCCGGCGAGCGGATCACGCTCTGCACGGTGTCGGCATGACCCCGGACCGGCCCCATCTTGGCCAGCCCGGACACCTCGCTCGCGACGTTGAGGAAGCGGCCGATCCGCCCGGTCGGCGGCGCGTCCATCACCACCGCATCGTAGATGTGATGCCCGGACTTACGGCGCCGGGTGGCCTCGGCGGCCTTGCCGGTCAGCAGCACGTCACGCAGCCCCGGCGCGATCGTGGTGGCGAAGTCGACGATGCCCAGCCTAGTGAGGGTCCGGCCGGCGTGGCGGAGGCTGTAGAACATCTCCAGGTACTCGACCAGCGCCGACTCCGGGTCGGCGGCGAGTGCGTACACATCGCCGCCGGGTGCCGCCGGCGTGCCCGGGGCCACCGCCACCTTCCGCTCGCCATAAGGCAGCGGCGGGCAGTCGAACAACTGGGCGATCCCCTGGCGGCCCTCCACCTCCATGAGCAGGACCCGGCCGCCCTCGGACGCCAGGGCAAGGGCCAGCGCGCCGGCCACCGTCGTCTTGCCGGTGCCCCCCTTGCCGGTGACGACGTGCAGCCGCACGCCCTCCCAGTCGCTGTCACGAGCCCTCACTGGCACCAGGCTATCGTCGCTCCCGCTCCGCTCTGGCCGCCGCGCTGCGCCGAAAGCACCCGTGGGCAGCGCTGGCGCGGCTCGCGCCGACCACGCTCGCATGCGCCTGAATTGTCATTAGGCTGGGTCACACAAAAGGCGGCCGCCTTGGCCGCGCGCAGCGGCAGAGAAGGGGTGTTTCCCATGCTCGCAGCGCTCCTTGTGGTCCTTATCGTCATCGTCGTGGCCGGGCTGACCGTGGTCGGCCGTTCGCTACGGGTGGTGCAGCAGTACGAGCGCGGGCTGATCTTCCGGTTCGGCAAGGTCCTGCCGGAGACTCGGGGGCCGGGGCTGACCATCATCAGGCCCATTGGCGACAAGCTGCAAAAGGTCAACATGCAGATCATCGCCATGGCGGTTCCCGCCCAGGAGGGAATCACCAGGGACAACGTCAGCGTGCGGGTGGACGCCGTCGTGTACTTCCGCGTGGTGGATCCGATCAAGGCCGTCATCAACGTGCAGAACTACATGTTCGCGGTGTCCCAGCAGGCGCAGACCTCGCTGCGGTCGATCATCGGCCAGTCCGAGATGGACCAGTTGCTCGCCGAGCGCGAGACGGTCAACCGTGAGCTGCGGCGGATCATCGATGAGCCCACCGAGGGACCCTGGGGCATCCGGGTCGAGCGGGTGGAAATCAAGGACGTGAACCTGCCCGAGGGCATGAAGCGGTCCATGTCCCGGCAGGCGGAGGCGGAGCGTGAGCGCCGCGCCAGGATCATCACCGCCGACGGTGAGTACCAGGCGTCCAAGCGGCTGGCCGCCGCGGCCAACGTCATGGCCAGGGACCCGGCCGCGCTCCAGCTCCGGCTGCTGCAGACGGTGGTCGAGGTTGCCTCAGAACGCAACAGCACCCTGGTCATGCCGGTCCCGGTCGAGTTGCTGCGGTTCTTTGAGAAGATGACGCCCGCCGAGCGGATCGAGGTCGGCCCCTCGCTCGCCGACACCGGCGACGCCGAGGTGGCCGAAGCGGAGCGGGAGATCAGCGGCATCGAGGCGCCGCCGGAGCTGGCGCCGCCGTCCGAGGCCGAGTTTACCGAGCCCGAGATCCCGCCGCTGCCGGAGGAAGACCGGCCCGGCGAGCTCCCGCCGCCCAAGCCCGGCCCCGGCACCACGGAAGCCGCGTAACTCTCCTGGCGCGGGGCACCCGGCACCACCGGGCCGGTGCCCTGAGCGTCGGGCTCCGGCGCCGGCCTGGGCCCGCGGTTCCCGCGGTTCGCCGGATTCGTGCCAGGAGCTGTCCTACTCTGGGCAGAGCCCGGGTTGCGGGCTGGTCAGGGGTGGGTTACGTCCGCGACCGGCCCACCCTGCGCATTCCCCGTGCACCGTGACCCCGTGCACCACGAGATCACTGGAGTGTGGGATGAGGCTGCGCGTGCCGATCGCCGCCGGAGCAACGCTGGCCCTGGGTGCCGTCCTGGCGCTCGGCGCGAACCTGACCGCCCAGCAGAGCCCCGCCGCGACCTCGCCCGGCCCAGGTGGTGCCGCCGCGCAAGGCATTCACAAGATCAAGCACGTGATCATGATCATGCAGGAGAACCGGTCGTTTGACTCCTACTTCGGGGTCTACCCGGGTGCGATCGGCATCCCGATGAAGGACGGCGTGCCCACCGTATGCGTCCCCGACCCGATGGCGGGCAACTGCGTCAAGCCGTACGTGCTGCACCAGGACAGCAGCCAGGGCGGCCCGCACACCAATGCCGCCAGCGCGAGGGACATCGACCACGGGAAGATGGACGGCTTCATCGCCGAGGCCGAGACTCGTTGCAAGCCGGGCGGCAAGCCCTGCAAGGCGCTGGACGCGATGGGGTACCACACCGGCACCGACATCCCGAACTACTGGGCGTACGCGAAGAAGTTCGTGCTCGACGACATGATGTTCGAGTCCGGCCACTCCTGGAGCCTGCCCTCGCACCTGGCCCTGACCTCCGGCTGGTCGGCGGTCTGCCAGAGCCAGAACCCGATGAGCTGCAAGAGCAGCCCCTCACCGAGGCGGCCGACCTCGGGTGACCCGACCCCGTACGCGTGGACCGACCTCACCTGGCTGCTGCACAAGAACAATGTGAGCTGGGGCTACTACCTCGACCACGGCACCCAAAGCAGCAGCAACCGCGGCGGCGTCCCGCAGATCTGGAGCGTCCTGCCCGGCTTCAGCGACGTGCACCAGGACGGGCAGACCGGCAACATCCGGTCGCTGACCAGCTTCATGGCGCAGGCCAAGGCCGGCACCCTGCCGCAGGTGTCGTGGATCGTGCCCAACGTCCAGGACAGCGAGCACCCGCCCGCGAAGGTGAGCACCGGCCAGGCGTTCGTGACCCGGATCATCAACGCGGTCATGAGCAGCAGCGACTGGAATTCGAGCGCGATCTTCCTGACCTGGGATGACTGGAGCGGCATGTATGACAACGTGGCGCCGCCGACCGCGGACTCGCTCGGCTATGGGATCCGGGTACCTGGTTTGGTTATCAGTCCATACGCAAAGCGTGGGCTGATCGACTCCCAGACGCTGTCGTTCGATGCCTACCTGAGGTTCATTGAGGACGACTTCCTCGGTGGCGCCCGCCTCGACCCGGCGACCGATGGCCGCCCGGACTCGCGCCCCGACGTGCGGGAGAACCTGTCGATGCTGGGCAACCTGACGAAGGACTTCAACTTCAGCCAGGCGCCGCTGCCGCCGCTGATCCTGGACCCGTGCCCGTCCAACACCACGTTGACGCCCAGGCCGAAACCGGGCTGCAACGGCCAGGTGAAGCTGCCCCCGGACATCGGTGACAGCTAGCCCATCCCGCGAAAGATCGCGCGCGGCCGTAGGCTGTCGGCTAGCTAGATCACTGCCGGGAAGCTCCGCTGTCGACCGAGAGGGGGTTGGGGATCCGGCCTGCGGGCTGCTGCGCCCCTACCGCGAATGACTAAGTGGGAGTACGCGACCGTGCCCTTGCTGGTGCATGCCACCAAGCAGATCCTGGACAACTGGGGCGACGACGGCTGGGAACTGGTGGCCGTGGTGCCCGGGCCCAACCCCGAGCAACTCGTCGCGTACCTGAAACGGCCGAAGGAATGAGCGAGTCTCCGGAGGCCAGGCTCGCGGCGCTGGGGCTGGAACTGCCGGCCGTGCCCGCCCCGCTCGCCGCCTACGTCCCCGCGGTGCGCACCGGCCGGTACGTGTACACCGCCGGCCAGCTGCCGATAGTGGACGGGAAGCTGCTGCTGACCGGCAAGGTGGGCGACCAGGTGACCGTGGCCGAGGCGGCGGCCCTGGCCCGGACCGCCGCGCTGAACGCCCTCGCCGCGGTCGCATCGGTGGCCGGCGGGCTGTCCGCGGTGACCCAGGTAGTAAAGGTGACGGGTTTTGTGGCCAGCGAACCCGGCTTCACCGGCCAGCCGCAGGTCGTCAACGGGGCCAGCGAACTCCTGCTCGAAGTGTTCGGCGAAGCCGGCCGACATGCCCGCAGCGCGGTCGGTACGGCGGTGCTGCCGTTTGACGCGCCGGTGGAGATCGAGCTGATCGTAGAGGTCAGTGACTGAACCACCCGCTGACCGCCGCGCGGCCATCAGGCTCCCGCCGCATTTCGCGACGCGGGCCCGCGAGGTGCTGGGCGGCAACGTGGCCCCGGTGACGCCCCGCGACGCGGCCACGGTCATGCTGGTCCGCCCGGCCCCGGCCGGCCACGCGGAAGCCGGCGGCACGGCCGGGCTGCAGGTCTACATGCTCCGCCGCCGCTCCTCGATGGCGTTCGCGGCCGGGGCGTACGTGTTCCCCGGCGGATCCACGGACGCCTCCGACGACGACGCCGGCATCGCGTGGGCGGGCCCGGACGCCGCCGAGTGGGGCAGGCTGCTGGGCGCCCCGGCCGACCTGGCCCGCGTCTTGGTCTGCGCGGCGGTGCGCGAGACGTTCGAGGAGTCCGGGGTGCTGCTGGCCGGGCCGGACGCCGGGACGGTGCTGGCCGCGGCCGAGGACGAGGGATGGGAGGAGGACCGCAGGCAACTGCTGGCGGGTTCGCTCTCCCTCGCCCAGCTGCTGCACCGCCGGGGGCTCGTGCTCCGCAGCGACCTGCTGCGGCCGTGGGCGAGGTGGATCACCCCGGTGACCGAGGAACGGCGCTACGACACGAGGTTCTTTGCCGCCGCCCTGCCCGCGGGGCAGATCGCGCGGGACGTCAGCGGGGAGGCGGACGAGACCGCCTGGCTGGAGCCCGGGGCGGCGCTGGAGGCCGCGGGCCGCAGGGAGATAGCGCTCTTCCCGCCCACCGCGGTCACACTCGGGGAACTGCGAGCGTGCGGCACGGTACCCGCCGCGCTGGCCGCCCGGCGTCGGATGACCGCGGTGATTCCCGAGGTGATGCTCGCCGATGGCGCCGCGTGGCTGACCGTGCCCGACAGCGTGGAGTACCCGCTGTGATCGCCGGCGCTGTGATCGACGGTACGGGGACCACGCGGGCGCGCTGTGTCCTCGCTCCCAACCCCTCGCCGATGACCCTGGACGGCACCAATACCTGGATCCTCGCCGAACCCGGGTCACCCCGGGCGGTGGTCGTCGATCCGGGCCCCGGCCACGCTGGCCACCTGCGCCGCGTTCGCGACCAGGTCGCCGCCGGCGGGCAACGGGTCGCCGAGATCCTGCTCACCCACTCTCACTCCGACCACTCCGCCGGTGCCGCGGCGTTCGCCGCCCTGACCGGCGCCCCAGTCCGCGCCGCCGACCCCGCGTACCGGCTCGGCGACGAGGGCCTGGCCCCGGGGGACACGATCACCGCCGCGGGCGGCGAGATCCACGTCGTCGCCACCCCGGGCCACTCGGCCGACTCCGTCTGCCTGCACCTGCCCGCCGACCACGCCCTGCTCACCGGCGACACCGTGCTGGGCCGCGGCACCACGGTCATAGGGAACGACGGCAACCTCACCGACTACCTGGCCTCCCTGGACCGCCTGAGGCAGCTCACCGACCAGGCCGAGCTGGCCACCCTTCTCCCCGGCCACGGCCCCTTGCTCAGCAACCCCGGCGCCACGCTCGACTACTACATCTCCCACCGCCACGAACGCCTAGCTGAGGTGCAAGCCGCTCTTGCGGCAGGCGACCGCACCACGGACCAGATCGTCGCCCGCATCTACGCCGACGTGGACCGCGCCCTCTGGCCGTTCGCCGCTTTTTCAGTCCGCGCCGCACTCCAGTACCTCAAGGACCAAGGCTCGCTCCCGCCAGGCGTTCTTCCGTAACGAACGGAGGCGTCGCCCAGGCGCGCCGGCCGGAGGCGCCGGCCACTCACCGCGCTCGGCGTGCGAGCCGGTCCCGGTCCAAGATCAGCACTGATTTAGCGTGCAACTGGAGCCAGCCACGGGCGGAGAAGTCCGCCAGGGCTTTGTTCACGGTTTCCCGTGACGCACCGACGAGTTGCGCCAATTCCTCCTGGGTGAGGTCGTGGTGCACCTCAAGGCCGCCGTCCTGTTCCTCGCCGAACCGGTCCGCCAGGTCCAGCAGCGCCTTGGCCACGCGCCCCGGCACGTCGGTGAACACCAGGTCGGCCATGACATCGTTGGTGCGGCGCAGCCGCTGCGCCAGGGCCCGCAGCAGGTGCATGGCGACGGCCGGCCGCCCGGTCAGCCAGTGGCGCAGGTAGTCATGGCCGAGCCCGGCGAGGCGGGCGTCGGTCACGGCGACGGCGCTGGCGGTGCGGGGCCGCGGGTCGAACAGCGACAGCTCGCCGAACATCTCCCCGGGGCCGAGCACGCTGAGCAGGTTCTCTCTGCCGTCCGGGGCGGTCCTGGTCAGCTTGATCTTGCCCTCGAGCACCACGTAGAGCCGGTCACCCTCGTCGCCCTCGTCGAACAGCCGGTCTCCCCGGCCCAGCGTGACTTCGTGAACTCCGGCCCGCAGCGCCTTCGTGCCATCCTCATCGAGCGCCTCGAACAGCGGCGCCCGGCCGAGCACATCTTCTGATTCAGCCACGGGACCCTCCTTGGCACGTCCCTGCAGTCCAGTGTCGCGCATCGGCCGGACAGCGCGCGAGCACTGATCATGTTGGTTGCTCGTGGCTTATGGCGCGGCGCCGGCAAGCCTCGATCTGCTCCTCGGCCGCCACCCGGTCGGCCCAGGAGAAGCCCTCGGTGCTCTTGCCGGGCTCCAGTTCCTTGTACACCTCGAAGAAATGCTGGATCTCCAGCCGGTCGTACGCCGGGACATCCTCGATGTCCCGCAGGTAGGCCATCCGCGGGTCGGTGGCCGCGACGCAGAGCACCTTGTCGTCCGCGCCCTTCTCGTCCCGCATCCGGAACATGCCGATCGCCCGGCAGCGGATCATGCACCCGGGGAACGTCGGCTCCTCCAGCAGTACCAGGGCGTCCAGCGGGTCCCCGTCATCGGCCAGGGTGTCCTCGATGAAGCCGTAATCTGACGGGTACCGGGTAGAGGTAAAGAGCATCCGGTCGAGCCGGATCCGGCCGGTGACGTGATCCATCTCGTACTTGTTGCGCTGGCCCTTGGGGATCTCGATGATTACGTCGAACTCCACTCCTCGCCTCCCTCGGCGCGGCAATGATCTGAACCCGTCGCTAAGCATCTCGCGAGAGGACAGGTGGTGACGAACCGCTCCGCCGTCACCGCGCTGGCCGCGCTCGCGATGCTCAACGTTTTTACTCTAGGCGCGGGCGTGGCAGTCGCCGGCCTGCTGCCCGACCGGCTGGCTCTGTGGCAGGTGCCACGGGTGGCCAGGGCCGAGGTCGAGGCGCCCGGCACGGTGCTGTCCCCGGCCGGCTCGCACGGGCCGCTGCCCAGCCGTAAGCGGCTGGCCGCCCTGCTCGCGCCGCTGATTGGCGCGCACCCGCTGGGACGGCACGTTGGCGCGGTAGTCACCGACCTGGCCACCGGCGAGGTGCTGTTCTCGCGGCAGGCCGGGTCACCGTTCGTGCCCGCCTCCAATGCGAAGCTGCTGACCGCGGTGGCAGC
>Ga0070706_100004172_pt1 | contig 14054 bp, 8 predicted proteins | sample KBSK5501metaG_FD_65476 | JGI IMG/M metagenome (GOLD analysis project Ga0070706, IMG submission 65476) | Corn, switchgrass and miscanthus rhizosphere microbial communities from Kellogg Biological Station, Michigan, USA - KBS K5-50-1 metaG | ecosystem: Host-associated > Plants > Roots >...
ATGCGCGCGACCGGGTGGAAATGCGGATGTTGAATCGAGTAGGCGCCGGCCTTGTCCATGGGGTCGCCGGTGGCGAGGTACGCCGAGATTTCATCGTCGGTATAGGGGCGCATCAGGACACGCGTCGTCGCGGTCGCCGAGACGAGCGCCGCGGGAGCGGGGCCGGCCAGGGCAACGCCCGTCGCCACGAGATGCTCGCGGCCGCGCAGTTGGCGCAGCATCGCCGCGGCTTCATCCGCGCTCGCCGGCTTGGCCAGCGAAGTGCCCTCCAGCAGCACGGTGGTGTCGGCAGCCAGCACCATGAAGTCCTGATCCAGCGCTGACTCGCGCAATAGTTGTTGCGCCGCCTGCGCCTTCCGCCGCGCCAGATGCTCGCCGAGCAGCCCAAGCGGGCCTGCAAAGTCCGCGCTCAGCCGCTCTTCATCCACCGGCGCGATGCACGGGTCGAAGGCGATGCCGGCCTCTGCCAACAGCTTCCGTCGGCGCGGCGACGCTGAGGCAAGGTAGAGTCGCGGCTCACTCATGCCGCGGCCTCCAGCAGGGCGATGGTCTCGATGTGGGCGGTCTGCGGGAACATGTCGAGCGGCTGCACGGAGACGAGCCGGTAGGCGGCTGCTGTCTGGCAGAGGTAGGCCAGGTCGCGCGCCAGCGTCGCGGGGTCGCAGGAGACATAGACCACGCGAGGCACGCGGCGGGCGGCGAGCGCAGCCAGCACCGGTCGCTGGCATCCGGCGCGCGGCGGATCGATCACCAGCCCGTCCAGCCGCTCCTCCAGTGCCGGCAGCACATTTTCCACTTTGGCCTGCATGATGGAAACGTTGGCAACGTCCCGAAGATTCCAGCGCGCATCGCGAATGGCGCTGGCGGACTCCTCAATGGCGATGACGCGGCCGGCGCGGCGCGCCAGCAGCGCCGCGAACGTGCCAACGCCGCAATAGGCGTCCACGAGCGTCGCGTCCGGTCCGGCAGGCAGCAGGCGCACCACCTCTTCCGTCATGCGAGTGGCCTGCGCCGTGTTAGTCTGGAAAAAGGAGCTTGGCCGGATACGGAACGTGATGCCGCCTAACTCCTCGTCCAGGTCCGACTCGCGCACAGCGATCCCCGCTGCCTCTAAGCGTGCGTGCGCCTCGACCGACGGCGCCGGTTGCATGAGCACCTGGCCCGTGGCGGCGCTGGAGCGAATGAGCGCCTGTGGCTGGGGCAGCGGCGTATCTGCCAGCACCACCAGCGTGTCGTTGATGCGCTCCTCGGCGATTGGGCAGGTGCGCAGCGGGAGCACACGACGGCTGCCCCGTGCCGTCAACCCCGCCTGGCCCTCGCGGTTCACCGAGAAGCGCATATGGTTGCGATAGTGCCAGGCCTTGGGGCTGGCGAGGGCGGGGAGCACCGGCGGCGCGGCGAAGCCGGTGGCACAAAGCTCGTCGCAAACGCGCCCCGTCTTCCAGGTAAGCTGAGCCGGATACGCCATGTGTTGTAGCTGGCAGCCGCCGCATGTGCCGAAGACCGGGCACTGTGCGGCGACGCGCGCGGGTACGTCTTGCACGACTCGCAGCACGCGCACCTGGGGCGGCGGCGTATGCTTGGCCCGCTTGCGCCCGGGGCGCGGCAGCCGCCACTCCGCCTCGACCTCGACCAGCTCTCCCGGCAGCCCACCCACCATTGCCAGCCGCGCGGGGGGAGCGTGCGTCGCCCATGCCGGCCCATACACCGCGGCGAAGGCGTCGTCATCGGGCGACTGGTGCGTTTGGATGACCGCTCCCTGCGCTACACCGTGCGCGTCGAGCGTGTCCACCTGCACCAAATAGCGCCCGCGCACCACGCGCGGCGCTTCCGCTGGCGTTGGGCCGGCCGGGCGATCTTCGGCCTGGCGTCCGAGCTGTTCCATGTGCTCCCAGAATCCGTTAGAGTAGCTGCGCGGGCAAATCAGCCCGAGTATAGCACAGGGCGCTGGCGGCGAAGAAGGCAAGGTGCTACTCTACCATAAGGCATGCTGGGTCCGCGGCTTGGCGCGGACCCAGGCAACGGGAGGTATTGAAACAGGATGGGAGATCTTTCGGCTACCGGGCGCCGGCTGGCGTTGGCGCGTTTGGCGGAGACTCCGCTGGACGTGCTGGTGATCGGTGGCGGCATCACCGGAGCCGGCGTCGCGCTGGATGCGGCGGCCCGCGGCTACAGCGTCGGACTCGTGGAGCGCGGCGACTTTGCCAGCGGGACGAGCAGCCAGTCTACCAAGCTCGTGCATGGCGGCATTCGCTATCTCCCGCAGCTCGACATTCCGCTCGTACGCGAGGCGCTGGTCGAGCGCGGCCGTTTGTTGCGCAACGCGCCGCACCTCGTCCATCCTCTCACCTTCATACTTCCCCTCTACGCCAGCTCGCGGCATCCGGTCGGCTTGCCGATTGCGCCGCCATTCGGCATGGGCCTGGACCTGATCCTCGACACGGGGCTCGCCCTCTATGACGAGCTGGCGGGCAAGCAGAATCTCGGCAAGCATCGCCGCATCGATCGTGACGAAGTGCTGGCGCGCGCGCGCTGCCTGACGCCGGCCGGCTTGAAGACTGGCTTCATCTATCACGACGCGCAGACCGACGACACGCGGCTCACGCTCGCGGTGCTGCGCACGGCGGCCGAGCATGGCGCGCTGTTGGCCAACTACTGCGCGGTGACGGGGTTCGCGCACGACGACGGCAGGGTTGCCGGCGTCCACGCGCGTGAGACGCTGCCCGGCGACGAAGGCCCCGCCGCGGCTGCCGACTTCGTGGTGCGCGCGCGGCACGTTGTCAACGCCACGGGCGTGTGGGCCGAACAGACGGAGCGACTGGACGGCGAGACGCCGACACTCCAGGTGGCGCCGAGCAAGGGCGCGCACCTTGTCTTCACACGCGAGGCCCTCGATCTGGGCGACGAAGCGATCGTGCTGCCAGAGACCGAGGACGACCGCATCATCTTCATCGTGCCCTGGCAGTCTCGCGCGCTGGTCGGCACCACGGATAACGGTGTGGAGCAGATGGAGACGCCGGTTGCCACCGAGGATGACATTGACTATCTGTTGGGGCACCTGAATCGCTCCGTGCGCCGCCCGCTGACCCGTGCGGACATCGTGGCAACGTACGCTGGCTATCGCCCTCTGCTGCGGCTGCATCGGCGGCGCACGCCGGCCAGGCTCTCGCGAACGCACGCCGTCACCGAGGGGGAGGATGGCCTGCTGACCGTATCTGGCGGCAAGCTGACCACGTACCGGCTGATGGCGCAAGATGTCGTAGACCGTATCGACCGGCGTGAGGATCACAAGCGACGGCATGTGACGCTGCGGCTGCCGCTCTCCGGCGCGCCAGGGGAACGCGCGACTGAGGAGACGTATGCCCACAGCACAGGTGAGGAGCCACCGCTTGACAACGCGGTCCTGGCGCATCTGAGCGGCGCCTATGGCAGCCATGCGTGCGCGGTGCGCGCGTTGGTGCGCGAGCGGCCGCAGCTCGCGGTACGCCTCGTGCCCGATCTGCCGTACATCGGGGCGGAGGTGGTCTACATCTGCCGCACGGAGATGGCGCTGACGCTCGAAGACGTGCTGGCGCGTCGCACCCACATCGCCATCGAAGACCGCTCGCGCGGGCTTGACGCCGCACCGGTCGTCGCCGGTCTGATGGCGGAGGACCTTGGCTGGTCGAGCGCCGAGCGCGAGCGCCAGCTCGCCGCCTACCGTGCCTATGCGCAAGTACAGGCCGGTCCGTTGCCGCTGCCGAGCGCGGCAGTGCCATAGAACCGCTCTACCGACATCCCTCCATGCGACCGGTGCCCACGGTGCTGACGGCCAGGCCCGCCGACCTGTCTACCAGGCGAATGCGTGCACCAGCCAGTCGCGGCTGAGCCGCACTAGCAGCGGGCTGCCGTGCGGGCAGACGGCTGTCGCGTTGACCTCGCGCAGCTCCGTCAGCAACGTCTGTTGCTCCGCAGCGCTGAGCAGCTGCCCGCGACGAACCGCCGATCGGCACGCGAGCGCGATGGCCACATGGTCGCGCCAGTCCTCGACATCCTCGGCGGCTTCGATCAAAAGTGTCCTGGTGTCTGCGGGAGCGGTCGGTACCGCGCCAGGCACCTGCGGCAGCGAGCGCACGAGAAACGTGCTGCCGCCGAAGGGCTGGCACTCGATGCCCAGCGCGGCCAGCTCGCTCAGGCGCGGCGTCAGGAGCTGCGTCTGGCGCGGCGTCAGCTCGATCAAGAGCGGCTCCAACAAGAGCTGGGCCGGCGCCGGCGCCCCAGACGACCCGTCCGCCACGCGCGCCGCTTCTTCCGTGGGGCCGCGCACCATGGCGGGCACTGCGGAGCTGATTGCGTACTGGGTGCGCATGCGCTCGTAGAGCACACGCTCGTGCGCGCGATGCTGATCGACGAGAAACAGGTCGCCGCCACTGGAGCGCGCCAGGATCAGCGTGTCGTCGAACTGCGCCAGCGCCAGGTCCGGTAGGTCCCGTATTGCAACCGGCTCGTCCGCAAGCTCGCGCCACAAATCGCCGTAGCGCTCTCGACGCTCAGCGAGGTACAGGCCCCTACGACGCCGCGGTGGCGGGAAGCGCAGCATCAGCGGCCGCGCCGCCGGTGGCGCTCCAATGGCCATGCGCCTGCTCGTCGCGGGAGCGCTCGCCGCGCGCCCAAGCACGTCGGCGACGGTGTCGCGCAGCGCGGCCGCCAGGCGTTTCTCGTCGCGCACCAGCACCTCCGCCTTGGCCGGATGGATGTTGGCATCTACGCCCTCCGGCGGCAGGCGAAGCTGAGCAATCAGCAGCGGATGACGTCCCTTGCGCAGCAGCGGCCGATAGCCTGCCTCGGCGGCGGCGAGCAGTGCGCGATGGTGCACGGGGCGCCCATTGATGGCGATGACGATGTGCTCGCGCGCGCTGAAGGTGAAGGCACGGCTGCCCACCGCACCGCTGAGCGCGAATCCCTCGCCACCGCGATCCCCCAGTTGCGCCAACTCACGCGCGGCATCCGCGCCGTACAGCGCGCCGACGGCTCCGACGAGATCGCGCCCTGGCGTCTGCGCCAGGAGATGACCACCCACCACGAGCGTAAACCGGACCGCCGGGTAAATCAGCGCAAACGCACGCAGCGTCGCGAAGATCCTGGTCGTTTCGACGCCGGCGCGCGCGAACATCGCGCGGCGGGCGGGCAGCGACTGGAACAGCTCGCGCACCGTGACCGTCGTGCCGCGCGGCCGCGAGCTGGCGGTCATGGCCGCCTGTCCGCCCGGCGTCAGCGTCAGTGAGCGCGCCAGTCCGCTCTCGTCTGTCGCGCTCGTCAGCTCCACCTCTGCCGCCGCGGCGATGCTGGCCAGCGCCTCCCCGCGGAAGCCGAGCGTGGCGATGGCGTCGAGATCGCGTAGCGTGCGCACCTTGCTGGTGGTATGCGGTTGGCAGGCGAGGGCAAGCTCTTCGCCCGCGATGCCGCGGCCGTCGTCCGCCACGCGAATGAGCCGCAGGCCACCTTCGCGCACCTCGACCCGGATCGCGCTTGCGCCGGCATCCAGCGCGTTCTCCAGGAGCTCACGCACCACCGAGGCGGGGCGCTCGATCACTTCGCCGGCCGCGATGCGGTCCACGACCTCGGCGGTCAGCAGCAGAATACGTGACGTTGGCTGTGGCTCCACGGGTACGCCTAGCTCCTCTGGCTCTGGATCGCCGCCAGCGCCCGCGTTTGCAGCGAGAACAACACGTTGAGGGCCTCGATCGGCGTCATGGCAGCCAGATTCAGGCTCGCCAGCGCGAGCGCCAGCTCGTCGTCTCCGCGCTGCGCCACGCCCTTCTCTCTGCCAGCCTGTCGTACGGCATAGTCCTGGCGCGGCTCGGCGACGCTCGCGTGCGCCGGGGCAAGCGCGACGGGCGAGAGCAATGCCTCGGCCCGCGCGGTGACGGTAGGTGGCAGGCCGGCCATGCGCGCCACCTGCACCCCATAGCTGCGCGTGCCGGCGCCGGGCACCACGCGATGCAGGAAGATCGCTCGGCCATCATCGTCCGCCACCTCCATGCGAAACACCTGGAGCTGTGGCAGGTCGTCCGCGAGCGCGGCAAGCTCGTGAAAATGCGTCGCGAACAGCGTGCGCGCGCCAACCGTCGTGTGGAGGTGCTCGGTAACGGCGCGTGCGATGGCTAGGCCGTCATGCGTACTCGTCCCGCGCCCAACCTCGTCCAGCACGACGAGGCTGCGCGCGGTGGCGTGGCGCAAAATATACGCCGTCTCCACCATCTCCAGCATGAAGGTGCTTAGCCCCCGCGCCAGGTCGTCCTCAGCGCCCACGCGCGTAAAGATGCGATCCACCAGGCCGACGCGCGCGTGCCTGGCCGGCACGAACGAGCCGATCTGCGCCAGCAGCACGATGGTCGCCACCTGGCGCAGATAAGTGGATTTGCCGGCCATGTTCGGCCCGGTGAGCAGCAGCATGCGCGGCGCGGGTGACGCAGCTTCCAGGCCGCCCAGCCGCGTATCGTTGGGGATGAATTCCTCGCCGTCGAGTGTCGTTTCGAGGATGGCGTGCCGGCCGCCGGCAATCTCCAACTCTGTGCCGTCGGTCAGCGCGGGGCGCACGTACCCGCGTATCGCGGCCACGGTCGCCAGGGCGAGCCAGACGTCGGCCTGTGCACAGGCGGCAGCTGTCGCTCGCAGCCGAGGCTGCTGCTCGGCGATACGCGCGAGCACTTCGAGATAGAGCGTGCGCTCGAGCGCGGCGATCTGCTCTTCCGCGTGCAGCACGAGCGCTTCGTGCTCCTTCAGTGCAGCCGTGACGAAGCGCTCGCCGTGGGCGAGGGTCTGCCGGCGCTGATAATCCGCCGGCACGCGCTCCAGATTGGGCCGAGTCACCTCGATCGAGTAGCCGAAGACCTTGTTGTAGCTGACTTTGAGCGACTTGATGCCGGTGCGCTCGCGCTCGCTGGCTTCGAGCGCCGCGATCCAGCGGCGTGCCTCGCCGGCAGCAGCCACCACGCCGTCTAACTCCGCATGGTACCCCGCGCGGATGACACGCCCGTCGTCCGCGTCCGGGTCGGCGAGCGCGTGCCCCACCAGCTCCCGTACGTCCGGGCAATCGTCCAGCGATGCGCGCATAGCGACGAGGGCTGGTGCCTCGCACTCACGCAGGGACAGGCGCAGCTCACCCGCGCGTGCCAGCCCACCGGCCAGCGCAAACACCTCGCGCGGGGTCGCGCTGCCATGCACTACACGGGCGGTCAGCCGCTCCAGATCGGGGAGGCCGTCCAGCGCGCCGGCGGCGTGCTCGCGACACGAGCGGTCATCGTGCAGCTCCTCGATGGCGTCTAGCCGCGCCTCGAGCGCCAGGCGATCTTGCAGTGGCTGCAGCAGCGTCCTGCGCAGGAGGCGCGCACCCATGGCGGTGCGTGTCGCGTCCAGCGTCGCCAGCAGAGTCGGCGGCCGATGACCATTCTGCGCCGTCCCAGCGGCATGCGCCGGGTGGATCACCTCCAGCGCGCGCCAGGTGCGCCCGTCGATCTCGACAAAGCCGGTCGTCCGGTAGCTACGCAGGTCAGTCAACATGCGCAGCAATACAGGGTTCATGCGCTCCAGGTAGGCCAGGATTGCGCCCGCGGCGGCGACTGCCTGCGGCTGATCCGCGCAGCCGAAGGAGGCGAGTGATGGCGTCTTGAAGTGCCGGCAGAGACGGGCCCGCGCCGTCTCAGGGTCAAAGTAATGTGCGGGGCAGTGCGTAAGCGTCGTGCGCTCGAGCGCCGGAAGCTCGGGCAGGTGTGCTGTGGCATGTGGCGGCGCGGCGGCTTCGGCCACCAGCACCTCGGCGGGTTCCAGCCGGTGCAGCTCTGCTTGCAGCTCGTCAGCGAACGCTTCGCCGTCCCACTGCGTGCAGCCGAATGCCCCGGTCGCCGCATCCACATACGCCAGCGCTCCGCCTGCCGGCTTGCCGCCCTTCGCCGGAGCGAACGCGACGGCGGCGAGGTAGTTGTCGCGCGCCAGCGGCACCATGCCTGGCGCGACCACGGTGCCAGGGGTGAGCACGCGCGTAACCTCGCGCCGCACGAGGCCGCGACCCGGCGGGCTGACCTGCTCGCAGATGGCGACCTTGCGCCCGCGCGCGACGAGCCTGGCCGCATAGGTATCCAGCGCGTGAACAGGCACGCCCGCCAGCGGAACGCGCTCGCCTGGTCCATACGAGCGCGCCGTGAGCACGATCTGCAGCTCGCGGGCGGCGATGTGTGCGTCTTCGTCGAAGGTCTCGAAGAAATCGCCGATCTGGTAGAGCAGGATGGCGTCTGGATACTGGGACTTGATCTCTAGATACTGGCGGCGCGCTGGTGTCGTCATGTCGGCCTGCCGGTTCGGTGGTGGTCCGGCGGTCCCTGCCGTCCGGATGGTCCGCTGCCGGCCTATTGTAACATGACGGCGCGCGGAATCCCACCTGGGCGACACGGCGGGCGTGCGGCCCTATTCGCGCCGCGCCGAGACGACGCCGGTATTGAGGCCGAACCAGTGCATGCGTCCCATGTGGCGCGCATGCTCCACCTTCAAGCAGCGATCCATCACGACTTTGAGGCCCCCGCGCTCGGCAATCTCCGCCCCTTCAAGGCTGACGACGCCGAACTGGAGCCAGAGCGCGCGCGCGCCGATCTGCACCGCCTCCGCCGCGATGGCGGGCACAGCGGACGGCTTGCGAAAGACGTCCACCACGTCCACCGGGAACGGAATCGCCGTGAGTGACGGGTAGCTGGTCTCGCCTAGGATCTCGCTCTCGTTGGGATTGACGGGTACGATGCGGTAGCCATGCCGCTGCAAATAGAAGCCGACGAAGTAGCTGGCGCGCAGCTCGCTAGGCGAGAGTCCGACGATGGCGATGGTGTGCGCTGATTGCACGATCTCGCGCATCACACGCGTCTCCTGAAAGCGCTCCGGCACACTCGCAGGCGTGCCAGGCAGGGCGCAGAACGCGGCATCCGTCTCGTTAGCCATGGGTCCGCTCTCCTTCCTTCTCTTCGAGGGCTGGCGCGGCTGCGCGCCCAGCTGTGCCGGCGCGTGCCGCCGCTAGGCCGCGCTCGAGATCCCAGGTCAGGTCGTCGAGGGATTCCAGGCCGACCGACAGCCGCACGGTGCCGGGCGCCACGCCAGACGCGGCGAGCTCGGCATCGCCAAGCTGACGATGCGTGGTGCTGGCGGGATGAATGACCAGGCTCTTGGTGTCGCCCACGTTGGCGAGGTGCCTCCACAGCGACAGTCCTTCGATGAAGCGCTGGCCTGTGTTCCGGTCGCCCTTGAGATCGAACGCGAAGACCGAGCCAGCGCCGCGTGGCACGTATTGCTGCGCCAGTGTGTAGTACGGGTTGCCTGGCAGCCCGGCGTAGCGCACGCGCTCGACCATGGGATGCGCCGCCAGGAAGCGCGCCACGCCCTCGGCGTTGCGCACGTGGCGCTCCATGCGCACCGGCAGCGTTTCCAGCCCCAGGGTGTAGAGAAACGCGTTGAAGGGGGCCAGCGCGGCGCCCAGATCGCGCAGCGTCTCCGCGCGCAGCTTCATGAGGTAGCCGTACACCCCGAACGTCTCATGGAAGGCCAGGCCATGATATTCCTCCGAAGGCTCCGCGATCCCGGGAAACCGACCGTTGCCCCAATCGAAGCCGCCGGCGTCGACGACGACTCCGCCGATGCTCGTGCCATGCCCGTCGATGAACTTGGTGGCGGAATGCACCACGATATCCGCGCCCCACTCGATGGGCCGGCACAGATAAGGCGTCGCAAACGTGTTGTCCACGATCAGCGGAATGCCGTGGGCATGTGCGATGCCGGCGACGGTGCGGATGTCGAGGATGTTGCCGCTGGGATTGCCGATGGTCTCGCCGAAGAGCGCCTTGGTCGTGGGGCGAATCGCCGCCTCCCACGCGCTCGCTTCGTCTGGGTTCACCAGCGTGACATCCACCGAGAGCCTGCCGAAGACGTGCTTGAATTGCGCGATGGAGCCGCCGTAGATCGCCTGCGAGGCGACGATATGGTCGCCCGGTTGCAACAACGTGTAGAACGCGGCCAGCTGCGCCGCCAGGCCGCTGGAGAACGCGACCGCGCCGGCGCCCCCCTCCAGGCTGGCAATGCGCTCCTCGAACGCCGCCACGGTCGGGTTCATGATGCGGGAATAGATGTTGCCGTACTCTTGTAAATTGAAGTAGGCCGCGGCGGAGTCGGTGTCTTCGAAGACGAAGGCCGAGGTCTGGAAGATCGGCAGCGCGCTGGCGCCGGTATAGGGGTCAGGACGCTGCCCCGCGTGCACGGCGCGCGTCTCGAAGCCGAAGGTGCGGGCCTGGCCGTCGAATTCGTGTTCAGCGTGGCCGTTCATCGCCGCGTCTGCCCGGTCGTGTGGTGACATCGCTCAGCTCTCTTCACTCATACCGCATTGGTGTAGCACCATATCGCGAGGCGTCGGCTGCCCTCACCCGCTCCCTTACACCCTTCCCTTCAGACGGGGAAAGGTGAGACGGAGCCGTGGTGGGCAGGTCGCCGCTGCTCAATGTAGAGTCATTGTATCGGTCTTCTCAACAACGTGCCAGCGCAGGGAGCTCGACTGTGGCTGAGCGTATGGCACGAGGGTGCTCGGCTACATAGTCTGTTCCTGCGGGCGGTATGTTACATACTGGGGCAAACTGGGTATGATACTGGATCGTACTGGGCTGCCGCCTTGGCGATCGTCCAACAGCCCAGCCCAAAGCAGTGTGAGCGTGCCGAGCGGCGGGGTCCTCTAGTGTAACGCCGGCCGGCGGCAGCACGCAGTCTAGAGCAAGAGAAGGCGCAAAGGAGCAGGCACATGGACACGAGCAAGGTCGACCGTTCTCAGGCCAAGCCGGACCCGACGATGACCCGGTGGATCGCGGGTGAGGCGCGTTTTCAGCCGCTCGTAGACCCCGAACAGGGCCACGAGGTCGGGCTGACCGCCGTCTTCTTCGAGGCGGGTGCGCGCACGCGCCCGCACATCCACAGCGACGAGCAGGTGCTCTACTTCGTGGAGGGGCGCGGCGTCGTCGCCACAGAGAGCGAGACGCAGCATACGGCGGCGGGAGACATCGTCGCCGTGCCGGCGGGGACGTGGCACTGGCACGGCGCGACGCCGGACGAGGCCGCCTGCCACATCTCGATCAAGCGGCCAGGACCGACGAACTGGGAGGTCGAGGAGAAGAACTGGGGCGCGGCGTACCGATAAGGTCGCGATGACTACTGGCCCGCAACGACGTCGGACCGGCGGATGCGCGGGCGCGCCACCCGGCTGGCTGCGGCCAGCGGCTCTTGCCGGCTGGGCGCGGCAGCGGGCGCAAAATGCGGCAACGGCTCGACCGACGTGCGCGAGGGCGCGGAAGACTCGCGTTGTGGCGCGGCGCGCAGCGCAATGCCAATCACCTCGTCCATGCTCTCCACCGGCACGAAGGTCAGCTGCTGGCGAATATCGTCGGCGATGTCGTCCAGGTCGCGGACATTGCGCCGCGGCAGCACGATGGTCGTCATGCCGGCGCGATAGGCGGCCAGCACCTTCTCTTTGACACCGCCGACGGGAAGCACGCGCCCGCGTAGCGTGATCTCGCCCGTCATCGCCACATCGCGCCGCACGAGCCGCCCGGTAAGCGCAGAGATGAGCGCTACCGCCATCGTTACGCCCGCTGAGGGGCCATCCTTCGGGATGCCGCCCGCCGGCAGGTGGATGTGCAGGTCGTGGCACTCATGGAAGTCCTCGCGCAGCCCTAGCGCCAGCGCGCGCGCCCGTGTGAACGTCAGCGCCGCCTGAGCGGATTCCTTCATGATGTCGCCAAGCTGGCCGGTGAGCGTCAAGCCGCCGCGTCCGGGCACCGCCATCACTTCGACGCTCGTTAGGTCGCCACCGGCCGAGGTCCACGCCAGGCCCGTCGCCACACCAACCTCGTCGCGCTCTTCGGCTTCGGTCGGGAAGTATTTTTGTGGGCCCAGGAAGGCCGGCACCCGCTGCGCCGAGACGACGGCCTTGTGGCGGCGCCCTTCGGCGACACGGCGCGCCACCCGGCGCATGATCGCGCCCACCTCGCGCTCCAGATTGCGCACGCCGGACTCGAATGTGTATTCGCGCACGATGCGGCGGATGGCGTCATCATGCAGCTCGATGCGCAGCGAAGTGAGACCCGAATCCGTCATCTGGCGCGGAATGAGAAACTGGCGCGCGATGGAGACCTTCTCCTCTTCGGCGTAGCCCGGAATCTCGATGATCTCCATGCGGTCGCGTAGCGGCGATGGGATCGTGTGCAGCACGTTCGCGGTGAGGATGAAGATGACCTGCGACAGGTCGTACGGCACTTCGAGGTAATGGTCGGCAAACGTGGCGTTCTGCTCTGGATCGAGCACTTCGAGCAGCGCCGCCGCGGGATCGCCGCGATAGTCCGATGCTAGCTTGTCGATCTCGTCCAGCAGCAGCACAGGGTTCACCGTCTCGACGGTCTTCATCGTCTGCAGGATGCGGCCGGGCAGCGCACCGACGTAGGTACGCCGGTGCCCGCGAATCTCCGCCTCGTCGCGCACGCCGCCGAGCGAGATGCGCGCGAACTTGCGCCCCAGCGCCTCGGCGATGGAGCGCCCGAGCGTGGTTTTGCCGACCCCCGGAGGACCAGCCAGGCACAGGATCGGCGCGCGCCCCTCGGGTGCGAGCTTGCGCACGGCGATGTGCTCGACGATACGATCCTTGACCTTGTCGAGGCCGAAGTGATTCCGGTCGAGCACCGCGGCGACGTGGGCCAGATCCAGCCGGTCCGGCGTGCGCTCGTGCCACGGCAGGGCGACCAGCCAATCCAGATAGGTGCGGACGACGCTGTACTCTGGCGACATCGCCTGCATGCCGTCGAGCCGCTCCAGCTCCTTGAGCGCGCGCGCCTCGATTGCTGGGGGCATACCGCGCTCCAGCACCCGTGCCCGCAGCTCGCCGCTTTCGCGGGCGGCTGGGTCGTGCTCCCCCAGCTCGCGTTGAATCGCTTTCAGCTGCTCGCGCAGGAAGAATTCGCGCTGGCCACGGTCGGCTTCCTGTTGCACCTCGACGTGAATCTTGTGCTCCAGCTCCAGCACATTCAGCTCACGCTGCAGCAGCTGACAGGCTTTGCGCATCCGTAGCTCGGGATCGAGCGTTTCGAGCAGATCTTGCCGCAGGGCCAGCGGCGGCTCGAGCTGGGCGACGAGGAAGTCCGCCAGCGCGCCCACCCGCTCGATATTCAGCGCCTGCACGTAGGCGTCCTCGCCGAAGCGCTCGCTCAGTTTTGTGCAGCGCTCGAAGGAGGCCAACGCGGTACGCGCCAGCGCCTCCAGCCGCTCGTCATAACGGTCGGACTCGTCGAATGCCAGCCCGCGCACCCGGCCGTACGGGGAATGATGCAGCCAGACGTCGATGCGCACACGACGCACGCCCTGAACGAGCACGCTGCTGGTGCCGTCCGGCATCTTGAGCACGCGGCTGATCGTGCACTCCGTACCAACGCCGTAGACGTCCTGATAGGTCGGATCGTCGGTCAGCTCGGAGCGCTGTGAGACGATGAGGATGGCCCGGTCCCTGGCCATGGCAGCCTCGATGGCGCGTAGCGCCGGCTCGCGATCCACGAAGAGCGGCACGACCATGCGCGGCAAGAGGACTGTGTTACGGACGGGCAGCACCGGCAGCTCGCGCACCGCCGCTGGGCCGTCGAAGCTCCTTACGGCGGCGTCAGACTCCATGAGCACACTGAGCGCGTCCAGGGCCGCCGCGCGGGGGCGACGGGTCCTGCGGGCGGGCCGGCGTGCGTTATCCATGGGGTCCTCCTCGTGCACTGACGGGTCGGCATCCGGCTGCCCGGCCGCCATGCGCCGTGGCACAGCGGGAGGAAACGACCATGAGGTCGCCGGCAGGGGCACGATATGCTAGCCTGCTTCCTACAGTATACCCCGCCACCCGCGGAAATTCAATGTGGGTGGGAGTGAAGAACAGAGGAAACCTGCATCTGGATGTCGTCCTGTAGTAATAACGGGTGACAAGCCTGGAAGGGCACTGCGGCAGCGGAATTACGGGAAATCCCGTGCACAGG
>Ga0070706_100004173_pt1 | contig 14053 bp, 12 predicted proteins | sample KBSK5501metaG_FD_65476 | JGI IMG/M metagenome (GOLD analysis project Ga0070706, IMG submission 65476) | Corn, switchgrass and miscanthus rhizosphere microbial communities from Kellogg Biological Station, Michigan, USA - KBS K5-50-1 metaG | ecosystem: Host-associated > Plants > Roots >...
TCTTTCATCGGGCCGCTCTGCCCCACGATCGTCTCGAACCGGTGGAGGTGCACCTGCTCCCGCAGGCTCTCGATCTGCCGCTTGAGAACCGGCGTCTCTTGGCGGAGCTTCCGATGGTCCAGCACCTGACGGACGCGGAGCGGCAATTCGTCGAGGAGGTTGTCCTTGAGGATGTAGTCGGCGGCGCCGTCCTTCATGAGCTGCACGGCCTCCCGCGCGTCGCCGAAGGCGGTCATGAGGATGACGTCGGGGAGATTCGCCTGGGCCCGTGCCTGGCGGAACACCTCGATGCCGCTCGCACCGGGCATCCGGATGTCGGTCACCACCAGGTCGAACGGGCGCGTCTGAATTTCATGTATCGCGGCGTCGCCACCGAGGGCGACGGCCACTTCATAGCCCGCTTCCGAGAGCGTCGTCTCGATGAGGCGGCATAGGTTCTCCTTGTCTTCGGCAACCAGAATGCGCTCGGCCATGGCTCTATCCATTCTCCACGGGAAGGCGAATTTCGAACAGGGCGCCCCCGCCGGGGGCGTTCCCAACTGTAACCGATCCACCATGCTCGGATACGATCCGATCCACGAATGCAAGCCCTAGGCCGGTTCCCTTGGCTCGGGTTGTAAAAAATGGCTCGAAGATCTTGTCCCGGAGGGCGCGGGGGACTCCGGGCCCCGTGTCCCGGAACTGGATCCTGGCCTCGCCGCGGCGCGCCTGAACCCGGACGGAGAGCCGGCCACCCCCCGGCATCACGTCGCGTGCGTTCAGCGCCAGGTTCAAGAACACGTGGTGCATTCCATGGCGATTCCCGTCCAGGGTGAACGCCTCCGAGCCGTTCCATTCGTACTCCACCGCCACCCGGGACCGGTCGAGTTCGACCCGCAGGATTTCCAGGGACCGTTCGAGGACCGGCTTCAATTCGAAGGACTCCGGCTCTTCCGACGGACGTCGCGACAGGTCGAGGAAGTTCTGGACGACCGTGCCCATCCGATTCAGCTCCTCGTTGATCATCGTCAGGAGTTCGGTCCGCTGGGCGGGGCCCAGGTTTTCCAGACGCTGGAGCCTCGAGGTGGCGCCGCGCAATACCGCGAGGGGATTCCGGATCTCGTGCGCGACGCCGGCAGCCACCTGCCCCACGGACGCGAGGAGATCGGTGTGGCGCAGGTTCTCCTCGATCCGGTTGAGGTGGCCGACCGTGCGAACGTAGCCGAGGCCGATCACCACGATGAGGAGCGAGGCAAAGATCGCGGCGCCGATCAAGGAGGCGCGGATGGCCCGGAGCGGCTGAAAGGCGGGGGAGGCTCCCTCCACGGCCGCCGCCGCGATCACGCGCCCTTCCTCATCGACCACCGGCGCATAGCCGGAGCGGAAGTACTGGCCGTCCATCTCGTAGAGGGCGGAGTAGCTCGGCTCGCCGATGAAGGCGCGCGCGAGGGCCGGGCGGTCCAGGGTGAGCACGTCCTGCTCGAAGCCGAACGGCTCGTGGAGCCGGAAGAGGACGCGCGAGGACGGATCAAGCAGGACGATGTTCGACGCCTCCGCTCCCTCGCTCAATTGCGTCCAGTCCTGGCGGAGCCGATCCTGGGCTTCGATCGCGTCCATCTGGAGCACGAAGTCGGTCTGGATCGAGTCCGCCTGCGCCGTGTCGCGCACGGCGGCCGCGAGCGCGACCGCGTGTTCGGGATGGACGAGCAGGGCCGCGATCCGGGCGGTGCCCTCCAGGCGCTTTCCGAGCTCGACGTCGAGCAGCTTCTGGGAAGTCTTGATGGAGTAGTAGATCGCCCCATTCATGATCAATACGAGGGCGCCCAGGAAGGCGAGTGCCCAGAGCATGCTGGGGCGGATGTTCTTTCGTTGTGGGAACATAGATGGTGCCGCGCGGACGCGGACTCCAAGGCTAGACGCGCGGGTCGAGGAAAGTCAACGCGGCGTACGGCCGGTGTGCTAGGGTGCCGGGCCAAGCCATGACGCGGCACGCGCTTCCATTGACGATCGCGCTCGGCGCGCTGGCCGGCGCCCTGGGTGGAATGATGGGCGTGGGCGGCGGCCTGGTCCTCGTCCCGCTCCTGATCCATTTCCTCGGCGCGTCGCAGCACGAGGCGCAGGCGACGTCGCTCGCGTTCGTCGTGGCGACGGCGCTGGTGGCGGCGGTTCCCTACTTGGCGACCGAGCGGCTCGATCTTCCGCTCGCGGCGCTCCTGACCGCCGCCGCGGTGCCGGGGGTCCTGGTCGGGGTCCGAGTCGCCAAGCGGACGCCCGGGGCGCAGCTCCGGCGCGCGTTCGGCGTGGTGATGCTCCTGGCGGCGATCAAGCTCTTGGCGGCGCCCCCGGAGGCAACCGTCGAGACGGCGGTTTGGGCCTGGCCGCTCAACGTTCTTCTCGGCCTCGGTGTCGGATTCTTCGCCGGGCTCCTCGGTGTCGGCGGCGGCACGATGCTCGTGCCGGTGCTCGTCCTGGGCGAGCGGATCCCCCAGCACGTCGCGCAGGGGATTTCGCTCATTCTGATCGCGCCGGTCGGGTTCATCGGCGCGCTCTCCTACGCCCGCGATGGCCACGTCGTGAAGCGGGCGCTTCCGGGCCTCCTGATCGGCGGGGCGATCGGCGCGCTTCTGGGGGCCCTCGCGGCACATCGAATCGAAGCGCCGCTTCTTTCGCGGCTCTTCGCGATCTTGCTGGTTTTCGTGGCGGCGCAGATGATCTTGCGATCACCGGGCGCGCGAGCCAAATCCGTTTCCAGTGGAGGAGTGTCATGACCCGCCGTTCGTTCGCGCCGCCCGCCCCGCTCGCCGTGCTTCCCCGGATCGCCCGGATCGCCTGGTTCGCGCTCGTCCTCCCGGCGCTCCTTCTTTCGACCGCCGCGCCGGTCGCGGCCGCGCCTTCGGACGCCGCGCGCCTCGACGCGCTCGTCCGGAAATACATGGACGGGCACTTCTCCTTCCAACCGTCGCTCGCCACGTTCATGGGCGTCCACACGTATGACCACGAGCTGGAGAACACGACACGCGCCCGGATCGACAAGGAGGCCGCGTTCATTCGCTCGACGCTACGGGAACTGGACGCGATCCCCCGCGACAAGCTCGACGCCGGCGGACAGGTGGACTACGACCTCTTCCGGAACACGATCCAAGGGCATCTCTATCAGATCACGGACCTCCGCCCCTGGGAAACCGACCCGGGCGCGTACGGCCTCGGCTGGTGCCTCGAGAACCTCATCGCGCGCGAATTCGCACCCGCACCGGAGCGGCTCCGGTCCGTCATCGCGCGCCTCCGACTCCTCCCGCGCCAGTTCGTGAACGCGCGCGCGAACCTCAAGAACCCGCCGCGGCTCCTCGCGGAGTTCGCCGCGGACGATCTCGAGGGCTCGCTCTCCTATTTGGACTTGGACGTGCCGCGCGCGTTCGCGACGGTGACGGACTCGGCCCTCTGGCGCGAGTACGACGTCGTGAAGAAGAAGGCGCAGGAGGAGATGAAGAAGCAAGCGACCTGGATCCGGACCGTGCTCGTGCCGAAGAGCAAGGGCTCGTACGTGCTCGGCGAGGAGCGCTACCGGAAGCGGCTTCTCTACGAGGAAATGATCGATCAGCCGATCGACACGCTGCTCTCGATCGGCTCGCGCGAGCTCGTGCGGCTTCGGGCGCGCTACAAGGACTGCGCCGAGCGCATCGCGCCCGGCGCGCCGATGGACACGGTGCTGGCGATGATGCGGCGCGATCATCCCACCCGGGAAGGGCTCCTGGACGAGGTGCGCGCGCTCCTGGGCGAGCTTCGCGCGTATTGCCTCTCGTCCGGGTTCATCCGCTTCCCCTCGGAGGCTCCCCTCAGCGTCCGCGCGACCCCCGAATACGCGGCGAGCCGATCCTTCGCGTCGTTCGATGGCCCGGGACCGCTCGAGACGAAGGCGCGCGACTCCTACTACAACATCACGCTTCCCGGCGCCGGGTGGGATGCCGATCGCGTCGAGCAGCACCTCCAGGCCTACAGCCGGTGGACGCTGCCCTCGGTGTCCATCCACGAAGTCTATCCGGGACACTACGCCCACTTCCTCTACGGACCCGAGGCGCCGACGTTCGCTCGAAAGTGCATGGGCTCGGGCTCGTTTAGCGAGGGATGGGGCCTCTACGCCGAGGAGGCGCTGTTCGACCACGGCTACGCGAAGGGCGACCCGAAGAAGGAGTTCGGGATGCTGCGCTGGGCGCTCGTGCGCTCGTGTCGGCTCCAGGTGGGCCTTCGCGTGCACACGCGCGGGATGTCGATGGACGACGCGAAGAAATTCTTCGTGGAAAACGCGGGCATGGAGCCCGCCAACGCGGAGCGCGAGGCGTTTCGCGCGGCCTTCGATCCCCTCTACATCGTCTACACGGTCGGCGCGCTCCAGATTCGGAAGCTCCGGGACGACGTTCGCGTGAAGGAGGGCACCTCCTTCGAACTCGCCTCGTTCCACGCGCGCATCCTGTCGCAAGGCGCACTCCCGGTGAAGCTCCTCCGCCGGCTCCTGCTGAGCGACGACGGCCCGACGCTCTAGCGCGGGCCCGACCTCAGCGTGAGACGGCTCCTGCTCGGCCTCTTCACCGAGGCGGAAGCGTGGCGGATCCCCGACGATGCCGCGGCGTCCCTACGACGACGCTTCCCGGACGTCGCGGTGACGCACGCCGCGACCCGGGAGGAGTTCGACCGAGCGCTTCCCGAAGCCGAGATCCTCTTCTCGTGGCTCCACGGGCGGGACATGCTCGATCGCGCGACCGGCCTGCGATGGTTTCACGCGCCGTCGGCGGGCGTCGGCGCCTTCCTCACACCGGGGGTCCTCGCCCGGGCCCCGATCGTCACGAATTCGCGCGGCGTCCACGCGATCCCGATCGCGGAGCACGTGATGGGCTTCCTGATCGTCCTGGCCCGCGGGTTTCGCGCGGCGATGGAGGAGCAGACGGCCGGCGGGATGCGCGACGACCGGTGGGAATCGCCGGCGGGGGGCGTCCCCCGGGAGTTGGTCGGGCTCACGCTCGGCCTCTACGGCTACGGCGCGATCGGCCGCGAGGTCGCGCGGCGCGCGGCGTCGTTCGGCATGCGAATCATCGCGCTGAAGCGGCATCCGGACCGCGCCGAGTCCTGGGATCCCGAATGGCTCGAGACGCTCGGGCTCCCCGCCGAAGATCCGCCGGTCGCCGCCGTCCTCGGCCCGGGCGATCTCGGGCGGTTTCTCTCGGAGTCGGATGTCGTCGTGGTCGCGGCGCCGCTCACGCCGGAGACGGCGGGCGTCTTCGACGCGGGCGCGTTCGCGCGAATGAAGCCGGGGGCGTGGTTCGTGAACGTGGGCCGCGGGAAGATCCACCGCGAGAACGATCTCATCGCCGCGCTTCGGGCGGGGCGACTGGGCGGCGCGGGGCTCGACGTCTTCGAGGGCGAGCCCTTGCCGGCCGAGAGCGAACTCTATAGGCTCGACAACGTCATCCTCACGCCCCATGTCTCGGGGCTCTCGTCCGGCTATTGGGGGCGCGCCATGCGGCTCTTCGAAGCGAACCTCACGCGGGACGGGGCGGGACGCCCCCTCTGGAACCGCGTCGACCTCGTGCGGGGCTACTGACGTGGCGAAGCCCATCATCGGCATCACGCCCAACGTCCGTCCGACGCAGAAGCGGGGCGACGCCCACTTCGTCCTCTCGACCTACGTCGCGATGATCGCCGCGAACGGCGCGATCCCGGTGATCGTTCCGATCGTGAAGACGCGGGAGGAAGCGCGCGAGGTTCTCGACCGGATCGACGCGCTCCTCCTGACGGGAGGCGAGGACATCGACCCCGAATCGTACGGACAGACCGCGCGCCGCCCCGAGCTGATCGCGCCAAAGGACCGCGTCGCGTCGGATTTCGCGTACGCGCGCGCGGCTCAGGAGGCGGCGAAGCCGACGCTCGGGGTCTGCCTCGGGATCCAGATCATGAACGTCGCCTACGGCGGAACGCTCTTTCAGCACATCGAGGAGGACCTGCCGGGCGCGGGCGAGCACGAGGACGACGATGCGGGCGTGGCGCCCGACCATGAAGTCGCGATCGAGCCGGGCACGCTCCTCCATTCGATCGCGCGCGTCGAACGCGCGACGGTCAACTCCTACCACCACCAATCGGTCGCGCAGGTGGCGCCCGGATTCCGACTCGCGGCGCGCGCCCCGGACGGCGTCATCGAGGCGATCGAGCGGACGGACCTTCCGTTCTACCTCGGCGTCCAGTGGCACCCCGAGCGGATGCCCGGTAGCGATCTGACGCGCCGCATGATCGGCGCGCTCGCGGACGCGGCCCGCGGCGCGGCCGTTCGCGGCACGTAGCGCTCGACCGCGTCCGTCCTCCGGCTCCCTACCAGCCGTATTTCTTTCGGATCGCCTTGATCTGGTCGAGATGATTCAGGTCGTGGCCCGCGATCAGCTCCAGCGTGCGACGCACGGTCTCCCGGCCCCGCTCGGAGTGATGGCCGTACCGCTTCCACCAGGGGCGCGGCACGCTCGTGACCAATTCCAGATTTACCTGCCGGAGCGTGCGGATCTGCCGGAGGAGCTTCTTCACGTCGCGCGTCCGGTAGGTGAAGGTGGACGCCCAGGCGGGTTCGTCGTACGCCTGGATCGGCATTCCCGGCTGGGCCAGCGCCATCCGGTAGCGATACCCGTAGACGATCTCGGTGTCCACGAGGTGCCCGAGGATGTCCGCGATCGACCACTTCCCTCGCGCCGGCTTCTTCCGGAGCTGGCGGCGGTCGAGCCCGCGGACGGCGCGCTCGAGCTTGCCGGAGGCGGCCTTCATGAGGGGGATCGGCGCGCGCCCGGCGCGGTAGCGGTCGATCTTCTTCATGTAGGCGCGGAACTCGGGGCGGATTCGTTTCACGGATCGCTCCTTTCTGGTAGAGTGTCGGCCCTTATGTGGCGATGCGAGAACATGGTACGAAAGGATCGCCCCGCGTGAAGGTCGGCGTACCCAAGGAGTCGGGTGCCGGCGAGCGCCGCGTCGCGGTCACTCCCGACGCGGTCAAGCCGCTTGTCGCCGCCGGCCTCACCGTCCTCGTCGAGAAGGACGCCGGCGCGGGTGCATTCCACTTCGATGCCGCCTACACGGCCGCGGGAGCCACGATCGTCGCGGATCCCGCCGCCCTTTGGCGGGACGCGGACGCCGTGCTCAAAATTCAACCGCCTGGCCCGAACGGCCCGGGCGGACGCCCCGAGGTGGAATCCCTGCGAGAGGGCCAGATCCTCGTCTGCCTCCTCGCCCCACTCAGCAATCCCGACCTGGTTCGGGACCTGGTCGCCCGAAAGGTCACCTCCTTCAGCATGGACGCGATCCCCCGGACGACCCGCGCGCAGCGGATGGACGTGCTCTCGTCCATGGCCACCGCGGAAGGGTACAAGGCGGTCCTGATTGCCGCCCTCTCCTCGCCTCGCTTCTTTCCGATGTTCGTGACCGCGGCCGGAACCCTGGCCCCGTCGCGCGTGCTCGTGATCGGCGCGGGCGTCGCCGGACTCCAGGCGATCGCCACGGCGCGCCGGCTTGGCGCCGTGGTCGAAGGGTACGACATCCGTCCCGCCGTGAAGGAGGAAGTGGAGAGCCTGGGCGCGACGTTCGTCGGACCGAGCCTCTCCGCCGAGGAGGCGCAGGACGCGCAGGGCTACGCGAAGGCGCTCACACCGGAGGCCCGCGCGCGGGCGCAGGAACTCCTCCGCGCCCGGATCCCGCACGCGGACGTGATCGTGACGACGGCGCGGGTTCCCGGTCTCCCCGCGCCGCGGCTCATCTCCGCGGCCGACGTCGAAGGGATGAAGCCCGGCTCGGTGATCGTCGACCTGGCGGCGGACATGGGCGGGAATTGCGAGCTCACGGTGCCGGGGCAGGAGACGGTGAAACACGGCGTGACGATCCACGGACCGGTGCGCCTCGCGGCGACCCTGCCGATCCACGCGAGCCAGATGTACGCGCGGAACATCACGTCGTTCTTCCTCCTGATGGTGAAGGCCGGCGCCCTGAACCTGGACTTTGGAGACGACATCATCCGCGATACGTGCGTCACCCACGAAGGCGCTGTGAAGCACGGGCCCACGCGCGAGCGGCTGGAAGCCGGCTCGGCGTCGGGTGCCGCGGCGCGGGCGCCGGGGGATCGTCCATGATCGACTCCCTTCTGAACGACGGCACGATCTTCGTGCTCGCGATCTTCCTGGGCTTCGAGCTCATCTCCAAGGTGCCCGTCATTCTCCACACGCCGCTCATGTCGGGCACGAACGCGATCCACGGGATCGTCCTGGTTGGTGCGATGTTGGTGCTGGGCGGCGCGCACGGAACCCTGGCGCAGGTCGTCGGGTTCGTCGCGGTCTTCCTCGGCGCCGTGAACGTCGTGGGCGGCTTCCTGGTCACCGACCGCATGCTCCTCATGTTCACGAAGAAGGCGCCCAAGCCCTGATGGGACTTCAGGCGCTCCACCCGACGGCAATCCGGGCGGCCTATCTCGTCGCCTCGATCCTGTTCATCGTCGGCATCCGACAGCTCTCCTCGCCCAAGTCCGCGCGTCGTGGCAATCTCACCGCCGCGGTCGGCATGCTCCTCGCGCTCGTCGTCACGCTCCTCGACCGGGAGATCCTGTCCTACGAGCTGATCTTCGTGGCGCTCGTCCTGGGGTCGGCGGTGGGGGCGGTGGCGGCGCGGCGCGTGGCCATGACCGACATGCCCCAGATGGTCGCGCTCTTCAACGGCTCCGGCGGCGGAGCCGCCGCGCTCGTCTCGACGCTCGAATTCGTGCACCTCTACCGGGTGAGCCCCGTCGTGCCGATCGACACGGGCATCTCGATCCTCCTCGGCGCCCTGATCGGCGCGATCTCCTTCACCGGCTCGATCATCGCGTGGGGAAAGCTTCAGGGGGTCATGTTCGAGGGGGCGGTCACCTACCGCGGTCAGAAGGTGGTCAACTCGATCCTCCTCCTCGCGATCATCGCGCTCTTCATCCTGGTGCTGACGGGGGCGGGCGGCATGCCGGCCTTCGTCGCCTTCCTGGCGTGCTGCGCGCTCCTCGGCGTCCTCGCGGTGGTGCCGATCGGGGGCGGGGACATGCCCGTCGTGATCTCGCTCCTGAACTCGTTCACGGGCCTCGCCACGGCGGCGACCGGATTCGCGCTCCACAACGTCGTGCTCATCATCAGCGGCACCCTGGTGGGCGCCTCGGGAACGCTCCTGACGATCCTCATGTGCAAGGCGATGAACCGCCCGATCACGAACGTCCTCTTCGGCGCGTTCGGCGGCGGCGCCGCCGCGGCCGCGGGCGGCGACCGCGCTTCGGCCCTGGCCGGGAAATCGGTGCGCGAGGTGTCGATCGAGGACACGGCCACGCTCCTCGCCTACGCGCAGAACGTGATCGTGGTGCCGGGCTACGGCCTCGCGGTGGCGCAGGCGCAGCACACCGTGCGCGAACTCGCGGATCTCCTGAAGGCGCGAAACGTTTCCGTGAAGTACGCGATCCACCCGGTCGCCGGACGGATGCCCGGACACATGAACGTCCTCCTGGCCGAGGCGAACGTGCCGTACGACGAGTTGTTCGACCTCGACCAGATCAATTCCGAATTCGAGCGGGCCGACGTGGCCCTGGTGGTGGGTGCGAACGACGTGGTCAACCCGGCCGCGCGGAACGATCCGGCCAGTCCCATCTATGGCATGCCGATCCTGGACGCGGACAAGGCGAAGCACATCGTGATTCTCAAGCGGAGCATGAAGCCCGGCTTCGCCGGGATCGAAAACGAGCTCTTCTACGACGACAAGGCGATGATGCTCTTCGGGGACGCCAAGGACTCGATCGCCAAACTGGTCGCCGCCGTCAAATCCATGTAGTCACATCGAACGAGCGGGGACGTACCCCTCGATTGTCAGCGCCAGGGTCGGATCGGTCCAACCCGCGCCGCCAAAAGGAGGCGTCCCATGCCGCTCGCGCATCCCCCCGCACCACGCCGGTTCGTCATCATAGCGTCGCTTCTCTTCGCAACTTACGCGCTCGTTTCCTCGCTCGCCCCGTCCCCCGCCCAGGCCACGTTCCACCTGATCCAGATCACGAAGGTCATGGCCGGCTTCGAGGGCGACGAGGCGATCGAGGCGATCGAGATGGAGATGCTGGCCGACGGACAGAACCACGTCGACAACACCTTCATCCGGGTCTACAACGCCGCCGGCGTCCCCGGGGCAACCCTCGGCACGTTCAACGGCGACCTTCCCCTGGCGGGAGGGGTCACGGGCCGGAAGGTCCTCATCGCGACGATGAAGTTCAAGCAGCGGTTCGGCATCACGCCCGACCTCCAGATCAGCCCTGGCATTCCGGGAACGACGGGTCAGGTCGCCTTCGAGGCGGTCGGGTGCATGGTGAACGCGCTCGCCTACGGCAACGTGACCGCGCCGGTGAACGGGCCGACCTCCGCGCCCCGGCTCCCCATCCTCGGCGCGACCGCCCTCGATCGGGGGATCAACGGCAACGCCACCTTCCCGTCCTGCCCTCTGGGCGAGAACGCGGGGGCGCGGTTCGCCATCTATCAGGGGTACGTGGGCCACCCGATCCGCTTCACGAACAACGCCGGCTTGTTCGTCGACGTGACCTCGGCCGTGACGGCCGTCGAGCCCGCGACGCCGGCGCCGCTGCCGCTCCGGGCGTCGCCCAATCCGTTTCAGCATGGCACCGACATCGAATTCTCGGGGGCGCCCGGCCGCGTTCTCGTCCACGACGTCCAGGGCCGCCTCGTCCGCTCGTGGGAGGGCCTGGGTGCGGCGGAGAACGGGCGGCTCCGCTGGGACGGCACCGACGCGCAGGGACGCGTCGTGGCGTCGGGAATCTATTTCGTGCGGACGAGCAGCGGCGAGTCGAAGGGATCGGCGCCGCTTCGCGTCGTGCTGCTCCGCTGAGGCGCCGGGGCGGAGAGGCCTGTCTCTACACTTTCGAACCGCGGAGCCGGAGGGCGTTCCCGATGACGGATACGGAGCTCAGGCTCATGGCGGCCGCGGCGAACATGGGGCTCAGGAGAATCCCGTACGGGATGTAGAGGGCGCCCGCGGCAACGGGCACGCCGACGGCGTTGTAGACGAACGCGAAGAATAGATTCTGTTGGATGTTCGACATCGTGGCGCGGCTCAAACGGCGCGCGCGGACGATGCCGCCGAGATCGCCTTTCACCAGCGTGACGCCCGCGCTCTCCATCGCGGCGTCTGTCCCCGTCCCCATGGCGATCCCGACGTCCGCGATCGCGAGCGCGGGGGCGTCGTTGATCCCGTCGCCCGCCATCGCGACGAATCGGCCCTCGGCCTGGAGGCGCTTCACGACCTCCGCTTTCTCCTCCGGGAGAACCTCCGCGACGACGACGTCGATTCCCAGGACTTGCGCAACGGCGTCGGCGGTGGTTCGACTGTCGCCCGTGACCATGATGATTCGGATCCCTTCGTCGTGGAGCGCACGGATGGCCCCCGGCGTCGTCTCCTTGATCGGGTCGGCGACGCCGAGCATCCCCGCCAGCGCGCCGTCCGCCGCGACGAACACGACGGTCTGCCCTTGGGCGCGGAGCGCTTCCGAGCGCGCCGCCACGGGGCCGAGGGCAATGCCCAGGCCCTCGAGGAACCTCTCGTTTCCGAGTGCCACGCGGCGGCCCGCCACCGTTCCTTCGACCCCCAGACCGGTGCTGGACATGAACTCCTTCGGTTCGACGAGGGAAACGCCGCGCTCGAGGGCCCCGGCCACGATCGCCGCGGCGAGCGGATGCTCGCTTCCCCGTTCCAAGCTCGCGGCCACGCGAAGGAGATCCGGCGCCGCGCCACCCAGGGGTTCGACGGAAACCAACCTCGGCTTTCCCTCGGTGAGCGTCCCGGTCTTGTCGATGACCAGCGCGTCCACCCGCTGAAGCGTCTCGAGCGCCTCCGCGTTCTTGAAGAGGATGCCGATCGTGGCGCCCTTCCCCACCGCGACCAGGATGGACATGGGAGTCGCGAGGCCGAGCGCGCACGGGCAGGCGATGATGAGCACCGCCACCGCGTTCACCAAAGCGTACGCGGCGCGCGGCTCGGGCCCCCAGACGGCCCAGGCCGCGAAGGTGAGCACCGCCACGACCACGACCGCGGGGACGAACCACCCGGAGACCTGGTCGGCGAGTTTCTGGATCGGCGCCCGGCTCCGTTGAGCCTCCGAGGCCATTCGAACGATCCGCGCCAACAGCGTCTCGGCGCCGACGCGTTCGGCGCGCATCACGAGCGAGCCCGTTCCATTGATCGTCGCGCCGACCACGCGGTACCCCGGACCCTTCTCGACCGGGATGGGCTCGCCGGTCATCATCGACTCGTCGACCGCGCTCGTGCCCTCCACTACCACGCCGTCCACCGGCACCCGTTCCCCAGGGCGGACGCGAAGTCGATCGCCGATCGAGACCTGGTCGAGCGGCACGTCTTCCTCGCCGCCGTCCGCGCGGATGCGGCGTGCCGACGTGGGGGCGAGGCGGAGGAGCGCGCGAATCGAGGCGTTGGTGCGACTCCGGGCGGAAAGCTCCAGGACCTGGCCCAGGAGCACGAGCGCCACGATCACCGCGGCGGCTTCGAAATAGAGAGGGACCTCGCCGCCGGAACTCCGGAAGCCCTCCGGGAAGATTCCCGGAACGAGCACCGCCACGACGCTCGTGACGTACGCGACCGAGACTCCCATCGCGATCAGCGTGAACATGTTCAGGCTGCGGTTGACGAGCGACTGCCAGCCCCGGGCGAGGAGAGGCCATCCCGCCCAGAGGACGACGGGCGTCGCGAGGGCGAGCTCCAGCCATCTTCCCGCGCCCGTCGGCAGGAGTCCCCAAAGCGGCTCCCCGGGCAGCATCATGGTCATGGCGTGGACCACGAGCGGCACGCTGAAGCCGACGGAGACCCAGAAGCGCCGGCGCATGTCGCGGTATTCGGAGGTCTCGGCCTCGTCCGGTTCCGCGGTGACCGTGACCGGCTCGAGCGCCATCCCGCAGATCGGGCAGGAGCCGGGTCCCGGACGCCGGATCTCCGGGTGCATCGGGCAGGTGTATTCGCCGGCCGGGTCCGAGGCCGGCGAAGGCGGGCGCGGTGCGGGCTTCGGCGCGAGGTAGCGCGCGGGGTCCGCCTCGAACTTGGCGCGGCACCCGGCGCTGCAGAAACGATACGCGCGACCCGCGTGCGTGGCGCGATGGGGCGTATCGGGACCGACGGTCATCCCGCAGACGACGTCGCGATCCTCCGTGACGACCGGCGCGGGGAGGTCGACTCTCATCGAACGATGATCTTGCCCGCGATCATGTCCATCCCACAGACGTAGGGGATCTCGCCCGACTCGGCGGGCGTGAAGGTCACCTCGACCGTCTTGTTCAGGGGAAGATCCTTACGGATGTTCTGATCGGCGATCACGATCTCCTTCGCGCACGTCGCGTCCGTCTTCCGGGTCACGGCGAGCGTCAACGGCACGCCCTTCTCCGCCTGCACCTCCGCCGGCTCGAACCCCTTCTCGGTGACGGCGAGCTCCACCCGTGCGGCCTTTCCGCCGCCCGCACCGCCGCATCCCGCGGCCGCGATCGCCGCCGCGCCAACGATTCCCAGGATCCACGTGATTCGCTTCATCTCTTCTTCTCCTCTCATGGGTGAGAAGCGCGGCGAAGCGCGCCTACTTCAATAGCTTCGAAAGCCGCCGATCTTTGAGTGGCGCGCCTCCGGTCTGACACCCGGGGCAATAGTAGGTTTCCCGGTCGGCGTAGGAAATTCGCGCGATCGTGCTCCCGCAGCGCCCGCACGTCTCCCCCGCGTGATCGTGGACGGTATAGTGCTCCGACGGCTCGCGCTGCGGAAGCGCGCCCGCGGCCGACGCCCGGAGGGCCGAGGTCTGCCGCTCCAAGACATCGAGCGTCGCGCGGTAGAGTCGCGCTGCTTCCTCGTCGGAGACGTTCCGCGTCAATTGGAGCGGCGAGAGGCGGGCCTCGTAGAGAATCTCGTCGGAAAGCCCGTTTCCGATTCCGGAGATCGCCCGCTGATCCGTGAGGAAGCCCTTGATCTGCCGCGATTCGGCGCGGAGGGCCGTCCGGAACGC
>Ga0070706_100004174_pt1 | contig 14051 bp, 15 predicted proteins | sample KBSK5501metaG_FD_65476 | JGI IMG/M metagenome (GOLD analysis project Ga0070706, IMG submission 65476) | Corn, switchgrass and miscanthus rhizosphere microbial communities from Kellogg Biological Station, Michigan, USA - KBS K5-50-1 metaG | ecosystem: Host-associated > Plants > Roots >...
CTGGCGCGCCAGTAGGTCGGAGGCGAGTCGCAGGAGAAGATAGGGAAGACAGGGCGCGATGAAGGATGTCTAAAGGGGTCGCCAATGGTCTGCGCGAGCTACGCCAGCGCTATGGGCTGACGCAGGAGCAACTCGCGCGCGATCTGGACGTGACGCGCCACACGATCCTGGCGCTGGAAGTGGGGCGCTATGTGCCCTCAATTGAGCTGGCGCTCAAGCTCGCCGCATATTTTGATCAGCCATTGGAGACGATCTTCTGGCTCGCTGAGGAGGAGGTCGCGGCGACGCGCGCGATCGCGCGTCGCACGCTGCCAGGCGTCACGCCGGTGTCCACAGGGTCAACAGCGGAGGTATCGGGTTCAGCGCCCACCAGCCCTCCTGACGCCGCTGGGAGGAGCGATGGGAGAAACGGAGTGAAAGCATGAGTCAACCCCAGCGCATCAATACATCTGGATGCGGTCTGAGTCGCAGCCGGCGACTCAACCTCATCATCGCGGGCGTGAGTTGGGCAGCCGGATCGGTGGCGCTCGCCTTCTGGCTCAGGGAGTGGGCGACGCAGGGCCTGCCGAGCATCGAGAGCAACATCACGACGGCGTTCGCGGTGATCGCGACGGCGCTGGGCGGCCTGCTCGCGTTGAGCGGCGACGGCGATGTAGCGCTTTTCACCGGCGTGGACGAGGGGCAACGCGAAGTCATCCACCGCGCCAGCGCGGGCGCGTTCAGCGTCGCCTTCTGGGGGATGTTCGCGCTGTGGATCGCGTACCAGATCCAGCCGGCCTGGCGCGCCGACGCCTGGCTGCACATGGGCGGGCTGCTGCTGCTCGCGATGATTTTCTACAGCGGTGGCTACCTCTGGCGGCGCTGGCGCTAGAGCGCGCTCCTATGAACGCCTCGTTGATCCCGACCCTCATGGCTTCCGTCTCGGCGGTTGGCAGAGGCGCCCCGTGTCCGGTTGCGCCCCTCCAACACCACACTATTCACTCAGGCGGATTCAGTAGTACATCCGCGCGAGTTTTTCCGGGTTGGCGAGGATGCGAATCGTCTGAATCCGGCCGTGCTCCACTTCAATGGTCAGCACGGAGAACGCCTGCTCGCCAACATGGATGACCAGGGACGCCTGACCGTTGACTTCCTCGACCTCAACGCGAGCGCCCTCTGGCCAGAAGCGCTTCGTTCCCAGGATAAAGCGTGTCACGGCGTCGGGCCCGGAGACAGGACGTGTGGCCGCGCCCCTGGCCTTGCCGCCGCCATCAGCCCAGAGCGTGACCTCCTCGGCGAGCAAGCCCGTCAGGGCCTCTATGTCGCCTACCTGCGTCGCGCGCAAGAACCCTGTGAGCAGTTGGCGGTGGGTGTCGGGAGAGGCCGGGAAGCGTGGCCGATGCTGCTGCAGATGGAGCTTCGCCCGGCTGAAGGAGCGGCGACAGGCCGCCTCACTCTTCCCCAGCATCGAAGCAATCTCGGCAAACTCGTAGCCGAAGACCTCGCGCAGCAGGAAAACCGCGCGCTCGAACGGCTGAAGCTGCTCGAGCAAGATCAGGAACGCGAGCGAGATGGACTCCTGCATGGCAACACGCTTTTCCGGGTCTCCCGCTTCCGCCATCTCCGCCGCTTCTGGCGTGAGGATCGGCTCGGGGAGCCAGGGGCCGATGTACTGTTCGCGCTTCCTGTGGGCGAGCTGGAGTTGATCCATGCAGAGGCGCGTGAGGATCGTCGTCAGAAAGGCTTTGAGCGAGCGAATGGTTTCTGGCGGTGTGGTCTGATAGCGCAGGTAGGTTTCCTGCACCATATCCTCGGCGTCCATCGCGCTACCAAGCATGCGATAGGCGATGGCGAAGAGGTAGGATCGGTAGCTTTCAAAGGACTCTTCCATACGCTTCCCTGCTTTTCCTTGCTCGGTTTACGCGATACCCCGCAACAAGAACACGGGATGGCTCATCGTCGTGCGCTCAATCTGCTCCAGTGGAGAGTACGCGGTGACGTCAAAACGATTCGCGAGAAATGACGGGATGCCACCGGCCAGGCTTTTCTGCAAGACGAGAGCCGCCTCGCCGCTGGGCAACTCTATCGCCTGGACCTCCTCGGAGCGGCGTCCACGTGTGAGGATGGCCGTGCCTGCTGCGCGCAGATTGCGCACCCAATCCACCAGTCCGTACGGCGAAACAAGATAGCGCTCCCCATCCTGGTCAATGACGACGATCGGAGTGGTCCGCGGCTGCCCACTCTTGCGTCCACGCACGGTGAGCAAGTACATCGGTCGCCCAAATCCTGCCAACTTCACGCCCGCGCGCAGCAGGGTCGTTGTCAGCAGGTTACCCAGGCGCACAAACGCCGGGACGTGAACTGTTGTTGTCATATTGATCTTCTCATTCTACGGCGCGAGGCCCATTCGAGCTAACCACCACCTGTGGCTGTCTCAAATACAGAGGGTTGAGACGCCTGTATTGGGACAGCTCTCCCCGTCAGTTCCGGAAGGCGGCGGCATGCTCGGCGGCCCATTGCGCAAAGGGAAGCGCGGGGCGACCCAGGACCTGCTCCACAGTCGTCGAAGTCGGCCCTGCCTGCTGGTCGAGACTGGCGAGGTATCCGAGCAGCCGGTCGGGAACGTCGGCAGGAAGGCCCTGGGCGAGCATGCTTTCTCTGACCTGCTGGGGCGGGATCTCCATCCAAGGGACCTCTTTGCCGATGGCCGCGCCAATCTGGCGGACCCGCTCGCGTTGCGTGAGCGACTGCGGGCCGGTGAGCACGTAGGTGTGTCCGGCGTGTGCGGCGTCCACGAGCGCCAGGGCGCTGACCGCGGCGACGTCCCGGTTATGGATTGGCGAACTCGCCACGTCGCCATAGGCGCCCCGCACGACGCCGGTCGCACGGATCTGCGGCGCCCAGGCCAGGGCGTTGGAGTCGAATTCCGCGCAGCGCAGGATGGTCCACGGCAACCCAGAGGCTTTGACGGCGTCCTCGACTGCCCTGAAGGCGTCGGCGAAGCGCCGATATCCGCCACCGAACTCTACGGTCACCGCCGACAACGTGACCACCCGCTGCGCGCCACGCGCGGCGGCCATCTTGAGCAGCGCGCTGGTGGCGGCTCCCGCTGTGGCGTCCCCAAGGGCGCGCGGACTGATGAAGACTGCCGTGATGTCGTGCAGCGCCGTCTCCAAGGTCTGCGGCTGGGAGGGGTCGCCTTCCACCACGTGCGCGCCCTCGGGCAGCGCGGCGGTGGTGGGATGGCGGGTAACCGCCAGCGCCTGCTCGCCACCTTCCAACAACAACTTCACGACCTCACGCCCGATGTTTCCGGTCGCTCCGGTAACCAGGATCATAGCAAGCTCCTTTCCTCCGCGGAGGCAGCTCTACGCTGGTGGGATGGCGTCACTTCTGGCGCCGGGACTCCTTCCTGCGCACGGCAGACACAGCCCTGTTTTTCAGACCTTGCTCGGCTACTTGAACGCCTCTTGTGTCATGAACTGAAACACACTGGGGACCATGGAGTAGGTGGCTATCGCCATGATCTTGCGCAGATACTGGTCATGGGTAACCTGCTTGAGCATGAAGTCCGCCAGATCGGTCCTGGACGTGAATTGTCCGCGGATCTGTGTTTCCGCCACCTGATAGTCGGTGACGACCGGCGTATTGAAAAGGCCGGAGGGCCGGACGATAACCCAATCAAGATCGCTGTTCATCACCAGCGTTTCCATGCGCGCCATATCCGCATACGTCGTCCGCCCGATCGTGGATATCACGATTGGCTGCAGGACTTTGTCGAAGATGAATCCTCCTCCTGTATCATGGTCGCCGCCGGTAGCGCTTGAGCTTATGCAGGCGAGGCGCCGAACACCATAGCGGTTCATGGCCTCCAGAATATGCGCCATGCCCTGTGAATAGACGGTAATCGGTTTGCGGGTAAAGGGGACGCCGAGGGTCGAGAGGACGGCGTCCTGTCCGGAGACCGCCTGCTCAACCGACGCGAGATCAAACACGTCACCAGGCATTACCTGCAAACGGGCGCTTTGGAGCGGGAATGCCTCCGGGCGTCGGGCGACGGCGGTCACCGCATGTCCCCCGGCAAGCGCCTGTTTCGTCAAGAGTTGTCCTGTTTGGCCGTTCGCGCCAAAAACGACGATGTTCATACTGCTCCCCCTTAGTGAGTGGATCCGTGGTCGTCATGACCATCACGTGGTGGTCGTCACAAAGTAAGAGGGTCGAGGGGTCCATTTTGGGACAGGCGCCGTTCTGGTCTTGCCCATGCCGGCAAATCACGCGCGCAGAGCGCGGCGTGTAGGGGATTCAACGAGCGCGCCATGATTCCCACACACGTTCTGCGCGAGACGGTGTCCATGTGAGCGCCCATGAGCCGCATAGCAGAGCAGGTTGCTTTAAGAGGGTGATATGAGCTGGTCTGGGCAAACGTGTAGAATTAGGGAATGAATGAAGCCCTATTCCATTGATCTCGCTGACGAAGAAGGCGCCTTGGTCGCGCCCTCTCTGGGCTGTTGTACCGCCGCCAGGTGTTTTATGGGCCCGGTCCATGATGTGCGCCTGCTCCAGCGCGCCGCCGCGGAACGGCGTCCTCAACCAGGCGTCGCTATCATCGCCAGCCGCACCCCGCGCTCGACGGTCGAGAGCGGTCAGGATAGGAAGCGGGCCGGAGAGAGTGATCTCCGGCCCGCCCCAGTATAGCCCTGATGTCACGCCAATGCGCGAGTGGACGTCAGCGACCGTTGCTTGTGTCCATCGCCTGGATCAACGCGGCGTTCGACGGCGTGCGCTCCAGCACTTTGAGCAACTGTTCTGTCGCCTGCGTCACCGGCAGGTCCGCCAGCCGCCGCCGCAGCAGCGTCGCCGCGCGCAACTCCTCCGGGGTGAGCAGCATCTCCTCGCGGCGCGTGCCCGATTTGACGACATCCACCGAGGGGAAGAGCCGCCGTTGCGAGAGCTCGCGCGAGAGGTGCAGTTCCATGTTGCCGGTGCCCTTGAACTCCTCGTAGACCACGTCGTCCTGCCGGCTGCCCGTCTCCACCAGACACGTCGCCAGAATCGTGATACTGCCGCCCTCGTCCAGGTTCCGCGCGGCGCCGAACGCGCGCCGTCCGGTATCGAGCGCCTGCGCGTCGATGCCGCCGGAGAGTGTGCGCCCCTGGCCACGACTGGCGAGGTTCTCGGCGCGCGCGAGGCGTGTCAGCGAGTCGAGCACCATGAAGGCGTCCTTCCCGGACTCCGCCACGCGCTTGGCCCGCTCGACGGCCACTTGCACCAGCCAGGCGTGTCGCTCGGTCTGCTCGTCGAAGCTCGCGGCGTAGACGTGCCCGCCGTTTGGCTCGATGCGCGCGCGCAGGTCAGTCACCTCCTCCGGGCGCTCGCCGACGAGCACCGCCATCACGACGGCGTCGGGATAGCCCTGCAGCACAGCCTCCGCCGCCTCGCGGATCAGCGTGGTCTTGCCGGTCTTCGGTGGCGCCACGATCAGCGCGCGCGAGCCGAAGCCAAGCGGCGAGAAGAGATCGATGATACGCACAGAGAACGGGCGCGGCCCTTGCTCGAGCCGGATGCGCCGAGTGGGGAAGGTCGCGGTGAGCTGCTCAAAGACACGCCGCTCCTGCAAATTTTCGACTGCGCCATCATTCACGGTCTCCAATGCGACGACGATCCGCCGTCCACCGCGCTCCTCGGCGGTTCCGCTCACGATATCGCCGGAGCGCAGGCCCATGCGCCGCGCGTCCTCGGGGTTGAAGCGCGCGACCGATAGGAGCGTGCGCTCGTCCAACAGTTCCGCCTGGCTCAGGCCCTGGCCGCCACCGGCCCAGAAGATGCCCCTCACCTCAACGACGCGCGCCGGAACCTGTGGCTGGCGCTGGTTCGTTGTGGTGGACGGATATCCAGGCGCGTTGCGTTGTGGCCGTCCGGACTGCTGTCCGCGTCCGGGAGCGCCGCCGACCCCCCGCCGATCTGGCGTGTTGGGCTGATTGCGCCGGCCCTGCTGGTTGCGTTGCTGATTCTGCGGATTCTGCTGATCGGGCCTGCCGCCATTCCAGCGCTGACCCTGTGGGTTTCTGGGATCGGCGTAGCCAGCTGGATAGCGCTGCCCACGCTGCTGCCCCTCGCGCCCCTGCTGACGCTGCGCCTGGTCGGCGCGCTCAGGAGCGCTGTAGCCGTCGTACGTCCCATAAGGCGGATAGGGCGCCCCGGAGCCGTTCGCTGGCTGTGGATGTTGTTGTGGATGCTGGCGCTGCGGTGTACGCGCGCCGGGAGTATATGGCATACCTCGTGTTCCTTGATTCTGCGGCTGGCCCGTCTGGCCCTGATCGCGGCGCGAGAAGGGCTGCTGCCAGCGGCCCGGCGTTGGGCGCCCGTCTGGCTGTTCCTCTGGCCGTCCGCTCGCGGCGTCGGGGGTGGCGGTCTGCGCCTCCGCGCCATTCGCCGGAACGGGGGCCTGATCGCCAGGCGCGGCCGCTGGCGCTACGGGCGTCACATACGGCCCGAAGAAGCGGCGCGGCGCTGGACGGCTCGCCGCCGTGGATGGGGTGGCGGGCGCTTCGGTTCGGGTCGTGTCATCGCTCTGCTGCGGACGCGTCGTCTCGCTGGCCGGAGACGTGTCCTGCGCGACGTCCTGCGACGTGTCTGGTAGTGTGGCTTGTGTGACAGTCGCGGAGCGCGTGGAGCGGGGCGCGCGCGGCTTCCTGGCGGGCGTCTCGTCTGTCCCGCCTGCGTCTGATAGAGGCGCCTCGGCCACGGGCGCGCTGGCGGCGCGGCTCGCGCGCTTACGCGCTGGTTTGGCGGGAGCCTCTGCCGGCGCTGTCGAAGCCGTCGCTTCCACCGAATCCTTTCCTGCAGCAGTCATCTCCGCGCCTGGCGACGCCCCAATCTTGCTGGACACCGATTTCGCGCGTGGCGCGCGCTGGCGCGTCGTTTTTGTCTTCACCGCCCCATCCTGAGGCGCCTGCTCTGTCCGCTCCGTCTCCTGACGGGTCTCCTGATCCTCTGGCACATCGGCCTCCATACAACCATCATCGGGCGCGCTCATGCGCCAGAATGCGTTATCCAATGCCCCTCACCAGTCGCGCGAGGCTGTGCGCAGATGCGCTCCGAGCGCGCGAGCGGTGATATGAGCCGTAATAAGGGACAATAAGAACGAGAACAATGACGCCGCACGGCGCCACCGCCTGCTGGGCGCATACCGCCACATCCACGCGCCATCACCGCCGGCGCCCACCACGCGACGCGCTCAACCAGCCCTGCTGCGCTACGGGCAAGGAACGCGCTACGCTGAACTCAAGCGTCAGAGGACTCCTGGTAGATGAACAGCGGCTCGTGCGTGGCTCGTGATGATTCCTCAAGCACCAGCGCGACATCAGACATGGCGCCAAGCGTCGTTCCCCAGTCAACCTGCTCTGAGCCATACCGCTCATAGGATAGTTCGTCGTGAATCGCGTGGAATCCGGTTGCGAGCCGCGCCAGTCTGGCGCACTCCTCATGCCAACGTCACGCCAGCATGCCGTCTCGGACCGCTCCCCGGCTACTACCGGGTAAGTCGCTGATCAATCGCGGGTCGCGTCGTGGCAGGACGAGCGGCGTATAGAAGTCCGGCGAGATGGAAGACGCATCCTGTCTCCGAAATGGCCTCATCCAGGAGGCTCCGCAGAGTGGCGCATGAGTGCGTAAATACACGGATGCGAGCGCAGGGAGAAGATGGCTTCAGCCGAACAAAGCAAGCCACGAACGCGGGCGTTGCTCCTCTGAATTGTTATACCAACAACGCTTCGAGATGCGCAACTCTCGCCACCCATGCTGAGACGCGTGGAAAGGAGGGAGAGTCGCGTGTCGTCCTTCTGACCATCGAATACGAACGGCGCTCGTGATGCGCCACACGGGAGGTCAGAACGTCGCCCTTTTGGGCTGTACCCATTTGGGTCAGACGAGGCGGATAGGTGACGTTGCGCGATCACCGCGCGTATCGCGCCGCCTGAACACAGTATATCAAGTGCGCGCCACGTTGTCCAGAGATCGTGCGCCAGGCGCCCATGGAGCCGAGCATGTGTGCAAGCATGCGCGATAGAGCGCGCGCCCAGCCGCTCCCCAGCTGGCCTTGTGCCCCGCCGCCTGGTTGTGATAGACTCGCCCTGACGCTCACTCAGGCGTCGGTACACGCTGGACTGGAGCCAAAACACGCTGGAGGAACGCTGCGCGCCCTGCTCAGGGGCGCTGGTGGAGGGTACGGGCATGCGGCGCCGCAGACAGTGTCGAGCGGAATCGCGTCGGCGCCGCCGGAGTGTAGGAGGAGAGCATGGAGTCCAGCGACGATCAGGACATGAATTCGGCGCGTTCCGACCCCGCGGATAACAGGGAGCATGCGGAGAACGCGGAGGCTACAGTCGGGCCTGACGCCACACCGCCAACCGAGACGACGACTGCTCCCGCGCTCGATCAGGCAGTCGAGCGTCCGTCCGATCAGTCGGACCAGGGCGCCTCTGCCTCCACGCAGGAGCCGACTGGCGCCGATCCCGCCGCATGGTATCCAGTGGTTGGCGCGACCGATCCCGTTATGAGCGCCGTCGAGCCAGTGCCCGGCGCTGGCGCGCCAGTCGCAGCGGACACATCGCCTGCCCCATCTGAGACACCCGCCAGCGCCGCCGCGGGTCCTGGCGAGGGTCCAATCTGGCCCCAGGAGCGCGCTGCGGAGGCGACGAGCGCCGAGACGCCTTTCGCTGATGCCGCCACCTCTGGCGCGTGGCCTGAGCCACCGACACCTTGGGCCGACACCGGCGCGATGGCCGCAGTGAGCGCCGCCAGTGACGCGAGCGCAGCGCCAGAGGCCGAAGCGCCAGCGCCCGAAGCTGCGGCCCCGGATGTCAGCGAACTGCCGACTGCAGTGAACATCCCACAGGCCGAGACCCAGCAGGGAGAGCAAACGCTGGATCAAGGCGCAGATCAGGGAGTGTCACAGGCCTCGCCCGAGGCGGAGCCACTGCCTCCGCCGCCAGTCTACGCTCCACCGCCGCCGGGGTACGCCGCGCCCTCACAGCCGCTGTACCCGCAGGCGGGTGCCTATGCCGCGCCACAGCCGCGCCCGTACAACACCACTCCGGTGATCGTCGAGGCGATTCTCGCCTTTTTCGGCCTCTACGGCATCGGCTGGCTGATGGCAGGCGAGACCACGATCGGCGTCATCCTGCTGATCGCCGGCTTCGTCTGGGACGCGATCTTCGTCGTCGCGGCGTATACCGTGATCGGGCTGTGCTGTGTCGTGCCGTTGCAGCTGATCTTCGTCGCGCTCTCGGCCTTCCAGCTCAATACCCGCCTGCGGATGCGCGCATAGCGTGCGAATGCATGCGCGGAGCCACAGCGTTCGCCTGCGATGACACGAGCGTAGAGCGACGCTGCGCTCATAGGCGCGATTGCTGCAATCGCTGCAATCGCGCCTGGCTACCGGCTCTGAAGAGCCGTGGCGCGCGCCACGGACTGAAGTCCACCCCTTTCGTGCGACCGGACTTCAGTCCCGCGATTGGCCGTGCGCTGGCAATTCATTGTCGAGCGAGAGACTTCTACTCTAGTGGGGCGCCCTCGTCGCCGTTCGGCTCTGGCGTGACCTGCTGGCTCATGAGCGGGCGGCTGGCGTAGTTCTGACGCCGCTGCGAGGCTCGCGCCAGCATCCCCGCGCGCGTGGTGGTCTGGTCGTCCGCGCGGAAGAGGCTGATGTGGATCGGCGTCTCCTCATAGACGAGGCCGCCGCCGACCACGCCGTCCCCCTCGAAACGCACATCCTGCCCCAGGGCGAGCGAGGGATACACCTCGTTGCGCGCCCCCCGCGCTCGCTCCAGCACACCCTCGGCCTGCTCCTGCTCGACCGAGGCCCCTGCGGAGACCTCCAGCGCGTCGAGCGCGTAGCTGCGGCGCAGCTTGGGCCACAGCGCCTCGGCGGTAGCCGGCTGATCGAAGAGGTCCGCGCCGGTAATCTGCCCGCCTAGGCCAATGATGAAGCCGACCGCGCCCGCGACATAGGGGAAGGCCTGCTCCCAGGCATTGAGCCTCTCCTGCTGCGAGCGATAGATGTCGTGCAGGGCGCCGGTGGCCGAGCGCGTTCCGGTTGTGGCCTGCTTAGCGGCGATGGCGTCCCACGTGGCCCCCTGGTCGGCGGTGGGGCGCGAGGTGCGCCGTAGGCTCGCGCTCACCTGCTGATGCTTGGCGAGGCGCATGTAGTGTGGCATGGACTCGCCGGAAGAGAATGCTGGCGAGACGTCATGCCAGCGGCCATGCTCGACGCAGGTCACCGGCAGCGTCACAGTGGAGTTCGCCGCTATCAGGAAGCTGGCGTTGACGATGCGATTCTGGCGTCCACCAATGACCTCTTCGCCGTCGAGGACGAAGATCATCACGTCGCCCTTGTTGCGTAGCGTCAGCTCCGGAACGGTCGCGCTGGCCTGCTCCACCACCTCGACCGCGTTCTCCGCGATGGCCTGTTCGAGCGTGCGATAGCGCAGCGCCGGAGCGGCGGCGCTGGAGGCGAAGACGGGGAAGGCCGTCATCCCGGCGTGCGCGACGCCCACGCCAACGCGCAGGCTGGCGAGCTGGTCGAGGATTACCTGGCCGGCGGTGCGCCCCTCGCCAGAGGTCGAGCCGAGGGCGGCGGTCGTGCTGGGATCCTGCGCGCCACCGGCATTTGTCGTCGGCGCGAGAACGACGGGCATTTCCGTCGTGTCGGTCAAATCCATAGTCTCAGGCAGTTGTGTCGTGTCTCTCATACCAGGCATGCAGGGCCTCTTCTGTTGCGATGTGCGCGCGGATCCGGGGTGAGCCTTTGTGAGCGGCGCAGCCAGGTCAAGCGCTTCATAGGACAGTGATCGTGCGGAGACGGCCCTCCACCAGCGGAGAGGGCGAGCGAGAGATCAGCCGGCGCGTCGTGGCCGGCGCGCTACAGGGAACAATGGATGAAGCGATGCGAGCTACTCTCCGTCCCGCTTATCCTGGCGGGAACGCTCATGCGCGCGGGCTTCCCTGAGCAGGCGCGCGATCAGGTCATGTAGGTCCTGGCGGCGGGTCTGCGCGTCGTCGCGTACATGCAACTCGACGCCGGGGGCGAGATCCCAGCGCCGCCAAGCGGTCTCGCGCACGCCTGCAGAGGGGCCTTCAAATACACCCTCGTACGAGCCTCCATAGGGCGCTGCGGCGTAGACGCCAGGCGCAGTCGAATGGCCCTCCAATGGGCCAGCGCGCAGTCGTTCGGCGACCTCCTCCACACCGGACTTCTCCGCCGCATGAGCGCGACGCCGATCACGCTGCTGGTCCTCATCGCCAAGCAGCGCGACCAGATCGTCATGTGTGAGCGGAGTCACCAATTCGCGTATCTGCGCCAGCGGCGTGTGGCGCTCGGCGAGGCGGCGGATCAGTCGCAAACGCAACAGGTGATCCTCGCCATAGCTCGCCTGGCGTCCACGCGCGCCCGGTCCCGCAAGCAGCCCCTGCGCGATGTAGTAGCGCACGGTGCGCGCCGAAACGCCCGCCGCCGCCGCCAGCTCCGCGAGGGAGAGCGCGAGCAGCGATTGGTCGTCGTGTGACGTCCTTCCCGGTGGCTTCCGCGGCGTGTGCATGTTCGCAGCATATGACAGCGCCAGTGGCAGTGTCAAATATAGATCAGCGCTTGCACGGGAAGAGAGCGCACACTATAGTGGCGGCAAGCCTTCAAGAGCCGCTTTGCAAGAGGAAATACCGGGAGGAACGATGTTCATCCTGTATCAGACACTCGGCGCGATCATCACGCTTGGCTACATTGTCGGCGCTCCACTGCTCATTGGTCTCATCGTAGCATTAGCGCGTGGAGCCGCACGGCGCTCGGTCATCGTTTTGGCCAGCGTGGCCACGGCGCTCGTTTTCGTGGGTGTCGTGTCTGCCGATGCGATCACAGGTCTGCGCAGCCAGATTGCATATTACCAAAATAGTGTGTCTGCTCAAGGCGCTTTCAATGTCTCGCTGGCGTACCTTATTCTGGGGACAGGGCTTTCGATCAACTTCGCCGCTGTGGTCTTAGGATTGCGAGAGACGGCGCAGACGCGGCGTTGGGGATGGTTCATCGCATTTCTGCTGACGCAGGTAGCCGCAGGGATAGGAACGATGTTGCTATATGTCAGATTTGCGCAGTTTGGTGTGCTTAGCCAACTCACTAATCGCCTCTATTACGGTGATCCCACCGTTAGCATTCCTTACTACCTCATTTCGAGCCTTCTCCTGATTTGCGTTCCTCTTGGGGCACTGCTCTTCGCGACTCTAGGTCTGCCACTCTCGGATGCATCGCCTACATCATCCACTATTCCGACACCGCCTCAAGGGTTGCCCTATCAGCCCTATCCTTATCAGCATCCATCTGTAGGCTGAGGCGTGGAATGGCTGCGACGCGCTGGTGACTTCCGTAGCATGATGGCATGCAAAGAAGGGGTCAGCGAACGGCCAGCGCCGCATCCATCAGTACCACATTCGGAAGAGGGATATCCATGGCGAAGAAGAAGATGGATGTGCAGGCGCAGGGTGTGGAGTTGATCGACCTCGTGATCGAGCAGGTGAGGGCCGATCCCACCTGCATCTCCGGCTTCTGCGGCGACCGCCCGCTGCCTGACCCCAAACCCCTCGCGCCGGAGGTGATCGCGCGATTGACTTTCCCCAGCGGAAGGTCGTTATCGCCGAGCCTCCGGCGCTGGCTGACCTTCGACGCGAGCTGGCTGGCTGACCTCGGCTGGTTCACCGTGCCAGACTCCGCGCAGGAATCGCCCATGTTCACGCCACGCCGGATTGATCAGATCGTCTCCGACGAGTTCGATGGGCTGTGGGGCGAGATGTACGAGCCGTTGCGCGTCCGGCTGGATGAGTGCTTTCTGTTGCCTGGCGGGTCCGACTCGCGGCGCATCTATGCGATCACCGACGCGCCGGATAGTCTGGGCGAGTATCCCGTGCTGGTGATTGATACCGACGATCTGCCCTACGCCGCCGTGATGTATCCCGGCTTCGACGTCTTCATGGCCGACGAGGCGGGCTTTGCGATTCACGATATGGGTACGTATGAAGACCTCTTCGACGACAAACGCTACGCGCCGCGCCTGAACGAGCACGCGCGCCACCTCTTCAATGGCAAGTCCGGCATTGAGATCATGGACGAGGAGTGGGGTGGCCTGGAATCAGCCGATTACGCCGAAGGCGACGATGCGGAGCCAACCACCGGCGAGTGAATCGTCATATCAAGCAGGCACGTCGCCAAGGCATGAGGAATCAACACAGGCGTGCGCATCCTTGAGGAGATCAAGCTCTGCCGCATCACCGGATTTATCGCGATAGACACGCTGGCCCACATTGAGCCAGCGTTTAGAGGGATGCGTCAGGGCAGCAACAGTCACTGGCTGACTCATATCAGGAAAGTGGACGGGAGAGACGAGCGCGACTCCCCGCTTGTCCAGCTCCCGCAGACTGGTCGTGTCACTCCAAACTGAGGCAAGTTCCGCAGCCAGAGGCGCGAGAATCTTCGGCGCATGAATCCCTAGCGTCAGAACGAGCTGCGGCCATTGAGCGCGAATCTGCTCAAGCAGAAAGGCCTGGCAGCGTCGCACGAAGTCACGGTCACGAGCACCAGGGAATGCGCCAGTAGCATCCGATCCAGCCTTGAGACCAACGAAAGCGTTTGTAAAGAAACAGCGTCCCATAGGGATGCCAGCGCTCCCAAACAACTTCCGCAGCGGTCCCCACGTTGGACCATTAATACGCTCGATTCCCTGTGCGAGTGAATCCGCGAAGCCCGCCTCACTATCGAAATTGTGACCAAGAACCATCACGCCACTAATGGGCATCGGAGGCAGCGGCTGCCTCGCATGCGTCGCCCACAATCCGGAGCCGCCGGGAAAGAAGGCTGTTCCCTGAATACGCCCATGTATGGGAATGACGCCCGCTGGATATTCGCCGAATTGGCTTAGTGCGTCGTTCCTCAAATGCGGTAGACGTATCTCTTCTTGAGCTGCCGCTGGGGTTTGGGCGGACGGTTCCAGAGGAAGGGAGTGGGGTGACGATTCCAGTCGACCACTCCGGCC
>Ga0070706_100004176_pt1 | contig 14034 bp, 10 predicted proteins | sample KBSK5501metaG_FD_65476 | JGI IMG/M metagenome (GOLD analysis project Ga0070706, IMG submission 65476) | Corn, switchgrass and miscanthus rhizosphere microbial communities from Kellogg Biological Station, Michigan, USA - KBS K5-50-1 metaG | ecosystem: Host-associated > Plants > Roots >...
CCCGCGCGGCCTCGGCCTGCCGTTGCAACTCCTGCGCCTTCTGAGCGGCCTCGCGCATTGACGTCTGCAGTGTGCCTCGATCGGGGACGCCGCCGGGCCGATGGTTCTCAGCGCACATCGCGCAGCCTCCTTCTATGCCTATAATGGGTGCTCGGATGTCCGACCCAAGAAATGCCAGCGCGGGCCGATCGCGCCGACGCCGCGGCCGCCGTGCCTCGTGCTCGTGCCTCTCTCTCCATAGTCCAACAATGCCCACAACGAGGTGGGGTTAGACATTTCTCGGGTGGACTCCGGGCGGGTGCCTGGGGATTTCCAGGTGGTCTGCCGGAGGTTCCCGCGCGCCGCCGAAACCTGCGCGCAGAATCTTCTCACTCTCTCTGGAACTCCTTGACAACCCATGGGCCCTGTGGTTTACTCACAGGTGCCACACAACTGAATAGCACGTGTGTTATCGCTTCCGTAGGGGCAAACCCAGAGGGATCTGGGGACGCAAAGCCACGGGACTCGCCAGCGAGTGCTGGCCAGTCGGCCGGGTTGCCGGAGCGGGCAACTCTTGACCTCCCGTGGCAGGCGGGGGGTCTTATGGTTTGGTCTCATCGTGCTACTTCCCTCCGCTTGTCACTCCTCTTGGGCCTCTAAGGTTGCGATGTGCGTGGGTGGCGAAGGACACGGCATCGCAGGTCGCGCGCCGGAAGGGATCGCGCGGCCTCCAAGGGAGGGGACGATGGGCAGCATCACTCGATTAGCTGTCAAAGCACCCCGAACGACGATTGCTCCACCGGTTCCGCCGCCCGCCGAGCAGGACCCCGTGTTACTCGAGAAGTTTCGTCGATTCCAGCGCACCGCCGACCCCCAGCTTCGCCAAGAGCTCGTCTGTCACTACCTGCCGCTCGCTAAGAAGATCGCGCGGCGCTACGTGCGCGCCGGCGTCCCGCTGGACGACCTGACGCAGATCGGCACGATCGGCCTCATGAATGCGGTGAGTTCATTCGATCCCGGGCGCGGCGTGAAGTTCGAGGCGTATGCCTACCACCACGTCGCCGGCGAGATCCGACACTACCTGCGTGACGCCGTGGAACAGGTGCGGGCGCCGCGGTGGGTGCGGAAGCTGTACGGGGAATTGACCGATGCCGTCGCGGAATTGCGCCAGAGCCTGGGCCGGACCCCGACGCTCGGCGAGATCGCCGCGCGGATGAACCTCACCGAGAGCGGTGTCCTCGAGATCCTCCGCGCGCACAATCGGTCTCGTGTCCACTCCATCAGCGACCTGGTGGAACGTCAGGAGGTCCGCCGCGACGTGATCGCCCACCAGCGCTACGTGTCCTTCCAGTTGCCGGTCGAGGACCGCATCGTGCTCCTCAAGGCGGTGGAACGCCTGGCCGATCTCCAACGGAAAGTGGTCTACTATCTGTTCTACCAGGATCTCACGCAGAGCGAGGTGGCCAAACGCCTGGGGGTGTCCCAGCGGCACGTCTCCCGGGTGCTCGCCGCCGCGCTCAAACGGTTGGGCACGCATCTGGAGTCGAAAGAGAACGAGCAGCCGGTGGACGGCGCTATGGAGGAGGTCAGAGAGCCGTGAAGACGTCGGACGATCTGCCCATTTATCCCATTCGCACCGTGGCGTCCCTGTCTGGGGTGGACGCACGGCGCCTGCGGAGTTGGGAGGTGGAATATCAACTCCTTCGGCCCGCCCGCACCAAGGGGGGGCACCGGCTGTACTCGACCCGGGACCTTCGTCTCGTCCAGTCCATTCGACGCTTGGTGGAAGAGGAGGGTATGAGCCTGCAAGGTGTCCGGGCCTGGCTCGCCGCCCAGCCGGATCTGGACGAGGCGCATGCGGGAGTCCCATCCCGCTCCCGCGCGCCCGAGCCGGCGGCGGCGGTTGGCCCGGTCGGGACGGGGAGGCGGAGTGAATGAAAAATGCCCGGGAAGTCCTCGGCGCCATGGTGGCCGGGACTGACGGGGTCTTGGCAGCCGGGCTGATCGGGATGGATGGCGCGCCGATCGAAATCCTCAAGCTTGAGGCCGGATTCCCCGCGGAGAGCGTCGGTCAGGACGTCGTCACGGCGGCGAAGCTCTTCTTGTATATGTGCCGCAAGGTTGAGGGGGGGTCGCTCGATCACATGATGATGAGTTGCGAGCGGTTCACCGTCCTGGCCGCGGTTCCCGGCCTCAACCATTGCGTCGCGTTGTTTCTCAGCAACAAGGGCAACCTTGGCAAGGCGCGAGTCCAGTTCCGGCGATACTTGCCGGAACTGGTCGGAGCCGTCGAGTCTGCGGCGGGCTAGGCGGGGCAACGCGCAGTAATTCGAGGAGGTGAAGGACAGGTGACGACCGTAGCGGCGAGTCTCAAAGATGTGCTTGGTGATTTGACCAAGAAACCCGGTGTCATCGCGGCGGTGGTCGTGAGCCGCGATGGGTTTGTGATCGAAGGCCTCACGTCCGAGGAAGAACTCGATCTGGACGCCCTCGGAGCGCTCACCAGCAGCGCGCTGATCGGATGGGAATCCATCGGTGCAGACATGTCTGCCGGCGGCCCCCAGATGCTGCTCGTCGAGTTCGAGTCGGGACCGATCTCGGTTTCCCCGGTCGCCGGGGACGCGGTCCTCGTGGTCATGGGCAACCGCCTGTGCAACCTTGGACGGATGCGCATCGAGGTCAGTCGAGTACGTGAGGCCGTCGCTGCTTGCTTGTGAGCGACCCTGTGTCCTCCCGAACCACCGACGACGAGTCCGCCCTGCCGGGCGAGATCTCTGGGCAGCTGGACGTGTATCGGCATGCGCTCCACCTGACCGAGCGAGACGTCGTCCTCGACGCCGCCGTGTGGTTTCACACGGGGGTGGCCGCCCGCGCTGCGGGAAAAGCGGACAGCGCGATGGCCTGCTTCAAGAAGGTTATCGAGGTGGACTCGGAACAGCCCCTCGCGTACTGGGAGCTCGTTGATCTCTACGTTCAGCAGCACCTAGAGCCGGCCGCGGTCGTTGTGCTGAGCGCTCTGGGGGAGCGGCTGGCCGGCCGCGGTCTCTGGCTCGGGGCGGTCGCCGCGTGGAAGCGGGCGAGCGAGCTTGCCCCCGACGATGTCGACGTCCTCAAGTCCCTCCGGGACGCCTACGGCTACGCGGGGAAATCGAACGACGCCGCCGCGGTCCAGACCCTGCTGCAGACCCTGAAGCCGGGAACGGCTCCGGCCGCCGAACCCGCCGCCGCGCCCGCCCCCCCGCACGGGAAGGATCCGGGGCCGCCCGCCGCGCGCACGGGCCCGCCTCCCAGTCGCGCCGTCGATCACCCCCCGATCTTCGACCCCCCCGCGGCGACGAAGCCCGGCGGGGCCAGGAAGAGTGAGAGCGAGCCGCGCAAGGCCGCGCCCGCGCATTCAGCGCCGGCGCCTTCCGGAGCGCCGCACGCCGTCCCGAGCCGCGTCCGGTCGGTCGAGGGCGGCAAAGTCAGGAAGGCGCGGGAACCGCTCCTCGGCGAGATCTGCGTCGCGCACGGGTGGGTCACGGAAGAACAGGTGAGGCAGGCCGCGGACATTCAGCGGCAGAGCAACGCGCGCTTGGGCCGGATCCTGGTGGAGATGGGGGCCATCACCGAGCAACAGCTCTCCCAGGGATTGGCCGAGCAGTGGGGCCTGCGATACACGGATCTCGCCGACACGTCCGTCGAACCGGAGATCGCCCGCTTGATTCCGTCGTACCTCGCCCGCCGCCACGGGGTGGTGGCGATCGGCCGCGACGGCAACCGGCTCGTGGTCGCGATGTCCGATCCCTCGAACGTCGTCGCGATCGACGATATCCGCCTCCTCACGGGCCTCGAGGTCGACGTCGTGATTTCGAGCAGCGCCGACATCGACCGGGCTCAGGCCCAGGTGTACGGCGGCGGGGGCGAGATCGAGGAAATCTTGACCCGCTCCGGCCTCGAGCCGGAGATCACCGACGGCGAACGGACCGACGAGACCAACCTCGAGAACCTCCGGACGGCGGTCGAGGAAGCGCCGATCATCCGGGCGGTCAACCAGATCCTCAGTCAGGCGATTCAGTCGGGCGCAAGCGATATCCACATCGAGCCGCAGCGGACCGAAGTGAAGGTGCGGCTTCGGATCGACGGCGTCCTGCAGGACCTCATGAATCCACCGAAATCCGTGCAGGCCCCGCTGATCTCGCGCATCAAGATCCTCGCCGATATGGACATCGCGGAGCGGCGTCTGCCCCAGGACGGGCACATCCACCTTCGGGCCGAAGGCAAGGAGTTCGACATGCGTGTCAGCACCCTGCCCACGGTGCTCGGCGAGAAGGTCGTGCTCCGCGTGCTCGATCAGAGCAGCACCAAGGTCGCCCTCCACGACATCGGGTTCGCGCATTCCATTTTGGAGACCTGGGAGGGCCTGATCACCAAGCCCTACGGGTTCATCCTGGTCACCGGCCCCACGGGGAGCGGGAAGACGACGACGCTGTACACGTCGCTCGCCAGGATCAACACGCCGGAGCGGAACATCGTGAGCGTCGAGAACCCGGTCGAATACCAGATCCCTCGGGTGAACCAGGTTCAGGTGAACCCGAAGGTCGGCCTGACCTTCGCCAGCGGGCTCAGGACGATCCTCCGGCAGGACCCGGACGTCGTGCTGATCGGGGAGATCCGCGATCGTGAGACCGCCGAGATCGCCGTGCAGGCGTCGATGACCGGACATCTCGTACTCAGCACGATCCACACCAACGACGCCCCTGGCGCGGTGGTCAGGCTCCGCGACATGGGGATCGAACCCTTCTTGATCACCTCCTCGTTGATTGGGGTGCTCGCCCAACGCCTGGTCCGCGTGATCTGTCCGAAATGCAAGGAGGGGTATGTGCCTCCGGTGGACGCGCTCAAGCGGCTCGGCGTCGACGGCGCGCAACCCGATGACGTGCAGCTGTTCCGGGGCCGGGGCTGCGAGGCGTGCCGGAAGACCGGGTACAAAGGCCGGATCGGCGTGTTCGAGCTCATGGTGATGACCGACGGGCTCCGCGCCCTCGCGGTCACCGGCGCCCCGACCGAACGGTTGCGGGAGGGGGCGATCGAGGAGGGGATGCGGACGCTCAAGCAAGACGCCATCCGGAAGGTCCTGGAGGGGGTCACGACGTTTGAGGAGATGCTGCGGGTCGTCTTCGTCAGCGAGTCCGTGTAGCGCCGGGCGGCGCCCCGAGACTGCGCGGGTCGGGGCGGGGGTGCGCGTCTGTGTCCGAGTTGGTGGCAATTCCGGGCACATTACTGTATACTGACTCGCACCCTTTCGATCCGAAACGCGCGTTTTGGCTGACCGTGCGTCTCTTGTGCGGGTGATCGGCAAGCGGGCTTTCGCGTCAGGAGGGGAGTAATGGATTACGAAGACATGGAAGCCCAGGTCCTGAAGGGCTTCGTGCGGGACCGGCAGCTGATCACGATCGCCCTCAACGAGGGGTTCACGCCCGAACTCCTGCCCTCTCCCGTGGCCCGGCGGCTCTGCAACGCACTGATCGACCTCTATCTCGCGCGCGGCGGCGAAGTGATCAACGATGTCACCGTGCGCAACCATCTCGAGACTCGGGGCGTGCTGAACGCCGAGATGGAGCACTATCTGCGGGCCGTCCTGGCGATGCGCGCGCCCGACGCCGGCCGGATGATGTCGTACGTCGATTCCCTCCGGAACCGCGACAGCCGCGAGCGGCTGCAGACGATGCACGACCAATTGGGCGGCTATCTGGGCGGGACCGACACGGGCACCCGCGGCGACCTGATCCAGTTCACGAGCGACATGATCCATACGCTCATCGAGCTCCAGAAGCGACGGGTGCGCCAGCGGATCGGCCCGGTGACCAGCGTGCTGACCGCGTTGACCGAGGACGCCGCCCGCCTGGCGGGCGTCGGCGGGATCCTCGGCTTCTCGATCGCCCCCTTCGAGCGCCTGAATGCGTTGTTGTCAGGCCTGCGGCGCGGGTTCTACTACGGCCTCGCGGGCGCGCCGCGGCGCGGGAAAAGCAATTTCGCGCTCGAACTGGCGACGTACGTCTCGTCCAACCACCGCGTGCCGTGCTTGTACTATTCCTGGGAGCAGACCTCCCGGGTGCTCGCGGCGCGGCTGTTTGCGAAGGAGACCGGCATCGATCCGGCGACGATCCTCGTGGGCGGGAAGCCCGGCGGCGACCCCATCGCCCCCCAACTGGAGGCGGCGCAGCAGCGGATGGCGCGGTACGCGCCGTACCTCTTCCTCATCGAGGGGAGCCGCCAGGACACGCTCAGCCGGATCCGGACGCACGTGTACAACGTGATGCAGGAGTTTCAGACCAACGACGTCGTGATCTTCCTCGACTACCTCCAAAAGATCCCGCTGGACGAGTACGTCGAAGACTGGAAGGCGCGCAACGACCTGATCTCGACCGCGTTGGCGGAGATGAGCCTCGAGCTCAACATCCCGATTTTTGCGATCTCCCCCCTCGACAAGGAGGGGTGCCGCCTCGACGAGCGCCCGGCGGAGGCCGAAGCCGAGTACTCGCAGTTCGAGCGGCCCACGATGCATCACAGCATGGGGAGCGGTGACCTCGAGTACGACCTGGACGTTGCGATGGTGATGGCCAAAGACTGGAAGGCCACCGGGGAACTCCAGCAGTTCCTGCAGACCCGCGCCAAGGCATCGAACATCGATCCCGACACCGTCCCGCACATCGACATCGTGAACCTCTTTGTCGACAAGAATCGGGACGCCCCGGCGAGCGCCTCGTACATCGTCCAGTACGCGTTCTTCGTGACGCTCAACAAGTTCATCGAGCTGGACTACAAGCTGGAGAAGGAATACCGGGCGGATTTCCACGGATTCGCGAAGCTCCAGCAGATCTACGCGTACCTCCTCGACACGGGATTCCTGGAGAATCCTGAGCCGGTGCGGACATGACGGCCGTCAGGCACACCGGCGCCTCGCGGGGCTCCGCGGCCGCATCCGAGCGGGGATAGGGCGGAGGGAGCGAGTGGCCACCACATCGCGGCGGAGAAAACTTCTTGGCGAAGTCCTGGTCGAGGCCGGGATGATCACGGCAGATCAGCTCGCCGAAGCGATGGAGCTGCAGAAGCAGAGCAAGGAGCGCCTCGGGCGGGTGCTCATCGGCATGGGCATCGGCACCGAAAAAGACATCGCGGTCGCGATCGCGAAGCAGCTCGGCCTGGAGTTCGTCGACCTCGACGACATCGTCCCGGACGAGACGGCGCTCCTCGTGCTGCCCGAGCATCTGGCCCGGCGATATCAGCTGATCCCACTGGGCGACGCCGACGGCAAGCTCCGATTGGGAATGGTCGACCCCCTGGACGTGGTCGCCCTGGACGACGTCCGCCGTCAGCTCCGCCAGGATATCGAGCCCGTCGTCATCTCGCACGAGGCATTCGTGCGGGTGCTGAACCAGTACCCGGCGCTCGACGACAGCATCCGGGCCATGATCAAGGACATCAAGACAGACGCCGCCGAGGAAATGGGGGTCGACAGCCTCCGCAAGTTGGTCGACGAGGCGCCGGTCGTCCGCCTGGTCAACTCCATCATCGTGCAGGCGCTCCGCCAGCGCGCCAGCGACATCCACATCGAGGCGCAGGAGACGCGCGTGCGGGTCCGCTACCGCATCGATGGCGCCCTGTACAACGTCATGACCCCACCCCGGCACATCCACGCGGCGATCATCTCGCGGATCAAGATCATGGCGGACATGGACATCGCCGAGCGCCGCCTCCCCCAGGACGGGCGGATCCAGCTGAAGGTGGAGAACCGGGAAATCGACCTGCGGGTGAGCACGATCCCGACGGTGTTCGGCGAGAAGGTCGTGATGCGGATCCTCGACAGGAGCCAGACGCTGGTCAGCATCGAGAAGATCGGGCTCCTCGCCGAGAACCGCCAGCGGTTCGAGGCCATGCTCACGAAGCCGTATGGGATCATCCTGCTGACCGGACCCACGGGAAGCGGGAAGACGACGACCCTCTACACCATTCTCAACAAGCTCAACTCGACGGAGACCAACATCGTCACGGTCGAGGACCCGGTGGAATACCAGCTCGCCGGCATCAACCAGGTGCAGATGAACCCCAAGGCGGGCCTCACGTTCGCCAACGGTCTCCGGTCGTTCCTCCGGCAGGACCCCGACATCATCATGGTCGGGGAGATCCGCGACGAGGAGACCGCCCGGATCGCCATCCACGCCGCCCTGACCGGCCACCTGGTCCTCAGCACCCTCCACACCAACGACGCCCCGGGCGCGGTCACCCGGCTCGTGGACATGGGGATCGAGCCGTTTCTCGTCGCGTCGTCGCTGGTCGGCGTGATCGCCCAGCGCCTGATCCGAGTCCTCTGCGACCGGTGCAAGCAGGTCTACACGCCGCCCGCGGAGGTGCTGCAGCGCCTGGGCGCGACGATGCTCGCCGGCGACGGCCAGGTGCCGATCTACCGGCCGGTGGGATGCGAGTTCTGCACGAAGATCGGATACAAGGGACGTATCGGGATCTTCGAGATCATGGTGGTCGACGATGTGATCAAGACGCTGATCACGAAACGGGCGTCGATCACGGAGATCAAGGAGCAGGCGGTGAAGGCGGGGATGTGGACCCTGGCCGAGGATGGGCTGGAGAAGGTCATCCTCGGGATGACCAGCCCCGAGGAGGTCCTCGATGTCGTCTTCGTCAACGACTAAGGGGAACGAGCCATGACGGCGCCCACCGATCGCGATCGCGCGAGGCAATACGGCACTCATCATCTCAGAGCGGGAGGATCTTGATGCACATTAACGAGCTGCTCAAGGAAACGATGGACGCCCAGGCGAGCGACCTCCACCTGACCGCCGGCCGAAAGCCGACGATCCGGGTGTGGGGGAAGCTGCAGCCGCTTGAGCACCGCGAGGTCCTCTCCCCGGAGGACACCTCGCAACTGGCGTACAGCATGCTGAACGCGTTCCAGAAGCAGAAGTTCGAGAAGACCTGGGAACTCGACCTGTCCTACGGGGTTCCCGGCCTGGGGCGCTTCCGCGTCAACCTGTACCGGCAGCGGGGCGCGACCGGCATCGCCATGCGGTCGATCCCCTCGGTGATCCCCTCCATCGAAGACCTCAACCTCCCGCCAATTTTGAGAGACCTCTCCCGGAAGCCGCGCGGGCTGGTCCTCGTCACCGGGCCGACCGGACACGGCAAGAGCACGGCCCTCGCCGCCATGCTCGACGCCATCAACTCGGAGCGGGCGGTGCACATCGTGACGGTTGAGGATCCGATCGAGTACCTGCACGACCACAAGAGGGGCATCGTCAACCAACGGGAACTGGGGTTCGATACACAGAGCTTTCCCAACGCCCTCCGCGGCGTGCTGCGCGAAGACCCGAACGTCGTGATGGTCGGCGAGATGCGGGATCTCGAGACGATTTCCGCCGCCCTCACGATCGCCGAAACCGGCCACCTCGTCTTCGCGACACTGCACACCGCCAACGCGGCACAAAGCATCGACCGGATCGTCGACGTCTTCCCCCCTTACCAGCAGCAACAGATCCGGATCCAGCTGGCGTCCGTCATCGAGGCGGTGATCTCGCAGCAGTTGCTTCCCAACCACCGGTATGCCACCAGGGCGGCCAACGTCCACTTGGACGGGCACCGGCGTGCCGCCGCGGCCACCGCGACGATCCAGCGGGTCTGGCCGACCCTCGACGAGATCGGGCGCGTGCCGGCGGTGGAGATCATGATGGCCACGCCGGCGATCCGCAACCTCATCCGCGAGGCCAAGACCCACCAGATCGAGTCCGCTCTGCAAACCGGGGGCCAGTACGGGATGCAGACGATGGATATGGCTCTAGCCGATCTGGTCCGGCGCCACTTGGTCAGCCAAGAGGATGCGATCGCGCGGGCGATTCACCCTGACGAGCTCCGAAAACTCATCCACGCATGAGCCGGATGGCTGCACGTATCAGTCTTACGGAGGGTAAGCGCCATGCCTGTCTATGAGTACACCGCCCGGGATCAGACCGGGAGAGTGCTGGCGGGAGCGATCGAGGCCGAAAGCGATCAGTCCGTCACCCAGAAACTCCGGGAGATGGGGTTCTTCATTACGAACCTCCAGCGCAAAACCGAACCCGTGGGGGTCGGCGAGTACTTCGCCCGGTTCCGAGGGATCGGCCTCAAGGATCTGGCGATCTTCAGCCGGCAGTTCGCCACGATGGTCAACGCCGGCCTGTCGCTGGTGCGAACCCTCTCGATCCTCGAGGAGCAGACCCAGCAAAAGCAGCTCAAAGCGGTGATCGCCGCCGTCCGCGAGGACATCGAGGGCGGGGGGACCTTGAGCAATGCGCTTGGGAAGCACCCCCAGGCCTTCAGCAACTTGTACGTGAACATGGTGAAGGCCGGGGAGGCCGGCGGCGTGCTGGACGAGGTCCTGATCCGGCTGGCGGCCTTCCTCGAGAAGGAACTGACGCTGCGCCAGAAGATCAAGTCGGCGACCACCTACCCGATCCTGCTGGCCACCGCCGCGATCGCCGCGCTGCTCTTCATGACGGTGGTGATCATCCCGCAGTTTGCCACGTTCTTCAAGGAGTTGGGGTCCAACGCCGAACTGCCTCTCCCGACCCAGATCGCGATGGGCGTGAGCACGTTGATCCGGCGGTTCTGGTGGGCGCTCATTGCCGCGATCATCGGCTTCATCTATCTGCTCCGCCTGTATGTGCGCACCCCAGCCGGCCGGGCGAACTACGATCGCATCAAGCTGCGTCTCCCCATCCTGGGGCCGGTGAACAAGAAGATCGTGATCGCCCGGTTCAGCCGGACGTTCGGAACCCTGGTGGCGAGCGGCGTCCCCATCATGCAGGCGCTTGAGGTCGTCAGCAAGGCCATCGACAACGTCGTCGTCGCGCAGGCGGTCGAGGCCGTACGCACGAGCATCCGCGAGGGCGAGAGCATCGCGATCCCGCTCGCGGCGAGCGGCATGTTCCCGCCGATGGTGGTGCAGATGGTCAAGGTCGGGGAGGAGACCGGGTCGCTCGAAACCATGCTGACCAAGGTGGCCGACTTCTACGACACCGAGATCGAGAACACGGTCGCCAGCCTGACCTCGATCCTCGAGCCCGTCTTGATCGTGGGCATGGGGGTCGTGATCGGGGCGATGCTCATCTCGCTGTACCTCCCCATCTTCAACCTCGCCCTCGCGGTCAAGTAGTGACGCCATCTACGGCCGGGCCGCGTCGATCGGACGCGGCCCGGTTCACTTTGTCCGCCTGAAATGGGTCACGCGCCGGTGGCTGAGTTGGTCGGGGTCCCGGCCGGCGTGCCGGGCACGGGCGCCGCCCCCGAGGAGCCGAACGCCCCGGCCGAGCCGGGGCGGCAGCGCCTGCCGTTCGACGCGCGCCTCGTCTTGGCGGGGATCCTCGCCCTGGCCGCAGGCCTGCGGTTTGCGCTGCTCGCCCAGAACAGCGTCTGGCTGGACGAGGCCTTTATGGTATGGGTGGCCCAACACCCCTTAAAAATCATCCCAGGGCTTCTCCGGTCCGTCGATCAGCACCCGCCGGTCTATTTCATGCTGATGCACCTGTGGATCGGCGTGGCCGGCGCGGGCGAAGCCGCGATCAGGGTCCCGTCTGCATGCTTCAGCCTGTGTTCGGTCTGGCTAACGTATGTGCTCGTCCGCCGGATCTCCACCCAGAACGTGGGTCTCCTGAGCGCGTTCCTCGTCGCCGTCTCGCCCTTCCAGATCGCGGCGGCGCAAGAGGCGAGGATGTACCCGCTTCTGGGCGCGTTGGCCCTGGCCTCCACGCTCGCGCTGCTCAGCAGCGTCGACCGGGGGGGCGTAGGTCGGTGGGCCGGGTATCTCGCCGCCTCGACCCTCATGGCGTACACGCATTATCTCGGAGGCCTCGTCCTCCTCGCCCATGGGATCTGGGTGGGGTGCTGTGAACGCCGACACTTGGGGCGCTGGGCGATCTGCATCGCAGGAGTGGCCGTCCTCTACGTACCGTGGGCGCCCGCATTCTTCGAGCAGATCCGGAACGGACACAGCTACGGATGGTATCACAACCACGCGCTGTACATGAATCTTAATGATCTGTTGGGATTGTGGGCGTTCGGCGGGTCATTGTTCGGGATGGCCAGCTACTTCTTCACCGGGACGGTGGGGCCCGTCGAACAGCTCATCGTGCTCGCCCCGTTCCTCGTCCTCCTCTGGCGCGGGGCGACGGCGCTAGGCGCCGCGCCACGCTCACTAGCGCTCCTCGGGTTGCCACCGCTCGTGACCCTCGGGGCCGCGTTCCTCATCTCGTGGACGAGACCGATGTTCATTCCTCGTTGGTTTTCCTTCGTGCTGCCCTTTCTCACCGCGGTGCTTGCCCGAGGAGTCTACGACATCGCAGAGCGCGTCGAGGTCCCGAGGGAGCGGCTGATCCCTTTCCTCATCGCCGCGCTCCTCCTCTACCAGGTGCCCGCCCTGGATCGCTACTATACCGATCCAGAGGCCCGGCCCTTCCAATGGCGCGCGGCCGCCCGTCTGGTCAGGGCACTGGGGAGGCCCGGTGACGCGCTCGTGTTCGTCGGATCGCCTGCGGCGATTCCCTTCAAGTACTATTTTCGTGATCCGGTTCCATCGCTGGAACTGGCCCCGGAGGATCGCGTCACGCCCACCGAGGCGCAGATGCGGCAACTCACGGCCCAGCATCCGCGGGTCTGGCTCATCGCCACCATCCCCTTTACCGCGGAGACGCGAGACCGGATCTTGGGGAGGCTCGGCACTGCGTATCGCGCGGTTGGGCTGCGCCAGTTTTCCGGCGCCATCGTCTACTTGTTGGCGACGCAGCAAATCGATCGGTGAATGATCGCGTGGGCGGACCCAAGCCGACTTCCTACGCGGGCACGAGGGTCCTCCTCGCCGGGATCCTCCTCCTCGCCGCATGTTTGCGGTTTGCCCTCCTGGGCCAGCACAGCCTGTGGTCCGACGAGATCTTCGTCGTGTGGATCACGCGGTTCGCCTGGCGCGATCTCCTCCACGTCGTCGGGGCCGTCGATTTCCATCCGCCGTTATACTACCTGTTGATGAAGGTCTGGATCGGGGTGGCGGGCACAGGAGAGACCGTCCTGCGGATTCCCTCTGCAGTCGCAAGCGTCCTGACGGTCGGCGTGACCTATGCCTTGATGCGAAAGGTAGCCTCGGTCCGTGTCAGCCTGCTCGGCGCCTTTCTGCTGAGCGTCTCGCCGTTCCATATCATGGCCGCGCAAGAGGCCAGGATGTATCCCCTCGCCGGGGCGCTTATCGTGGGCTCGACGTGGGCCATCGCCGACGCCGTGGACCAGGGCGGAGTCCTCCGCTGGATCGTCTACGCCGCGCTTGCGCTCCTCATGGTGTACACATCCTACCTAGCCGCCCTCGTGCTCGTCGCACACGGGGCCTGGATCGCGGGCTGGAACCGCCGGCACCTCCGGGGGTGGCTGGCGGCGCTGGGGGGCGTGGCGTGCCTCTACGCACCCTGGCTGCCCTCGCTGTGGACCCAGGTCGGTCAGGCCCACGGGCTGTCGGAGACCGCGCTCCGGCTCGGCGACCTGCTTGGATTATTCGCCTATGGCGGCACCCTCTTTGGGGCGGCCGGGTACTTCTCGGGGGGCCGGCTCGGCCCGCTCGAGCAGATCATCGTGCTCGTGCCATTTCTCGTGACGGTCGGGTTCGGGGTGGTCTCCTTTGGCGGCGACCGGCGCGGTATGGCCCTCTTGGGATTGCCTCTGGTCATCACAATCGGTGTCATGGCGGTCGTGTCTTTTGTCAATCCGATCTTCATTCCCCGGTGGTTCTCCATCGTGCTGCCGTTCTGGGCGATGTTCCTTGCCTGCGGGATCGTGTGGGCGGCGAACACGGTCGTCCGCCTCCATCCAACCCGCGTCGCGGCGTGGTGGACCGTGGGGTTGCTGTTATACTCGCTTCCTGCGCTGCACCAATATTATCTCGACCCCGCAACCTGGTCCTATCAGTGGCGCGCCGCGGCCGCCCTCGTGGCTCGCCTCGGTGCACCCGATGACCTCATGCTCTTCGTTGACTTGCCGGCTGAGGAG
>Ga0070706_100004177_pt1 | contig 14025 bp, 15 predicted proteins | sample KBSK5501metaG_FD_65476 | JGI IMG/M metagenome (GOLD analysis project Ga0070706, IMG submission 65476) | Corn, switchgrass and miscanthus rhizosphere microbial communities from Kellogg Biological Station, Michigan, USA - KBS K5-50-1 metaG | ecosystem: Host-associated > Plants > Roots >...
TTCCAGTCAGGATATTCCTGTTCCCTTTCCTGCGTGTCTGTATCACGAACACGCTCTGACCCTCCTTCGAGGGTTGCTCCTTCCCGGAGCAAGAGACGACTTTGTTTCTTGCTCCGGTATTATGAGGATTCCGTCGCCATAGGACTCTCGTCCCGTAGGCGATCCCGCGTTTGCGCATATGGAACGTTGACTGTGCTTAGGTGCCCGTTTGTCCCCTATCAGGCTCATTGCCCGCAGTTCGCCAAAGAGAGCCTTGCCATGTCATCGAAGAATACATGGTGTTTTGGCGTCGCCACTGTAAGGAGGGAATGACGGATATGGCATTCATCACATGGGAACTTGGGTTTGACATTTCCAGTCTCACCATACACAGAGAACTTGCAGAACGTACATGTACCTCCTTTCGATGCACTTCCGCTTTCATCGGCATGCTGTTGTCCCTTTGTGGGTTTCCCCTCCAGGTAAGCCGTTGTTCTGAAGGTGTTTGTGCTCTCGACCTTCCCTATCTCTGACAGGAATTCCATATGCACCGACGCGGCGCACTTCGATGTGCCAGCGGGCACCAATAGCCTGGACCATGGTAGACAGGGGCGTATCCAGGGGAGCGAAGACCAGGTAGTAGGCCAGCTCGTCAGGGTCGTCCAGACAGCGACGGATGACGAGCCAGTGACAGCCGTCCACGATGCCAGCATGCATGACGGGAAGACGAGCCAGAGGCATCAGAGGCGCTCGCCTTTGGTGCCCTGGCACGGCGTGTGGTGCTGCCACTCCCGCGCTCGAAGCGCTTGGCGTGCGATGCTGGCCACATCGGAGAGCAGGAGACCTGCCCGTGTCTGGACACAGACCACTTCGATGGAGGGGACGGCCATCGCATAGGAATAGCCTTGCTCTTCTACCCAAAGCCGCAAGTCGGGGCTGTGGCCTGAGATCTGTATCGGCCACGACCCAGCAGATGGGCAGGTGAGCAGCCTGGGCACGCTCCACCATCCGTTTGGCCAGTTCGGGCTTGGTCTGAAAGGGAACCGTCTCGGGGATATGCGCGGCGAGCTTGCGGGGCAGATCGGAACACCAGTCTTCGGGCAGGTACAATTCGCGATCGATGAGGGCATGGCCCAGCTCTGTGACGTAAGAGAGGAAAACACCGACCTGACAGTTCTCCACCTGGCCGCTGATGCCGCAATACTGGGGAGCGACGCCAGCGGAGTGGCGGCCCCGTTTGGGGAAGCGCTTTCATCCATGACGAGCACGGGGAAAACCTGCGCGGCTGCCGGAGAGGTGGGGAAAAGAGGAGGCGGGAGCAAGGTCTGGCAGACAAAGGTGCGCAGCTCATCGCGGAGGCCGTCTTCGTCCCAGACAGCCCGCGAAAGCAAGCGTTGGATGCCGTAGGGACGGGCTTGTCGGGCCTGTTCAGCGATCTGCCAGCCATTTTTGCGGGGAATATCGCTCAGGAGAGCTTGCAGATAAAGCAGAGCGTGGTGACGAACTTCGGGGCGGGCAAACAGGGGTGCCAGGCGCTCATGCAGCAGGTGCAGGCTCAGCACCCAGGAACACATCAGGCGCAAGACTGGCCCCAACGGCTCAGATGTGGTATGCTCAGAGGGCTTCATACCTTTCTCCTTTCAAGAGAGACAGCTTGATTGACAACTCTAGCATGTCACATCTGAATGAGAAGGGGAGAAGTTTTGCTGTTCTGGGGAAGATTCCGCGGAATATGCCCGGAATTCAACGGCATCGTTGACGAGCGACCCGATAGCGGGAACCTTCCCTGGAAAATGCCTTGCTTTCAAAGTGCCACCGTAGTGTGCCTCACTGTAGTGGGAGTTTTCCTGTAGAGGCTCCAACAGAGGAAGGAAAACGAGAGATGAGTCGGTTTGCTTTTACTCTGGTAGATGCGGAAGCTGAACAGTTTTGTGAGGAGATTGTCCTGGATATGACGGCCTATGGGATCTCGGAGAGTGAAGCGCTGCGCAGACTCAATGCATGTTGGAAGGGCCTGACCATTGGAGGAAAAGACGATATTACCTATCATCTGGGGGCTGGCGAGTGGGCCGTGCGGATCTTCGACGAAACGGAAGAAGAAGGGAACTCAGGCAGCAGATAGATCGGGCTCTCATTTCCTGAGACAAGCTCGTCATCCACGCTGGCGAGGCGCAAGCAGACAAGCTTGACGCTTCCCCATTCCCTCATTCTTGCTCTTTCTTGGCTCCGAGTTAAGGAAAGACTTGTCTAGCCGCAAAGGAGATAACTGCGGCCCAGTTGTGCGAAAAGTGATTTCGACTGAGCCGATAACTAGCCTATACGGTCCAGTTCCATGCGAGAAAAGGGGAGTTATCGGCACAGTTGGCAGTGGTATCCCTCAAAAAACTGAGCCGATAATGCAACTGGACCGATAACTTGATTGTTTTCCAAGCACGCATGAAGCCACTTCGTCATGTTGCTTTATCTCATCGAGAATGTTATGATGGCAAAACGGTTCTGATACTTCACTCTGTGGCGAAGACGCTTCTTCCGCAAGGCATGGAGTATCATTCTGAGAAACGTTTTCTCTTCTGGAGGATACATGCAAGCTTCTACTCCTCTCACTCCACAACTTGCAAGAAAGATTGCTTTACGTCAAGGGCTGCTCTTGGGAACATTTGCTGGGTGTTTAGCACTTCTGAGTACGACATGCACCAGATTTATACCAGCGTCAACATTCTCCTTTAATTTTATCTATGCTCTGGCTTTCATCGCATTCTTTGTGGCTGGTCAGCGAACGGCAAAAAAAACCAGGAGGATAGATATGGGAGCACTGGCTGGTTTTTGGGCAGGTGTGGCCGTGGCTATTTTAGGGTTGGCTACCCTCCTGGTGCTTGCATTCGCGATGGACCAAAACAGCAGGAGCATATCTCTCTCCTCATTCGCGTATGATGTATCGAGCGGCATCGCGCCTGCTCTGCTGGCGCTGCTTTTCGGTCCAGCTATTGGAGCGCTTGGTGGTTTTATTGGCAAAATCTATACCGAAAATTCCGTGTCACAGCCGATTGCATCAGGGCAGCCCCCAGCGTCTGTTCAACCACCTTTGCCAACAGCACAGCCTGTTCAGCCCACGCAACCACCAGCACCCCAGCAAGATCAAGCATAGCATATGCGCTCCTGACGGACTAAAAGGGTCCGTACAGAGCTTCGCACAACTGCGCCGCAGTTATCTCCTTTGCGGCTACCAAGCTTCTTTCTTAACACAGGGCCTTCTTGTGAAATTTTCACGCCATTGCACCCACCTGTGCGATGAGCCAAGATTCCGGGGACCATGCCTTGCCAAAATGGTTTGCCCCATTCGTGGTGATTCGTCGGGAAAAGTCCCGGGAAAACTCCGGAGAAAATGGGTCGCTTTAAAAGTGCCACTGTAGTGGCTCAACAGGATACACTTACGTTGAAATGGGAGACGAAGCTCTCTGTTCCCCAGAATGCGACTGTCCACTGGAATGGTTTCCAATCTGGCAGCTCCTAACAGGCATTTACGCTCCCCGCGCCCATCAATTCGGAGCGTGCTGAAGCCAGCTATCAGGAAACCCCTTCCCCCGATTATTGGTTATCACCTCTGAGCGACCTGTTTTTCTCCTCTAACGCCACTTGAGTTTGCATACGATTGTGAGCACTCACCACGTGATACAAAATAATAAGCTGGGTCAGAGCCAGGGGGTCGCTCTGGCAGAGGACATTGCCGGCGTAGAAGCGACCTAGAAGACTCAGGCGGTCAGGACGCAGGTGGCTTGCATCCTCCATGTGCGCCCAGATACAATCCTCAAGTTCGCAGGCTTTCTGATGGCTGATATTCCCGTCAATCTCCAGCACGTCACGTTCTACCCCCTCATACTCCTCTTCAACCAGGCGTAAAGCTGGCCGCAAACCGTTCTGTGATACCTCCAGTACATCCGAGAGATCGATCTTGGGAGCATGTTTCGCTTCGATCAAACGTACGTCGAGGTGCGCCAGGTTGCGCGTGCGATAGTACAGGCTGCCACGGGAGAAGCGTACGATGATATCCGCGAAGCCCTTCTGTGGTTGAATGTAGAGGCGGCTATCGCGCCAGCGGGCGGCGATTTGCTGGCGTACCTGTTCAACTGTGTAACCACGCATGGTACTATCACGCATGATTTTCCATTGTTGCAGGAGTGCAGTTTCGGGATCAAGATAGATGCGTACATGCGCAAGGCTGCGCAATTCCGGGGTATAGAGCGGATGCAGGCCATGCACTATGATGATATCGGCAGGGTGGACTTCCTCCGGGTCATCAAAGGTGCCTGTTCTGTGGTCGTAAACAGGTTTCACCAGTGATTCTCCGCGAGCAAGACGACGGAGATGGTCGGTCATAAGTGTAACATTGTTGGCGCTCGGATGCAGGGCGGTTATACCAGTTCGTAGGCGTGTTGCACGGTCGAGGGTGTGGTAGTCATCAAGACAGATATGGGTAATACGTTCCCGCCCGAAGAGCTGCACCATGCCATCGGTTAGAGTGGTTTTCCCTGACCCACTATCACCACACAGGGCCACAACCAGTGGCTGTTCAGTACCCTTAACTTCAGGCATGGGCTAAAACTCAACAGATTCGCGTTCGCACGGAGATAACTTGTCACTACGCATACGTTTTGCTTCGTTGGGGGTCGATAGCCTACTACGCTCCTCTGCCCATTGAATATGTAGTAAGTATACCTTTTTGTAACCATTCCTTTCCAAATAGGCCCATCTCTTGCATTTCCACATTTCACAGGCTGTGCTAGAAAATAGCTATAGCACCTTTGCAACTGAATAGTGTTTCCAGGGTTTCACGGTAAAGCGTTCCCGTGGGTAAAAGCACTAGCGTATGTGCTGCACAGAACCATCACACCGCCAAACGTTTTGGCAAGTAGACGTGATCTGTGACCCGGTTGGCCGTAGGACCCGCCGCCCGCCCAGTTCGTTCGTCAACGGGCGTAGGTTAAGGCTAGAAATTTGGGCAGATGTCCTATTTGTCCAGATTTGTAGCAACTATAACAGAGAACCTTGCTATTCTTACATCTCGTACGCGAGCAAATCAGCATCTCTTTCAGATCCATGTGCTGAATAGTTTCGTCATCAGCAATCAGAATGCGTGTGGGCATGGCAATTCCTTGACTTGAATGTGCATCGTTCATCCAGCAAGCGGAAACACCTGTCTTATTGACGGGCTTAGCAACCTGCGAACAGCCGCACCCCCTCAAGCGATGTGCTCTGTAAGCCTGCCAGAAGTTACAAGCCAGCGTGCAAATTCGAGACGTCGAAGCTCTGTAAGGGTCCGCTGTCTCGTTCTTGTCTTGTAATCTCTGCGTAGTCTCCTCAATCGGCTGATCTCTTCCTCTGCCAAGCCGTTGTTACGCAACATTTCGAATTCTTCTATGCTGTCCATAGATCTCTCCTTTTTCACTGTATCCAGTAACCGGGGCTGTCCGTAATGAAATTTATCGATCAACACCGGTCTTGTCATCCTGAGCGAAGCGAAGGATCTCTCTGCCCATCGCGGCAGCCCCTTCGCTGCCCGGAGGCGTGACACGAGGTGGCGGTTCAACCTGGTAAGGACTCTTCTTCACCCTTGAACCGTGTCTAAGCATCTATATGCATATTACATCTATATGCGCATTTTGTCAAGGGATTGGACTTTGCCACTGCCCTGGAATCCCCGGCGAGCGATTTCCTAAAAACCCCAAAAGAGAGTACAATAAGTTGCAGAGGATTTTGACTAGTAGTAAGTCCAGCTAGCTATTGAGGCCGACATGTAGTGACCCCCCTTGCGGGGGTCAGGTACTCACCCATCAAATGAATGTTGACGGTCTACTTGCTAACTTGCGGGAGAGGGTTTGTATGGAACACGCTTTACTTCAACAACTTCAACAACGCCCATTGCTGTGTGATGGTGCAATGGGCACACTGCTATACGCGCGAGGAGTAAACTACGAACAATGCTTTGACGCGCTTAACCTGTCCCAGCCAGAATTAATATTGAATATTCATCGTGAATATATCAGCGCCGGCGCTCAGGTTATTGAAACGAACTCCTTCGGCGCGAACCGCGCAAAGCTCGAGGCTTATAACCTGGGAGATCGAGTACGCGAGATCAATATGCGAGCAGTAAAACTGGCACGCGAGGCACGCGAGGTTTCCGGCCAATCGGTCTTCGTCGCGGGCGCTGTTGGCCCCAGCGGACGCCCCCTACAGGCACCCGATGAGCATCGCTTAAGCGAGTTACGGACTATCTTCCGTGAACAGGTCAATGCTCTACAGGATGGCGGAGCCGATTTGCTCATACTCGAAACGTTCTCCAACCTGGCGGAACTGCGGCAAGCCATTCTGGCAGCTAAAGAGAGCGGACTGCCCATCATTGCTCAAATGAGCTTTTATGAAGATGGTCATACCCTCTCTGGCCAGTCGGCAGCACGAGTAGCTGCAGTGCTAAGCGACCTGGGAGTCGATGTGATAGGCGCGAACTGCAGCGTGGGACCCGCCGCCACATTTGACGTGCTTGAAGAGATGATCGCTGAAGCCAACCGACACCAGGACGGCCTGAAATCCGCGACCCACCTGTTCTCTGCTCAGCCTAATGCAGGATTGCCAACGCGCATCGATAACCGCTTTTTCTACGTGTCCACGCCTGACTACTTTGCAGACTATGCCCTGCGCTTCGCTAAAGCTGGAGTACGGCTGATAGGCGGCTGCTGTGGCACAACACCGCATCATATCGCGGCTATGCGCAAAGCGCTCGATGAGCAATATGGCGTGCGTGATTCGCTAGCGACCGGGACACCTGAAAACCTTGTGCACACAAAACCTGCAGTTGTTTCTAATGGGCAAGCTACAATCGCCCGGTTGCTTGAGGAAGAAGTAATCCTGCCACAGCAAGGTTCAACGACACGCCTGCAAGAAAAGCTGGCGGCGGGAGAGTTTGTTGTAAGCGTTGAACTCGATCCCCCCAAAGGTTTGAATCCGGCTAAAATACTCGAGGGTGCGGCGCTGCTTCAAGAAGCTGGTGTTGATTGCATCAACATTGCCGATAGTCCAATGGCGCGGGTACGCATGAGTTGCATTGCCCTCGCGCGTTTGATCCAGGATCACCTGGGTATCGAAACAATTATCCACTTTACAACGCGAGACCGCAACTTGATGGCGCTGCAATCCGAGCTTTTGGGAGCTCATGCCCTGGGCATTCGCAATATCCTGGCTTTGACAGGGGATCCATTACGAGTTGGTGACTATCCCAACACGACGGGGGTATGGGACTTAGACTCTGTGGGGCTAATCCAGTCGATCCGGGGTATGAACGAGGGGCATGACGCGGCAGGTTCATCGATTGGAGCTAAAAGCTCATTTCATATAGGGGCAGCGCTCAACCTGAACATGACAGATGAGCAGGCAGATCAAGAGATTGAGAAATACCGGCGTAAGATTGACGCAGGGGCACAGTTTATTATGACCCAGCCTATCTATGAATTGGCACGTTTATTGCGCTTTTTGGACCGGGCCGGGAAGCCTCCAATACCCATGATCCTTGGCTGTATACCTTTACACAGTTCGCGCCACGCTGAATTCCTGCATAACGAAGTTCCCGGCATCACCATACCCGATGATGTGCGTGCACGTATGCGCGCCGCTGGTGACCATGGTCACGAGGAGGGACTGAAGCTGTCACAAGAACTGCTGACGGCGGCGCGCGGTATGGTGCAAGGGGTGTACCTGATGCCATCATATGGACGCTATGATGTTGTTGAGAGCCTCACCAGGTCGCTCAAGAAGCCGGTTCAGGGCATCTCACAGGGTACGAAAAACGCCGATATATGATGTACTAGTGGAGTCTACCTCAGATCTCTAAGCCGGTCAAGCCTAATCAGCGGAAGACAAAAACCCCCCGCTGGTCGGGCCGCCGCCCTACTCCCTGTTTTTCGGGTCTACGCCGTAGTAGGATTGATAGGCCCTGTACTCTTCGTCCACGTCCCCACTCTCCCCGAATACCGCAGCATAAGCCGCCTCTTCATCCTCTGTGGGAGTGATAAGCGCCTTAAATTCTGCTAACTGGCCTGAGAGTCCCATAGACTCCACAGCCTTTTTGCTCTGGTCGTAGTGTCGCTTCGCGTGGCAGTTCGCGCAAAGTACCTCGCACTTCTCCATTTCCTTGTACAATGCCTCCACGCTCCTACCGCTCTTCACGAAATCAGCGATGTTGAACTCCTTTTCCTTTGGGTTGCGGTGGTGGAAGTGGAGCGTAGCCGGGTGTGTCTCCCCACAATCCGCGCACCTGAGTTCAGATTTAATCTGCTGATACAACTCGTACATCCTCACCTTCCTTTCATACTTCTGGGCCAGTCTTTTAACCTTGTTCCTCCGGTACCACCCTTTATGGTACTGCCTTAAATACTCCTTGTACTTATCTCTATCTTTGTAGGGCATCGCTCACTCCCCTTTGAGCTAAGTATACCACGCTCTGAGCACGCCTCGAGCAGTAGAGGACAGTAAGCCAACACATAAGACTATTTGGCCTCCTAAGAATATTCAACACAGATGGGCGCGCAGGCGCGCGGCCTGCCCTTTATCGACTGCGAGGGGCAGTTCGAGCAGAAACGTCGTCGTCTTCTGTTTGGGGGTGCACTCGGTTGTGGCTGCTTCTTGCTGCTCATGAGCCGCACCTGTTTCTACATATAGAACGTCTATTCCAATCAGAGCAAGCCGGGCCGCCTCTGTCAAGCACCGCATCGCCGCACGCCTCGTACTCCCTTCGCCTCCCCACACAAGGAACGGCGCTTCATCCCCCGCATCAATCCACGGGGGCTTTCGCGCTCGACTTGCTGTAAGCTAGCAACTATGTGAACGAACAGCGAGATACCCCCATAGGTTCGTAGGGCCAGGGATGAGACAAGGCAATCGCCTCTCGATTTCATTTGAAACGGCAAATGTGACATAAGATGTCGTGATTATTGTGGTACCATCCTTGCTGTGTCAATCTTGCAGGCACATAACGCTCAGAAGGAGGAAGCAGCTATGCGCTATAGCTTGAATCTGCCGAATGGGGGGGGCGTGTGCAGATGCGCGCACACTCGCCGAACTGGCCCATGATGCGGAGGCGGCGGGCTGGGATGGGGTCTTTCTGGAGGATTACATCCTTTACCAGGGTGTCTCCAGCACTCCAACGTTCGACCCCTGGGTTGCATTGGCAGCGATGGCACTGCGGACGAACCGGATTCTGCTGGGAACCGATGTCACGCCTCTGCCCCGTCGGCGTCCCTGGAAGCTCGCGCGGGAAACGGTCACCTTGGATCACCTGTCTAACGGGCGTCTGGTTCTGGGCGTTGGCCTGGGTGACTCACCTGAGACCAGCTTCACCCACTTTGGGGAAGTAACGGACACCAGACAGCGGGCCAGGATGCTGGACGAGGCGCTCGACGTGCTGGTAGGGTTATGGAGTGGGGAACCCTTTCAGTACCATGGCGAGTACTGCCACGTGGAGGAAGTGGTGTTCTTACCTCGACCTCTCCAGATCCCCAGAATTCCCATCTGGGTGGGCGGGGGCTATCCGCGCAGAGGACCGATGCAGCGGGCGGCACGTTGGGATGGAACGTGTCTCTATCAAACCAGCAATGATGGAGTATGGAGTCCTGCGGAGGTGCTGGCATTGAAAGCATTCATAGCGAGTCATCGATCTGCATCCACTCCATTCGACATCGTCCTTGGGGGGAAGAAACGCGGTGAGGACTGGGAGCAAGAGAGGGAGCTGATCAGCTCCCTCGCTCAAGCCGGTGCCACCTGGTGGACTGAATGGATTCCTCCAGCAGAGCCCGAGGTGATGCGTGCTTGCATCCAACGAGGCCCCTTGCGTATTGACTAGCAGCGAACGGCAGACGCGAAAGAGAGAGAAAGTCGGGTTCAGGATTCTGGCGCTACGACATCTGCCTGCTCAACTCATTGGCTTCGGCGTGTGGTCTGTTCATATCCGAAACGAGCACCGGGTAAATAAGATGCGATTGCCTTGAGGAATGAGATGAAAAATTTGACTTGGATAAGGCTGTATGCTACACTAAATATGGTTTCATAGTTATCTTTGCACCAGTTTTTAGTGTAATTTTTACCAGTACCATAAAGAAGGAGGTCTGGCCTATTAATAGGGATATCCGGGGGAATGACCGTTCGCGAGAAACGCGGGTGAACGAGCGCATACGTACTCGCGAGGTGCGCTTAATCGACGAAAACGGCGAGATGATCGGTGTCATGCCCACCCAGCGTGCGCTTGATATTGCCCGTGAACGAAACCTTGACCTGGTCGAGGTGCAACCCAACGCCATCCCACCAGTCTGCAAACTGATGGACTACGGTCGCTATAAGTATGAGCAGGCAAAGAAAGAAAACGAGGCGCGTAAGAATCAGAAGACGGTCACATTGAAAGAGATTCGTTTGAGTCCCCGTACAGACGAACACGATGTAGACGTAAAGACGCGCAAGATTCAAGAGTTCCTCGCTGATGGCGATAGAGTCAGAGTCAGTGTCAAGTTTCGAGGGGCGGAGATGCGCCACCCCGATATTGGCCGTAAGTTGCTTGATGGAATTGCAGATGTATTGAAAGGATCGGCTGTTATCGAGCGCTCCCCCATTATGGAGGGGAAGATGATGTCGATGATTGTCTCCCGTGCACCTGGATGGGAGCCACCGAAAAAGCAAGCTCCTCCACCTGCTGTTTCCAAAAAACACCAGGCTGCTCAGGCAACCCTAAGCAACACTACAACCACTCCAACACCCGCCCTTGTCCAAGAAAGCACCGGGGCGACAAGCGCTCCGAACGAGTAACGACCGGCAGCGATTCAGCTATGGTTGGAGCCAGATCTCAGGGGTGTAGTTTTCCCGAACTACACCCCTGAATTTTTTGCGATACCCATAGCGTTGACTTTTATACTGAGGGCTACTACGATAGAAATATCGCAGTAAGCATAACCGCAAGCAAACTTATGTTGCATAATAGAGAAACGTTTTCCTGATAAGCGACTGATATCGATGCAAACGCCGCTCGCGCGGCTACGCTTCGCATCATGCATCGAAAAAACTATGGAGGCCACTGGTGAGTAGCTACGATGATCCACGTTGGTATGAAGAGCCCGGGATAGATCAGAAACATAGATTGGTACCTGATGATGAGTCCAAGCCAACATCAGCAACAAACGCCAATAATTCTACGCAACAACAGGTATCTACACAAGAACCTGCGGCAGTTAAGGGACCTCAGCTTGGCCGGGTATTTGGGCAGATTGTTGTTACTACCACCCTGATGATAATTGCATTTCTAGGTGGTTGGTTTGGTCACCAGGCATTTACCAATACGAACTTCAATCCCAGCAACCCATCTAAGAGTTATGCTAATCTCTTCCAACAGGCCTGGAATATTGTGGACCAGAACTATGTCGATCGCAAAGCTATCAACTACCAGCAGATGTCATACCAGGCTATTACCGCTATGCTCAACGTGCTGCATGATACCGGCCATACCCGTTTCCTCACTCCCCAGGATGTACAAGCAGAGCACCAGCAACTAAGCGGTACCCTTATAGGTATCGGCGTTTACCTGCGGCAAGACCCTACAACGAAACAACTCATCATCACTTCCACTATTCCCGGCGCACCGGCAGCGAAGGCCGGGCTTAAAAGCGGGGATATCATTACCGCTGTAAACGGTGCGAGTGTCGTAGGGAAAGATCTCAATACCGTCAGCTCACTCATCCAGGGACCTGCCGGCACGAATGTATCCCTCACAGTCAAACGCCCTTCCACAAATCAGACACCGACATTTACTATGAAGCGGCAAGAGATTACGGTGCCCTCCGTCACTCTGCACTATATTGCAGATGTCCACATCGCGCATATACAAATCACTCAATTCTCCGATGGAGCCTCAAATCAACTCAAAGATGCTCTCAGCCAGGCAAAAAGAATGGGGGCAAAAGAAATTATTCTTGATCTACGCGATAATCCCGGGGGATTCCTCCAGGAGGCCATCAACGTAGCCAGCCAGTATATACGCAAAGGAAATGTGCTTCTGGAGCAGGACAGCAGCGGACAACGAACGCCTGTCCCGGTGAATGGGCAACCCATTGACACGACTACCACGATTGTGGTGCTGGTCAACAGTAACACGGCGAGCGCTGCAGAGATTGTTTCCGGCGCTCTACAAGACAACCACCGGGCAATCATTATAGGTACAAAGACCTTTGGTACAGGTACTGTGCTGCAAGAGTTTGACCTATCCGATGGCTCCGCTGTTCTCCTGGGGACAAGCGAGTGGCTGACTCCTGATGGTCAATTTATTCGTGGTAATGGTATTATCCCCAACCCTGGCTTCAATGTCCCGCTGGGCCCCAATGTAAACCCTCTTACACCTGATGAAGAGAATCAGGAGCATATGACATCGCAGCAAATTCTCCATAGCGGGGATGCTCAGTTGGTCAAGGCGATTGAGTATCTAGAATCGCATTGATCGATAAGCACGACGGCTGGGCGTAATTAGGCGCGTACTTTTCAATAAAAGAGTCTAAAACATGATCGAAGTAGAACTAAAATGTGAGTTATTTCCTAAGTCACTGCCAAAGCTGCAGGAGAGACTCCAACATATAACGTTCGACAGTACAGCGCATAATGTAGACAGATATTATGATACGCCACGATTCGATTTACTCCAGCAGGCAGTATTTGTCCGCGTCAGGAATGATCGTCAACTCGAATTTAAGTTCAATGAGCAAGGCGAAACGGCACATCGTCAGAGTACGGAACGCGCTTTTTCTCTCTTCCCCGATCCAAACACGTGTGAAAAAATGAATGCTCTTTTTACGCGGTTCTTACCACGTTGGTCTGCCTCGTCCAACTTTAGCGAGGCGGTAACAAAAAACAATCTCACAGAATTAGCATGCATCAACAATACAAGAGAAGTCTATGCAGATGGGGCAGTACACCTGAGTATCGATCATGTGGAAGGGCTTGGGGATTTTTTAGAAGTTGAAATGCAGTGTGAGGAGGATACAGACACGAACGAAGCGCTGGCTCTTTTGCACAAGTTCATAGCTGACCTTGGTCTACAGCATATCAAGGTGGGGTACGTTGAACTCTGGCTACGTATTCATAACCCACAAGCGTATCAGCTCGGCAAGTACCGCATATGACATCCTCCCCAGGTATGAATGCCAGGGATTCCCAGCAGCCCCAGGTATCACAACCGTGAAGAGCGAAAACCACACGCTTTATGGCAGTTTGGGTAGTTCTGGCCTGGACGTACTCATTGCTTCATCGCTGCACGGGCGTTGGCGCTGCTCTCTTTTTCTACGACGGCTTGTTCCCCCAGGCAGTGAGCAGCCTCCATGTCGCCACGAAGTCCGGCTGCTGCATGTCGCTGAGTACCTGTTGGCGGAGTGTCTGGTAATCTTCAGGCAACCGAGTCCACTTACGGATGAAAGGCAATAGTGTCTCTCCAAGCCTTGTATCCTCATAAAAGCGTTGTCCTTCGGCAGTGCCCCCTCGGTATTCCAGCGCATGGGCGTGCGTCTGCACGTTCTCGAGTCCATACTGGTGTAGTAGGCGAGCGAGCTGGCTTGTCACCCCGTTACTGTCCGGGGTAAAGAGGTGCCCTGCTCTGTAGAATGCTTCAATAAACACCTGATTGAGACGTGTCAAGGCCGAGCTGCTACTCTCAGTTATCAAATTGCTTTCTGTAACCCGGATCACCCCGCCCGGTCGAGTCACGCGCTGGAACTCCTGCAGGAGTTTGGGCCAATCCCAGGTGCGCAGGTAGCTGGCCCCAAAGCGCTGATTGACCAGGTCGAAGTAATCAATGGGAAATTCAAGCATGAGTAAGGCGTCCATCGTGCGGAACTGCACGCGATCACTGACCTGCTGGGCTTCTGCTTGCGCTTGCGCATACTCGGTCATGCGCCCACTCACGTCCACCCCCACGAGCAGCGACATGGTCGGATAGGTTTTCGCTGCCTCAATGAGCCAGCCCCCGGTGCCACAGCC
>Ga0070706_100004178_pt1 | contig 14024 bp, 14 predicted proteins | sample KBSK5501metaG_FD_65476 | JGI IMG/M metagenome (GOLD analysis project Ga0070706, IMG submission 65476) | Corn, switchgrass and miscanthus rhizosphere microbial communities from Kellogg Biological Station, Michigan, USA - KBS K5-50-1 metaG | ecosystem: Host-associated > Plants > Roots >...
CATGATCCGCCGCTACATCATCTGGCGGAACAAGCACGCCACCGACGAACGCCTACGCAAGATCGTCAGCAGGGCGAACGTTGCCTGAGGCGGAGAAAGTCGTGGTAAGGCATACTGACCTGCCTCACCGTCATTCCCCTGGCGTCTTCGGGACCGCGTAGCGAAGCACCGTGGTCTCGCCCTCCACGTGGGAAGAGACCGCCTCCAGTCTGATCGGAGCGCCACCGGCGCTCTCAAAGAAGCGAACGCCCCCGCCGACGAGGACCGGAGCGATGTGCACGATGATCTCGTCCAGAAGCCCGGCCTCGAGACACTGCCGGGCGACATTGGCGCCAAGGATAACCACATTCGCACCATCCGCGGCCTTCTTGGCAAGTGTTACCGCCTCCTCGATCCCCATGTCGAGGAACTGGCCGGTCACACCCTTCACGACAGGGGGCTGCGCCGGCGGATTATGGCGCAACACAAAGAACGGCCCGCGAAAGGCGCCTCCGTAGAAGCCTGGTTGCAGGCGATCCTCGACATCCTGCGTACGCCGGCCAACCAGCAACGCTCCCGTCGATCGAACAACCTCGTCGGCGGTCTGGCCTGACCCGCCATCGACGTCGAAAACCCACCCCATGTCATCGTCCGGCCCCGCTATGAAGCCGTCCAGGCTCAACGGCGTGTGCCAGAGCACCTTCCCCATCCTCACTCACCTTCCTTAAAGCAGGTACAACCCTGTTGACCGGGATCATCCCCAAAACTCATCGGCGTTCGACGTGATCATAGGCGGGCGTGGGGAGGGCGAACGTTGCCTGCTGCGGCACTAGTGGCAACGGTCGGCGGCGATGATGGCCCGCCTTGTGGGACCTAGATATGGTCAGTAAGATCGTGGTAAGATCGTGGGTACGATCCTACTGAGGGGGCGTGTGCGAGGTTACCAGCGCAGTGTTTCAAGCAAGCGATCTCGCCGGCGCGAAGCGTCGGGAGTTCCTGGGTGCTGCCCGCGAGGGAGGCGCGCTTTTGCGCGACACCGATGGCTTCGCGCTGACGATGGTTCCGCTGGCGCAGCTCGAGGCGATCACCGAAGTAGCCCGAACGGCAGTTGCCGCGCTGCTGGCCTTGGCGGCGCTCAGCCGAGAATCCGCACGCCCGGCAGAACTCGGCCAGCTCGCCTGGCTCGCAGTTTTCGAAGACGACGACCGGTTGGAGTTCTTCGAGGAGTTGCGCGATGCGCTGTCGGTCGCGGAAGCGACCCGCGACGCTGCACCCGTCGAGACCTGCCTGCGGGAGTGGCGCACGACCGCCCGTGCGCTGTCGGACCCGCTCCGGCATGCGATCCTGACTGGGCCGGGGGACGATGACTATGCCGAGGTCGCCCGGCCGAAGGAGTGACCCCGCCCCCGGCTCCTACCGTCCTCACGTGGCCGCCCGCCGTCCCGGCGGGCGGCCGTCGGCAAAAGCCAGTCTTCCGGGTGCTCGTGCATCGCCAGTACCTCGGTATCTGGAACGATCTGCCTGGCCGGGTGGGCCTCGCCAACGCTCAGCAGTTCTGGGATCATGTCGCGATGACGCCTGGGCAGCCGCCAAAGGTCGGCACTTCCAGCGTGATGAAGAGCAAGTACGCCGCGCCGAAGTGGCCTGGATACTCCAAGACCATCCACTACGAGATCACCGGCGCGGGGAGGATCGACTACCAGTTCAACCCATCGACGACCGAGGGATCACGCGGCGACCCACACAGCGTGGTCAAGATCCTGACCATCGACCTCGGCAGCCACTGACTTGCCATCGCAGATTTCCGCGGGACCGCGCCGACAGTCCAGGTATCCAACCGCTTTCCTGGAGTCAGTACGGTGTGTCGCCATCCATCCGGACGACGGGGCTGTGGCCGACACCTGACGCGAAGGCTTCTGTCGCTTCTCGGCGCCAGAACGGAAGCAGCGGAGGCGGCTTAACCGACGGATTAGGCTCAACTTGCTGCGCGATCGTCGTCTTCGCCTAGGCTGCGTGACTGGATCGAAGGTGTTCATCCCACCACCCGTCTACCGCCTCGCGCTGCTGGTCCCAGTCGCGGTCCGAGATGCGAGTGCCGGCGGCGCAGGCACCGTAGGCGAACCATTACCGAGATATGCGCTGTCCGCGGCAGAACAGGACGTTCGTCGGTCCGAGTCCCTGAATAATTATTCGGCACCTTTGGACTGCGGACGGCAGAAGACTGCTCGGGGAGCCGCCGTGAGAAAACGTCGCTGCGCGCTGATGCGTTCGTTCTGCGCGGATGCGCCAATCTCTGTGATCATCGACTCAGGCCACCTGGGAAATACGGTCCGCCCGTCGCGATGATAAGGCGTGTGCTAATGATACCTTCCTTGTCTTCGTGGGATTTGGGCGCGGAGCCTATACCTGCCTTTTGGAATTGAATCCTCTTAGGTGAGTTGACTGATCCATGCTGCCTGGCCGTCTGTCAAGGATCGTGCAGGACTGCGCGGACGGTGGCACACTGTCTTCGTGGGAGGCAAGCGCCGCAATCTATGGCCCGTGCTGCTGGCTGCCGTGATCGCGGTCGCAGCGGCGTGGGGATCGTACAAGGTATGGCGGTCACCGCACCGGAACGATCTTGCAACCTTTTGGGGGTTCGTCGCGGGCGTGGTCGCGCTGGCAGCCTCAGGGATCGCCTGGGCATGGCGCAGGCGGAAGAAGCAGGATGAAGGGCCGCCGAGCCGCCAAAGACTTGATGAACTTGCTGACCAGTTGGCGGCGGCGGTGAAGAAACAGTGGCAGGCCGCGGCGCGTGAGCGGAAATTGCTATGGCCCGAGGCGATCCCGGTGCGGTGGAGGGCGCCATCAGAGGCCATGGCAGGTCCAGTCGCCGCGGCGGTCAGTTCGATGCTTTTCCCGCCTCTGCCAGGGCTGCGGCGAGTCGAGGAGCGAGACCTTCGAGAGGGAGATATAAGGGACCTCCACGCTTTGTATGGGGGTCTGGGTTCGGGTCGTCTCGTGATTGCAGGCGCAGCCGGATCGGGCAAGAGTGGAGCTGCCGCCCTGCTGATCCTTGATGCCCTGGAACATCGGGAGCTAATCTTGGGTGTCGAACGCAGCAAAATACCTGTGCCGGTGATGTTCACATTGCATGGGTGGGATCCGAACAACCGGAATATCGAAGAGTGGCTGGTTCCGCAGTTCCAGCAAATGTATCCGCTGTTTAGAGGCAGAGATGGCGCCAAGAACGCCGCGAATCTGATCGCTTCGAACAAGGTGACGGTGATTCTTGACGGCTTGGATGAGGTCGCTGAGGAGCTGCGGCCTGCCGCGTTGCGGGCACTTAGCATGCAAGCGGGTTTTCGTGTTGTCCTTATATGCCGAAGCAAAGAGATGGTGGCTGCTGTACAAGAAGGAATTTTCGACGGGGCCGTGGCAGTCGAGCTGCAACATGTTGGGCCCGAGGATGCGGCTCGCTACTTGACGGATGTCCAGCGTGATCCGCCACCCACTGGGTGGGCAGAATTGACTCGCCGCCTCGGTGAGGCTTCAGATAGGGCGCTTGTGCAGGCGCTCTGCAGCCCATTGGTGCTCACTCTCGTCCGGGATACCTACCGCGGGAGTGATGACGTCCACGAGCTGATCGATATTTCTAATGATGCCGGGTCAGAAGCCTCAAGGGAGCAGATCGAAGAGCATCTGCTTGACCGGGTGCTATCCGCCGCGTATGAGAGGATCGAGGGAAGACCGAAACCGCGCTACGATCTTGAGCAGGCGGAGAATGCGTTTCGCTACATTGCCAGGAAGATGCGTGAGAATAATACCACTGACTTGCAGTGGTGGCTAATACCTGACTGGGCCGCTTACGTTCCGCGGGTTATCCTGACGGGAGTCGCCGCTGGGCTGGTGACCGTATTGTGGGTGGCTTTGGCTTTCGCTCTTCTCGGAGGTGCTGTAATAGGTGGCCTGTTCTTGGGAGCTATCGGTGGGATAGTCGCGGCCTTTTATTTTGGCAGGAATGCTGAAGATAATCAGGAGTATGCAGCTGGTCCACCCCCAGGGATTTTGCCGTCCAGGGGAGGGGGGATAAGGGAGTTTGCTCATTGGTTTGGCGCAACATCAAGCGTTACGGCGAACCCTTTAACTCCGAAAGCTTCATGGCGAAGTGCATTCATGAGAGCTATCTTCTTGGCCCCTCCGATTTCCATTTTCTTGGGCCTCGGCTTGGGGCTATTTTTGGATGCTCTAAGTGATGAAACGTTTAGCGGAACGCTATTCATAGGATCAGTTCTCTTTGGACTTATTGTAGGAGTTGCGGCAATCCCTGCATTCGCGCTCACAGCTACTCCTACCTGGCCGACTTCGCTCGCGTTTGTTGAGCTTTACTTCAGTCAGCGCACTCCACTTCGTCTAATGCGGTTCTTCGAAGATGCCCGGGAACGTGGTGTCTTGCGCACAGCCGGGCCGCTGTACCAGTTTCGGCACGCTCGACTGCAGGGCCGTCTAGCCGAACAAGCGTCTCCAGTACCGGCCCGAGATCGTTCTGAAGCCCCAGCCACCTGAGCGCTGTTACAGCGGCAGAGTTCCTGGCAAAAAATTGAAGCAGTAGAGCTGGGCCGTTCTGTTGCGGTTTAGCCGCGACGAATAAACCATCAACAGGCAGCGCACGCTTCGCGATCTGGCCGGGCTAATATCCTTACGGCTCAGCCGCCAGGGTGGTGGCGTGCCGGTGCCAGATTCAGTTGACCTTATGAAGGTCATGCATGCAAATTCGCTGCTCCCGAATAACCATAGGCCCTAGGCAACGCGCTATTTTCGGCATGTCAGCGAGTCTGCGCGGCGACGCACAATCACTCGCCGCGACGTCCCATCCGTGCCTCGGGCTGCCGGAACGGCTCAGCCAGTGAGCGAAGACAGCGACGGTCATGGCCAGATGCTGTTCCGCGCCAGTTCCGCGGATGGCCGCCAATGCGGCGCCAGGCCGAAGCGGCTGGACCAGCCTGACCCGCACCGGAGGACGTTGCCGCAGATCAGGAGGCCCTCCGTGGTCCTGGCGGCCTCACTGAGCCTTGGCAGCAACCGCGTCAAGGTGTCGCGGACCGTTCTCCTTGCGCGCATCGGATGATCTTCGTTACCCAGGCTGACCTGGGACTATGTGTGGTGGCAGGTGTTGGGTTCGAACCAACGTAGGCTAAGCCGACGGTTTTACAGACCGCTCCCTTTGGCCGCTCGGGCAACCTGCCGTATACCGTCCCGCAGGACGGGCACTGTGAAGGATAGCGGACACCGTGCCCAGCCGCTGCATGCGAATCACATGATCCCCGGCCCTCGGCACCGCCGCGATCCAGCTGCCGCACACCGCGGCTGACCGCCCGCAACCTGCGGCGCCCTCCCGCCCGGCCGCGTCGTAGATCCACCACTCCCGCCCCGGGGGCCAGTAGCCTCGTGATCGGACATGGCGTTGTGTCTCCCGGATTGGAGTTGCAGTGGCGGACAGCAGTTTTGACATCGTCAGCAAGATCGACCGCCAAGAGGTGGACAACGCACTTAACCAGGCGGCGAAGGAGATCGGAACCCGTTTCGATTTCCGCGGCGTGGGCGCCTCCATCACATGGTCCGGCGATCATGCCGTGGAGATCCGCGCCAACAGCGAGGAGCGCGCCAAGGCCGTGCTCGACGTCTTCAAGGACAAGCTGGTCAGGCGGGGCGTCTCGCTGAAGACCCTTGACCCGGGCGACCCGAAGCTCTCGGGCAAGGAGTACCGGCTCGCGATCAGCCTGAAGGAAGGCATTTCGCAGGAGGACTCGAAGAAGATCAGCAAGCTCATCAGGGACGAGGGCCCGAAAGGCGTGCGCGCTCAGGTGCAAGGGGAGGAACTGCGGGTCTCATCCAAGAAGAAGGACGATCTCCAGGCCGTGATCTCCCTGGTCAAGGGCAAGGAACTCGACCTTGCCCTCCAGTTCGTCAACTTCAGGTAATACACCGCGCCCCGGCCAGCGCCGCGCGCGGAGTGCCTGGCTGTCAGGTCCTCGCGGCGAGCAGTAATGCGAGTTCGCTGTAGGCCCGGGCCTGGTCCAGGTTCTGCGCGTGCGAAGGACAGCGGCCCTGCGCCAGGTTCTGGCAATCCAAGCAACCTCGAGTGTGCACCGCCCCGCCGGTAGACGAACGCGTCGCCGAGCGCGGCCAGCAAGGTCTCAACTTGGCTGGCTGTCAGTGCCGCCTGCGCTTGCCCGGCGAGCCGGGCGTGCCACAGCAGCGATGCCACCGTGCGGGCAGTCCAGTCGTCCCGGCCGGGCAGCCACGCCAGCAACTCGTCCAGGTCCGCCGGCAAGTCGTCTGGTAAGACGATGCGGCCGGTGGCCGGCCTGGGCTGGGGTATGGCGATACCAGGCAGCCCAGGCGCCGGGGGCGTGCCGCGCGGCGCGGGTGGCACCTGGGGAACCTCGGGCACCTCGCCCCCACGTGCTGGTGCGGGAGCATGCATTCCATCCTTCATGAACCCTCAGCCTCCTCGCCAGCCTGCGCGCTTCCCAGTGCCGGGCAGGTTATGCCAACAAGACGCTTCGCAACGCAGTCAGGTTGACACACTACGTAACTAGAGGCTGCCTGACGGCCGGACCGGCGGAAGTTCCCGGACGGCCGGGCCCGTGCTTCGGGCCGTGATCACTTCCTTGGGTGTCGGCGCGCCCGGGTCGTGCGCCGGTGGCGGCGGCACCGTCCACATCCACTCCCGAAGCCGGTCCCGCTCATGGGTCAGGTGCCTGATGTCGGTTTCCGCGTACGCGAACTCCGGTGACCAGAACAGGGCGTCATACGGGCACACCTCAATACAGATCCCGCAATACATACACAACGAAAAGTCGACAGCAAATCTGTCAAGGACGTTGCGGACGCGCGGACGGCCGCGCCCGGACGGCCCGCCATGGGGTTCGGGAACCGGTTCCTTGTGGGAGTCGATGTAGATACACCAGTCAGGGCACTCCCTAGCGCACAGCATGCAGACCGTGCAGTTCTCTTCCAGCAGCCCGATTACCCCCCGGCTGCGCGGCGGCAGCGCCGCCCCGGCCGATCGATCAATCGGCACACCCCCTGCCCCGGCCAGCCCATCGACCGGCACTGCCCTTTCCCCGGCCGGCCGGTCGATCGGCACCCCGGCCGCGCCGGGCTCCGCGCCGCTCACTGCGGCCGCCAGCCCTCGGGAACGCCGGGCGGCGGGCGGCGCCCCGCGCGTACCCGCCCAGCGTCGTCACCTGGATCCTTGGCCCCCGGCCAATCCTTGGCCACCCGCGCGGCGAGCGAGAAATCCTTGCGCAGCGGGTGCCCTTCGAACCCGTCCGGCAGCAGCAGCGGCGCCAGCCGGGGATGACCGGCGAAGTCCACGCCGAACATTTCGTGCGTTTCGCGCTCGTGCCACGCCGCGCCGCGATAGATCCCGGTGGCGGTCGGCAGCGCCGGGGAACCGGGCGCCACCAGGGTGCGCAGCAGCAGGTGATGCCGGCCGGCCAGCGAGTACACGTGGGCCACGACCGCCAGGCCGGCGTCGAGTTCGTCGACCGCGCTGAGCCAGTCGAAGAAATCGCAGCCAAGTTCGTCCCGGGCGAACAGCAGCGCGTCAAGCCACGCCGCGGGCGGCACGACCATGGTCACGGTTCCCTGGCTCACCTCGCACGCTGCTCCAGCCGAGCCGGGGCCCGCCAGCCCCGGTCCGGCGTTCACCCGCTGGATGATCTCCCCGGGCGTCACGGCTCCCCCGCGATGCGCTTCGCCTCAAGCACGTCAAGTCCGTTCAGCAGTGCCTCGGGGCGCGGCGGGCAGCCTGGCACGTAGACGTCCACGGGGATGAACAGGTCAACGCCCTTGGTCACGCAGTAGGAGTCCCAGTACGGGCCGCCGCTATTGGAGCAGGCGCCGAACGACATCACATACCTGCGCCCTGGCATCCGCTCGTAGGCGCGGAGCACCAGTGGGGCAAGTTTGTCGGTCACCGTCCCCGCCACGATGAGCACGCATGCCTGCTCCCCGGCCGAGCCTTGCCCTGCCCCCGGTGTGTCCCCATGCCCGCTCTCGGCCGCGCGCCCGGCCGCGGCCCCGGCGCCACGGACGGCGTGCGGGGTGCCCACGCGCCGCAGCGCGGCGGCGCACTCCACCGCGCAGCAGGCGAGCCCGGCGTCAAGAACCCAAAGCGAGTACCCGCGACCGGTGTCGATGACAAGCGGCTCAGGCCCGGATCCACGATCAGGGTCGCTTCCCACGCGCGGCGCGGGAAGGTCCACGGCAGCCACGCAGCCAGGGTATCCGCAGCGCGACACGACCAGGGGAGAGCGGCCGGCGGAGCAGTCCCGGGCTGGGATACGCCCGGGGTGAACCCGGCCGCCAGCCAGGACGTATATAACAGAAGGGTGCACAACTCCGCGCGAAGGTGTCACAAGCTCGTAACGTGCGCCTCCCGCAGCGCCGGACGGGACAGGACTACTGTGTGGATCCGTCATGACACTGTGAGATGCGTCACGACCAACGCAGAAGCGACTGTGACAGCTCCGGCGACATTGTGGCGCAGGTAACATACATGTAGTCCTAACTCTAGCCCTGGGTTCAATGCTGACCCGGGTGCGGCGCTCGCGGACCCACGCTCTTACCGGCGTCCGGCTGCGGCGCGTCGAGGAGGTCCTCCGACTGTGACCAAGCAGGTCCAGCAACTTGATCGTGTCATCATCCGTTTCGCTGGCGACTCCGGCGATGGCATGCAACTGGCCGGGGACCGTTTCACCCAGGAAACCGCGGCCTTCGGCAATGACCTGTCCACGCTGCCGAACTTCCCGGCCGAGATCCGCGCGCCCGCGGGCACGCTGCCCGGTGTGTCGAGCTTCCAGGTCCACTTCGCCGATCACGACATCCTGACGCCCGGCGATGCGCCCGACGTCCTGGTCGCGATGAATCCGGCCGCGCTCAAGGCCAACCTGGACGATGTGCCCCGCGGCGCGGACATCATCGCCAACACCGACGAGTTCACCAAGCGCAACCTGGCCAAGGTGGGCTACGACGGCAGTCCCCTGGAGGACGGCTCGCTGTCCGCCTACAACGTGCACACGGTCCCGATCACCTCGATGACCGTCAAGGCGCTCGAGCAATACGACGTCTCCCGGAAGGAGGCCGAGCGGGCCAAGAACATGTTCGCGCTCGGCCTGCTCTCCTGGCTCTATAACCGGCCGCCGGAGAGCACCCTGAAGTTCCTTGAGTCGAAGTTCGCGAACAAGCCCGAGATCATGAAGGCGAACATCGCGGCGTTCCAGGCCGGCTGGAACTACGGCGAAACCACTGAGGCCTTCTCGGTTCAGTACGAGGTCAAGCCAGCCACGCTGGAACCGGGCATCTACCGCAACATCACCGGCAACACCGCGCTATCTTACGGCCTGATCGCCGCGTCCAAGCTGTCCGGGCTGCCGATCTTCCTCGGCTCCTACCCGATCACCCCCGCCTCCGACATCCTGCACGAACTGTCCAAGCACAAGCGGTTCGGGGTACGGACGTTCCAGGCCGAGGACGAGATCGCGGGCGTGGGCGCCGCGCTTGGTGCCTCTTTCGGCGGGGCCCTGGGGGTGACCAGCACCTCGGGACCCGGCATGGCGCTGAAGGCGGAGACCATCGGCCTGGCCGCGTCGGTCGAACTGCCGCTCATCGTGTGCGACATCCAGCGGGCCGGCCCATCGACCGGCATGCCGACCAAGACCGAACAGGCGGATCTGCTGCAGGCGCTGTTCGGCCGGAACGGGGAGTCGCCGGTCGCCGTGCTCGCCCCCGCGACGCCCGGCGATTGCTTCACGATCGCCATCGAGGCGGTCCGCATCGCGGTCAAGTACCGGACGCCGGTGATCCTGCTGTCCGACGGCTACCTGGCCAATGGATCGGAGCCATGGCGCATCCCCGACGTCGCGGGCCTGCCCGACATCAGCACAAGTTTCTCGTTTAGTAGGCCAGAGGATTGGCAGGACGAAGACGGCGCGCCGGCCGAATTCCGGCCGTTCCAGCGCGACCCCGAGACTCTCGCCCGGCCATGGGCGGTGCCCGGCACGCCCGGTCTTGAGCACCGGATCGGCGGGATCGAGAAGGCCGACGGCGCCGGAACCATCTCCTACGACCCGGACAACCACGACAAGATGGTGCGGCTTCGCCAGGCCAAGATCGACGGCATCGCGGCCGACATCGGGCCGCTTGAGGTGGACGACCCCGACGGCGACGCCCAGGTGCTCGTGCTCGGCTGGGGCTCCACGTTCGGCTCCATCGGCGCCGCCGTGCGGCGGGTGCGGACGGCCGGCGGCTCGGTGGCCCAGGCCCACCTGCGGCACCTGTCACCGATGCCCGCCAACCTCGGTGACGTGCTGCGCAGCTACGACAAGGTCCTCGTCCCCGAGATCAACCTGGGCCAGCTGGCGCTGCTGCTACGCGGCCGCTATCTGGTCGACGTGATCTCCTACAACCGGGTGCGGGGGCTCCCGTTCCGCGCCGCCGAACTGGCCGGTGTCATCCAGGAAGTGATCGCACATGTCTGAGCGGACAGTTGCCGGGGAATCCCGGCGGCCCGCCTCGCTGACGCTCGTGCCCAAGTCCGACGTCAAGCTGTCGGTCAAGGACTTCAAGTCCGACCAGGATGTCCGCTGGTGCCCCGGTTGCGGTGACTACGCGATCCTCGCCGCGTTCCAGGCGTTCCTGCCCGAACTGGAGGTGCCGCGGGAGAACGTCGCCATCATCTCCGGCATCGGCTGCTCATCGCGGCTCCCCTACTATGTGGACAGCTACGGGATGCACTCGATCCACGGGCGTGCTCCGGCCGTCGCGACCGGCCTGGCCGCATCCCGCCCTGACCTGTCTGTCTGGGTGATCACCGGCGACGGTGACGCGCTGTCGATCGGCGGCAACCACCTGATTCACGCGCTCCGCCGGAACGTGAATATCAAGATCCTGCTCTTTAACAACCGGATCTACGGGCTGACTAAGGGTCAGTACTCACCCACCTCCGAGCAGGGGAAGGTCACCAAGTCGACCCCATTCGGCTCGCTGGACACCCCCTTCAACCCGGTGTCGCTCGCGCTCGGCGCCGAGGCCAGCTTCGTGGCCCGCACGATCGACTCCGATCGCAAGCACCTGACCAGCGTGCTGCGGGCGGCGACCGATCACCGGGGCGCCGCGTTCATCGAGATATACCAGAACTGCCCGATCTTCAACGACGACGCGTTCGCGCCGCTCACCGACCCCTCGTCACGCGATGACAAGCTGATCCGGCTGGAGCACGGCGAGCCCGTCCGATTCGGCGCAGACCGCGGTCGCGGGCTCCGCTTCGGCCGGCATGGCTCGCTCGAGGCGGTCGATGTGGCCGAGGCGGACGAGGACTCCCTGCTGGTGCACGACGCCCACGCGGCCGACCCGTCGTACGCGTTCGCACTGTCCCGGCTGGACAGCGCAGACTTCGCGCACACCCCGATCGGCGTGTTCCGGCAGGCGCCCAGGCCGAGCTACGACGAACTCATGGCCGCGCAGATCGAAAGCGCCCGGGAGCGCCAGGGTGAGGGCGACCTGGCCGCCCTGCTCGCGGGCCCCGACACCTGGCAGGTCGGCTGACCTGACCCGCCTGGCCTGACCCGGCCTGGACCGGCCTGACCTGGCCTGGCGTCGGCCTGGTCGGCGTCATTCGCGGGTCAGGCGGGTGCGCCCCAGTCCTTGCCCAGGAGCGTGTTGGCAGGCATGGCGCGAGGGGCAAGAAGCTTCTCGGCCTGTTCGGCGCCGACGACGGGCAGTCCAGCGGGATCCAAGAGCCCCACCTGTACCAGCAGCGATGCCTGGTCCCAGTAGATGTGCTCGTGTGTCAGCTTGCCGGCCTCGAAGCCGGCTACCACACACACCGGGAGTCGCACGAACCGGCCCGTCGGGGCGACGCCCGGCAGGAGCGCACCCATGATGACATCGTGAGTGAATGACATCACCAACTCATCGACGACCTGATCGGCACCGACGGTCCTGGATACCTGCTGAACCGCGGTGTCCTCGGGCCAGTGCCCGATAAAGACGCTCCCGTAAAATCTGCGCACCTCGTCCCAGCCGATTCCGCCCGTCATGACCGGGACGTGAATGAGGTACGGGTCATCAGCCATGGTCGCCATCGCCGCGTCCAGGTCCTGACTGGTGAATTCGGCAGCCAGATGGGCATCAAGGACGTCCGCCAAAGGAATTCCTGCGGCCCAGCCCGTCATCCAAACCCCCCCGTGAGCAGGTACGGGAACGACCCTCGCAACAGCCTAGCTCAGCTATCCAGCGGGCAGCAGGGCGAGGTTAGCGGAGCCAGCCCGGCCCGGCTTTAACCGAACCAGCCGCCGAGGTTAGCGGAGCCAGCCCGGTCCGGCTTTAACCGAACCAGCCGCGAGCCCCCGGCCAAATTGGCCGGCGTGAATTGCCACAGATGATGATTTATCCTGACGAGACAATGGACGCATTCGATTCCCCGGGTACGGGCGGGGGCTGAGAGGAGAGCGCTCATGACAGTACGCGTGGAGCGGGCCGGGCCGGTTACCACCGTCATCATGGATCGCCCCGAGGCGCGCAACGCGGTCGACGGGCCCACCGCTGCCGCCCTGACCGGGGCCTTCCGGGATTTCGACGCCGACGATGCCGCCTGCGTCGCCGTGCTGTACGGCGCCGGTGGCACCTTCTGCGCCGGCGCCGACCTCAAGGCGATCGGTGGGCCGGACGGCAACCGGGCCGAACCGGATGGTGACGCGCCGATGGGACCGACCCGGATGCGGCTGTCCAAGCCGGTGATCGCGGCGGTCTCCGGGCACGCCGTGGCAGGTGGCCTGGAACTTGCCCTCTGGTGCGACCTGCGCGTGGCGGAGGAGGGCGCGGTGCTAGGCGTGTTCTGCCGCCGGTGGGGTGTCCCCCTGATCGACGGCGGTACTGTCCGGCTGCCGCGCCTGGTGGGGATGGGCCGCGCGCTCGACATGATCCTGACCGGCCGGCCCGTGCCCGCCGCCGAAGCACTGCAGATCGGCCTGGTCAACCGGGTGGTGCCGGATGGCCGGGCGCGCGGCGCCGCCGAGGAACTCGCGCGCGAGCTGGCCGCCCTCCCGCAGGCGTGCCTACGCAGCGACCGGCTGTCCGCACTGGAAGGCGTCTCCCTCAGCGACGAGGAGGCCATAGCCAACGAGTTCCGCCACGGCATGACGGTGCTGGGCCGCCCCGCTGCCGCTGAGGGCGTCGGGCGCTTCCGCCGGGGCGCCGGCCGGGGTGGCGCGCCCGGCTAGCCTTCCCCGCACTTCCCGCTCTTGCCGCGTATTCCCCGCCTCAGCACCACCCGCCGCAGTCATGACCGAACGCCCCGCTGTTTACCATGGCTCTAAGAAGTCATATAGTTACCAAAAGTAGTCATACGTATGACTGTCGCTGGTCAACCAGCGACGTCGGGGGGGCGACATGACAGGACGTGCAGGCAAGACACGCAATATTTGGCTGGTGTGGCTGGTGTGGCCGTTGATCACGCTCGGCGTCTACTATGTCGTCTGGTGGTACAAGATCAACCGGGAGGCCCGGGACTTCGACGAGAACATCGAGGTGAACCCTGTGCTCTCGGTGCTGGCGGTCACGATCGGGTGGGTCATCATCGTTCCGCCGTACGTGTCGATCTACAACACGGGACAAAGAATCGCCAAAATGCAAGAGGATGCCGGGCCTCAGCCCAACTGCAACCCGTGGATCGGAGTGCTCCTCGCCTTCGTCGCAAGCTTGCAGGCGCTCTACTACCAGTCCGAACTCAACAACCTCTGGGCGCAGCTCGGCAATCCAGAGGAAGGCGCTCTCGTGGCGCTGCCGGTCGCCGCGGGGGCGGGGACGACGGGGCCGATCACGACACCCAATACACCAGAGACCGAGACGCCCCTCGCGGGGCGGCCGGACACCACGCACTGAAGACCGGGCGGGCGGCCTGGCCGGAACGGAGCCTCGAGCGGGAGACCAGTGAGCGAGCCGGAGGGGCGCGGTGCCGCCTGGACTGAGGAGCGAGGAACGAGCGACGAGGGAAG
>Ga0070706_100004184_pt1 | contig 14014 bp, 15 predicted proteins | sample KBSK5501metaG_FD_65476 | JGI IMG/M metagenome (GOLD analysis project Ga0070706, IMG submission 65476) | Corn, switchgrass and miscanthus rhizosphere microbial communities from Kellogg Biological Station, Michigan, USA - KBS K5-50-1 metaG | ecosystem: Host-associated > Plants > Roots >...
AAATCGGCGATTGATCGCCATGTCCAGCCCTCCAGTCCGCAACGATCGCACGGTCGATCCGTGCCTGTGTCCACGATCGCGCGGCGACCCTGTCCGGCCCAGCCGGGCACCGGGCGTCTTTCGGTGGGGATAGCACCAGTCGCCGTTGTGTGGCTGACCGGGTTGTCCTTGGTCGTCGGTCGCGGTCCAATGTGAACGACACGCCCTGACGGAGGCTGGATGAAGGCGGCGATGCGGGAACGCTACGGCGGGCTCGAGGTGGTCGAGCTCCGCGACGTCGCGAAGCCGCGCCCCGTCGACGACCAGGTCCTGGTGAAGGTTCGGGCTGCCTCGGTCAATCGCGCCGATCTCGATGGGATTGCCCCGCGACCCCAATTCGTGCGGCTCTTCATGGGCCTCCGGGCGCCGCGCGAACACCGTTTGGGGATCGACGTCGCCGGGGTCGTGGAGGCGGTCGGGCCGAACGCCGGCCGGTTCAAGCCGGGCGATGGGGTCTTCGCCGATCTCTTCTCGTTCGGGGCGGGCAGCTTCGCCGAATACGTCTGCGCGCCGGAGCGAGCGTTCCTGCCGATCCCGGTCGGGCTGACCTTCGACGAGGCCGCCACGCTGCCACATTCGGCCGTGCTCGCCGTGCAGGGCCTGCGGCTCCGCGGCGGCCGGACGATCCAGCGCGGCGATCGCGTCCTCATCGATGGGGCGTCCGGCAACGTCGGACCCTTCGCGATCCAGATCGCGAAGGCGCTCGGCGCCGAGGTCACCGGCGTCGCACGAACCGGAAAGCTGGACTTCGTCAGCTCACTCGGCGCGGATCACGTGGTGGACTTCACGACGACCGACTACACCCTAACCGGCGAGCGGTACGACTGGATCGTCGACACGGATTCGCACCATTCGCTGTTCGCCGTGCGCCGGGCGCTCCGCCCGGGTGGCGTCTACGTCACGCTCGGCGGCACCTCCTGGCCGATCGTCGCCGCGATGCTGGTCGCTCCGTTCCTCTCATGGGCATCGGCGAAGCGCCTCGGGCTCCTGCTGTGGTGGAAGCCGTTCAACCAGCCCGACGTCGAGCGCGTCACCGACCTGATCGCGAGTGGCGCGGTTCGCACCGTGATCGACCGGCGGTTCCCGCTCGAGCAGGTCGTCGACGCCCTTCGATGGGTGGATGAGGGGCACGCCCGCGGCAAGGTCGTGATCATCCCGTGACGCGCGACGTCAGGGCGATAGAGACCATCTACGACAACCTGCTCCAGGGCGTGCTGGCGTCGATCCTCGCCAACGCCTTCCCGCTGCAGCGCGAGGGCGGCGTACGCAAGAGCCTGGAGCTCCTCGGGTCGCGCATGGACAAGGGCTACAACATCCTGATCTATCCCGAGGGCAAGCTCACGGTGGGCGGGCCGCTCCAGCCGTTCAAGGCCGGAGCGGGCCTCATCGCGGTGGAGGGCGGGTCGCCGATCGTGCCCCTCAAGATCAAGATCAACCGGATGTCGATCATCGACGTGCGGCGCCTGCCGGCCTCGCTCCGCGGGGACGTCGAGCTCATCGTCGGCGAGCCGATCTGGTTCGACTCGGACATGGATCATGCGACCGCGACCACCCAGCTCGAGGCGGCCGTCGCGGCGCTGTAGACCGGGCTCCTGTCTTCGCCGACGACCGGTCAGGCGCGCGGCCGCTCCGTCCCGAGGTAGCCCGCCAGTGCCGCGCCGGCGCCAGCCACGCTGTCGGCCCGGAGGGAGTAGCGCCAGCTGTGCACGCCCTGGGCCTTGACGGCGACGAGTCCCGCCGAGCGCAGGATGCCGAGATGATGGTGCAGGCTCGTGCGATCCATGCCGAGCCGCTCCGCGAGCTCCGTCGCAGAGGCCTCGCCCCGCGCAAGCTCGTGGAGGATCCGGAGCCGTAGCTCGTCGCCGAGTGCCGTCGCGACCTGCACGAGGCGGCGCGGCGGCGCGGAAGGATCGATGTCAAAGCTCTCGTCGGCCACGGAGCACAGGAGGATCAGCCGTTCGCCCGTCTCCATGGGGACGATGAACGGTCGCATCGCGACCGTCGGGACGACCACGACCTCCGTGGCCCAGTCACTCGGATCGACGTCGACGCCGTTCGTGAAAACGCGCAGCGCGTCTCGCGGCCCCGTCACGTGCAGCAGGCCCTCCTTGGGCTCGACGTCGCGCTCGATCAAGGTCGCCGCTCGATCCCAGAACGCGGGGAGCACGCGCACGGCCCACGCTTCGACGATGCTCGCGAGGTCCTCTCGCACCGACGCCGGTGCAGCTGTCAGGAGCCGATCGACCGATCGCCTGGACGCGGTGTCCGCGCCGAGGGCACGGCGCACCTCCGCCCGGGCCCTCGCATCACCCGCCAGGGCTCGCTCGAACGCGCCGTCCGAGACCATCGCTCGATTCGGCACCGATTCGGCGCCGAGAAGACGGCGCCGGAGCGCCGCAGGCCTTGTCGCTCGCAGGTGTTGGACGAGCCGAGCGGGCTCGTACGGCGGGCCGGCATCAAGCGCGAGCGACACAAGCTCCGCGAAGAGCGAGATTCCCCAGCCCTCGACCCGGCGGATGAGCTCCGGCCCGGCGAGTGCCCGCACCTCACGGATCCACTGCTTTCCCGACTCGAGCGATGCACGAGCAGGGCCGCTCGTGAATGCGGCGAGCTCGGCGATCAGCTCGAACGCCGGCCCGGAAACGACGCGGACCGGAGGGAAGGGGGCAGGCTTGACGGTCACGTGCCCAGTATCGGGGAGGGGATGGGGCCGGGCGTCGTCTCCCTTGAAACCCGGCCCCGTGGTCGCGAGCGCGGTTCCCGAGCGGTTTGCTATTCGAGTCCGACGCAGAGCGCCGGGAATGGCGTGCCGTCCTGGTGACCGGCGGTGAAATCGACGGAGAGCACGTCGCCCGTGATGGAGTCGAGCGTGGCGATGAACAGACCGGTGTTCCCCACGATGAAGCCGGTGCCCTGGCCCTCGTATTGCTGGTCGTTGCCGGGCACGCGATACGTCGTCGTGCCGTCGCCGTTGTCGATGAACACGGCCGGCCCGGCCAGCACCGCCTGGAGGGTCTTGCCGTTGGCGGGGTTCAGGTACCCGATCTTGCCGTCGCGGTAGGAGAAGGTCGTGGTGGTCAGGCCATCGGCACCGGTGAAGGTCGTGGTCACGAGGGTGCCGTCGATGGTTCGGACGACCTCGAACGGGCACCGCGTCCCCGCGGGGAACGTGCCGGAGATATGGACCTCCTCCACGGTCCTGCTCGGCGCCGCGGCCATGGCAATCGAGGTACCGACGACGAGGAGCGAGACGGCGGCGATCGACCCGATGATCGCCCTGCGGATTCGCGGCATGCTGGCCTCCCTGGTTGGGAGACCTGCGCCAGTCTAGTCCATCTGGTTGAAAAAGTTCAACAGGCCCTGACTCACTCGCGCCGGCGCCTGTCCGGCGGCCCTAGCGCGCCTCGGCGAGCTGATCGGCCAGGTCGACAAGTGCCGCGGTGATCTTCGTCACGGTCGGCAGGTGCATAGGCGAGCAGACCTCCCGGCAGCGAGTCGCCAGGTCTGCGAGGACGCGCATCCGCTCCTCGATGACAGCCCAGGCCGCATCGCGGTGGGGGAGCAGATAGTCCGCGCCATAGAACAGCTCGAATGTGGGACCGGCCGTGCGGCCGGGATGCTCGGGGCCGACCGGGAGGCGCGTCACGAGGCCGCCGAGCGGTTTCACGACCTCGCGCATCAGCCCGATCGCCGTCCGCGCGAGCACGTCGAGCTCGTCCTCGGTCTCATCGGTATGGGCGAACGACCGGGCGAGGACCTGGAGTAGGACCTCGTAGACGGCGTTGAGCAGGTCGACCGCGCGACTCGTGAACGGGTCGCCGATCAGGGGTACCGGCGTGCCGTCCTCGCGTTCGCGAACGATTGCGGTCAGGACCGGCCGCGAAGGCTCGAACGACGGATCGGCGTCATGGAGGTCGAGGAACTCGTCGAGGACGGTGATGAGCCGGCCGAAATGGGCGTCCCGCCAGGCGCCGCGGGCACCCTCGCCCTGCTCGACGATGACGTCGATCGCCGCGTGCGCCGATGCCAGATCAGTCACCGGCGCCATACCCGACAGCCAGAAATGGTTCGAGGTCGCCTGCGCCATGGGCGGGCCAAGAAACAGGCGCGCCTCACCCAGGGTGCCAGCCAGTCGATCAAGCCCGAGCTCGATGGCTCGGTACAGCTCGCCGATCGTCGCGAAGTCCTGGAGCCGCGGCCCGATCTCGTACTCGTGCGCCGGCGGCAGCGGAGCGGCCTTGTCCATCGCGGCCAGCGCGTCCTGGTCGGCCATGTCGATGCCCTCGGGCCGCTCGAGGTAGATGAAGTGCCGGAGCGACTCCTCGGAGAACGGCAGCAGCTCCATCCGGATCCCCGCCGGGTAGGCGTGCGGCGGGAGCGGGAAGTTCGGCCGCCCGAACATCGGCGACGCGCCGACCGCGGTCAGCAGGTTCTGGACGAGCGCGAGGTGCAGCATCTCCTGCTCCGCGATGTGCATCAGCTCGCGGCGCCACCGTCGCGTCGCGTCCAGCTGCGGCTCCGAGAGCCCATCGTCCTCCCGGTCCTTGAGCCCGAAGGCCGCGTAGAGGTACTGGCACATCACGAGCTGCTCGAGCGCGGCGGCCTTGCCGAGCGTCCAGATGAGCGCCTCGCGGTGCTGCAGGACCATCGTTGGCTCGCCCGCGACCGAGCCGCCGCGCGCCGAGAGGAGCTGCATCAGCCGACCGCCGGCCGGAGCTGTCGCCGATTCCGTCACGCACCGATTCTATCCGCGCCGCCGGCACCGCCTCCCATGATGCCGGCGGACTGGGGCCCGTGCGCCTAGTTCACATGGAGCGTGATCTGCCCGTTGGTCACTGGATGCGTCCGTGCGTTGCCGTCCGGCCAGGGCTGCAGCCGGCAGTACTCGGCCGACGACGGAAAGACGCCGACGAAGCCCATCGCGGTGGAGCGGTCGCCATCTGCGCCGTCCAGTACCCGGAACCAGGCGTCGTCGCCCGCGGCAAGCCCCACGTCAGGATCGGTCGACTGCACTTTCGTCAACACGCCGCCGATCCACGCTCGATGGTTGATCGCGTCGTAGGTCAGGCAGGTGACCCTGCCCCAGAACTCGTACGTGCCGACATCGTCGGTGTACATGTGATGGAACGACCCGGCGGCGGCGCCATCGGCGCCGAGCACGGCCGAGAAGCCGAACTGCATCGGGATCGAGCCGGCAAAGAGGAACGAGCCGCCGCCCGTGACGTTGGCTGAGGACCCCGCCCCGAGTGTTGCCGACGGCCCGAGCACGAGCGCGGCGAAGAACGCCAGTGGTACGACGAGCTTCCGAGTGCGCATGCGAACAGCCTCCGCTAAATGTCCCCGGTGCGATCACGTGACGTTGGGCCCCGCCGCGGCCCGGGTCTTGCACGAATCGGCCCGAATGGAACGCAGACGACACCATGCGACAATCCCGAGATGGGACTGGACGTCGCCGTTTCGGCCGGCGCGAGCAGCGTCCGACGGTTCGACGTCACGCTCGGCCACCTGTCTGCGATGCGCTTCGCCGCGGAGACGACAATCGAGCGGCACCACCACCAGCAAGCCACGATCGCGGTGATCCTCGAGGGTGGCTTCAGCGGTTCCTACCGCAGCAACGAGCGCGACTGCCCGGCTCGATCGGTGATCGTCGAGCCGGCAGGCGAGCAGCATGCGAACCGGTTCGGCCGTGTCGAGACATCGATCGTGACCCTGAGCCTCGAGGCGAGCCGTCTCGGCGGCGTCGTCGAGGAGGCGGCGGCCCGGATCAGCTTCAGCCGCGACCCCGTCACCGAGCAGATCGCCCGTCGCGCCGCGAGCGAGCTCGACCGACCCGACGACGTGACGCCGCTCGCCGTGGAGGCAGCCGCACTCGAGCTGGTCGCCCGCGTGACCAGGGCGTCCCGACCGGAACGGCGCTCGCCATGGCTCGAGGCGACCCGGGAGCTCGTGCAGGACCGCTATACCGAGTCATTGACCCTGGCCGAGCTTGCCGATGCAGTTGGCGTGGAACCTGAGCGACTGGCACGCGGCTTCCGACGCGCCTACGGCGAGCCGTTGGCGAGCTACATGCGCCGGATCCGTGTCAACGCGGCGGCATCGCTGCTGGCCGCCACGGACCTGCCCATCGCCCGCGTCGCCGGCGATGTCGGGTTCGCCGACCAGAGCCACCTGACGCGCTGGTTCGCCCGCTACCTGGACACGACGCCCGGGCAGTATCGATCGAGCCGTCGCCGCGGACCGACGAGGGACGGCTGAACACGCGACTGCGAATCGGGATCGTCGGCTGCGGTGACGTCGCCCGCCGGCATTACCTGCCGGGCATCGCTTCCATGGCCGACGAGGTCGAGCTCGTCGCGCTCGCGGACCCGCGCCCCGGTGCCGCTGCGGACCTCGCGGGATTGGTCGCCGATTGGTCACCCCGCGCCACGGTATACCTCGACCCCGTCGAGATGCTCGCTCGTGGACGCCTCGACGGCGTCTTCGACCTCACGCCGGCGCCGCTCCACGGGCGCGTGAACCGGCAGATCCTCGAGGCCGGAGCGGCGTGCTTCAGCGAAAAGCCCATCGCCTCGAGCGTCGGCGGGGCCGACGAGCTGCTCGCCCTTGCCGCCGAGCACAACTTGCTGCTCCTGTGCGCGCCCGGCGACGCGGTCACGAGCCGCTTCCGGTGGCTCAAGGAGTTCGTGGCGACGGCCGGTCTCGGCAGGGCGACCCTCGCCGTGGCCCACCACGCGGACGCGGGACCCGCCAACTGGGTCGAGTACACGGGCGACCCAACGCCCTTCTATCGCGAGGGCGTCGGACCGGTGTTCGACCACGGGGTCTATCGGCTCCACGAGATGACCATGCTCCTCGGTCCGGTCCAGCGAGTGCAGGCGATGGGCACCATCGCGATGCCGCGGCGACGGGTGCGCGGCGGGCCCCTGCGCGGCCAGACCATTGAGGTCACGACCCCGGACCACGTGCTCATCCACCTGGAGTTCGCCTCGGGCGCCCTCGGCCAGCTGCTCGCCAGCTTCGGCACGCTCGACACGCTTGCGCCGTGGTTCGAGCTGCACCTCGAGCGGGGCGTCGTGACGTTCGGCGGGAAGTCGTGGGAGATGGACGCCCCCGTCAGCGTGTACCGGGACGACGGCGAGGAGGGCGGCTGGACCCTCGGCGTCGAGGTCCCCGGCGACGCATACGGCACGGTCGAGTCCGGCGCCCGGCACTTCCTCGCCTGCCTCCTTGGGCGCGAGACGCCGATCCTCACCGCCGAGCACGCGCGCCACGTCCTCGACGTGATCCTGCAGGCCTATGCGTCGATCGAGGACGGGCGGGCACACGAGACCGAGACGACCTTCGAGACTGTCCCAGGCGAGCCCGCTCCCGTCGCGCGGGGCGCTATCCTGTCGCCGCCATGAACCGACACCCGGGCCTCCGGTCGATCGACCGCTGGGCCGCGACGATCTCCAAGCAGAACGGCTGATCGGCCCCTTCCACAACCAGCGTCAGGGGAAGGGGCGAGACGAGACGCGAGCCGCTGCCGCAGCTTCGGCTGCGCGCCTCGCGCCGTCTCCACGGGTCACCAGGAGATCGAACCATGCCGATGCCGCATCGAACCTTCGCCGCTTTGGCGAAGCGACGGCTGATAGGGAAAGAGGGCCGGGACAGGATCCGCGAGGTCAATGCGTTGATCGCCGAGCTGCCCGACTACAAGAACGGACCGTACGCGGACCTCCGGAAGTCGCTCCTCTCCGAGATCGACGACACGCGTGTGCGGTCGAATGCCGTGCATCGCGACTCCATCGCCGTTCGACGCGAAGGCGCGGCGCAGATCGCGCTCGTCGGGCCGCCGAACGTCGGCAAGTCCTCGCTGCTCCAGGCGCTGTCCGAGATCCAGATCAAGACTGGCGATTACCCGTTCACGACCCTCCGACCGGTGCCGGCGCTGACGCGCATCGGCGGCGTGCTCGTGCAGCTCGTCGAGATCCCCGGGCTGATCGAGGGCGCGTCCGAGGACCGGGGTGGAGGACGAGCACTGTTAGGCGTCCTTCGCTCGGCCGACGCGATCGTCTATTGCGCCCGTCCCGACGCCGATCCGGCCGAGTTGCGGGCGGTGATCGACGAGGTCGCGCTCGCGGGCATCGAGAAGCCGGCCTTCCTGGCAGCAACCCGCTCGGACGAGGCGCCGCCCCCGGCGATCGCGCGGCTGCGTGCCGCGTTCCCGGAGCTCGCCGTGCTCCCGGTATCGGTCATCGACGAGGCGAGCCTCGACGCGTTCCGCGAGGCCGTCTGGCAGCTCACAGGGCTGATCCGGGTGTCCCTTCGTTCGAACGGCACGACGGACGAGGAACCGCTCGCGATCGAACCGGGGTCGACCGTCGCCGACGTCGCCGATTGGGTGCACCACGACCTCGGCGCGAACCTGACCGGCGCCCGGGTCTGGGGTCCATCTGCGCGGTTCGAGGGCCAGAGGGTGGGTCGCGATCATCAGGTGCAGGACGGCGACGTCGTCGAGATCCTGCGCCTCCGCTGACAACGCGCCAGGAGCGGCCGCTGGGTTATAGTTGCTCGCGCAACTATCAAGCCACAAGGGGGCCGACATGGCGGATACCGAGACCACCAACGCACCGGAGGGCGCCGAGGCCGCAGAGAGCTGGGATCCCACTGCGGCGAACGCGTGGGAGGAGGCGCTCATCGCCGATCTACGCGCCAACGGTGGGCGACCGAGCGGCGGACCGCTCGCGGGGAACCCGCTCCTCCTCCTGTTCTCGAAGGGCGCGAAGAGCGGCCAGCAACGTCGCTCGATCCTGACCTACACGCGCGATGGCGGCGATTACATCGTTGCGGGCTCCAAGAGCGGCGCCCCGACGCACCCCGCGTGGTACTTCAATGTGCAGGCGGATCCCAACGTCACCCTCGAGGTCGCGAACGAGACCTTCCAGGCGACGGCCAAGGTGGAGTCGGGTGCCGAGCGCGACCGGCTCTGGGCGCAGCACGTCGCCGAGCTCCCGGGGTTCGGCGAGTACCCGGCGCTGACCGGTGGTCGTGTGATTCCGATCGTCAGGCTCGCGCGCAAGGGCTGAGCGAGCGCGGCAGTCAGCCTTCGCTGTCCAGCTCCTCGATCGTGGCCTCTGACGGTGGCCGCATCGCCTGGATCCTTCGCGCCGCAGCCTCGGCGCCGCGCATGACGCGCAATACGTTCCGACCAGCGACACCGCGGACCTCGTCGTCGGCGTAGCCCCGCCGGAGCAGCTCCGCGATGAGATTCGGAAAGCAGGACACGTCGTCGAGGTCGGTCGGCAGCATGTCGCCGCCGTCGAAGTCACTGCCGATGCCGACGTGCTCCACGCCCGCCACCTCGGCCAGGTGATCGATGTGGTCCGCAACCTGCCCGACCGTCGCCGCGGGCGGCGGGTTCTTGGCCAGCCACGTGCTGCGGATCTCCCGGATCTCTTCTCGCGGGGCCTCGGGATGGTCCCGCTCGTAGGCGTCCGCGAGGTCCACGCCCGGCTGGACGTGGCGCCGGACCTCGTCCGAGACGAACTGCCCGAGGAACACCGCCATCACGACCCCGCCGTTGCCGGTGACCCGTCGCAGGATGTCGTCCGGCACGTTGCGCGGGTGCGGATTGACGGCGAACGACCCGGAGTGCGAGAAGACGACTGGCGCCTCGGCGACCTCCAGCGCGGCTGCCATCGTCGAGGGCGCAACGTGGCTCAGGTCTACGAGCATGCCCAGCCGGTTCATCTCGCGAACGACCTCGCGCCCGAAGGCGGTCAGGCCGTCGTGTTTCGGGTCGTCCGTCGCGGCATCGGCCCAGCGTGTCGTCTTCCAGTGGGTCAGCGTCATGTACCGAACGCCGCGCGCGAAGAACGTCCGCAGGATCGGCAGGGAGCTCGCGATCATCGAGCCGCCCTCGAGGCCCAACAGCGACGCGATCCGGCCGCTCGCGAACACCGCCTCGACCTGATCGGCCGTCCCCGCCCGACCGAACACGTCCGGATAGCGGCCGGCGAAGCCGTCGGCGATGTCCAGCTGCTCGAGTGCCATCGGCAGGGCCTGCTCCTCCGCCAGCTCCGCGGGCACCCAGACCGACCAGAACTGTCCGCCGACCCCACCGGCCCGCAGCCTCGGGATGTCCGTATCGAGACCCTCGACGGTCTGGCGCAGGTCGACGCTCGAGACCCCGATCCCGCCGACCTTGCCCCGAAGGGCGATCGCCAGGTCGTTGTGCCCGTCGATCAGCGGCGTCGTCTCCAGGAGCTCCCGCGCGCGCTCGAGGAAGGGATCCGTCGTACCGGCCATCCCGGCAGGGTAGGGGAGCGTGGCGCCGTCAGACGGCGTGGCTGACTGTCGAGCGGGCCGGCCAGGTCGCGTCCACGCGCGCAGCCGCGCCAAGGTCGAAGTCCAGTGATCCGCCGGACGCTGTCGCTTCGGCGCGCATGTCGGCGAGCCCGCGACCGTCGGTTCGATCGAGGCTGGCTGAGGGAGCACCATCATCGATAACCCGGAGCTGCAGGCCGTCGCCGGGCGCCGAGAGGTGGATCGTCGCCGTCGTCGCGCCGGCGTGCCGGACGACGTTGTCGAGCGCGAGCAGCGCGATGCGGAAGGCGGCCCGCGCGACCGTCGAGTCCACGACGCCCGGACCGATCGGCACCTCGCCGTCCAGGTCGAGCTCGACTCGGAGCGGGCTCCGCTCCTCGGTCCGTTCTGCGAGCCACTCGAGCGCGGCGACCAAGCCGAACTGCTCCAGCACCACCGACTGGCGCTGGTGCATCAGCTGCTCGACATCATCAAGGGCGCGCCGAAGGTCCAGCTCCACGTCGGGCGGGACGCCGGCCGACGCCGCTCGCGTCGCCGCCCGCCGGAGGTCCGGGAGCACGAGCGCGTGAAGGTCGGCGGCGAGGCGTTCACGCTCCGCCTCAGCCCCGCGGCGACGCTCGGTGATGCGCGTCGGGGCGAGCTCGTCCGCGAAGTACCGGAGGTACTGCCAGAGGCGGCCGCTCTCGTTGTCATCGGAGGTCGAGCGCATGCGCGTCAAGGCGCGCTCCGCCGCCGGAGCCAGGTCCCGCATTGCCCCCACGATGAGGGCGAACGCCGATGTCGCGAGGGCAACTCGGGCAGCAATCCGAAGCGGCGTCAGCTCGCCACCCGCTCGCACGGTTCCCCCGGCGGCGTCCAGGATCGCCCAGGCGGCGCATGCGACCGTCGCGAGGAGACCGATCGCGACCAGGGTGAGCGTGAGCCGCGCCACGCTCGGGGGCGACGCGCGCCACATCGCCGCATAGCCGGCCGCGACCGAGGTCGACGCCACCAGCGCGATCGCAGCGATCGTCGCCAGGTCGAGCGAGGGGGCTCCCGAGGTGATCGGCGTTCGGGACCGAACCACGGTCACCACGTCCAGCGTCGCGAGCTCCGCGGCAACGGCGACGGCCGGCCAGCCGAGGCCGGGTGACCGCGGCAGCGCGAGCAGCGAGAACAGCACGAGCGCCGCGGCGATCAAGGCGGGCAGGAATCGATCAGGCGCGGAGGCGGGATCCGGAACGAGACCGAGCCGCAGGACGCCGGCTGCGATCACGAGAATCGCAGTGACCGCCGTTGCGACAACGAGCCCGGGCCGGCGCCGGACCAGTCCGAACGGCGCCCCCGTCATCCTTTTGAGGCCTCGATCCAGCCCTCGCGAACCGCCAGGACTGCCAGCTCTGCCCTCGAGACGACCCCGTACCGGTCGAACAACCGGCGAACGTGGCTCTCGACCGTGCGCGACGAGATGCCGAGTCGCCCGCCGATCTCGTCACTCGTGGCGCCACGCTGGATGTGCTGGATAACCTCGATCTCGCGCCGGGAGGGCGGGCGCGGCGCGAACCGGGCGGCGTCGAGCGTCGCAGCGGAGAACGCCGTCCCACCGGCCGCCACGATTCGGACCGCGTCGAGGATCTCGGCCACGTCGATGGATTTGTCGAGGAAGCCGGATGCGCCGCGTTCGAACGCCTCGCGCATCAGCGAGGATCGATCGAACGAGGTCAGCACGATCGCGCGAACGCCGAGTCCGTGTGCGACTCGAACGACGTCGAGGCCATCGATGCCCGATTCGAGCTGGATGTCGCACAGGACGACGTCCGGCGCGCCTGGATTCTTGAGCAGCTCGTGCGCATCGCCGACGCGACGAGCCGAGCCAACCAGGCGGATCGGGCGCCCGCCGCGGCGACTCGCCTCGTCCTCGAGGTCGACCGCGGCCTTGATCGCGAGCGTGATCGCCGGATGGTCGTCAACGACGGCGAGAGTGATGGGCTCCACCGCAGCATCATCGCAGGCCCCAGCGAAGCGCCGACTGCGTGATTCCCCGCAGTCCGCCGGCCAGCCGTAGACTCGCCCCGATGACGTCGCCCGAGCAACAAGCCGTCGCCGATCGAGTGCGCGCGGATCGGGAATTCTGGCGAGGCCTCGTCGCCGAGGTCGGGCGCGAGCGCATGAACGAACCCGGGCCGATGGGCGAGTGGAGCTTCAAGGACCTCGCCGCGCACCTCGCCGCGTGGCGGAATTGCCGGATCCCGATGATCGAGGCGGTTGCTCGAGGCGAGCCCGTGTCAGCGCCACCCTGGCCGGCCGACCTCGAAAACGATGACTACGACGCGATCAACGCCTGGTTCCAGGAACGGGACCAGACTCGATCGCTCGACGACGTCCTCGACGACTACGACCGATCGTTTGAACGCCTCGCCGTCGCGATCGAGGCACTTCCCGAGGGTGTCGCGCACGATCCGAAGGCGCTGCCCTGGACCGAAGGCGCCGAAGCCGTTGTCGACGTCGACTTCACCGAACACCTGCACGCCGAGCACGTGCCCAGCATCCGCTCATGGCTCGATCACCAGGGTTGACGGCAGACTGCCGATGACCACGCCGCGGCCTGCGAACACCGCCGGCCAAGGTAGAGCCCAGATCGCCGTTCGGCTCGTTGCCTTCACGCCGCTGTGGGTGCTCCTCATCGTCGCGTTCACTTCGCGCACGTATTTCCAGCCGCTGTTTGCCTCGCCCCCATCGATCGTGGGGATCCCGTTGGGCGCGGTGATCGACGCCGTGGCGATGCTGTGGATGCTGATCGGCGTGGTCCTGGTCTGGGATGCCCGCTCCCCAGCCGTGCAGACCCTCGTCCTGCTCCTGTTCACGATCCCCGCGACGGTGGCTGTCGTCTTTTCGCCGGCGGTCGTCCTGATCATCCTCAACATGTAGGCACAGGGCGCTGTCCAGTGCGGGGGGTGGTCCCTGTGCGGATTGGTACAGATGGGTCACCGACACGAAGGCCGCTCGGTTCCATCGTTCCGAGATCGACATGGAGCGATCCCGCGCCCGATACAGAGTGGCGTCGATTGCCGTTGCCGTCCTGGTAGCGGCCATCGTTGTCGTGCCCGCCGTCGCGATCGAGAGCCGGACCGGTGAGGCGCCGGATGTGCTCGCACTCGCGGTCGGAACGCACAAGCCGAAGCCCAACCCGAAGCCCACGCCGACGCCGGTTCCAACGCCGACGCCGCGCATCACGCCGAGGCCGAAGCCTCCGCCGGCAGCCACGCCTCGACCGACGCAGCGCCCGGCTTCAGCCACGTCGCAGCCGGTCGACACACCGGCCCCGATCCACAGCCCGGCAGCGGCGGCCTCGCCGACGCCCTTCGCGATCTTTGCGTTCGGTGGCGCGGGCGGGTCTGGGAGCGGCGGGACGTCGTCGACAACGCGCCCGACCGGATCGGGGGCGTTGTTCCTGGTCTTCGTGTCTCTCGGGCTGGCGATGGTCGCCGGGATCGTCCTGCTGACGATCGCGCGGAAGCCGCGCGGAACGCGCTCTCCATCGCTGGCGGTTGCCGGCGCGGTTGCCCCGAGCAGCCACGGCCGTGGGTCGAATCCGACATGGCCCAGCTCCGGGGAGGATGAGTCGAGCATCCCGGGCTGGCTTCGACCGTCGGTCCGCGCCGCGTACTTCTGGGCGCCGAAGGCTCCC
>Ga0070706_100004185_pt1 | contig 14010 bp, 15 predicted proteins | sample KBSK5501metaG_FD_65476 | JGI IMG/M metagenome (GOLD analysis project Ga0070706, IMG submission 65476) | Corn, switchgrass and miscanthus rhizosphere microbial communities from Kellogg Biological Station, Michigan, USA - KBS K5-50-1 metaG | ecosystem: Host-associated > Plants > Roots >...
AACAGGTTATTGACCGCGGCGGTGTTGCGCTGGCCTGGTTCAGCGTAAGATGTCAGCGGACAGCAGGTCGGGTTGAGGGAAGGAGGTCGCGGGAGATGAGGAAAGAGCGAAGCGGAATTCACCGCATTGCCGAACTGGCAAATGTATCCATCGGCACCGTCGACCGCGCCTTGCATGGACGCAACGGGATTCGAGAAGCGACCCGGCACCGCATATTGGAAATCGCGGGGCAAATCGGCTACACACCGACTCTGGCGGCGCGAGCGTTATCGGTTTCCAAAATCGGCGCGCGTATTGGTGTGTGTATTCCTCGCGAAATTCATTTTTTCTACGATCAGATGTGAAGCGGTGTGCTCGACGAAGCGCGCCGGCTTGCGCAACTTGGGATTCAATTCGAGTATCGCCCCGTGCGTGCTCTCGGAGAAGACGCGGTGATTGGAAATACTGGATGCGGTCGAGGTCGCGCCGGGACCAGGGCTGGCCCGTGTCGCGGCCGTTTTCCGAACGCCACCAGTTCGGACACTCGCAGCCCATGCCAGAGCAAATGAGGAGGAGCAACCAGTCGCGTTCCGGTGCGCCTTCGCAGCCGCCAAAAGCATCAAGAGTTGCGGTCTTGAAAGCGATTTGGGGTCTTCCGGCAGATCGCTTTGTTGGTTTCCCGGGCGCATGTTCCGCTTACGGATTGCCATCCTGCGCCCATCCGATTGAACGAAACGCAGCGTCTCCGCAGGTCTCGGTTGTGCACAGAAATTCACGCCGCGCGCTCCTAAGGTCCTACTTGCCGCTAACTTATTTAACGACAAAGGCATCTCGTGTCGGATTCGCCTACGCGCTCGACCGCAAAGGGGGCACCGTTGTCCGCGGCTCCTTCGGCCTGTTCTATATTCAGGAAGACCTACTTGACGTTTCTCAAGCATTCGCGTCGAATGGCGTTACCCGCCCCTTCCTGGTCGTCGTCGGACCGAAAATTAATAACCCCAATCCTCAGGTCACCTACCCGAATAGCCTCAGCTCTTTCCCCAGCGGCGCGGGTGGCACTCCCTCGATCGTTGTCTTCTCCCCTACTTTCCGAAGCCCCTACGTCGAACAGGCAAACGCCGCCTTGGAACGCCAGTTTGGCAGCCAAATTGCGCTCATGTCGGATACGTGTACAGCCACGGTCTTCGGCTGTTAGGAAATTCCAACGGCGTCACGCGCCAGGCCGACGGGAATTTCGGATTCGACCTCAACCTGGTCTGTCAAGAGGATCGAGTCGGGGTTTCGTTTCATCAACCTCGGAATGGACTAGCCTTCCATCGTCCAGCCACGCATGATCATTGGCCGTGCGCCAGGCTGCAAGAGCGCCTCAGCCTGATGGTCTTTCCCGATCCGCAGCAGCAGGCCGCGGCGGGTCGCCGCCGCGACTAAATTGCCATTCAACTTGAAACCGACCCCGCCGAACATTTTGACTTCGTGGGAGGTCACCAGTTCCGGCGAGAGGGGCACGTACAATACCGCCCAGCTGCTGCTCATCGATCATGCTGCTCCTCTTGAACCAACAGATTTGCCAATTGATCGACGGCGCGGCGCCAGCCTGCAGGGTGGCGCTCGATTGCGTCAGTTCGCCCGAGTTTCTCATGGCGAATTAGGAGTTTAGAGCCAGTACCATCAGGTGTGATAGTGACGCTCACTTCCGCCAGATCCTTCCAGCCACTTCCGCAGGGATTCAATACCCCGTGTCGACTGCGTAGACCCGTCGCGGAGTGCGCGTTCTGCCAAGATTCCGCTGCCAACAATCGTTTTCACTTGGTCCCGACTAAACTCTTCTCATTCCTCCTACCGGTTCTGCTAACGCTCAATTTATGCGCGTTTGCCGCTGCGCAGGTAGTTGCTGCCGATTTTGAGGACCAGACCACCGATGGCTTTACGCCTTTCGGCAGTCCAACGTTATCTGTGAGCAATGTCCAGGCGAATACTGGCAGCTTCAGCCTTCTGACCACGAACCGGACGGCAACCTTCATGGGCCCTGGAATGGACGTGACCAAGTTCCTCTCTTCGGGTCAGCCATACCTATTTAAAGTGTTCGTGCGCTTGTCGGATACCACTCCGAGTGCCGGAGACACCGTTCGGCTGACGATGAAAAGCATCATCGCCGGCTCGCAGAACTTCAACGAGGTGGGCGTGGCCACGGTCAGCAACACCGTGTGGACCGTTCTGCAAGGCACCTATACTCCTCCAGCCTCCTTCAACCCTCCCCCCAATGGCACGGACAATCTGTTCGTCTACGTTGAGGACGATAGCAACGCCAATGCCGAGTACTACATAGATACGTTTACCGTCTCCACCGTCAGTGGGGGTTGCACCAACCCTCCTGACAACTCCGGCCTGTTCAGCGATTTCGAAGATGGCACTTTGCAGGGTTGGAGTACGCGATTCAACATAAATACGGTAACTAACACCACAGCGGATGCGCATACCGGGAGCCACGGCCTGATCGTGACCGGCCGCACGGCCAACTTCGAGGGCCCGGCACGAGACATCACTGGAAAGATGTGCAACGGCTCGCAATATTGGCTGGAAGTTTGGGTCAAGATGGCGCCAGGTCAGCCGACTACTTCTGTCAACTTAAGCCTGCAATTGACCGATGCTACCGGATCGCTGAGTTTCCCGTCTGTGACTACTGCGACGGTAGATTCAACCTCGTGGGTCCGTCTGAAAGCGAAGCCCTACACTTTCTCGGGTGCTTACACCAACTTGGTGTTCTACCTCCAGACCAACAACAATCCGACTGCCCAGTTCTATATCGATGACGCGAAGATACAGTTCTTGCCGCCGCCGGTGATCGAGAACATTCCCTCGATCGCGCAGACATATTCGGGAGATTTCCTGGTAGGGTTTGCGGCAGGGCAACAGGATCTCACCGGATCACACGGTCAGCTCGCGGCGCTTCACTACAACAGTGTCACACCTGGAAATGACCTGAAGTGGGACACGACTGAGCCCACGCAAGGAAACTTCAACTTCGCACCCGCCGACAATATCCTCGCGTTTGCCCAGGCGCACAACATCAAGATGCGAGGACATACATTCGTTTGGCATAACCAGGTACCCGCCTGGGTATTCCAGGATGCAGGCGGCGTGGATATGTCTACCGAACCGTTCAGCCAAGCGAACAAACAACTCTTGCTGACACGGCTGCAGAACCACATTAACGCTTTGATCAACCACTACCAGGGCAACATTTATGTTTGGGACGTGGTGAACGAGGCCATTGATGAAAGCCAGTCCGACGGCTTCCGTCGTACCAAGTGGTACACGATTACTCAGGATCCGAGCCTTCCTCCGGGAACTCCTCCCGAGTTCATGGATGACGCGTTCATCTATGCGCGCCAGGCCCTGGATGCAGCCGGATTCGACCGCACCCAGGTGAAGCTCTGTTACAACGACTTCAACACGACCATCCCTGCCAAGCGCCAATTCATCTTCAACTGGGTGCAGGGCGCGATTGCGCGCAGCATTCCGATTGACTGTGTTGGCAACCAGTTCCACAACACGATTAATTTCCCCATCGATGACCTGGGTTCGGCGAACTCGAAGCAAAACGTCATCGCCACTCTCAATCAGTTTGCCAGCCTCACTTCGACGGCAGGCGTTCCCATCATTAACGAAGTGACGGAGTTTGACATTAGTATGTATCGCTTCGGCAACTGTTCACAGACCTTCTATTCGGACTATGACGATCTGACGGCGGGAGATACGGTGGACCTGATCAATGAAGGCTATCGTTACCGCGATTACTTCCAGATATTCAAGAGCCTGAAGAACGAAATCGACAGCGTGACGATCTGGGGTTTGGGCGATGACGACAGTTGGCTCAACCCGCATTCCAATGCGGCGGGATGCCCGGGCGTCACGGTCGCGGACGCACCGCTGCCGTTCGACTCTGGCTTGCAGCACAAATTCGCCTACACGGGCATTGTGGACCCGCTCGCATTGCCCGGTGCGAACCTGGTCACAACCGTTGCCGCTAGTTCGGGGACAGTCGGTAGTGGGAAACTCGAAACCTTTGTGGCCACGGTCGATAACCAGGGCCCGAACGATGCAGCTAACTTAACTTTCACCGAGCAGGTGCCTTCGACCACATTATTGAGGTCGTTCGTGGCTCCTGCCGGATGGAGTTGCACGGTGCCCGCGTTTATGACGTCTGGTACGGTCACATGTACCGCGTCCAGCCTGGCCAATGGTGTGTCCGCACAGTTCACCTTGACTGTGAAGACTTCCTGCCCGATTGGCAAGTTAACCGACACAGCCACAGTAACCTCAACCACGCTAAACCCAAATCCAACTCCACAAAATAGCGGATCGGTGAACTTCGTAGTCGTCAACGCTGGCACGAAAAATCCACAGGTCTGTACAGACCGATAACACTCTATAGTCTCGGCATAGAAAATGCGGCCCATCCGGGCCGCATTTCTGCTTCCGCGGTTTGTAGAAGCGCGGGCGGCCAAATCCTTCTCCATCGAAAGGTTCATGGTTGTGGCTCCCTGCGCGCAAGCTGAATATGTTGCCGACCATCCACGAACTGGGTTCGGTCGCAGATGCTACGGAAGCAAGCTCGGGCTGACATCAACCCATCATGGCAGACCAAGGGCATGCGACTTGCTCCGATAGACAAACTGCTCCGCGGCCGGCAGCGCGGATTCTGGTCCGTCTTTCTTTCGCATTCCATAACCTGGCGGAATAGTGCCCTTGCGGAGAGTGATTGGACATCGACTCGCTGCGGTATTACCGTGATCAAGAGTACACGCGAATGGACGTAGCTGTGGAACGGATTATTGAAAGACTCGCGAGTGCTTGATGCCGTCGAAGAGTGCAGTTAGTTACCTTCTCGGCTCACTTCGGAAACACATGGGTACCGGCCGTCTGCGAATGCTCTGTTCTGTACCGACACCTGGCTTGGGAAGACGGAGGGAGTCACATCCGTTTTGAGCACGGGATAGAGATGAGCAGTGCAGTCGAGATGCACGGATTCCAGATTCAGAATGGAGAAGGCTATGAAATGCCGGATCATGCGAACCATGCAGTGGATTGTTGTTTGTGCGGGAGCGCTCTCCATGGGGACAACGCCGCAAAGTGCAGTTGCGCAGGAATCCGCAAACCCTGCCTACCTGGATCCCCAGCTTCCACCCGAGCAGCGCGCTTCGGACCTGGTTTACCGTATGACGCTCGCGGAGAAAGCTTCGCAGATGCAGAACAACTCGGCGGCCGTTCCACGGCTGAAGATTCCTGCGTATCAATGGTGGAGCGAAGCCCTTCATGGAGTCATTAACGAGGGAGTGACCGAATATCCGGAGCCGATCGGGCTTGCGGCGACGTTCGACGCGCCGGGTATTCACACCATGGCGGCGCAGATTGGTGTTGAGGGCCGCATCAAGCACGTCCAAAACGCGCGCGAGGGACACACCGGCATCATGGGAGGCCTAGATTTCTGGTCTCCGAATCTGAACATCTTCCGCGATCCGCGCTGGGGTCGCGGTCAGGAAACCTACGGCGAAGATCCTTTCCTCACCGGTCGCATGGGAGTTGCCTACGTGACCGGACTGCAGGGTGATAACCCCAAGTACTACCTGGCGATTGCGACGCCGAAGCACTTCGCTGTGCACAGCGGCCCGGAACCGACCCGCCATTTTGCCGATGTCGACGTAAGCAAGCACGACGAGGTCGATACCTACGAACCCGCATTCCGTGCCGCCGTCGTTGAAGGCAAAGCCGGGTCTGTCATGTGCGCTTACAACGCAATCAATGGCCAGCCCGCATGCGCCAACCGGTACCTGCTCGAGGACCAATTGCGGGGCAAGTGGGGCTTTCAAGGGTATGTCGTTTCGGATTGCGACGCGGTTCGCGACGTTGCCGCCAATCATCGTTATCGCCCAACGCAGGCACAGGGTGCAGCGATCTCCGTTATCAGAGGCATGGACAACGAGTGCGTCACCTTTACTTCGAGGTTTGGGGAACCTGTCGAAAAGGCCTATATCGATGCCGTCCAGCAGGGATACCTGCCTGAAAGCACAGTGGACACAGCGCTCATTCGTTTGTTCTCTGCACGCATCAGGTTGGGAATGTTCGATCCACCGGATATGGTTCCATACACGAAGATCGACGAGAAGGAGCTCGACAGTGCGGAACATCGCGCACACGCCCGCAAGCTGGCCAATGAATCCATGGTTCTGCTGAAGAATGACGGTTTGCTTCCCTTAAAGCCCGGGATCCGGAAGATTGCCGTTGTCGGGCCTCTTGCCGATCAGACGAGGCCGCTCCTTGGGAACTATGCCGGCCAGCCCACTCATATCGTCTCCATCCTCGATGGGCTCCGCGCCGAGTTCCCCAATGCAACTATCAACTTCGTTCCGGGAACGCAGTTCCTTCGCGCGGATGGAAGCCCTGTGCCGGATGCTCTTCTGAAGACTCCCGACGGCAAGCCCGGACTCAAAGCCGACTACACCGAAGCCATCCGGAGAGGCGAGCCCTCACAAGGGGCGCCCCCGGCTCCTCTTGTCAGCCGCACAGAGACGAACGTGAAGCTCACCGAAAACGATCTCCCGAAAGAAGTCGCGGGAAAGAAAACCTTCGGCGTGCAATGGTCCGGGTTCCTGACGCCTTCGGAATCTGGCGACTTTCTCATCGGTATTCGCAGTACGGGATTCGGCAGGCTCACGGTCGATGGCAAGCAAGTAGCAGCGGCTTTCGGCGGTGGATCACGAGGACTCGTATCGGGCGCGGGGCGCGTTCATCTGGAAAAGGGCCATAAGGTCGCGCTCGAAATCTCCTACGGGACCAGGAACGCCAAGCCGCAGAGCGAACTTTTTTGGACCAAGTTCAGCAGCGCTCCTTCGCCTGAAGCCGTCGCCGCTGCGAAAAATGCCGATGTTGTTATCGCTGTCGTCGGAATCACCAGTCAGCTTGAAGGCGAGGAGATGCCGGTCAGCGAACCCGGTTTCCTCGGCGGAGATCGCACCAGCATCGACCTTCCTCAGGCTGAGGAAGATCTGGTGGAGACTGTCGCTGCGACCGGAAAACCTATTGCCGTCGTTCTCATGAATGGCAGCGCTCTTGCCGTCAACTGGATTAACGAGCATGCCAACGCGATTCTCGACGTTTGGTACCCCGGAGAAGAGGGCGGCACGGCCGTGGCTGAAACTCTTAGCGGGAAAAACAATCCTGCCGGCCGATTGCCGCTTACGTTCTACAAGGGAGTTGACCAGTTACCCAACTTCGAAGATTACGGAATGACGAACCGAACCTATCGGTATTTCACCGGAAAGCCGTTATATCCGTTCGGCTACGGGCTCAGCTACACGAAATTCGGCTATAGCAATCTCATTGTGCCAGAGCAGAGCATCGCTGCGGGACAATCGGTCGAGGCAGATGTAACGGTGACCAACACCGGGAAGCTACCAGGCGATGAGGTCGTGCAGCTGTACCTCAAATTCCCGCCGGTTAAGGGTGCGCCCCTCATCGCCCTTCGAGGATTTGAGCGAGTTCACCTCGACCCGGGCGCAAGTCAGAAAGTTCATTTCGAGTTGAAGCAGCGCGACTTGAGCATGGTGACGGAGGACGGCAATCCGATCATCGTTCCAGGAGACTACACCATTAGTGTCGGTGGCGGGCAGCCTGAGACGGGAACTCCCGGTGTCACCGGCCATTTCCACTTTGACGGCAAATACGCTTTGCCCGAATAGCTCTCATCAAAACGCGTTCTGGGCATGATGCTCTGCGAAATAGCAGAATGAGGTCTGCTGCGGGATGGTGCCGGTTAAGTGAAATTTCTCCCATGCCCGTATGGGACTGGTTTCAAACCGTTCAGCATTACCCTGTAGGTGAACGCAAACGATTCAAAGTTCGTTGTGACTTACTGCATCTCCATGTCGCCGTTCCGCCGACGCGAGCTAACACGTCGGGCGGTATGACACATCGGCTATTCCGCTAATCGCGGGATCCCGGATGTGTACATTTCGTATACCCAATCGTGGTTGGTTGCCTGTCGCCGATCAGGGACGGCTGCGGGGTTCGAGAAACCAAGATACTCACCAAAGCAGCTGATGAATCGGTCGCTAGCAGGCTCAAGGCTTCCGGCTCCCGACAGACACCCTCTTTAACCGGTTCTCCTAACGCGGACTGAAATTCATAACGAGACACAGAAACTGCAATCCGCAAAATATAGATAACAGCGAGTCTCCTCATAGAAATCAAATCCTCCTGGATTGCTTTACTCCAAAGTTTCATCGCATAGAGCTTTCAGGGATTCGGAAATTGGGACAAATCGATGTTGATGTGCGTACTGCGCGCGACTGCGAACGTCAGCCGGAATACCAGTGGTTTATAGTTATCGGTAACTTCATCCCCCGAGGCATGGAGTACAGAGCATTCCCAGACAGGAGAGCAAATTTCATGTGACCTAATGAGTTCAAACGCACCGGATCGAAGAAATCAGCGCCCCCGCGGGCGTCCTCGCAACACCGCTGCAGAAAGGCAGCGCCAATGTCGATCTGCACCTGCCGGAACGAAGACCTGTGAGCCTGCGTTTGAAGCTCGGCATGTACCAGCCGATCGAGTGGGCTGAGCACGTGACCACGGGATAATCGGCGCCAGCGTATGTTCACGATCGCGGTTCCGGGTATTTGTTTTCTTGAAAGAATCTTATGGACAATCTCATTTGGAGTTCGATTCTCTTCTTAAGCTTGGCTCTTCCGGTTTCGGCGGCAGACGCCGATCCAGTGCTCTGGTATACGCACCCGGCCCAACGGTGGGGCGACGCGCTGCCCATCGGAAATGGCAGGCTGGGTGGGATGGTCTTTGGCGGCGTCGAACAAGAGCACATCCAGCTGAACGAAGACACCATGCGCTCTCATCCATCACAGTGCGAGCTTCCCCGCCATCCGCGACCAGAGAGAACTCATTGCCGCCGTCAACTGCCGCTACATCTTCAAAGATCTGCGTCTGCCGTTTGAGGCTGACGTACGCTCCGGGTGTATCAGCGTCGTAGGTTAGGCCCAACCCCACTCCGCCGTGATCTTCATAAATCTCCAGTAACCTTTGTGGATCTCGGTAAAGCAGCGGGCGCAGGAGTACGGCATCCACTAGGCTGAAGATTGCGGTTGTAGCTCCGATGCCGAGCGTCAAGGTCAGCAGTGCCGTAGTACTGAAACCGGGGTTGCGCACGAGCAGTCTTACACCATAGCCGATGTCCTGAACCAGCGTCTCAATCAGAGCCGTTCCCCACGCACGGCGGCAATCCTCTTTGACCTGCGTCATGCCCCCAAAGTCCATTCGCGCCTCGCGCACGGCTTCTTCACGTGTCATGCCGCTACGCATGTTTTTCTCCACCTGGCGCTCAAAATGGAAATTCAATTCCGCGTCGAGTTCACTTTCCGAAGCCGTCCTGCGGAATAGGGCACGTAGTCGAAAACAGAGGTCACTAAACATCCCCGCCCCCTATGAAGTTCCCAAAATTAGAGCCACAGCGTCGGTTAGCGTCTTCCAGGAGACCTCGTCTGCCGCCAGCTGTTTCTTACCGGCTGCCGTCAACTCGTAGTATTTTGCGCGCCGATTGTTTTCCGATGATCCCCACTTCGCCTTGATCCACCCTTTGCGTTCCAGGCGATGAAGAGCCGGATAAAGCGAGCCTTGTTGGACGCGAAGCACTTCGCTTGAGACCTGCTGAATCCGCTCTGAAACTGCCCAACCATGTTGTGGTCCAAGAGCAAGTGTCTTCAGAATAAGCAGGTCCAGCGTTCCCTGTGGCACCTGAAAGGCCTTCAAGGAGCAAACTTTCATGTTAGGGTGCGGGTTTCTATAGTGTAATATCGAGGGTCTTTGTACGTTAGCCACGGCGAGAGAATGAAGTGGCAATTGCTTTCCTGCCAACTACTTCTGATTGATTTTATCTGTCCATAAACTCTAGAAACATGATCTTGCGTTACAGGGCTTACCGTCAAAAGCGACTTCGGGCTCCATCCCGGATCAGTAGGGACTGGTCCCCTTGGAAAGGACCTAGAAGATGGGGTTAAGAATGAAAAGAGGTCTTAGGCGCCCAAAGAAATGATGGTCGTTCCCGGATTCTTCCCACGCGAGACGGGTTGGCCGCCATCTTGACAGTCGCACTTAAGGGTACGCGGCAGGGCTTTTTCAAACTACGCGAGTGTGCTGGTTGTGAAGTTTGAATAATTCAGTTCGGCAAACCGGTGGCGGGAAGACCCATACGAGCACGCAATTCCTGCCAGTACTGAATCACAGTTGAGTTTTTAGAGATGGCGGCTGCGCGTTGGAGTGAGTTCTCGCCAGCGACCAGGTTGTTGAGTTGGACATAGCAATTGCCTTGGGCAGCCCATGCCTTCCAATCCTGCGGGAAATCGCGAATTACTTGTTGCAGAATCGGGATCGCTTCACTGCAGTGCCCTTCATCACCCAATTTGATAGCTGCTTGCACATGAGTATCAGCCAGATTTTGGGCAACGACCGGATTGTTGGGTGCAATTTCGTGCGCAATGGCGAAGACCGTCGCATCATTTTTCCACTGCTTCTCCTGGGCAAAGGTCGAGACGGAGAATGCAATCGCCAATGCACAAGAGACCAACAGAAGCACATTGCGATGCTCTGCCGTGCTCAAGGCAACCGCAAGCAGCAGCATCAGACCTAGCAATGATAAATAGGTGTATCGGCCATGCAAGAAGTCGCCCGGATTTAGTCCATTCAAATCCAAGGCCGGAAGAAGCGGCAGTATGAGCAAGAGGATTCCGATCACACTCACGCACCTTACCCTAGCGGCTTTCTCTCCACCCAGATTCCTCCTGGCTCTTGCCAAAGCCCAGAGCGAGACTGCAGCCACCAGCGCCAAAGCACCCACAACGTCCAGCAAGGGCAACAAGACTTCTCGAGCGGAAAACCTGCCTATAACGAGGGGATCAGCAAAGGAATGCGGCCTCCACGGCCAGAAGAGCGCTTTCGCGTAGAACCAGAGAATTGCGGGCCAAGAAAGAACGACGCTGATCCAAGGCAATTGCTGCGTGTTTGCAGCCACAGCAACGCCCAAAGCGTTTAAACGCAATAGAAGATATAAGCCGGTTGCTACAATAAACGGCAGTGTATGACGGACCGATTGTTTCCAGGTCCCGTAGCTCGGGCCAATCCTATTGGCCTGATTTTGCGAAGCTGACTGACTGGCTGAGGGATTCAAACTGACGGCAAAGATAACGACGGGAAACACGATTGCCGTTTCTTTGGCGAGCAGCGCCGCAAAATATGCAGCAACCGAAGCGACCAGCCACTTGCCCGATTTGGTGGTCTCCGGTTTTGACCTTTTCTTGCCTTTGGTCCGGCCTACCTGATCATTTATCGCTGGGGGGTGCAGGTACTGGAAGTAGCTGAGCAGAGCAATAAGCAGCCCAGCGCCCACCAGCGGATCTGGTACAGTTACCCAGCTAACCGATTCTGTCTGCGCAGGATGCAAGGCAAACAACGTTGCTGAGGACAATGCAGCTGCAGAATCTCGGAGCAGCTTCCATACCAGCGATCCAAGCAACGCCGCAACCAAAATGTGCTTCAGGATGCTGAACAGATGCCAGCCCCAAGAAGCCGAACCGTTCAGTAGAAAATTGAACCTCATCCACAGCAGAAAGGCTGGCCGATAAAAGCTATTCGGCCCTCCTTTGAATTGTGCCCAGACAAAACTCGTAAAGTATTCGCAGATATGGCCGGCATCTTGAATCCTCGGGTCTGCCGTGTAGCGATGGTCATCGAGAATAAACTGGAATCCCAGACACGGGCTGTACACTGCAAACACCAGCGCTACCAAGCACAATGCCAATACGAGGAACACGCGCATGGACAGCAACTGTTCAATACCATGAGCGCGTGGACTCTTTTGGCCGGTCACGGTGGAAGGCAACATCGGTGGTCTCGAAGAGGAATTCTCTCATAACTAGTAGCCGTAAGCAGCCTAGTGGTCGGAGGCAGCGAACTCCCCACACATGCATGCGAACTGAGAACGGCTAGCTTTGGGAGATGGTTGGCGAAATCGCATTTACACGTTTTGACCGACGCTCATCGAGTGATATCGCATTTAGCGCCAACTAGCGAGAGATGATAATGTCCTAGTTCCTGGCGATTCGGACTTGCCGCGTTTGCATTTGAAGTATCCGCTTGCTTGAACAATGACCACGAGAAACTCATTGCTGCGTTCCTTACTCGCGTTGATGTTCTGCACCGTCATCGCTGGATTTTCGCAATCTTCGGCCCCGCTGGGGCCCGCGCCCGGAAAAATGATCGATGTTGATGGCCATAAACTGCACATTCACTGTGTCGGGCCGCATGACGCAAAACCAGCAGTTATTCTCGAAGCCGGCGGCGGGACTTTTTCAAGAGATTGGGCTGCCGTCCAGCGCCTTTTGGCGGAACGAGTCAGAACCTGTGCATACGATCGTGCGGGGCCTGGCTGGAGCGATCTTGGACCTGCGCCCCGGACATTGGCGCAAGAGGTATTCGAGTTACACACCCTTCTGGAGTCAGCAAAGATATCCGGCCCGTTCGTGCTGGTAGGCCAATCGCTAGTGGCGCTGTATGTTTTACCAAGGACTATGGGAATGACGTCGCTGGCATTGTCCTGGTCGTTCCCGCAGACGAAATCAGCATGTTGTTCAATGTGCCGGCAAAACGGTGGATGAAATTACGGGACCAGGCTAGAGGGCGGACGATTCCACCGGCGCGGAGCACCGGACCGCCAAGCACCGGATACAAGCCTGAGGAGGACTATCTGGGAGACGAAGCTCAGCTCCTTTACCTTGAGAGAGAAAAGAACCCTCAGCCGTTCGGTGATCGTCCGCTTTTTGTGTTGGCAGCGGGAAAACGGCCTCCACCACCTGGAATGACGGAAGATTCGTACAAGGATATTAGGCACGCGATCGATCAAGATCGTGCTGAGGCTGCACATCTTTCACGAAATTCGAAGTTCGTTCTTGACGTCAAAAGCGGGCACGACATTCAAATTGATGATCCTAAGGCCGTGGCGGAAGCGGTGGAGGAGGTCGTGGCGGCGGTCAAGAATCAGACGAAGCTCGCCGACATTACGGTGCCCAGCGCCGGCCTGGCCGCAAACGTGACCAGTATCTTTACAGCACCAGTGGCCGCCCAAGTGCTCGTCCAGAGTGCCGGCCCCTTCAACATCACCAATATCACTGTGGATGGCACGGGTGGTGACCAGGGATGTACTCCGTCCAACATCTGGCTCGCGGGAATTTTCTACTCCAGCTCTTCCGGCGAGGTTAACCGGGTCGTGGTCAGCGGTCAGAGAGCCGATGGCTGCGGTGTCGGGGTCTGGGCAGAGAACGGTAACAGCTCGAATCAATCCGCAATTATTCAGGCCAGCAGCATCCATGACATGGACCCGCTGGCATTTTCGCGCGCTCAGAACCCGTCGTGAGGCGATTTATCGCTAGTTAACAGAAAACCGCCCTTTACCTGTCTGATTTCTCTCGATGTGTTCCGACTCGCTGCTGCGCCTCTCGCAACCGGCGTTCACCATCTGTCTTCAAGTCCTCGTTGCTCGGTTTGCAGCCATGTTCGCGCTCGTGTTGATGCAGTCTCTCAATGATCACGCGTGCTGTAGCGTTCAACTCTCTGTTCCTTTCTGCTCCGCCTAAACGACGCGCGTCGGTTCTCTCAATCTTTCTGGCAATTCGCACGAATTCAGTGTGTAGTTTCTTCCAGACAGAACAAATCATGATGATGCCTTTCTAAAGCATTTGAAACTGGTCGGAAGATGAGCTTAATGGCGAGTAGAGTCGAGAACAGGCGCAGTAACTGTAGCCTCCCGGTGGATATTCGGCTGGGCTTTCGCCTCGTCACCGCAGTCCGGTTTGGCCTGGTTCTGTTTCCTGTTCCCGCTCATCGAACCGGACTGGCAGATTTCCCGCATCCGGCTCTCGGAAAAGACTCACGCGTTCGCCCACGGATGGTTCGCGGTCCGGTGTGGTAACT
>Ga0070706_100004190_pt1 | contig 14003 bp, 14 predicted proteins | sample KBSK5501metaG_FD_65476 | JGI IMG/M metagenome (GOLD analysis project Ga0070706, IMG submission 65476) | Corn, switchgrass and miscanthus rhizosphere microbial communities from Kellogg Biological Station, Michigan, USA - KBS K5-50-1 metaG | ecosystem: Host-associated > Plants > Roots >...
GGTCTGCAGTTCTTCATGAGACAAGCGGGCGATGTTATTCGATTCCACTTTGCGTCGAGAGCTGGCGCGCAACTTCGGCGCGACCCTCGTGGTCATCCTCACCATCGTGCTGACGATGATGCTGATCCGCACGATCGGCCAGGCCGCGGTCGGCCAGGTCGCGCCGCACGATGTGGCGCTGCTGCTCGGGTACGTCGCGCTCGGCCACCTGTCGACGATGCTCGCGTTGTCGCTGTTCATCGCGGTCGTCGCGACGCTGACGCGCATGTACCGCGACAGCGAGATGTCGATCTGGTTCGCCAGCGGCGTCAGCCTCACGCGCTTCGTGCGGCCCATCCTGCGCACGAGCTGGCCGGTGCTGCTCGTGATCGCGCTGCTCGCGATGTTCGTCTGGCCGTGGCAGAACCAGAAGAGCGCCGAGCTGAAGGAGCGGTATGAGCGGCGCTCCGATCTGTCGCGGGTCGCGCCGGGCCAGTTCCAGACCTCGAGCGACGGCACGCGCACGTTCTTCATCGAACGCGACGCGACCGACGCGAGCATCGGCCGCAACGTCTTCATCCTCGCGACGCAGCCCGAATCGGAATCGGTCACGTCGGCGCGCAGCGGCCGCGTCGAGGTCGTCGGCGACGACCGCTTTCTCGAGCTGACCCGCGGCCAACGCAACGAGCAGAACCTGAAGACCGGCGAGAAGACGCTGGCGCGCTTCGAGACCTTCCAGCAACTCGTCGGCGAACGCATCCTGTCGAGCATCGACGACCTGCCGCCGAAGGCGCGCTCGACGTTCGAGCTGCTGACCGACCCGACGCCGCGCCATCAAGGCGAGCTCGCCTGGCGGCTCGGCCTGTTGTTCGGTGGCGCGAACCTGGTGCTGCTGGGCGTGGGCCTGTCGGCCTCGAACCCGCGCCGCGCGAGCAACTGGAATCTGCTGTTTGCGCTGCTCGCGTTCGTCGTCTACTACAACATGATCAACCTGACGCAGGCCTGGGTCGCGAGCGGCAAGGTCGGCATGGGCGCGGCGCTGTTCGGCGCGCACGGCGGTGCCCTGGTGCTCGCGCTCGCGCTGCTGTGGTGGCGCGAGCACCGCAACAGCCGCTTCGGGCGCCGCGCCACTGCCGCCGGCGCCTCAACCCGCTGAGGCCGTTTCGACTTGCGCACCGTTCGCCGCCTGTTCTATGCCGACATCACGTCGGCCGTGCTGTTCGTCGCGATGGCGTTCTTGTCGCTGTCGTTCTTCATCGACTTCGTCGACGAGCTGTCCGATGTCGGCCAGCGCGGCTACACGGCGCTGCACGCGGCGCTCTACTCGCTGTTGCTGCTGCCGGGGCACGTCTACGAGGTCGCGCCGATCGCGGTGCTGATCGGCACGATCTACACGCTGTCGCGGCTCGCGCAATCGTCCGAGTTCACGATCCTGCGCACCGGCGGGCTCGGGCCGGCGCGTGCGCTCTCGCTGCTCGCGGTGATCGGGCTCGTCTTCGGCGTGCTGACCTACCTGGTCGGCGACTACCTCGCGCCGCTGTCCGAACGCCAGGCGAGCCTGGTACAGGCGCGCTTCAAGGGCGGCATCAAGATGGGGCGCTCCGGTGCATGGCTGAAGAAGGAGCATGCGATGACGCCGCAGGGCGAGCGCAGCTACTCGATCAACGTCGGCTCGGCCGGGCCGAAGGGAATGCTGAACGACGTGCGCATCTTCGAGTTCGACGTCGACGGCCGGCTGCTGCGCCGCATCTCGGCCGCGGCCGGCATCGTCGAGCCGAACACGAACTGGGTGTTGAGCAACGTCGACATCACGCACTGGGTTCCCGGCGGCGGCCGCGCCGACGTGCCCGAGGAGAAGCTCACCAGCTACACCTGGCGCAGCGACCTCTCGGCTGCGGTGGTCGCAGCGGCGGTGCTGCCGGTGAGCACGATGTCGACTGTCGACCTGTTCCGCTACATCGGCCACCTGACCAATAACGAGCAGGCCGCGCAGACCTACCAGATCCAGTTCTGGAAGCGTGCGCTCTACCCGTTCGCCTGCCTCGTGATGGTGGCGTTGGCATTGCCGTTTGCCTACCTGCACGCGCGCGCCGGCGGCGTCAGCCTGAAGGTGTTCGGCGGCATCATGCTGGGCATCAGCTTCGTGCTGCTGAACAACGTCGCCGGGCACCTCGGCATGCTGCGCGACTGGACGCCCTGGATGGTCGCCGCCGCGCCGAGCGCGCTGTACCTGCTGCTGTCCCTCGCGGCGTTCAGCTGGCTCGTGCGCTATCGCTGAGGCGTTTCGCGATGCAGCGCGGTGTACTCCTCTTCGCTCACGGCGCACGCGACCCGCGCTGGGCCGAGCCGTTCGAGGCGGTTGCCGCACGCGTGCGCTCGCACGACGCGGCGCTTCACGTGCGCCTCGCGTATCTCGAATTGATGGCGCCGACGATCGCCGAGGCCGGCGGGGATCTGGCGCTGGCCGGCTGCGACCGCGTCGAGATCGTCCCGCTGTTTCTCGGCGCCGGCGGCCACGTGCGCAAGGACCTGCCGGCGCTCGTGCGCGCCCTCGAGCACGCGTACCCGCTCGTGCAATGGCGGCTGCACCCGGCCGTCGGCGAGCTCGAGCCGGTGATCGCGGCGATGGCCGACGCGGCGGCCGAGCTTGCCACCCAACAATCGCTGGAATAATCGGCGCGCATGAATCTGCACCAGTTTCGTTTCGTCCAGGAAGCCGTCCGCCGCGACCTGAACCTGACCGAAACGGCGAAGGCGCTGTTCACCTCGCAGCCGGGCATCTCGAAGGCGATCCTCGAGCTCGAGGCCGAGCTGGGCGTCGACATCTTCGCGCGCCACGGCAAGCGGCTGCGCCGCGTCACCGAGCCGGGCCAGCAGGTGCTGCGCGCGATCGAGGTGATCATGCGCGAGGTCGGCAACCTGAAGCGCATCGGCGAGGAGTTCTCGAAGCAGGACACCGGCACGCTCTCGGTCGCGACCACGCACAGCCAGGCGCGCTACTTCCTGCCCGAGCCGGTGGCGCAGCTGCGCAAGCGCTTCCCGAAAGTCAACATCGTGCTGCACCAGGGCTCGCCCGGCGACGTGGCGCGCATGGTGGCGGAGGAGATCGCCGACATCGGCTTGGCCACCGAGTCGCTGACCGGTCGCGACGACCTCGTCTCGATGCCGTGCTACGAGTGGCAGCACGCGGCCGTGATGCCGAACGGCCACCCGCTGATGCAGGTCGAGCGGATCTCGCTCGAAGACCTGGCGCGGCTGCCGCTGGTCTCGTACCACCCGTCGTTCAGCGGCCGCACGCGGGTCGACCAGGCGTTCGCGACGCGCCAGCTGAAGCCGAACTTCGTGCTCGAGGCGATCGATGCCGACGTGATCAAGACCTACGTGCGCATCGGCCTGGGCGTGGGCATCGTCTCGGAGCTCGCGACCCGCGACGACCCGCCCGGCGGCGAGCTCGTCGCGCGCCCGCTCGGCCACCTGTTCGGCCAGAACGTCACGCGCATCGCGTTCAAGCGCGGCGCCTACCTGCGCAACTTCGTCTATGCCTTCGCCGAGATGCTTTCCGACCGCCTCAGCCGCGCGCTGATCGTGCAGGCGATGGAAGGCAGCGGCGGCCCCGACTATCAGCTTTGAAGATCCGCCCCGCCATGACCTCCGTCGCCAGAACCCCCGCCATCACGAGCCGCCTGCCCGAAGTCGGGACGACGATCTTCACGGTGATGTCGGCGCTGGCGCAGGCGCACGGTGCCGTCAACCTCGGCCAGGGCTTCCCCGATTTCGATTGCGACCCGAGGCTCGTCGACGCGGTCGACGCCGCGATGCGCGGCGGCCTGAACCAGTACCCGCCGATGGCCGGCGTGCCCGGGCTGCGCGAAGCGGTCGCCGTGAAGATCGCGACGCTGTACGGCCATGCCTACGACCCCGGCAGCGAGATCACGATCACCGCCGGTGCGACCCAGGCGATCCTGACCGCGATCCTCGCGGTCGTGCACCCCGGCGACGAGGTGATCCTGCTCGACCCGTGCTACGACAGCTACGAGCCGAACATCGAGCTCGCCGGCGGCGTGCCGGTGCACGTGCCGCTGACGCCGGGCACCTTCGACCCCGACTTCGAGCGCATCGCCGCGGCGCTCTCGCCGCGCACCCGCGCGATCCTCGTCAACACGCCGCACAACCCGAGCGCGACGGTCTGGTCAGCGGCGCAGATGCAGCAACTCGCCGAGTTGCTGCGGCCGACCGACGTGATCGTGATCGCCGACGAGGTCTACGAGCACATGGTCTACGACGGCGCGCAGCACCAGAGCGTCGCGCGCTTGCCCGAGCTCGCGCAGCGCTCGATCGTCATCTCGAGCTTCGGCAAGACCTACCACGTGACCGGCTGGAAGGTCGGCTACGCGGCCGCGCCCACAGCGCTGACCGCCGAGTTCCGCAAGGTGCACCAGTTCAACGTGTTCACGGTCAACACGCCGATGCAGCACGGCCTGGCCGCCTACATGGCCGACGCATCGCACCACCTCGGGCTGCCGGCGTTCTACCAGCGCAAGCGCGACCTGTTCCGCACCGGACTCGCATCGACGCGCTTTCGGCTGCTGCCCAGCCGCGGCAGCTACTTCCAGTGCGTCGACTACTCGGCGATCAGCGATCTGAGCGAAGAGGCGTTCTGCCGCTGGCTGACCGCGGAGATCGGCGTCGCAGCGATCCCGCTCTCGGCTTTCTACAAGGGCGGCTTCGAGCAGCGCTTCGCGCGCTTCTGCTTCGCGAAGAAGGACGAGACGCTGCAACTCGCGCTCGAGCGGCTCGCGAAGCTCTGAGGCGGCCTCGCGGATTCGAGGTCAGCGTTTGCCGGTCTTGCCGGCGCCGAAGCCGTTGCCTGCGCCGTCGCCGAGATCGTTCAGGTCGATGAAGCCGGAGTCCGACGCGAAGCGCTTCGCGCCGGGGTGAGCGCCGGACCCGCTCTGGAGCGACACGTCCACATCCAGCGGCATCGTGCTCACGTGCGTGGACCGCACATCGAACGTGCCGGTCGTCGTCATCAGCTGCGAGATCGGCGCATCGTCGGGCTCGCCGATCGGCAGCAGCAGGTCGACGTCCGCGCCGGGACGGCTCGCTTCCTGCTCGGCGAGATCGCGCGCGATCGAATACAGGAACAGCAGCTCGCGATATGCCGGCAGGTCGAAGGTTTCGTCGTCCTGCTTGCGCCGGAACAGCAGGCCGTCCAGGTACTCCATCGTGCGCTCGGGGCCCGACCACAGCGACGTGAGCTGCTGCGTCACCGACGGATAGTCCTCGAGCGAGCGGCCGTGCTGCAGATCGGATTCCCAATCGGGCGCGTAGGCGTTGAAGCGGCGGTTGAAGCGCTCGCGGATGCGCTGGTAGGCCTCGGTCTCGCCGCGGCGCCGGTAGATCTCGAGCAGCTTCAGATACGGCAGCGGGCTGATGCCGCCGCTGCTGCGCACATGGCTCATCAGCAGATCGATCGCCGCGTCGTCCTGGCCGAGCACGATGAAGAACTCGGCCTGCTGCTCCAGGTCGATCAGCTCCTCGACCGAGAGCTCTCGTGTTTCATGATCGGCCGGCTGCGTGGGCAGCGCGGCCGCGACCGGCGGCGCGGAAGGTGCCGGCGACCGCGGCTCGTACATCGGCGTCGCTTCGTACGACGCGCCGGCCACGTCCGGCCCGGTCGCCAACGCCTGCGGCGCCGAGATCGGCTCGCGCAGAAGCCTGCTCGAACGAGGTGCGCGTTCGGGCTCGACCGCGTTCGGCGCCGGCGGGTTCCACCACGGCCCGGCCCCCTGCTTGCGCGACTGGCGCCACCACATCGCCGCGACCGCGACGGCCAGCAGCGCCGACAGCCATGCCAGCGCGTAGACCAGCGGGTTGGCGTAACGCTCCGACTCGGCCTGGTTGAGGCGCGCCTGCAGCGCCGCCAGCACCTTCTGGCTGGCCTGCGATTCGCTGCGCAGCTGCGCGATGCTGTCTTCGAGCGACTGCAGCCGCGCCCGCTCCTTCGCGAGCTGCTGGCCCGCAACATCGGCAGCCGACGCCGCGCTGGCGGCCGCGGCAGCGCGCGTTGCGTTCACGGCGGCTTCGATGGCCGGCGTCGGCGTCAATGCGGACGGCGCGGAGGCCGCGCGCAGCACCGGCGGAGCCGCTTCGAGCTGCAAGCGCGGCCCGCGCGTAGCGGGCCGCGCGGCCGCCGCCATGCGGTTCGGCCGATCGGCGCGGCGTGGCGCGGCGGGCTTCGGTGCTGCCTGCGTGGCATCGCTCGCCGCGCGAGCTGCACCACCCGCCGGCGCCGTCGCCAACGCACGCGAACGCGACGGCCGCTCGGGCACACGCATCCCGCCGCGAGGCGCGGACCCGCCTGCCGCGCTGCCGCTGTTGCCCTGCACGATGTCGGCCAGCGGTGCGACCTGCGAGTCGACACGCTGCGGCGGCAAGCCCGGTTGCAGCTCCGCCGCGGCGCCGCCTTGCGCGAGGTTGATCAGCGGCGGGTCGATGAAGGCCACGAACTTGCGCGTCATGTGCGCCGCGCAGCCGACCGTGACGCTGACGGTGACGACCGGCTCGTCGATCAACGCAGAGCTCGTGATGCGCACGGTGCGCTCGTTCGCCTCGGCGCCGGCCTCGAGCGTCACGCGCAACTGGTTCGGCTGCAGCCGGTTCTCGCCGGCGAGCACCTCGGCGGCCACACACTCGCGTGCCAGCGCCTCATCGCCCTCGAGCCGCACCACGGCCGCGAAGTTCAGCGGCTGGCCCAGCTGGGTCGTGTTGACGACCCGTCCGAATCCGATGGCATGCGCAGCGGGGGCGGTCAGCCACAGCACGACGCCGATGGCGGTGACGGTCGATGCGGCGCGCATGCGATAGGGCGGGATCTTGTGAATTTTTGGTGCTGCGGACTCTAGCATGGGAGGGTGTGCTCGCCCCTCTGTGGTGACCCTCGTTCGCGTAGGGAGCGCGTGACACAATTCCGCGTCATGTCCTCAGAACTCCTGACCGAACGCGACGGCGCCGCGCTGGTGCTGACCTTCAGCGACCCGGCCACGCGCAACACGCTGTCGCCGCAGGTGCTGACCGCCGCGATCGAAATGCTGGACCGCGCCGAGTCGGACCCTGCCCTGCGCTGCATCGTGCTGCGCGGCGACGGCGCGCACTTCTGCGCCGGCGGCAACCTGAACGGGCTGATCGAGCGGCGCCAGATCGGCCCGCCCGCCCAGGTGCAGCAGCTCGAGCTGCTGCACCAGTTCGTCGAGGCGCTGCGCGCGTTCCCGAAGCCGGTGATCGCCGCGGTCGAGGGCGCGGCGGCGGGAGCCGGCTTCTCGATCGCGCTCGCGTGCGACCTGATCGTCGCGGCCGAGGACGCGCGCTTCGTGCTCTCGTACGCCCGCATCGGGCTGACGCCGGACGCCGGCGCGACCTGGCACCTGGCGCGCGCACTGCCACGGCCGCTCGCGCAGAAGCTGATCTGGCTGGCCGAACCGGTTTCGGCACGGCAGCTCGAAGCCTGGGGCCTCGTCGCCGTGGTGGCCGACAGCGGCCATGCGCTGCCCGAGGCGCTCGCGCTGGCCGCCCGGCTTGCCGAAATGGCGCCGAACGCGCTCGCCGGTGCGAAGGAGTTGCTGCAGATGGCGCCGACCGCGAACCTGCCGCAGCAACTCGATGCCGAACGCGACCGCTTCGTCGCGAACCTGTTCCATGCCAACGGCGACGAAGGCCTGAAGGCGTTTCTCGAGAAGCGCGCGCCGAAGTTTCGCTGAGCTGCTCAGGTCCGGTAGCTCGGGTCCAGCCGGTCGAGCCGGCGCAGCAGCCCCGGCCAGGTCAGCGCCCCGCCGCCGACGCCGCGCGTGACCTGTCTGGCCTGCGCCTGCGCGCCGGCGATGATGCGCGGATCCACCGGGATCAACTCGCCGCCGCCCGACTGCGCGCGGACCTGGATCGTGCAGACCGTTTCGAACAGGTACATGTTCAGGAACGCATCGGCCACCGTCGCAGCCAGCGTCAGCAGGCCGTGATTGCGCAACATGAGGAACTGGTGCTCCGGCCCGAGATCGGCAACCAGCCGCGGCTTCTCGTCGTCGCGCAGCGCGACGCCTTCGTAGTCGTGATAGCTCAGGCTCGAGAGCACGAAGATCGACTGCTGCGACAGCGGCAGCACGCCGCCCTTCTGCGCCGACACCGCGATCCCGTTCAGCGTATGCACATGCAGCACGCACTGCGCGTCGTGGCGCGCCGCGTGGATCGCGCTGTGGATCACGAAGCCCGCCGGGTTCACCGGGAACTCGGACTCGTCGAGCTTGTTGCCGGCGGCGTCGACCTTGATCAGGCTCGACGCGGTGATCTCCTCGAACATCAGCCCGTACGGATTGATCAGGAACTGATCGTGCCGGCCCGGGACGCGCGCGCTGATGTGGGTGAACACGAGGTCGTCCCACTTGAACGCGGCGACCAGCCGGTACGCCGCGGCAAGGTCGACGCGGACCTGCCACTCCTCGGGGCTGACTTCGGTCCGGCGGCTCGGAATCTTCAAGGCGGAAGTGCTCATGTTGTCTCCTGGCGAGTCGTCCACAATAGGCCGGTACGGCATCCGCATGCTGTCACATCAGCGACTGAACATGAACAGCCCCGTTCTCACGATCGTCGAGCGCGCCAACATCGACGCCGGCTCCTGGTTCTCGAAGCTTTCACCGGCGCTGCGCCACGAGATCCTCGCGCGCTCGGTGGTGCGGCGGCTGGCCGATGGGGCGATGCTGTCGGCGCGCGGCGCGCCGGCCGAGGAGTGGTGTGGCGTCGCGAAGGGCGCGGTGCGGGTCAGCTCGGTGTCGCTGTCAGGCAAGCAGGTCACGCTGACCTACGTCGAGCCCGGCACCTGGTTCGGCGACATCTCGCTGTTCGACGGCCTGCCGCGCACCCACGATTCGAACGCACACGGCGAGACGACGCTGCTGGTCGTGCGCAAGGCCGACTTTCGCGAGCTGCTCGCGCAGCACACCGAGCTCTACGACGCGCTGCTGCGCCTGAACTGCCGGCGCCTGCGCCTGATGTTCGACACGGTCGAGGACCTCAACACGCGCCCGCTCTCGTCGCGCCTGGCCAAGCAGATCCTGCTGCTCGCGCGCAGCTACGGCGTCGCCCAGGGCGACGAGGTCCGCATCGGCCTGCAGCTCGCGCAGGAGGATCTCGCGCAGCTGCTCGGCGCCTCGCGCCAGCGCGTGAACCAGGAGCTCAAGGGCTTCGAGCGCGAGGGCGCGGTGCGCATCGAGCCGACGCGGCTGGTCGTGCTGTCGAAGGACAAGCTGCTCGCAATCGCCGGGCGATAGGCCGGGCAACGACACAACTTACGGAGACAACGCCCGCCATGATCGAAGCCAACGCCGGCACCAAGCCCGTTTCCGAGCAGCACGCGTTCGACGTCGCGGCGCTGCAGTCGCACCTCGAAGCGCAGCTGAGTGGTTTCAGCGGACCGTTGACCATCGAGCAGTTCAAGGGCGGCCAGTCGAATCCGACCTACAAGCTGATCACGCCGACGCAGTCGTACGTGATGCGTTCCAAACCCGGCCCGGTCGCGAAGCTGCTGCCGTCGGCGCACGCGATCGAGCGCGAGTTCACGGTGATGGCCGCGCTGCACGGCAGCGGCGTTCCGGTGCCGCGCATGCTGCTGCTGTGCGATGACGAAAGCATCATCGGCCGGGCGTTCTACGTGATGGAGTTCATCGACGGCCGCGTGCTGTGGGACCAGTCGCTGCCGGCGCTCGACAACGCCGGCCGCGGCGCGATCTACGACGAGATGAACCGCGTGATCGCCGCGCTGCACAACGTCGACGTCAAGGCCGCGGGGCTCGAGGGCTACGGCAAGCCGGGCAACTACTTCGAGCGCCAGATCGGCCGCTGGACCCGGCAATACCAGGCGTCGATCACGCAGCCCATCGAGGCGATGGACCGCCTGATCGATTGGCTGCCCGCGCACATCCCGGCGAGCGCGCGCGACGACAGCCAGGTCTCGGTCGTGCATGGCGACTACCGGCTCGACAACCTCGTGTTCCATCCCGCCGAGCCGCGCGTCGTCGCGGTGCTCGATTGGGAGCTCTCGACGCTCGGACACCCGCTGGCCGACTTCAGCTACCACTGCGTGTCGTGGCACGTCCCGCCGGGGTCGTTCCGCGGACTCGGCGGCGTCGACATCGCGTCGCTCGGCATCCCCGACGAGAAGGCGTACGTGCGGCGCTACTGCGAGCGCACCGGCCGCCCGGACCCCGATGCGGTGATGGGCGACTGGAATTTCTACCTCGCCTACAACATGTTCCGGCTCGCCGGCATCCTGCAAGGAATTGCCAAACGTGTCGAGATGGGGACAGCGTCGAGCGCGCAAGCGAGGCAAGCTGGCGCCGGTGCACGACCGCTTGCCGAAATGGGCTGGGCGATCGCGCAGAAGGCCTGATCCAGGCCGCCCTGCCCCCGACACCCACCCGGAGAGACACGATGGACTTCAACTACTCGCCGCGCACGCAGGAGCTGCAAGCCAAGCTGCTGCGCTTCATGGACGACTACATCTACCCGGCCGAAGCGAAGTACGACGCCGAGCTCGAGGCCAACACCAAGGCCGGCAAACGCTGGACGCCGCTCAACGTCATCGAGGAGCTCAAGCCGAAGGCACGGGCGCAAGGCCTGTGGAACCTGTTCCTGCCGCCGACCGCCGGCGGCGCCGCTTCAGCGCACAGCGGCCGCGACTTCGGGCTGTCGAACGGCGACTACGCGCCGCTGGCCGAGGTCATGGGCCGCGTGCTGTGGGCCTCCGAGGTCTTCAACTGCTCGGCGCCCGACACCGGCAACATGGAGACGATCGAGCGCTACGGCACGGCCGAGCACAAGGCGACATGGCTGGCGCCGCTGCTGGACGGCAAGATCCGCAGCGCATTCGCGATGACCGAGCCGGCGGTCGCCTCGTCCGACGCGACCAACATCGCCTCGCGCATCGAGCGCCAGGGCAGCGACTACGTCATCAATGGCCGCAAGTGGTGGATCAGCGGCGCCGGCGACCCGCGCTGCAAGGTCTACGTCTTCATGGGCAAGACCGATCCGCAGGCGCCGCGGCATTCGCAGCAGTCGATGATCCTGGTGCCGGCCGACACACCCGGGATCACCGTGCTGCGCCCGCTCTCGGTGTTCGGCTACGACGATGCGCCGCACGGCCACATGGAGATCACGTTCGAGAACGTGCGTGTGCCGGCGACCAACATCCTGCTCGGCGAGGGCCGCGGCTTCGAGATCGCGCAGGGACGCCTCGGGCCGGGCCGCATCCACCACTGCATGCGGCTGATCGGCCTGGCCGAACGCGCGCTCGAGCTGATGTGCAAGCGCGCCACCTCGCGGGTCGCATTCGGCCGCACGGTCGCCGAGCAAGGCGTCACGCGCGAGCGCATCGCCGAGGCGCGCTGCCGCATCGACCAGGCGCGTCTCCTGACGCTGAAGGCCGCGTGGATGATGGACGTGGCCGGCAACAAGAGCGCGAAGGCCGAGATCGCGATGATCAAGGTCGTCGCGCCGAGCATGGCGCTGCAGGTGATCGACTGGGCGATGCAGGTGCACGGCGGCGGCGGCGTCTCGGACGACTTCCCGCTCGCGAGCTTCTACGCCGGCGCGCGCACGCTGCGCTTCGCCGACGGGCCGGACGAGGTGCACCGCAACGCGATCGCGAAGCTGGAGCTCGGCAGGTACGCCTAGTGTGGTGGAGGTCAGCGCCGCTTCGATGCGCTCGGCGCCGGGTCGCTGCCGTGGATGCTTTGCCACGCGGTAGCGCCGTCGCTGTGGTGGCCCCACCCTGATGCGGGGTCGCCGCCGAGGCGCAGCGCCTGCGCGACCGCGGCCTCGAACACGGTGATCGCCGCGCCGATCGCCTGCGGCGCCGGCGACACGAGCTGCATGCGCAGGTACGCGCGGCTGCGCAAGGTCATCAGCACGAAGGCCGGGTCGCCGTTGAGCAGCTCGTCGAGCTGCGCTTCCAACTGGTTCGCGAGCGGGCCCTCGACCCATGCCAGGCCCGTGGCCGGCGTGCTCGCAACACCGCCGAAGCGGCCGCGCAAGCTCTTCAGCCCGCCGAGGTTCAGCTTCGGGAACATCACGAGCCAGCGCATCTCTTCCGGCGTGGAGCTGCCGATCTGGGTCTGTACGCTGTCGGTGAACAGCTCGTAGGTCTGGCGCTCGAGGGCGTCCATCAGCGGGCGCGACAGCAGCAGCATCTGCATGTCCGACGGCAGCGCGAGCTCCATGCGCAGGCGCAGCTCGTGGCCGTAGATGTAGTCGCGCTGCGGCGGGCCCCATTCGAGGCGCCATGGCTTGCCTTCGAGCATGCCGTCGATCACGAAGCCGTCTTCGCCGCGCACGCGCTTGAAGCCGAAGCCGCGCCGCTCGGCCCACTCTGCGACGGCGTTCAGATCGCGGTCATGCCCCTGTTTGCCGAACAAGCGCTTGATCGAATCGAGCATGGCGGCGATCAATCCACTAGAGTCCGGCCCCATCGGATCCGAAGATCGACAACGAGGAAGAACGACCGATGGGCAACAACAACATGATCGAAGTGTATTCGTGGGCCACGCCGAACGGGCACAAAGTTCACATCATGCTCGAGGAGTGCGGCCTGCCGTACCGCGTGCACCCGATCAATATCGGGGCCGGCGACCAGTTCACGCCCGAGTTCCTCGCGATCAGCCCGAACAACAAGATCCCCGCGATCGTCGACCCGAACGGGCCCGATGGCGCGCCGATCTCGCTGTTCGAATCCGGCGCGATTCTGCTCTATCTCGCGAGCAAGACCGGCAAGCTGCTGCCCGACAGCACGCGCGCGAAGTTCGCGGTGCTGGAGTGGCTGATGTTCCAGATGGGCGGCGTCGGCCCGATGCTCGGGCAGGCGCATCACTTCCGCATGTACGCGCCGGAAAAGCTCGAGTACGCCATCGACCGCTACACGAACGAGGCGAAGCGCCTGTACGGCGTGATGGACAAGCGCCTGGCCAGCCACAAGTACATCGCCGGCGACGAGTACACGATCGCCGACATCGCGATCTTCCCGTGGCTGCGCTCGTGGAAGAACCAGGGAATCGATTGGGTCGACTTCCCGCATCTGAAAGGCTGGTTCGACGAGATCGCCGCGCGACCGGCGGTGCAGCGCGGCGTCGAGGTGCTTGCATCGCAGCGCAAGCCGCTGGTCGATGACAAAGCGCGCGAGATGCTGTTCGGGGCCGTGCAGTACCGGCGGCATTGATCGGCATCAACGCTTTCGTGCCAGCGTGATCCCGTCTTCCAGCGGCAGCAGCGACAGGTCGATGCGCTCGTCGCGATGCAGCTTCGCGTTCAGCGCCTGCAGCGAGAGCGTGCTGGGGTCGGTCGACTTGCGCGCCACCTCGCCGCTCCACAGCGTGTTGTCGAGCACGATCAGCCCGCCCGTGCGCACGAGCGTCAGGCAGCGCTCGTAGTAGCCGTCGTAGCCGGTCTTGTCGGCGTCGATGAACGCGAAGTCGTAGCGGCCCGCTTCGCCGGCGGCGATGCGCGCGTCCAGCGTCTGCGCCGCCGGCGCAAGCTGCAGGTCGATCTTGTGGGCAACGCCGGCGCGCTCCCAGAACGGCCGGCCGACGCGGGTGTACTCGTCGCTGACGTCGCAGGCGAGCACATAGCCGTCGTCGGGCAGCGCGAGCGCGATCGTCAGCGCGCTGTAGCCGGTGAACACGCCGACCTCGATCGTGCGCCGCGCGCCGACGAGGCGCGCCAGCAGCGCCATCAGCTGGCCCTGCTCGGGCGCGATCTGCATGCCGGCGTGCGGATGGCTGCGCGTGACCTCGCGCAGCGCGATCTGCGCCGGGTGCTCCCGCAGCGAGCGGCTGGCGACATAGTCCTCCAGCGTGTCGTCGAGAGTGAGTGGTCTTGCCCCTGCATCTCCGGACACAGCCTATTCGCAATGTAGCGCCGGTTGTTGGAGTTGAGCGTGGCGCATTCGCTCAACTCGTTGCCGCCTAAACTCGCGCGGCGATTTCATC
>Ga0070706_100004191_pt1 | contig 14000 bp, 14 predicted proteins | sample KBSK5501metaG_FD_65476 | JGI IMG/M metagenome (GOLD analysis project Ga0070706, IMG submission 65476) | Corn, switchgrass and miscanthus rhizosphere microbial communities from Kellogg Biological Station, Michigan, USA - KBS K5-50-1 metaG | ecosystem: Host-associated > Plants > Roots >...
GTCGTCTCGACCGCCGTCGCAGGCGTGGACCCGGCGATCATGGGCGTCGGGCCGGTGCCCGCCGCCCGCAAGGCGCTGGCTCGCGCCGGGATCGCGGTCGACGACCTCGACCTGGTCGAGCTGAACGAGGCGTTCGCCTCGCAGTCCGTCGTGTGCATCGACGAGCTGGGCCTCGATCCGGAGAAGGTCAACGTCAACGGCGGCGCGATCGCGCTCGGCCATCCCCTCGGGGCTTCCGGCGCGCGCCTCATGACCATGCTCGTCCACGAGCTCCGCCGTCGCGGCGGCCGTTATGGCCTGGCGACGATGTGCATCGGGGTGGGACAGGGGATCGCGACGGTCGTCGAGCGCGTCGACGGCTGAGCGAGGCTACGCGGCCTCGATCGACTGGAGCGCGTGCGCGAGCGCTTCCTCGAGGGAATGGTCCGGGCTCGCGACGGCGACCGTGACACGCACCGCGACGGGTGCGCCCGTGTCGTCGATCGAGGTTTGGCACACGGTCGAGACGCGCTCCGCGAAGCGGCCCGCGCCGGCCTCGGGGGTCTCGGGCAGGAGGACCTGGAATCGGGCATTGGCCATGCGCGCGACAAGATCCGTCGCGCGCGTGCTCTGGCGCAGGGAGCGTGACACCGGACCCGCGAGCGAGCGAAGCCAGATGTCGATCTGCTGGCTTTGGCGCTCGGGCACGAGCTCCACGATGGCGACGCAGGCGGGCCGCCCATACCGAGCCGCACGCAGGCTTTCCCGCTCGAGGGCGGCGCCGAACTCGAGGCGTCCGGGCAGCGTGCGGATGTCGACGGGGGGACGCATCGCGGGCGCCATCCGTCGCGCGTCAGGCTCGGGCGCCGAGACGACGGCGGTTCCAGATGCCGAGGCGGGTCGCGTGCTGCCGGTGTTCGGATAGCCCTTGCGTGCCCGGCGCTTGACCGGCGGGCGATGCCGGCGCACCGCCGGACCCTCGAGGAATGCCTCGATGGCGTCCTTCGCCCGGTCATCGGGGCCATGGTCCTGCGGCAACGCGAAGCGGGTGCGGGTCGACCGGGGCGTGGCCATCGGCCTCCAGGCATGGCGGGGGAATAGCGGCACCACAACCATAGCCGAGCGGGCGCGAGCCGTCAGCCGCGGTCGGAATGGGTGAACGGCAGCGGGCCCGGGCGGCAACGTGGTGACGAATTTCGTACGGGGTGGTTGTCGGAATCGGTTGCGCTGCGTACGATTGCGGCAGTTCAGCGCGCATCGCGAACCCGGCGCGCCGCCAAGGAGCTCGACTCGATGATCGAACAGCAGCCGACGGTCCTCTCCCTCAGCGACGCCGCAGCCCTGAAGCTGCGCGAGCTGACTAAGGAAGAGACCAACCCCAACATCGGGCTGCGGGTATACGTGTACTCCGGCGGCTGCTCGGGCTTCCGCTACGGGATGATGCTCGAGGACCAGCCCACGCCCGAGGACAACATCCTCGACGTCAACGGCACGAAGGTCTACGTCGACGGCCAGAGCATCCCGCTGCTGCAGGGCTCCGAGATCGACTACGTCGACACGCTCATGGGCGCCGGTTTCACCGTCAACAACCCGAACGCGGTCGCGGCCTGTGGCTGTGGCTCGAGCTTCCGAACGGCCGATGACGCCGGGTCGGCTCGCTCCTGCGCGCACTGAGCCAGACACACTTTCTGAGCGTCGAAGCCGCCGGGCCTCCGGCGGCTTCATGATTCCGGGCCGCGCGCCGTGACCATCGCGACGCGCGCTGCGCCGCCCAGTCCCGCATTCGAAGCGGTATTGGCTCGCCTCGACGAGATCGCAGACCGGACCTTCGCCGGCTGGAACGTGCCCGGCCTCGCCTATGGCGTCGTGCGTGACGGCGCGCTGGTCCACAGTCGCGGCATCGGCACGCTGCGCGTCGGCGAGGAGGCGACGCCCACCACCTCGTCGGTCTTCCGCATCGCGTCGATGACGAAGAGCTTCACGGCTGCGAGCGTGCTGCTGCTCCGCGACGAGGGTCGCCTGCGCCTCGACGACGAGGTCGCGCACCACGTGCCGGAGCTGGCCGCCCTCCAGCTCCCCACCCGCGACTCCCCGCCGATCACGATCCGCCACCTGCTGACGATGACCGCAGGCTTCCCCACCGACGATCCGTGGGGCGACCGCCAGCAGGCCCTCGACCTCGGCGAGTTCTCACGGCTCCTCCAGGGCGGGCTGTCCTTCGCCTGGGCGCCGGGCACGCGCTTCGAGTACTCGAACCTGGGCTACGGGATCCTGGGCCGGCTCATCAGCAATGTCGCCGGCCGCGAGTACCGCGACCTCGTGCGCGAGCGGCTGCTGGGACCCCTGGGCATGACTTCGAGCGGCTACCTCGCCGAGGAGGTCGAGCCGGAACGGCTCGCGCACGGCTACCTGTGGCGTGATGGGCGATTCCTCGAGGAGCCGATGGACGGCTACGGCGCCCTCGCTTCGATGGGCGGGCTGTTCACCACGGTCGACGACCTGTGTCGCTGGGTTGCCGGGTTCCAGGCTGCCTGGCCGCCGCGTGACGATGCCGAGGGCGACCACCCGCTGTCCCGCGCAAGTCGCCGCGAGATGCAGCAGCCAATGGTTCCCGGCGATCTTCGCCTGTCCGCCGTGACAGCCGACGCCATGCCCGATGTCGAGAGCCTGCACTACGGCTTCGGGCTCTTCCAGGTCGACGATGTGCGCTTCGGGCGCATCGTCGGCCACGGCGGCGGGTACCCGGGCTTCGGCTCGCACATGCGCTGGCATCCCGCGTCCGGCCTTGGCCTGATCGCGCTCGCCAATGCGCGCTACGCGCCGGCCAGCCTCCTCGCCAGGGAGCTCCTCGGCGTGCTCTTGCACGCCGATGTCGCACCCCCACGCCGGACCCGCCCGAATGCCCGCACACGGGCCTCGCGCGAAGCGGTGGAGCGTCTGCTCGAGTCGTGGGACGACGCCCTTGCCGCCGAGCTGTTCGCGATGAACGTGGAGCTCGACGAGCCCTTTGCGTCGCGCAAGGCGGTGCTCGACAAGATCCGCGAGCGCCATGGCCGCCTGACCCCGGATCACGATGTGCCTGGCCAGTCGGTCACCGGTTTCCACCAGGTCTGGTGGCTGACGGGCGAGCGCGGCGGCCGGGTGCGGGTCGAGATCCAGCTCACGCCGGAGGCGGCGCCTCGGGTCCAGACGCTCGCGATCGCGTCCGTACCGGAGCCGCCACATGCCCTGCGCCACGCCGCCGAGGAGCTCGTGGACGCCATCAACGACGGTCACGCGGCGGGGGTGGAGTGGCCCGCTGACCTGGCTGTCGGGCCGGACCTGGACCTTGCCGCCGCGCGCCGCCAGCTACGCGCCGCGGAGGCGAGATTCGGCCCGGTCGAGCTCGGGCCGCCGATCGACGGCGACGGCGAGCGCAAGGCGACCTTCCGCCTCCTCGGCGCTCGCGGCCACCTGGAGCTGGCGCTGACGCACGACCCGGACGCGGGCTGCGTCGCGGCTGTCGCGATCGTGCCGGTGAAGCTGCTTCCGCCCGACCTCGACTGAGCCCCGCACCTGCGGCGTGACGCCGTCGCGGGGATGCCCGATCCTGCAACGATCGACAATCGTCGGGAACCAGGAGGGCACACACCAATGCCGAGCGGCGGGCAGGTCGACACACGCGAGTGGATCGAGGCAGCACTGAAGCCGATCGAGCACATGCCCCGTCTCGTCACGTCACGGGACGTGACCGGCGAAGGCGTGCTGGATCGGATCGCCGACGTCGTCAACCGCCTCATCGGCTCGATGCGGCTCTTCGTCGCGGTCACGACGGGGATCGTCGTCTGGCTCTTCGCCGGCAACATCGTGGGCTTCGATCGGACGCCGTGGCCGCTGCTGCTGACGCTGCTCAACCTGCCCCAGCTGTCGATCATGATCTCGCTGCAGGTCAGCGCCAACCGTGCCCAGGCCGCGAGCGATGCGCGGGCGCGCGCCGATCACGCCACGCTGGTGGCCCTGCACACCCTCAGCAAGCGCCAGATCGAGATCCTGGACGGCCAGAACGAGGTCCTGGCCATCCTTCGCCGGAACTCGGAGGGGGGCGCGGGCGCGCCCTCCGGTGCCTGAGGAGGGCTACTCGGAGTAGCGCTCCTCCTTCCACGGATCGGCGTCGTTGTTGTAGCCGTAGCGCTCCCAGAAGCCGAGCTGGTCGTGGTCGAGGAACTCCAGGCCGCGCAGCCACTTGGCGCTCTTCCAGAAGTAACGCTTCGGCACGAGGAGCCGCAGCGGGTAGCCGTGCTCGAGCTCGAGCGGCTGGCCGTCGAACGTGTCTGCCAGCAGGACGTCGTCGTCGTCGAGCACCGTGAGCGGGAGGTTCGCGGTGTAGCCCTGTTCGGAATGGGCGACGACATGCGACACGGTCGGGCGCAGCTGCGCGAGCTCGAGGACGTGCTGGATCGGGACGCCCTCCCAGGTCGTGTCCAGCTTGGTCCAGCGGGTCACGCAGTGGATGTCCGTCCCGACGGTCTTGCGCGGCAGCGCCTTGAACTGCTCCCACGTGAGCGTGAACGGCGCATCGACCAGGCCGTAGACCTTGAAGTCCCACGTCGCGAGATCGGTCTTCGGGACCGAGCCGTAGTGCAGCACCGGGAACTTCTCGGTCCGGTACTGGCCGGGCGGGATCCGGTCGGCGACGGCCGCGTCCCGCTCCTTGCTGCCGAAGAGTCGCTCGTACAACGCCTGTGCCTCTGGCCTCATGGGGTCGCCCGCATGGTACGGGCGCAGCCTCAGCGAGCGCGGGCGGCCTCGAAGCGGGCCTCGAGCTCGTCGAGCGCCGGCAGCACCCAGCGGGTCGCCAGGATGCTCGAGTACGAGATGCCGACGAGCACGATCGCGCCGAGCAGGACCGTCGAAGCCACGAGAATGGCCACGATCGAGGCCGTCACGAGGAACAGCCGCCCGGGCCGGCCGATGAGGACGAGGCCGGCGAGCTGGACCCGCCGCCGCAGCGGCGCCTCGTCGTGGTTGGGGTCGACGAGCGCTGGCCAGATCGCGACGTTGAACATGGCCAGTGCGACAAGGCCCCACAGCGCCGTCGCGCCCAGGAACCAGCCGAGCGGGTCGCCCGATGCAAAGCCCGTGACGAGATTGGTCACGAGCACGAGGGCAACGACCGCGATCGCCGCCGCCACGCCGATCGCCGGCAGCCCGAACCGCCGCGCGCCGTCGACGAAGTCGCCGATGCTCGCCGCCTCGCCGCGCGCGAGCAGGGCCGCCATCCGGTGGATCCCGGCGAGCGGCGCCGCGAGGAGCACCACGAGCACGATGGCGGGCGCCCACTGGACCGCCGCGAAGAGGACGACCAGCAGCCCGAGCGCCCAGGCGACGTTGGCCGGCACGAATCGGAGCGAGTTGAAGTAGAAGTCGATCGCGGCCTGGCGGGCCGCCGCTCCGATCGAGACAGCCCGGGGGCCCGGCGCCATCGATCAGCCCTTGACGCCGGATGCCGCGATGCCCTCGACGAAGTAGCGCTGGAAGAACATGTACAGGACGAGGATCGGCGCCGTCGCGAGCACGACCGTGGCCATCAGCGGCGGCCAGTTCGTACCGAAGCCGCCGACGAGCCGGAATTCGGTGAGGCCGAGCGGCAGCGTCCACAGGTTCTGGTCCCGAATGAGCACGAATGGCCAGAAGAAGCCGTTCCACGTGCCCTGGAACTGCAGGATCGTCACGGCTGCGATCGCCGGGGTCGCCAGCGGCAGCATGACCCGCAGGAACGTCGTCCAATGTCCGGCGCCGTCCATCCGGGCCGCCTCCTCGAGGTCCTTGGGGATCGTGAGGAAGTACTGGCGCAGCAGGAACACGCTCGTCGCCGAGATCGCCAGGACGAGCACGATGCTCGCCAGCTGAAGCGGGCCCTTCCCGAGGCCAAGCGCGTTCGTGATGATGTAGATCGGCAGCATCCTGAGCTGGTCCGGGATCATCAGCGTGGCCAGGACGAGCAGGAACAGGACATTTCGACCGGGGAACCGCAGCCGCGCAAAGGCGTAGCCGGCGAAGCTGCCCAGGACGACGTTCGTGAGCGTCACCGCGATCGCGACGACGAAGCTGTTGAAGAACATCTGGGCGACGTTCGGATGGAGCTCGTTCAGGGCGTAGTCCCACGCCGCGGTGGTGAACGGCTGCGGGATGAGCGTGAGGCGAACGGAGTCCTCGAGCGTCTTGAACGACGTGATCACCGTCCAGGCGAACGGCACGAACATCAGCAGCGCGTAGCCGATCAGGAAGAAGTAGGCAAGCCGCCGGCGCCAGGCGTGGCTGGTATCGCCGACGACGATGGCCTGTTGCTTGCCGACCGGCGCAGGTAGCGCGGCGGCGACGCCGATGGCCCGCGCCTGGGCCACTCCGCCGCCCACGTCCAACGCACCCTGTGCGAGGGCAGGATCGGTCGGGGTCGGCTCCCGTTCCGGCACGTCACGCATCGGAGTGCCTCACGCCGTCGTCGGTTGCCGGCCTTCGAAGATCCGGCGCTGGATGAGCGTGGCCGTGAAGATGATCAGGAAGAGCACCACGCCGATGGCCGCCGCATAGCCGTACTGCAACCGTTTGAAGGCGGCGTTGTACAGGTACAGGACGAGCGTCATGAGCGAGTTCGCGGGCGCGCCGTCGACGTTGCCGATCTGGACCGCCTGATCGAACAGCTGGAGCCCGCCGATGATCCCGACGGTCGCCACGAAGAAGTGGCCGGGTCGAAGCAGCGGGAAGGTCACCCGCCAGAACGTGTCCCACGCGCCGGCGCCGTCGATCGCGGCGGCCTCATAGACCTCGTGGGGGATCGCCTGCAGCGAGGCGAGGTAGAAGATCATGAACGTCCCCGACGTCGTCCACGCGTTGAGGATGATCACCCCGTTCATGGCCGTGTGGTAGTCGCCCAGCCAGTCCTGGTTCGCGTCGTAGCCCAACAGCGAGAACAGCGGGTTGAGGCCGAGCACACCGCGGACCTCGTTGAAAAGGCCGAACGGATTCAGGATGAAGATCCAGATGGTCGAGATCGCCGCGGACGACGCGATCGACGGGAAGTAGAAGGCGCCCCGGAAGAATGTCTTGCCCCGGATCTTCTGGTTGACGATCACCGCCAGGAACAGCCCGAGCGCCATCGTCAGCGGCACCCAGATCACCGTGTAGTAGATGGTGTTGGTGACCGCCGACCGGAAGATCGGGTCGTTGAGCGCGTTGACGTAGTTGTCGAGCCCGAGGAACTTCTGGGGGCCCGTGCGGACGTTCCAGCGCCACACGCTGATGAACGCCGCGTACAGGATCGAGCCGATGTTCAGGACGAGGAACAGGAGCATCGGCACGGCGATCAACGCGTAGCCGGCGAGCGCCTCCTGGCGCTCGCCGACTCGCTTCGGTGCGACCTTCGATGGTCGCGTTGCGGACGCGGCGGTCATCGACCGGCCGTCCTGGTACGGACCCGGACGGCGCCTACTGCGTCGCCAGCGCCGCCGTGATCGCCGTCTTCGTGGCGTCGACCACCGGGCCCGCGTCGTACGTCTTGTCGGTGACCTGCTTGAGGAACTCGTCGCCGAACGCCTTCAGGACGTCCGGGTAGCCGGGCATGAAGCCCGAGCCGGGCTTGGCGTACGCCGCGCCTGCGACGATCACCTCGAACCCGGCGGGCACCGGCACGTCCGAGCGGGACGGAACGGCGATGCCGCCCGAGGTCCACTTGGCCATGCCCTCAGGCCCGGTCAGGTACTGCATCAGCACCCATGCCTGGTCCTGGTTCTTGCTGTCGGTGCCGATGCCGTAGGCCGCGGTGTAGTTGATCGTGACCTTCGTCCCGCTGCTCCCGGTCGGCATCTCCGCGAACTGCCACTTGATCTTGGGGAAGGCATCCATGGCGCCCTTCAGCCAGCCGCCCTCGAATGCGATGGCGACGTCGCCCTTGCCGAGCGCCTCGCCGCACCAGCCGTCACCCAGCTGGGTGTTGGTCTGGCCGAGGCCGTTCTTGAACAGGTCCATGTACCACTGCACGGCCGCCTTCGACTCGGTCGAATCGATCGCGGCGGCCGAGCCGTCGTCGGTCAGCAGCGAGCCGCCCTGCGCGTACAGGAAGGCAAGACCGCGGTCGAGGCTCGGGTTGAGGCACATCGGGGCCTTCAGGCCGGACTTGCCCTTCAGGCTCTGCGCGACCTGGACGAGCTCGTCCATGGTCGTCGGGGGATTCGGCACGAGGTCGGTGTTGACCGCCATCGCGATCGTGTTGCCGTCCTTCGGCAGGCCGTACGTCGCGCCGTCCTGCTGGAAGATGCTCAGGTAATCGGGGAAGAAGGCGCTGGTGTCGAACCCCTGCCGGCTGATGTAGTCGTCGAGCGGCAGGAGGAAGCCGTTGCTCATCCACTCCGGCGCGTATTCGGCGTTGATGTAGAAGAGGTCCGGCGGATCCGACGCGCCGAACTTGGTGACCATCGCGGCCCGATAGTCGCCCGGGATCGTGGTCTGCGTGACCTTGATGTTCGGATAGGCCGCGGAGAAGGCGTCGACCGCCGACTTGAGCGCCGTGCCCTCGGCGGGCGATGACTCCCACTGGCCGAGCGTGACCTCGCCGCTGATGGAGTTCGGGTCGAACGCGTTCTCGGTCTCGGCGGGCGGCGCGCTCTCCTCGCCGCCGGTGGTGGGTGCATTCGATGCGCCACCGCCGCCGCACGCGGCGGCGATGAACATGACTGTGAACGAGAGGGTCAGGAAGCGGTTGCGCATGGATGTGGCCTCCTCGGGTCAACGAGTCGCACGGCTCGCATGAGCTCCGGCGCAGCCGCAAGGTCCGCACCGCACTCGGTAATCGTCGGAGCATGCGTCCGGGGGCATTGCAGGCGGCTTACGCCAACGCTGGGATTCGGCCATGCCTTGCGCCAAACGGCATTGCACGCATTTGCGGCCGAGTTCAAGCCGGAGGCGCAGGGTAAGAGAGAGCCCCCGGGGATCCCGGGGGCTCGACTTCGTCCGTGATTCGGGTGGAGGGTCTCAGGAAGCGACGGGCAGGAAGCCGTTGGCCTGGAGCCAGGCTTTCGCGACGTCCTTGATGTCCTTCTTGTCGACGCTGACTTCCTTGTACAGCTCGGCCAGAGTCGGGGTGTCGATCTTGGCCGAGACGTCGTCGAGCAGCTTGGAGAAGGCTGTCTTGTCCGTCTTCGCGAGAAGGTCGTTGCGCACCACCGGTGCAATCGCATCAGCCGGCTGTGTCGCCTTGTCGTCGTCGAGCCGAACCCAGCCATTGACGATGATCTCGGGGCCAGTCGAGCACAGCTCGGCCACATCGATGGTCTTGTTGGTGAGTGCGTCGTCCATCGCGCTCGAGCAGGCGTCCAGCAGCGTGACATCGATCTTCGTCGTGTCGATGCCGTAGCTGTCCTTGAGCGCCGCTGCACAAACGGGACTTGTCGGGCAATCGGTGGCGAGGCCCCACTTGAGCTTGTCGGCAACCGCGGTCAAGTCACTCCACTTCGCCAGGTTGTACTGGTCCGCGGTCTCCTTGCGGACGACGAGGGCGTTGGTGTCCTGGCCAGGCGTGTAGCCGAGGACGGTGATGCCGCCGCCCTGGGTGGCGAGCTTGGCCTGCAGCTCGGACTGGTTCTTGGCGGGATCGCTCGATGGGGTTCCGCCCTGCTTCGACAGGCCGCTGCCGATGTACTCGGGCTTGAGGTCGATCTGGCCGCTGAACAGTGCGGCATTCGTCACATCGCGCGTCCCGAGGCCGATGCCGGCGCGGTCGACCGTGTAGCCGGCGTTCTCCAGGACCTGGGCGTACAGCTCGGCCATGACGCGAGCCTCATCGAATCCGTCGGATCCGATCTTGATCGTGGGCTTGCTGCCCCCTCCCGTCGAGCAGGCGCTCAGCAGCACCAGCAGCGACGCCCCGAGGGCGAGCGTGCGGACCTTCCGCATTGGGTCCTCCTACATGCTTCGCGCCACAGGCGGGGACGCGATGGACGGCCGACGCTAGCACATAACCGGTCTAAGTGGTTTGAGAGGTTAGGGTCGTCCTGGCGCCACGAGCGGCGCCCTCGCTTCTCCGCCGCTCCGGGGCACGCCTCTGGGCGTCAGCCGGGCCTCCGCGAACGCGAACACAGCCTCGAGCACGAGGAACAGCACCCCGACGAGGATCACCCCGGCGAACATCATCGGGTAGTCACGCTGCGCGTAGCCCTCGACCAGGTAACGGCCGAGGCCCGGGCCTCCGAAGAGCGCGGCCAATGTCGCGGTGGCGATGACCTGCGAGGTGGCAGATCGAAGACCAGTGACGATCACCGGCATGGCGAGCGGCACCTCGACTGTGACAAGCAGCTGGCTGCCGCGCATGCCCATCGATCTGCCCGCCTCGACGATGTCGCGGTCCACGCCGCTCACGCCGGTGTAGGCGTTGACGAGGATCGGCGGGATGGCCAGCACGATGAGCCCGATGACCGCGGGGTACACCTTGAAACCGTTCTGCGGGTCCATCGCGGCCGTCACGGGCAGGACGATCGCCATCACCGCGATCGTCGGCAGGGCACGGCCGATGTTGGCGGCATTTACCGCGAGGGCGGCCCAACGCCGCGTGTGACCGACGGCGATGCCCGCGGTCAACCCGACCGCAGCGGCGACGAGGAGGGCTGCCCCCGAGATCAGGAGGTGTTCCAGCACCCGCTGCGGGATGCCGGCCGGGCCCTGCCAATGCGTCGGATCGGCAAACCATCGGACGATGCCGGGCAGGACCTCCATCAGGTCGCCACACGCGCGTCGGCGATCGGCCGCGCGTCGGCGGGGCCCGTCCGGGTCCACCGCGTCAGGCGGCCCTCGATTGCCAGGAGGACGGCATCCACTGCGACCGCGAGGGCGATCGAGCCCAGACCGCCCATGAAGATCTCGGTTGGGAAGCTGTGACGAATGCCCTCGAAGATGAAGAACCCGAGGCCACCGAACCGGTCCCCGAGCAATCCCGAGATGTTCACGAGGGCGATCGTCGAAACCGTGGCCAGCCGCAGCCCGGCGACGATCAACGGCACCGCAAGCGGAACCTCGATCGCCCAGAACCTGCCTCGTCCCGAGTAGCCGCTGCCGTCGGCGGCCTCGAGGACGTCGCTCGGGACGGAATCGAAGCCAGCCACGAAGTTCCGGACGAAGATCAGCAGCGAGTAGAGCACCAGTGGCGTGATCGCGGTGAGATCGGTCAACCCGGTGATCGGCACCAGGAGCGGGAACAGTGCGAGGCTCGGAACGGTGTACAGGAGCCCGGTGATCCCCAGGACCGGCCGATAGACCGCACGGCGTCGGATCGACCACACGGCCAGACCGAAGGCGATGGCGAAGCCGATCGCCACTGACAGCGTGGTCAGGTACAGGTGCTGCAGCGTCCGCGACGCGAGATCGTCGAGGTGGTCGCCGATCCAGGCCCAGTCGATCACCGCGGCCGGATCCGTTCCATGATCATCTCGACGGTCACGAGACCCTCCACCGCCCCTCCACCGTCGACCACGATGCCTGCCTGGACGCCCGCCTCGAGCAGCATCGACAGGGCGTCCTTGAGCGTCGTGTGGCGGTCGAAGAGGGGCGATTCCGAGGCAGAGTGGTCCGCCGTGACCGTCCCCGAGGCGGGGATCCGGCGCTCGTCGAGCCAACCGACGGGGCGGTTCGCGGCGTCGACCATCAGGACGTAGGGGAATGGATCCGCGGCCGCGCGGGCACGGACTGCCGCGACGTCGTCCCCGGCGTGCGCGATCGTGGCGGCGCGAAGGTCGAGGTCCGCTACCCGGATCAGCGCCAGGCGCTTCAGGCCCCGGTCGGCACCGACGAACCGTGCCACGAACTCGGACGCGGGATCAGCGAGGATCTCGGAGGGCGCGGCGTACTGGGCGAGGTGGCCGCCGGTCCGCATCACCGCGACGAGGTCGCCCATCTTGATCGCCTCGTCGATGTCGTGGGTCACGAACAGGATCGTCTTTGCGAGGCGCTCCTGGAGCTTGAGCAGCTCGTTCTGGAGCCGCTCGCGGACGATCGGGTCGACCGCACCGAACGGTTCGTCCATGAGCAGCACCGGGGGGTCGGCCGCGAGGGCCCGCGCCACGCCCACGCGCTGGCGCTCGCCGCCCGACAGCGCGCTGGGGTAGCGCGTCGCATACCGCCCGGGGTCGAGCCCGACCAGCTCCAGCAGCTCCGTGGCCCGCGCGCGCTGCCGTGCCGGCTCCCAGCCGAGGAGCCGCGGAACCGTGGCCACGTTCTCGCCGACGGTCTGGTGCGGGAACAGCCCGACCTGCTGGATGACGTAGCCGATGCTCCGTCGGAGCTCGATCACGTCTCTCCGAGCCACGTCCGTATCGCCGATCAGGATCCGGCCCGAGGTCGGCTCGATCAGCCGGTTGATCATCTTCAGGCTGGTCGTCTTGCCACAACCCGATGGCCCGACGAGAACACAGATCTTCCCGGCTGGGACTTCGAGGGACAGGTCCTCGACCGCCCCGGGGTTGCCGGCGCCCGTGCCGGCGTATCGCTTCGTGACGTGCTCGAAGACGACGCGTTCGGCGGTGCTCACGTGGGCGACCTCACGCCGCGAATGATGCGGTCACGAGCCGCGATGCGAGCGGAGTGGCCGAGCTCGCGCTCAGATCGGGGTCGTCTCGAGGTCCTGCTCGATCAGCTGGCGGTCCTCCGGATCCGCGATGGCTTGGACTGTCTCGCGGGCGCGGGCACGCGTGGCCTCCGCTGCCGCGCGATCTCCCGCGACCGCCTGCGCCCGGGCCAGGCCCTCCAGCGCCGCGGGCACGTCCCAGTCGTCGGCGACACCCGCCTCCACGGCGCCTTCTGCGAGCTGCAGGCAGCGCCGTGCGTGCCACAGCGCCGGCTCGCCGCGACCCAGCGTGGAGTACACCCGTGCGATCTGCCAGTGCCCGCGCGCCGCATTCGCCAGGGTGCCGCCGCCCTTCGACCAGTGGTACGCGGAGGCGTGGCTGGAGAACACCATCTCGTCATCCTGCTCGGGCGTCCGGTCCGTCGCCTCGATGAGCGACCACGTGTGATTGAAGAGCTCCTTGCCGAGCTGGCGATGGGTGTCGCTGTCGAGCATCTCGGTCGCGGACGTTCCGGTGGCGGGCATGAGCTGTTCCTTTCCCTGGCTGAGCTGGCGGGTGACGTGGAGGAGGTGGACGAGCCGATCGAGCCGCGCCTGCAGCCTGCGTTCGTGGGTGGCGATGCGCCTGCGCCGCTCACCCGGGTCGTCTGAGCCGAGGAGATCACGGATCTCCTCGATGGGGACCTCGAGATCGCGCAGCCGGCCGATCGTGCGGGCGACGTCGAGCTGCGCCGGTCGATACCGCCGATAGCCCGTGAAGCGATCGACGTCTGCCGGCCGGAGCAGGTCGAGCTCGTCGTAGTGCCGCAGCGCGCCGATCGAGAGGCCCGACAGCCGGCTGAACCGGCCGATCGGAATCAGGCCATCCGTGGCGTCCTGCGGGTCCATGGCGGCCATCCTGAAGCCTCGGGCTGGTCGAGAGTCAAGTCCTTCGTTGCGGGTCGCCTGGCGCGGAGGCCGATTCTTCGTATGTCCGCATCTCGGCTGTCGAGGGCGTGGCTGTTCGACGATGCCCTTCGACCGAATACGAGGCGGGCAACGCGTAGGGCTGTCCCTCGTATTCCGCCGACGGGCATCAACTGAGGCACTGTTCGATTCAGCCCGAGATCGGGGAATACGAACGCGCTGCGGGTACGGAGACGATCTGGGGGCGCGTTCGCTGCCGGCTCCCTTGGCGACCGCGCTCAGGCGCTGTCGAGCTCGCGGGAGATCGCCCGCAGGATGAATCGCGCCGCCTCGGCCGACTTGCCACCGAGCTTCTGGCCCTCGTCCTGCTCGAGCGCCACGGCGAGGTCGGCGAGCATCGAATCGAGCACGGGAGTGCGAATCAGCGCCCTCTCCGCGAACGCCGCGTCGAGGCCGGTGACGGCTGCGCGCGCGTTGTCGACGACATGGCCCTTCGCCTCCATGAGCTCGCGGAAGCGGGCGCGGGCGG
>Ga0070706_100004194_pt1 | contig 13996 bp, 12 predicted proteins | sample KBSK5501metaG_FD_65476 | JGI IMG/M metagenome (GOLD analysis project Ga0070706, IMG submission 65476) | Corn, switchgrass and miscanthus rhizosphere microbial communities from Kellogg Biological Station, Michigan, USA - KBS K5-50-1 metaG | ecosystem: Host-associated > Plants > Roots >...
TGATCGGGCGCTTCGCGGACTGGATTAACGTATGAAATCTGGCGGAGGGGGTGGGATTCGAACCCACGAGTCGCCCGAGGCGACCAACGGTTTTCAAGACCGCCGCATTCAACCGCTCTGCCACCCCTCCGGTCGCACCTATTGTACGGCCTCAGGGCGGCGGTTAGGTTGATGACGGCACAGTCGTGGTTACGTAGCTAAAGGTAGCGCCGAATCTCATAGCCCGCTCGGGCGAGACCTCAGGGAATGAGGACCGCCGCGCCGTGAACCCGGCCGCTTCGCAGCGCCGCCAGGGCCTCGTTTGCCTCCGACAATGGGAACGTCTGGACCGTCGTCTGCACGGGGACTCGCGGCGCGAGCGCGAGGAACTCCTCCGCGTCGCGGCGGGTAACGTTTGCGACGGAGCACATGCTGCGCTCGCCCCACAGCAGCGCGTACGGGAACGAGGGTATGTCGCTCATGTGGATGCCTCCGCAGACAACCGTCCCGCCCTTGCGGACGGCTTTCAGCGCCACGGGTACAAGCGCTCCGACCGGCGCGAAGATGATTGCGGCATCCAGCTCTTCCGGCGGCTCCTGGCTGGAGTCCCCCGCCCAGACCGCGCCCAGTTCCCGCGCAAACGCTTGTCCCTCCTGGTCCCTTGCGCGAGTGAACGCGTAGACCTCGCGGCCCTGGTGACGGGCGACCTGCGCGATGATATGGGCCGCCGCGCCGAAGCCGTATATCCCGAGCCGCCGCGCATCGCCCGCCTTGACGAGCGAACGGTAACCGATTAGCCCCGCGCACATCAGCGGCGCGGCCTCGGAGGGCTCGTAGCCGGGAGGGGCCGGAAGGCAGTATTCCTCACGCACGATGGCGTATTCGGCGTATCCGCCATCGACAGTGTATCCGGTGAAGAGCGCGTTATCGCACAGGTTCTCTTGGTTGGCGAGGCAGTAGCTGCATACGCCGCAGGTGGACGCGAGCCAGCCGACGCCGACGCAGTCGCCCAGCTGGAATCGGCTGGCTGCCTCGCCCGTGTGCTCGATCGTCCCAATGATCTCGTGACCCGGGACCAGCGGCAGCTTCGGTTCGGTCAGTTCGCCGTCAACGATGTGGAGATCCGTCCGGCAGACGCCGCAAGCGAGAACACGGATCAGGACCTCGGCGGCGCCTGGAGACTCGGCCGCGCGCCTCACTCGCTCCAGCGGGCGGCCGGGTACGACCAGGACCATCGCATCGTAGGGATCGCTGGCGGACCGCTGCACCGCGCACAAGCCTCTCTGGTACAATCCTGCCTACCGAAAGCGCCGGGAGGCAAGCCGAGTGGATATCAAGCAGGTCGCCGAGCTCATCGAGAAGCACCATGTACGCACGGTGAAGATCGGCGGCGGCGATCTCGACGGCGTCTACCGGGGCAAGCGGGTCAGCGTCGAGCACTTCCTTGTGGCGGCTGAAGGTGAAGGATTCCCGCAGTGTGATGTAATTTTCGGCTGGGACATCCAGGACGAGGTCATCGGTTCGCTGCCGTTCTCAAACTGGGAGGCCGGCTTCGGCGACATTGTGATGCGGCCTGACCTGAGCACCTTCGCAGTCGTCCCGTGGGAAGAAGGCTCCGCGAGCGTCATCTGCGACTTCTACACCGAGCACGGAGAGCCACTCGCGTTGGCGCCGAGGCAGGTGCTGCGGCGCGTCGTCGAGGAGGTGCGCGCGGCCGGCTACGTCGTAAAGATGGCCGCGGAGCTCGAAGTGCGCTTCTTCCGGGAGGATCAGGAGAGCCTCCGCGAGAAGGGATTCTCTGACCTTCGACCGCTGAACCCCGGGCTCAACTGCTACAGCATCCACCACGCATCCATCGATGAGCCCCTGATCGGCCGCGTTTGCGAGATGCTGAACGCCTACGGCATCGAAGTGGAGGCGTATAACCGCGAGCACGGCGCTGGAATGTACGAAATCAACATTCGCTACACCGACGCCTTGCGGGCCGCAGACCAGACAATGCTCTACAAAAGCGCGACCAAAGAGATCGCCGCGCAGATGGGCGCCACGCCGACGTTTATGGCGAAATACGCCGATGACCTAGACGGCTGCGGCGGCCATATTCATCAGAGCCTATGGTCGCTCGACGGCTCGAAGAACGTCTTCTGGGGCGAAGAGGACGGACATCATGTCTCAAGCCTAATGCGGCACTACATCGCCGGAATACTCGCGACGCTCTCGGCCTTCATGTTGATGTACGCGCCGAACGTGAACTCGTACAAGCGGTACGTGGCACGCACTTGGGCGCCTACGAACCTGACGTGGGGAATCGATAACCGAACGGCCGCCCTGCGCGCCATCGTGAGCAACCACGAATCGATACGCATCGAGAACCGCGCGCCCGGCGCTGACCTAAACCCTTACCTGGCTTTCGCCGCCAGCGTGGCGGGTGGTCTTCACGGCATCGAGAAGAAGCTCGAGCCCCCGCCCGCGGTGCGCGGAAGCGCCTACAAAGCGCACGACGCGGCGCCGCTTCCGAATTCGCTCCCCAAGGCGCTCGAGACGTTCCGATCGAGCGGGCTTCCACGCCGCTGGTTCGGGGACGAGTTCTGCGACCAGTACATCGCCTTCCGTGAGTGGGAGGTGGAAAAACATCGCCGGGCGGTTACGGACTGGGAGCGGCGACGATACTTCGAGATGGTGTAGGGAACGAAAACGGAGACTCGCAACTTGAAGGCCAACGTACGTTTTTCGAATTTCGTATTGCGGATTCCGAGTCTCAGTGGGTGACTGGATTCGGGTGAGGTATGCGTCTCCAGGGTAAGACAGCCCTCATCACCGGCGCCGGCAGCGGCATGGGGCGTCTTGCCGCGCAGATGTTCGCAAGGGAAGGCGCGGAGATCGTCGCCGTCGACCTCACCGAACGGCCGCTTAAGGAAACCGTCTCTTCGGTCGAGGCGGAAGGCGGTTCGATCATCGGCTTGCCTGGCGATATCACGGTCTCGGAAAGCGTGCGCGACGGTGTCGATGCCGGCGTTCGGAAGTTCGGGAAGCTGAACGTCCTCTACAACAATGCGGGGATCTTTCCAGACGACGATACATCCGTCGTAGAGACCGACGAGAGCGTCTTCCAGAGGGTAATCGACGTGAACCTGAAAGGCGCCTATCTTTGCTGCAAATACGGCATCCCGGAGCTGATCAAGGCCGGCGGAGGTGCCGTGATTAACATCGCCTCGTTCGTAGCGCTGATGGGCTGTACCGTGCCTCAGGACGCCTACACGGCTAGTAAGGGCGGCGTCCTCTCGCTCACCCGCTCGCTGGCGGTCCAGTACGGACGGCAGGGAGTACGCGCGAATGCGATCTGCCCCGGCCCGATCCTCACGCCGATGCTCGAGTCGCTCTTTCCGAGCGAGGAGGAGCGGCTCAAACGCCTTAACCGTATCCCGCTCGGTCGCTTCGGCCGAGCCGAAGATGTCGTCTACGCGGGCATCTACCTCGCATCCGACGAATCCTCCTGGACGACGGGTACGACATTCGTGATCGATGGCGGGATCACCGTCAATTATTTCTGAGCCCTATCCAGGCGGTCCACCGGTTTGTGGCAGCGCTACCGGCAGCTCCGGCGGCGCCTCCGTTGCCAGGCATGGCTCACCAGTAGGCTCAAGCGTGATGTCGGCAAGGGCGGGTGCCGCCCACTGCACGGCTGTGGCTTCGGGCGACTGGGAATAGGAGAATGGACCTGCCGCCGGCTGTCTCGCCTTGAAATCGCCGATGCAGAACGTTACCTCAGCGCCCGGGGTCCCGCAGCCGGCCTTAACGTCTGCCGGTGGAACGATTAGGCCGAAGAGGTTGCCGCCAAACTCCGCCTGTGATCCCGTAATGGCCTTGGTAATGGTCGTTCCGCAGAGCTCGGCAGCCACATACGCTGTGATTTCCGTGCCGTCCGGCACGAGCGTCCCCTCATGACGGGAGACATTCTCCGGGGTAACCGTCCCGACTTCAACGGCTTGTCCACTCACCCCCAGGAACCCGGGAATCTGAACTTCGAAGTATGTGAACGGCCCGATTCCGCCATCGACTTGGCCGCGCCAGAAGCGCTCCCAGCTAAGCGCCTTGTTCGCCGGGCGGCCGTCGATGGACAGATCGATATCGCCGAGCCGGCACTGCGGGTCTGCTTGGGGTTCAAGGCTTGCGGAGTAAGTCGTATACGGCACACCGGCGGCGCTCGTGTTTAACGAGGTTGAAGCACTCCAGCAGGGATGACCACCCACAGTGAACACCACCGGAACGGTCGGCGTGACAGGCTGGGCGTCGAGCCAGGCTCTCCCGGTAATTAGCGTCTCCGGCACCTGCGGGAAATCGATACCCGTCCGGTTCTCTCCCGCAGACAGGTTTACGGGGACGGCCAGCTTTGTATAGTGGTTGAACCCACAACCTCCCAGGACCGCTTCGCCCGTCCAGCGAAACGGAGACGTCCTGGCGCACGTGGAGACGACGAGGCTGATGCCAACGGTGTAACTTCCGGTCGGCAGGTTAGCGAAAACGTAGGTCCCGTCTTCTGCAGCCAAAGTATATGCACCTGATATCTCTGCGATGTACAAACTGCTGGGAAGAGGAACATCGGGCGACTCGAACGATCCGTTAGCATCCAAGTCTACGAATACCCGGCCAGAAATGCTCCCGAGGGGCCCCGTCGTTGACGACGGCGTTGGCGTCTGTCCGCTCGCTGGGTAGAGCCCCGATTGGTATACGCCGACGATGCAGACCGAAAAGGCCAGCAACGTGACCGCCAGTCTTCGCTTCATAGCGATGCACCTCCGTGCAGGGGCTCAAGGATTCTTTTCGACGCGCGATAGGCGCTCCCCCGGCGGTTAGGAAGCAGTCACCGGCGCGCCCAGCCGCTGCCGCACCCAATCGCCGATGCGGTCGATCGCCTGCTGGCCTTCCGGGAGCATCTCCGCGAAGAAATGCCAGACGTGGATCATCTCCGGCCAGACCTCGATGGTAACGTCCACGCCAGCGGCCTCGGCGCGCTTCGCCAGGCGCGTCGAGTCGTCGAGCAGCACCTCGTTCTCGCCGACCTGGATCAGCAGCGGAGGCAGTCCCGAGAGGTCGGCGTAGATCGGAGAGACGAGTGGTTCGCTCGGGTCAGAGTCGCCTACATAGGCGTCCCGCACGCGCGTGATGCCATCATTCGTGATCATCGGGTCGGCTTCCGCCTTCGTAGTCAAAGACTCTCCGGTAAGGGCCAGGTCCGTCCATGGTGAGATGAAGACGGCGGCCGCGGGCAGAGCCTTACCGTCCTGCTTCAACGCTACGAGCACCGCCGCTGTCAGGCCGCCACCGGCAGAATCGCCGCCGATGATTATCTGAGAAGGATCGACGCCGCTCGAAAGCAGCCAAAGATACCCGGCGACGGCGTCTTCAACGGCGGCCGGAAACGGGTCCTCGGGAGCGAGCCGGTAATCGATCGCGAACACGCGGGCGCGCGCGGCGGAAGAGATCCGCGCGTGAAGGCCTCGATGCGTGTTTGTGGAGCCGATGCAGTAGCCGCCCCCGTGCAGCCAGTAGATGACCTGATCATCGCCGGCATCCGGCGCCGCTATCCATTCCGCCGCTGTTCCGCCGGCGTCGACCGCAGTCGACTTCACGCACGGCGGGACTGGAAACTCAGCTGTCATCTGCTCGAACATCGCCCGAGATTCGGGGAAGCTGACGTCGGCGGGCGCGTCCTGTTGCCGAGCGCGGAGCATGTCGGCGATGGTTTTCAGTTCGGGGCTTGCCATGGGCTCTCTCCTTTCGTGCTGCCAACTATACGCGATGCCGGTCGAAGATTCGCCTATCGAGCCGCAGCCACACCCGTTTGTGCGACCCCGAGCGCCTCCGTGATCTGCTCCCGGTGTTGCGGGTGCTTCTCGGCGAAGGCCCAGAGGAGGCCGAAGCAGCCGGAGACCATCATGTCGCCGTGGGGTACGGCAAAGTATGGGTTCAGCCGGCTGCCTCGCAGCTTTCCCCGCTGCGGACCGGTAACTGCTACTATCGGCCTTTCTGCGGCGCGACTCCGATTGTCGCGAGCTGTTCCGTCCGCGTAATAAGCGCCGTGACCCTTCGAGCCGAAGATCTCCTCGTGTGCAAGCGTTCCAGCAAGGAGCCGCTCGGTGAAGTCCTCGATCTGCTGGCTGGTCACTTCGCCCGTGTGGTGTTCGTACAGCGAAAGGATGCGCGTCCCTTGGAGGTGAAACGCCAGGGCGTGCATGTTGCCGAGGTTGAGCACCAGCTGTTCCGCAGAGTCTGCGACCGACGAGTCCTGGAGAGCGCCCAGCGCCGCCGCCGGGCCGGTATCGAGGAACACCAGCGGCGCGTCCACATCGACCGAATCGAGCAGCGTGCGAGCGCGTGTCAGATAGTCGGGCAATTCGTTTGGCAGAAATGCAAAGGTGCGCAAGTCGTTCCGGGCTTCGACCACGCGGCGCAGGTGATCAAAGCGAAAGAGCCGGTCGGAGTAACCGGGCGGGGCGGCGCCATGGTCGAGGCAGCCGAGGGCCAGCCCGTCGAAGGCCGTGTCCACATCGAATGACGCCAAGGCAGACCGAATCGCGTTCAAGTCGAGGTCCCGAAGTTCCACCTTCTCGGTGTCGAGCGAGCGGGCTTCGTCCTCAGAGATTAATTCCACGCCCATTCGCTGGACGTTCTCAAGATCATCGTCGAAGGTCGTGGCCGCCTCCTCGGTCGCGAACGCCCGACCCCCTGCCCGCAGGTGGTCTTCGAGCGCCCAGTGACAGGGCCCGCCGCCGGCAATCACGCCTGTCAGGAAGACAGCCCGCCGGCTCTCGGTCGCTCGGCGTATGCGCCGGGCGGCGATCTGAGTGGGCGAGGGCATAATGAGTTGCAGTGCATTCTCGACCGGCTCATCGGAGTCGAAGAGGAGGATGTCCTGCGTGCCGGTGCCTACGTCGATGGCGAGTATGCGCATTGTAGGCTCATGATAGCACTCGCTTCGGGGAGCCGGTCCTAAACAGAATCGTTACATCTGTTTGCGAAACAGATGCGCCATAACGGCGTTAAGTAATATGGCTCAACTCAACCGGGGCTGTTAGGAGGTTCGTGAATGAGTCGAGCGCTCGTGATAGCGGCGGGGGCGGTTCTGGCGCCCATTGCAGTCGCTCTCGCTGCGACAAATAGCGACTGGTTCTCGGGCGATTCCGCCTCGGCGGGGTTGCTCGCGAGCGACGTCCGGCCAGCGCGGCCAGCCCTGGGCACGGACGCGAGCCAGGCGGAGCTCGGCGTGGCCGGGGGCCCGCTCGATTGCCCGCCTGCGGGGGCCGGGCCGGAAGACGCCGAGCAGTTGTTCCAGCGGCAAGGCGACAAGTTCTGGGTTACGGGCACCTTGACGAGCTTCGACGGCATGACGGCCGTGGTCGCCGGACCGAGTGGCCAGATTTCCGCGAAGCTGGCGTCCAACTTCAACCTGACCGGTGATCTCTCGGCAGGTTCGGCAGTCGAGATGACCGGGAGCGTTGCGGCCGATGGCAGCATGACAGCGGACGAGATCCGCTCCGTCTGCGCGGGCGCCGGCGTGATCGATTGCGCGAGCGGGGAAGACCCGCACTTTCAGTTGCGGATCGAAGGTGACACGTTCGAAGTCACGGGGCGGCTCGACAGCCTTAGCAACCAACTTGTCCGGGTCCAAGGCCCCGGTTTGCTGGTCGAGATATCGCGCGACGCGGGAACACAGGTCGAAGGCGGTCTAAAGCAGGGCGATCCTGTGCGGGTCGAAGGTACCGTTCGGGACGCTCAGCAGCTGCACGCATTGACGGTCGCCTTGCGTTGCGCCGAAGCGTTGACGCCGTCACCCACGCTGCCCACTCCGCAGAGCCAGCAAGTGAGTCAACCCCAAGAGAGCGAGGACTGCAAGCGTGGCCCGAATGGGCGCGGTGCGGCGCGCCTGAAGGTCCACGACGGACAAGCGGAGGCCAAGCGGGTAACAGTCGTCTCCCGGGACGGCGATAACCTGACAGTGCAGTCCCCATCCGGTCCGATATCGGTCCGTGTCGACGACAAGACACACATCGAAGGCGACCTAGGATCAGCTGAGGCAATCCGTGTACAGGGCCATCTGCAAGGAAACGACTCGATCCTCGCCGAAGAGGTCGACGTGCTGTGCCCGAAGAGGCAGGCACACAACGGCGGGAATGGAGAAGATCAAAGCGACAAGGACAAACACGGCGGAGGCGATGATAACGAAGGGGACTAAGGCTTCAGCAGCGTAATCTCTTAGACACTCATGCGTAGAGCGGCCGGCTTATGGCCGGCCGCTCTCTTGCGTTGAGGAGTTTGCCATCACAGATGAGGTGAATGTTGGGTTTACGCCCCGGTCAAGGATCGCTGGCCAGTCGAACGAAGGGGACAATGCCGGCGGCGCAAGTGACCAGACGAAGGCGGATTGCAACGACCCAGGCGGCGGCCGATGCGACCAAAACGCGAGTGGAGAGGACAACGCCAATGCCGGCGGCGGTCCGGACGAAAAGTGGGCAAAAGGATGACGGTTGAGCTGACCGAAGCTGGAGGAAGCTTGAGCGGCGGTGGAATCCCACCGCCGCTCAGCTATTTGGCGTCTGCTTTCTCTCGCGCGATGATCTCGAGCCCGCCCATGTATGGCCTGAGCACTTCCGGGACGAGCACTGATCCGTCTCGCTGCTGGTAATTCTCGATCACAGCAATAAACACGCGAGGAATCGCAAGCCCGGAGCCATTTAGCGTGTGGGGGTGTTCCAGGCGCCCGCCCCGTTCCCGCCGGAAGCGTATGTTGGCGCGGCGAGCCTGAAAGTCCGTGCAGTTCGAGCAACTGGATACCTCCAGCCACTCCCCGCTTCCCGGCGCCCACAGTTCGAGGTCGAATGCCTTCGCGGTGTTGAAACCGAGGTCGGCCGCGCAGATCTGAACGAGCCGCGTGGGAATAGCGAGCGCCCTGCATAAGCCCTCCGCCTCGCGCACTATCAATTCGAGCGCCTCATCCGACTGCTCCGGCTCGACGAACTTGTAGATCTCAACTTTGTCGAACTGGCGCACGCGCTTCATCCCCCGGACATCACGGCCCGCGGAGGCCTTCTCTCGCCGGAAGCAAGGAGTATAAGCCACGTAGTTCAAGGGCAGGATGGTGGCGTCGAGAATTTCGTCGCGGTGCAGGTTGGTGAGGGCAACCTCGGCCGTCGGCAGGAGCCAGTAGTCCTCTTCGGCGTCGTGAAAGATGTTCTCGCGGAACTTTGGGAGCCATCCTCCCGCCCAGAAGTTCTCTTCGCGCAGCATCGCCGGGGGGTAAATCTCGAGGTATCCGTTTGCGATGTGTTGGTCGAGCATCCACGCGATCAGGGCGCGCGACAATCTCGCGCCTGCCCCCTTCAGCACTACGAATCGGCCTCCGGAGAGCTTGCTCCCGCGCTCGAAGTCAATGAGGTTGAGTGCTTCTCCGAGCTCCCAGTGAGGCTTTGGCTCGAAATCGAATAGCGTGGGCTCGCCGGATTGCCGGACGACGACGTTTCCGCTCTCGTCCGCGCCGTCCGGAACGTCTTCCGCGGGGATGTTGGGGATCTCGAGGAGCAATTCACGCAGCCGCGTCTCCAGCTCGCGGACCTGGGTCTCCAAGCTTTCCAGGCGCTCACCCAGAAACGCAGACCGAGCGACGAGGTCCGTCCGCCGATGTTCCGCGTGCTTAGCCTCCTTCGTTTCGGCGTTCTTTGCCAGCCTCGAAAGTTCCCCAATTTCCTTCGAGATCGCGTTTCGCTCGGCTCGGAGCGACTCGACTTCCGAAAGGACGCTGCGCCACTCGGCATCGACCGCAAGAGCTTCATCGAGCGGCGCGTCCGTATGGCGGCGCGCGAGCGCCCGTCGCATTGCTTCCGGATGCTCGCGAAGCAGCTGGATGCTTAGCATGCTATCTGAGCCTGAGGTACGAGTCTCAAGGCTTGGGTGTTGTGCCGTCCATCCGGCGCGCCACTTCCATGGCAACGAGCGCTAGCTCGCGGACGTCGTCCGGCACGTAGGCGGATACGCCACAGCCTGCGACAGCCAGAGCTTGTGCAGCCTTCAACTCGTCCTCGCTTACCCAGCGGAGGGTGTGATCGGCGACAACCGCGCTGTGGCTCGCCTCTGCTAGGCGGCAGAAGTAAATCATGTCGATGTGCTTGTGTGGCTCCCCAGGACCCGGGATGTCTTCGACGAGGATCATATAAGGCGCAGATAACTGCTTGGGGTATGCGAAACCTGCTGTCTGCTGGGTGGAGATGATCTCGGCGATGAGCCCCGTCTCCTCCTCGATCTCGCGCAGGACAGCCTGTACGGGATCCTCATCCGGCTCGATATGGCCGCCGGGTGGCATCCACTGCTGCAGCCGTCTGTGCCAGTGCAGCAAGGTGCGGGGCCCATCGACGACAAACCCCGTGGCTGTGAAGTGGCGTTTCAGATTGGGCTCGCTTCCAACTCGTGAACGAGCATGCGGGCGAAAGCGTCGAGCTGGAGGGCGAGCGGGGTCGCGTCTTCCTCGAATCGTGGGCGTAATTCCTCCCAAAGATCAATGACATCGACGATCGCCAGTTCGTCTTCGTCCGTGAGACGTTTCCGAAGTTGCTCTCGCGTCTCGGGATAGGAGGCGCCTCGCAGCAGCTCGCGTGCCTTAAGCGCCAGAACTGCGAGCTTCGCAGCGTAGCGAAGCATCCGCGCGTTTCGAGCGCCCAGGAAGTTGCGATAGTGTGCCTCCATCTCGGGATAATCTGGCTCTCGGTGGAACAGGCGGTAGCGGCATTCGAACCGGATATCCAGCGCCAACTGCCGCAAGTCCTCGATGAGATCGTCCCGGCTGAACGGCGGCGCGACTATTCGGCCGTAAAGGGGCACAAGGCCGAACCGGAATTGTAGGCGTCCTGTCGACGGGTACTGCCTTAGTTCTTCCTCTGTCTGGACGAAAGTTGACCAGTTCTCGTGGCCGCGGAAAACAGCTTGCATTCGAAGCAACAGATCATCGTCGAGACGCTTCATTACGATGATCAAGTCGTGGTCGGAGTCCGGTTTCGCCTCCGCCCGAGCCTCGGAGCCGTGCCAGTAGACGGCGGTCAGATCGTCGCCCAGTGACAAGATGAGCGCTTCGACAACTTCACGCACTTCCGCGGGAAGATTAGCAGCCGCCCGGATGCGGGTGCGGTCGCTCTTTTGTAGGGAAGCCTTCGTGCTCAATGGGGCCCCTCGCACGGCGCCGCCTGGAGTAACGACATGTCAAACTCGGAATAGGCTTCGATTACCATGTCCGCTTGCGGCAATGGGGGCTGCGCGGTCGAACTCGCGCGCACCTGCACGGCGAACATGCCGGCCGCCCGAGCGGAAGCTATGCCGGAAGGCGTGTCCTCGAACGCCAGGCAGTTGGTAGCCGGAATGCCCAGCTCTTTCGCCGCCCTCAGGTAGAGGTCGGGCGCCGGCTTCGAGTGTTCGACCTCACTCGCCGTAACCGTGGTGGCGAAGGCGCCGTTTAGGCCAAGTCCACTCAGAGTCGTGTCCACCCAGTTCCTGAGCGATGCCGAGGCGAGCCCAACGGGAATGCTTCGCGCTTCAAGTTGACGCAGAAGATCGGCCACTCCCGGTAATGGCTCTCGCGGCTGTTTCATTAGCTCCAGCACGGCATCGTCGTAAGCGCGGTAGAAGACCGCCGGCGATTCGGTCAGGGAGAAGTGTTGTCGCACCCAGTCCCAGGCGGCCTCGACAGACAGTCCGATGATCTGCGTGTACTCAGACTCAGCGACGGTGTGACCGTGGGGGGCCAGCACGATGTTGAATGCCTCGTGATACAGCGGCTCGCCGTCCCAGATCACCCCGTCGAGGTCGAAGATAACGGCCCGGAATGGTCCCCTCATAGTTTCACGCATTCGAAGATGATCATAGCGGGGGCGCGGAGGTACTCGCGGAGATAGTCGCGTTCTGCAAGGACCTTCTCGCCAGGCACGGGTTCCAGAATGTCTCGTATCAAGAGTCCAGCGTCCCGGCAGGTCCGCGCGTAGACGGTAAGCGGCCGGTGGTAGTTGATGGTTTCGGCAGGTGCCGTGGGCCACATTCGAAAGCGAATTTCGCGGGCCGGGAAGTAGTTGTCTACCTTTCGGTACAGCTTGTCTTTATCAAGCAGTGGTATTGTGCACGGCTTGCGGGGCTCCCACGATGAATCCGGAGGGTAAAAGCAGGGGTGCACCTTCGAAAATATAAAACGCCCGCCCCGCTTCAACACCCGCTGAATCTCATCGATCGCCGCCTGATGGTCTTCGACATCTAAGATCGAAAGGTACGCGACTGCCAAGTCGAACGACTCGTCCGCGAACGAGGATAGGTGGGTGATGCTCATCTCGGAGAACTCGATGCCGAGCGGCGCCTTGGCCTCTTCTGAGCGCGCGATCTCGATCATTCGTCGCGAGAGGTCTATGGCTGTTACACGAGCGCCGCGCTCGGCGAGCATTCGAGCGAAACGGCCCTCGCCGCAGCCGGCGTCGAGGATGCGCTTGTCGCGCACATCGCCAAGCAGTTCCAGGTGCGGGCCATCGAGGATCAGCGTCCGAGTTTGACCTGGGCCTGTCGCGGTGCGCATCATCTCGGCCCAGCCGTCGGCTATCGCCTCCCAGTTCCCGGCTGCTTCGTCCACCACCGGCTTCACGCGTCTCCCTTCTCCCGGAGCGCTGGAAACAGAATCACTTCTCGAATCGAGGCCTTTCCTGTAAGGACCATGACTAGGCGGTCGATGCCTATGCCAAGGCCGGCTGCTGGAGGCATCCCATGCTCCAGCGCGATGACGAAGTCCTCGTCGGCCATTTCCGCCTCGTCATCACCGGCTGCTCGTAGGCGCGTCTGCTCGAGCAAGCGTTCGCGCTGGTCGATTGGGTCGTTAAGTTCGCTGTAGGCGTTGGCGACTTCTCGCCCGGCGATGAACAGTTCGAACCGCTCTACAAGATGCGGGCTCTGCGTCTTACGTTTGGCCAAAGGAGAAAGCTCCACAGGATAGTCGATCAAGAAGGTCGGCTGCATCAAGCGTGGTTCGACGTGAATAGTCAGCAGCTCGTCGATGATTTTACCGCGACCCCACGAAAGCTCGGCCGGAACACCCGCTTCGGCCGCAGCGCGGCGCAGCGCTTCGACGTCGGGGTAAGCATCGAAATCGACACTGCTGCCTTCCCGAATGGCGTCGCGCAACGTGATGCGCCGCCAGGGTGGAGACACGTCCAACTCCAGGTCTCCGACCCGTACCAATGTTGACCCGAGCACTTCGCCTGCCACTGTGGAGACCATGTCCTCAACCATCTCCATGAGGACCGTGTAGTCGGAATAGGCCTCGTAGGACTCAAGCATCGTGAACTCGGGGTTGTATTTGGTCGATACGCCCTCATTTCGAAAGATACGCCCTATCTCATAGACCTTGTCGAAGCCGCCGACTACGAGGCGTTTGAGATGGAGCTCCAACGATATTCGGAGGAATTGCTGGCGGTCCAGGGCGTTGTGGTAGGTGACGAAAGGCCGCGCGGCGGCACCGCCCGCTGCGCCCTGCAAGATCGGGGTCTCGACTTCCAGGTACCCGCGCTGGTCCATGAAGTGCCTTATTCTCTGAATGATCTTCGACCTTGTTTCGAACGTTTCCCTGACTTCGGGATTCGCCATTAGGTCAAGATAGCGCTGACGGTAGCGCACCTCGATGTCCTGGAGTCCATGCCACTTCTCAGGCGGCGGCCGGAGCGCCTTCGCGAGCATTGTGAACGTCTCCGCTTCGATTGTCGGCTCCCCCGTCTTCGTCCGAAAGAGCCTGCCGTGCACACCCAGAAAGTCGCCGAGATCGACGGTCTCCAGCAAGCGCTCATAGGACTCCGCACCCAGGCTCTCTTGCTTGAAGTACGCCTGAATCCTGCCGGAGCCATCTTTGAGGTCCAGGAAGGATGCCCGCCCCATTCGCCTCATCGCCGTTACACGCCCGGCGACAGAGACGACGTCACGCCCGTTTGGTGAGCGATCGAGAAGGTCAACA